>VMHT01014900.1_pt1 | contig 20859 bp, 21 predicted proteins | sample 4693611 | NCBI WGS metagenome assembly VMHT01 (sample SAMN12280063, study PRJNA550983) | marine metagenome | isolation source: seawater sampled from same location over 5 years 0.02-0.2 micron viral filtrate | place: USA: collected off the coast of southern California halfway between the port... ...
ACTGAACGCACTGTGTTGCACATCGAGGCTGACGACCGCGAACAGGCAAAAGATATGGCAACCGAAGACTACATCTGGGGTCCAGACCAACTGTCCCCCGACTACTACGATGCGTGGCTCGATGTTGAGGAAGATGATTTCTTTCCGCACAGGAAGAAGAAGGAGGACAATGATGACTAAAGAAATCATTTCCTACTCCGCTCTGACCATCGGCAAAAAACATGGGGCAACTCACTGGGGTCAGGCAAAGGAAACTCTGTGTGAGTTGCGTAACCACATACGCAGATACAATCGCAGAGAGTGTGACATATTAATTTATGCACACTACTGCAGTGAGTCCGGCATCCCAAGCGAGTGCGTCGAGCAACACTGGAATGTAAAACCCAATCAAGATTTCACCAACCACACACAGGAGAATGATGATGAACATAGAAACAATTAAAAAGGCACTGGGCAAAAAGCGATTAGCCAAAATTGAGCATGTTAATTTTTGGCATTCTGATTGTCTCAGAGAGAGGGTTGAACTCATAATGAAAGCTCCATTTATAGATCACAGCGCGGAGACAGTGGTTGATGAGGAGCGAGAACCCAACTTAACTCAAAAAGAATGGCTCGACACCATTAAATGGAGAGTAGATTTTATGGTGTTTGACCCCGAAGGTTGGAACGCTTGCGGGTCTACCTTGCCATATAACAACTCAGACGTTAGCGAGGTGACTGACAATGGATGAATTCATTAGAGGTCAGCAGGCGGCACGCGCCGATATCTGTGAAGACAACACGGCAACCAACATGCTTACGCTGTTGCGTTATGTCACCAACCCCACGACAAACTTCGGCAAGGGCTACCGCCAGTTCTTGCTGGCGTGGTCTGACAATGGTAACTATTTACGTGACGACAAGGCGGCTTAACCACAACCACCACGCCGAAACATGCTGCGTTTAAACGCAGTATGTCACACGATAGTGATGTATCGTGTCTGACGAGGCAGTCAGCAACACACAGTAAGGAGAAACATAATGGATTATTACATGCGGAAAGCAAAAGAGGATGAGTTGCAGAAACTTGATAAAGTGTTGTCTTTAATCGACGGCATTCCAAACGGAGCGGAGCATGTGTTAGCAACTACTTCGAAACTACTATTTAGTATTGCTGGAGATGCACAAGACATGGGTCAAAATGATGTGGCCCGTGCTATTTTTCAGTCTATGGAATATGTAGATGACACGATAGAGGATTTACAAGAGTTTGTTGAGAACGAAAGATACAAGGCTGACTACTGGGGTGACAAAGCATCCCAGTAACCACAACACACACTGTTTAAACGGCGGGGCATGTCCCCGCTTTTTTTATAACCACACACAGGAGTTAGTAATGAAATATATTTTGATTGTCTTCGCGTCGATAAAGACAGGAGAGCTACACTACCAGCATGGTGAATGGTTTAGTTCGCCAATGGAATGTATTGCTTATGTAAACAATGTATATAAACATATTGATCACAAGTTTTTTAATGACAAAAATATAGGACTGAAATCTCGCGACGTTGTATGCGTAGCGGTGGACACAAGGAGGGTATTGAAATGAGCATCGTAGGATCAAAACCCATAGACATTGATGAGCCAAACCGTTTGGCTGAAAAGTTAATGGTTGAACGGTACTCTTTTAATCCAGACGATTGTCCTTGGGAGCGTGCGTATTGGTCATCATATCAACCGAATGAGGCAACGGATTATAAGGATCATCATGTGCCAGATCTAGTGAGGGAATATCGTTTCTCATGGCTTGCTGGGTGTGCGCAGGGTCTCCTCTATGCGCGGAAAAGTAAACTGATGACAATGCGAGAGGTAACACCAGCCAGCATGTGGGGTGTTGTCGCCGCCGCAATTTTGGAGGGAACTTTTGCGTGTATATTTACAAGTGACAAAAATTATCTATGGACTCAATCACACCTGACAGGAGATCGACTGGGGATAACACACAAAGGTCTGCCCGATTGTACACCCCGCAACATTGCCAAGCAATTACAGGCGAACACCGATAGATCTGTGGTTGAACGCTTGTATAATCGTGAGAAGTTGACCAACAATTATCACTCTCCATACGTTTACTACGTCAGGTTATCTGGAAGAAAAACTTTTATTAGAGATGAGATTGTCAAGCAGGCTGTGTATGTAGCTCGTAACATCCGCAAAGATACCTTGCTTGCCAAGCCTTTGTCTCGCCAGTGGTATGACATATTTGGACATACGAGTGAACTGATTAACTACTTCTTAGACATGGGTAAAGGATCCCTAATTATGCCTCAACACACAACGAGGATCAGAGCCTCAATGTAGGTTATGAATAACTTTCACCATTGATGAACAGAAAACACTATACCCAATTTAAAAAATGGTGTGATAGTATCACACCGTTGGGTATGCGCTTTAAAACTCCACACACAGTAGACCCTTCGGTATTTTTTAAATATAAGAAGGGAAATGTAATGCGTTTAAACACTTTTATTATCACACATCACGTCGGGGAGTTAGAGGACTTTGACTTCTATGATGGCATGGAGCGTGACTGCTCCCGTGTCGCACGGCACATCGGTACGTACTCGACTTCAGTTGACAAAGTTTACTCAGTTTGGCGGTGTGAATGTGAACTAGATTTTTTTAGGGACTGGCTGTCGAAGAACCACAAGCGAAGAACGTCGCTTAACTTAAAGTATGATGTGCATCAAGCAGAACAGGCACTCGTTAAAAAGCCAGCCGCTTTAACTGAAGGTTATTTACCAGTCGAACATATACAACATGACCTGCAGTCTACTAATCGCATCTGGTCTGTTGTCGATGAATACCCAGATGTCTCAATTATATTTAACAATCTACAAGTTTACTTTGCCTACGATGAAACGAAAAAACTTATCGACGCACTGCAGAAATTGGTATCAGCCAGAGAAACTGGCGAACTTACTGAAGATACAGCGTATAGTTATAAACCATACGATCCATATAGGCCTGCCACCTAGAAGAGACAGCCGTCGTTCTCATCTCCTACGGGAGCGGCGGCTGTTTTCCACCACTGTTTAAACACCTCGCCATTCTTTGCTTCATAGCACTGCATACACACTTGCTTTTTGTTGGCGAGTATAAGGTATTCAATACCGACCTCGCTTTTTTCTAGGGATTTTTCACAGATCACACATGAAAAAGGTGACGAAGTATGCATCCCTCGTCACCTTACATCACTGAAAGTTCCGAAGCAGGCACGCTCCAAAACCCCACACACAGTAATGCTTGCCTTATACATCACATGGCACCTGATAGCAACCCGTTGCCATAGAGTAGCGCAGGTCACAACTTGCCGGACTACCCGTAGTTTTGAACCGCACCTTACGAAAGTGAACCTCGACATCAGCTGGGCTAACCGTTGGATTGCGGTGTATACATGTCAGCACGTCTGCCTTGGTAAAGAAATGCACGGATCCGAGGATATCCATTCCCGTTGGCGCTGGCACAGAACCATCTGCTGACCGCAACATCTTTGATGGGTGGGCAACCAGCCAAACATGGACACCATGTCTTTGTGCAAAGTTCCTCAGTTTACTCAGGGTCTCGCTAACATATTCCGTTTCAGTCTGCCCCTGCCTTGATTGCAGGACATAGTTCCACGGGTCAATTGTCAGTGTCTTGATGCCGAATCGTAATACGGCTGCGCGTGCGTGCCTCAAGATTGCATCGACTGTTGGCGGCGTATCATCAGACAACCTGATAAACGTCACATGCTTGTCTATAAAATCGACAGCTTCGTGTAACTGTTCCTCTGTAATCTTGACGCCTTCATGTCCAACAAAGGATGCACCCGCAAACTTTTCTGACAGGCTTGCAAGGTGTTGATCGGGTGGGTTCTCAAATGAGCATACAGCATGTTTAAACAGTTCAGACTTGCTGGTGTTAATGATCAGCTGGTCTATCCAGTTTGACTTGCCCGATCCCGGTATGCCTGTGACGATTTCGAGTTCTCCCGTCTGGATCGTGTAAAACTTATCGATGTTCTCGTAGCCAGTCGAGACACCCCTCGACCTACCTTCCCTGTATAACTGCAGAACTGCATCCCGATGTTCATCGGCTGACTGCAGTCCCTTCACGGGGTATGCCGTCGCACTGCTGATGAGCAGATCAACTTCATCACTGCTGTATTTAACCAGCACGTCGGATAGATCCTTACACCCGTCAGGGTAGGTGTCGATGTATGAGCAACGGTCACGACCATAAACGTCTGCTAATTTTTCCCGCAAGCTAATGCCTGCCTTGTCACCGTCTGTAGCAATAATAATCGTCGGCGTTGGATCGAAGCGCTCCAGCGTATTAGCAATGAACTCACGCTTAAACGGATCGTCGCCTGCTAGTGCCGCACCGTTGGGCACACTGATGACATTTGCATGACCTGATTCATGGGATGCGTGGGCATCCCCCTCACCTTCCACAATGATGACGGGCCTTGTGAAGTCGATGCTGTCTAAATTGTAGTAGCACTTCCCGCCGCCTTTGGATTGCAGGTATTGACCACCCTCACGCTCTTGTAAAAACTTTGTCTTGGTGTGTTGGAGTTCCCCGTCTAGATAATACGGAAACACAACTGCATTGTTGGATGAACCGATTTTAAAATGTGCAATGGTTTCATCCGATAGCTCACGGCTATACAGATATTGCAGTGCGGGTTCATTAACTTCCGCAGGTGTTTGAACAGCTGGCTTGGTGGGTGCAGATGGTGTCCCTGCTGGACTCAATAGACCCCTGCCGATCAGCGCATACATGACATCCGATTGGTTACAGCCGCCGTGACAATGCCAGACCAGCTTGCCATCACGGTTACCAATTGTGAGTGATGGGTTCTTATCGTTGTGTTTATGGTTGGCTGAAACAGGACAGCTGGTTTTATATTCGCTTTGCCCAACCTGCGTAGCGCGAGGGTTTAAGGCAAAAGCAATTGACTTCGCGTCGTCAGGATTTTGCATAGGCTTCGCGCTTTATTGCGGCAATGGTGGGCCAGTCCCATCGCTGATGTTTGCTAACCGTGGCAGACCATGCGAGTTTCAGTGCCCGTGCAGTGAACGGGGTGAGTGCGTCAATGTATGCGTCGCGGATTGCTCGCAGGCGCTCTGCATCCATGTTGCCATCCGGCGCGTTGTATAGGGTGATCATTGGATTTACGATTATCTCTACTACTTCCTGCGGTGTTGCCATTTACTTTAACTCCCTCACGATGTCAGCCATCGTTGGGATGGTTGGTGCTTTCTCAAAGTCCTGCCAACGCTCCTGATTTAAAAACGTGACAGCCTGCGCGACGTACTTGCGGTCCCTGACATAGGCATCGCAGTACTGCTTGTATGCGACAGCGCCTTCTATGATTTCTTCTTTGTTGATCCCGCGCTTGACTTGTTTGATGAACGCTTTTTTTGCTGGCGCTTTGGGATTTTGATGCGGGGTTCTTTTGGGGTAGGATTGCCAGAACTTTTCGAAACTCTCACACATTGGGTGCCTCCATTGGTGTTTGCAAATTTAGTTTGTAGCGTTCTCACTACACTAGATTTTTTATAGAGGCTAGTATTTTTTTTAATTATTTGTATGCACTCATCGTATGACCAAGCGACAAAATAATTTACATGAGACTGTTTAAACCACTCCTGCATAGCCAGTTGATTATCGGACAGCCTGCCCTTCGCCGCCTTTACTTCTATAGCTATTGTTTTATTGGCACCGATGAACACATAGTCTGGTGCCCCTGCGGCTAGTCCCATAGCACGCATGATCTTTCCAAGACGCATAGACCGCCTGCCCTCGTTTGGAATATGAAACCAGACACAACGTAAGCGACCAGCTTTTGTCTCGTTCCTGCACCAGTTTGCAAAGTCTATACATATCTGTGATTCAGGTCCGATACCCTTACCTGTCACATGTTGTTGTGTAATCCAGCTTGGTTCTGTATCAGTCAACTTGTTCGCAGTACTTAAACATATAGTCGTAAAGGTAGGCACCACGTCGGCGTTGAACTAAGATAATCTCTTTATCTTCGTAGCGTTTGTAAAAACTTTTTGCCATTCGTTCAATCGCTGGATCGAACTGCCGATCCCTAAATATATAGCCTGTATAATATGTCGTGTATCCGTTCATCATGCATAAAATATACATTGACACAGATGGCGTGTCGCCTATACTTAAACTCCAAAAACCTACAGCAATGCACAAAAGGGTACAATCATGCCGCAAGTATCGAGAAATAATGCGCAACGAGGCGTGGAAAAAATACGCTTTGAAGCAGGTCACACCTATAAACAGATGGCAGCTGAAGTTGGATACTCGGAACAGATGATGGCAAAGGTATGCCGTGGTGAGCGAACGCTGTCAGAAGAGCGCGTTCAGTTAATCACAAAACGCTACAGTGAATTGCTTGGCAGACACGTCACAACCAATGAAGTGCTTGGCAAATCAGAAACAATGTTAATGTCTCTAGAGACAATGCATGAACGCATTCCTACTCAGCAAGGTGACATGCCGCTGTTTGATAGTGATCACACAACGCAGTATGAACTCACTGATATGGAACGCTATATCCCAGCTGGCAGTTACATCACGGTGACTGATGACGCAACGCTAGCAGACAAAAATATCTACCTTGTACGCCACGAAGGCAGGAATATAGCACGTATATATAAGACAGACGCAGGTCAGCCAAGGTTTGAATCAGCGCCGCTGACGGGTGACACTGAACAGCTGTTTCTAACATCAGCTTCAGTGCAGGTTCTCACCCGAATAACGAGTGCTACAAAAATCCTCTAAATAAATGTTGTAGTTTTTTGTAGGTTGTTGTATAGGTTACACTACACACAGTAGAAGGTAACCTATGAACAAATTTATTTTACCACACACGTCTGCTTCAGACAGTAACCTGATGCATGACAACCCGTTTGCGTGGCGGTGGAAGCACGCAGAACATTGGGGCAGGATGCCCTACCAAACTAAAATCACACCAGTCCTACCCAGAGGTAACGCCGTTGAACATGGCGGTGATCAGATCCTATTGCATCAGGCAAGTGTCGAAGATGCCAGTGATGCGGCACAAAACGATTTCCTTGTGCGCGTCGAGAAAGATAAAGCTGATGACCTCAATGAAGAAGAGGCAATCCAGTACAACGACATCCCTGCCTACATAGCCCAGCTACACCGTGCTTTACACAGTGACGACTTCAAGGAACTGGGTCTTGGTAAGTTCATATCACGGCAGGGTTTTCATAAAGAGATAATACCGACGCAGGCTGGCGAGATGGAATTTGTTGGATACAGCGACTGGACTTTTGAAAAAGGCACAGTGGACCTCAAATCGACAACCGCTATCCCCGGAGTTATGCGTGACAGCCACGCTTTTCAGCTGGGGTTTTATGCAGATATGACAGGACTGGACCAGTACTGCCTGTACTGCAAGCCAGTCGGTGCGCTGACACCCACGGGTAAAGTCAGCAAGGCTGTCGGCTTTGCCTTCAGGAAACTCAACAAGACACAACAGGAATTTGTACGCAGTGAGCGCATCGCAAGGGCGAAGCACATGGCGGCAATGTATAGCCTATCATGGGAGCAGGCACAGTACCTGACTATGCCCCGTGACATAGGCGGCTTCCGTTGGGATGACGGATTACGTGAACTAGCAAATAAGGAGTGGGGTATATTGAAATGACAGATGAAACTCAGGATGTAGTAGAAAAATTTCCATCCATTGTACGGCATGGACCAGCCAATCAAATCGCCAATGCACTCGTACAGTGTTGCGGTGATCTCGTTGAGCCAGTCAAGCATGGCGTAGGTAACTTCCGAAACACTTACGTGACGTTGCCAACGATCTTAGAACTGCTTCGCCCCGTGTTGTTTAAACATGGTCTCACTGTGCAGCAATACCCATCGGGTGATGGCTCATCACTAGTCACAAGTGTCATGCACAAATCAGGCGAGGCATTTACATGTACATATCCCTTGGCATTACCAGCCACTGTATCTAAAGGCGGCAGGCCAAACTGGGATTTGCAATCCACCATCAGCTATGCAAGGCGCTACGCTTTGATGATGGTGTTTCAGCTGGCGGGAGATGAAGAAGATGAACCTGCTGGTCAGGTGGGTAGTGGTGAACATCACCCACCAACAACCCCTGCGTTAGGTGATGCTGGTAGATCAGCGGATCCGAATGCACCATTTTAAACCACACGGAGTAATACTATGACTATCGAATATCAGAATAAAGCGAGTATCTTTCAGCCAACCTACAATGCTGATGCCAAGGTGGCAGGCGAAGGCTCTATCTCAGGCACTGAAGCAGAACATAGACTGCTGTTTATGAAGTCGTCTACCAAGGGTGGATCCCCAATATTTAAAGTGTATGCGGAGCTTGGTGCTGTCTTCCCCTCAGACTACTGGGAAGAAGGCGGGAACAAACCCAAGTACAAAGGCACCGTCAACGTCAATGGGTATGATCAAGACCTTGCGTTGTGGGCACAGTCATCCAATGGAAAGGCATATCTATCTGGTAAAGTGTCGGACAAATACGATGCGGGATCAGGCGATACGGCAACAGCACCAAACGCATCAGCGGATTCCATTCTCTAGTGGCATTCGAAGTTCAAGCAAAAGTACTAACCCCCAAGGATGTCGCACATATCCTTGGGGTCTCGGAGGGAACCTTGCGCAACTGGAGACAGCGAGGCAAGGGTCCACCGTATATGAAGATTGATCCTACAAGTAACCACGCAAGGCCACGCTACGAACTCACGATGCTGGTTGCGTGGATGAAGGAGTCGGGCCTTGGCGACAAGTTCGAAATCCTTTGAGCATCACGACTACAAGATCACCACCGTCATATTAAATACAAGAGAGCTAGCCTTTGCTAGACACATTGCTGATAGACGCAATGACAAGGCAGAAGGTGTGAGATCGGCTAGAATTGCAACCAATAGAACTGACTTCAGCATCCATCAACAGGGTGCTGAAGCGGAGATCGCTGTGTTTAAACAGCTTAACTGGCCTGTCGATATATCCGTTAACAAGCATGGCGGTGACGATGGTATCGATGGGTACTGCGGGAACCATAGCGTGCAAGTTAAATCATCGCGGCACTGCCCACCTTCTATGATATTTAATTATGCAGGAGACTTTCGAGCAGACGTTGCTATTGCCTGTCTGGTTAGACCAAAAGGACATATCGATATCTATGGGTATATCACCCGTCAAAGGTTTATGGGTATGTTTGTCGTGCGGGATTATGGTTACGGGACTCGGCTGGTCGTCGAACCCAAACACCTGAAGCCATTTAGCGACCTGAATACAGGCGTTGACAAAATGGCAACAATAACTTTCCGTTCGGAAACCCCTTGATATTTATTCAATAATATCATAGGGTTACAGGGTAGTGAGAAAAGAGTGGCGACCCCTACGGTAGTGTAACATGTACACGATAAGAACAATTCTTCTGTAAGTCACACGAAATATGACCAAATTGTTGTAGCTTTGACACTACAAACTATAGTAAACTACAATAATCGCAACCACACGGAGTGACAAAAAGTGACAAAACTAATACACACAGGAAATTTAAGCGTAAGAAATTTACAGCGCGAGTACAAAAAATTAATGTCCGTTTCACCCAAGAAAAAGTCTAGATGCATTGTCTGGGATAAATCAATACCCGGTCTCGGTGTGAGGATATTAAATCCAAGCGGTACGATGACCGCAATATACAGATCACGGCAGTATGAAAATAATGGTACATCAAATTCTGTTGAGAAAATGATATGCAGAGTATCTATGACGACAGAGTCTTTACAGCAGGCAATTGACATAGCCGCATCATTGTATGAGAAGCGTGCCGTAGGCTACGATACAACCCGTGTTCTAAAACTCCCTTCTACCGTGGAAGAGTTTTACAGAGATATTTACTTTATGGAGCATAGGGATAAATGTCTCGACGGTAGTCAAAAGGCACCTAAATCAATTCAACGTGATGGGCAGATTGCTAACAAGTTAATTGAACACGTTGGTTGGATGGACCTCAAAGACCCTGAAATCTACGACGCTTTTATTAGGTGGAGACATGAGGTTGTTGAAGCAGGTACAGGCTATCAGACAATGAAGAAAGCGGCACAGTTAATGCGCAGGTTATTTCGTATGGGTATACGCCGTGGCGTATGTTCCCATGATTTTCTTTCTGACTTCAAGATACCTAATCATCAGCCTCGCAACATGCACGTACCACCTGAAGAAGTCGCGGCAATATATAAAGCCTGCCTACAATATAAAGCTACAGGTGGTAGAAAATGGACACGCATTGCAGACATGTTCATTTTAAAAATACTCCTTGGCACTCGCAGTGGGGAGATGGTTGATCTCAGGAAGAGCGAAGTTGATCTAGATAAGGCTGTTATCATTATGGATCCATCACGCACAAAGACACGCAAGAGTTACAGGTTCAAGCTAACTAAAATGGCTGTTGATTTATTGCGTAACACAGAAGCAATGTCTGAACCTAATAATCCATTGATGTTTGGCATCAAGGGGAATTCATGCACCGCATATCTTATGGAGTGGCACCGCATCCTTGACATCACGGGGTTATACAACACACTTCCAGAAGGCACATGGGAGCAACAAACGCCTGCCGAACGCATATTCACAAGCGAGGTAAAGGCAAAACGCCCAAGACCCCACGATCTTAGACATGCGTTTATTACCAATGCACGGGAAGCAGGCATCAGCCGCGAAGACGTAGCACTTGCCGCCCAGCACAGTAATACAAACACAACCGAACTGTATGAGCATGTGACTGACGAAATAAAATCAAAGGTTATTTCTGCGCGTGAAGCATCACTGGTTACTGCACTTAATCAGTAGGAGTGTTAGAGGCGGCGCTTGCAAAGAGTGTCGCCTCATCCCTACGTCGGGATACCAAACCGTTTAAACGAACCCCTCGGCAATACACCCAGCGTTTAAACTCTTTCTTTGCACCCTCAAAATTAGAACGATTTATCTTTCTTCTGAGAGTAGAACTCCTGAAGGCATTGCTGCCAAGGTTGTAGCAGAACGAAATACACGCGCCGTATTGGTTAGGGTTTAGCTCTACCTTCAACATACCATCAAGCCTGCGTTCAAATGCACGTAGCTCTTTTCTTAGTAGTGCTTCAGCCTCATCCTTTGTGATGGTGTCACTGTCCATTACCAGCCGCCTGCCACTCATATCGCGGGTACTACCATAGCCCCACGTAACTACGCCAGCACTGCAGTGGTATTTCGCAGACCGGAAACCTTCCCAGAATTTTATGAGGTCAGTGGCTTCTTGATTTGTTTGCATTACTCACTGGTTTCTTATCGATGCATCGTTCTATTCTGAGAAACTTGATGCGGTCATTACTGACGTGCCGCCATACGGTGCCTCGCCCGTTTTGTATCGCAAAGATTGTTTCGCTTACGGAGATCTTTATAATAATCGCAGGCTCTCCATCTACGTAACATGGTTGCCCTTCCCACCATGACTCGGACCACTTGAACCGTAGCCCTGCGACAAGGTTACCTGCCCAATCCTTCAGCGCCAATGCTATCACCATCGCTAAAGTAATTGCCATAAGTGGTTGTAACATCTCAATAAAACCAAAGCTGATTTCGTTGAGGTTCATCGCTGGTATTTCCATTACTTTTTGTCCCTCGAATTCCACAACTCAAACAGGGTCTTTATTTTTTCACCGTGGTTTTGTTTAAGTGACTCCAGATCGACTGAGATTTTTATAAGCTGATAGACTACAACGGCGATACCCACAACGATGGGCCACAAAGTCCCTATCCAATCCAGTATTGTCCCTTCCATCGCATCACCTATGCTGATTTACTTTTTTGAAAATGCCTTGCACCAAACCAGAATGAAATCACACAACTAAGCATGGCTTGATCGTACTCTGTGTAAATAATAGCGGCAGCTTCAACGAGTAACCCGCCATCAATTACTGTGAAGGCCCACAACTGCACAGCTTTGCATGACATATAGAGCAAGAGGAGAAGATACGATATGATAGGGCGCACGGAAGCACGTAGGGTGCCCACCCAGCCAGTGTCTTTGAGAGACTGATCGTGCTTATATATGCTTTTAGTTTCTTGAATATCGGCATGTGCTTCTATCTCCGTTAATTTTAATTCTGATTGAACCTTCGCCGCATCGATATTGAGTGCGTGCATTTCCTTTTCGTGTTTCCTGTCCTGCCACTCATCGAACATATCAAACACCCGTGGCAAGGCTGACGTTCCAAATCCAATGAGAGACCCAATAATTGTAAGCATCAGTTTGCTCCTGCTCTTTGTTCTTTTCCGTACTGCGACAGGAAGTTCTTAGATATGTGGGCACGCAACTGATCAATTCGACGCAACTGCTTCAGTCGTTCGCCTTTCTTTTCTTCTGGGTAAGCCGCATTGTATATTGCACGACGGTCCTTGTTCAGCTGATTGAGATCCTTTTTAAGTTTCTGTGCGCGTGAAACAAACTGCGCATCCAACCCACGTTCAGCCAGCATCCCTGTTATGATCCCACCGGGATCTGTTTTGTTGTTCTTCTCGATATTTTTTATTGCTTTATCTAGCGACAGTATTTCCTTGTTGATTAGGAGCCGTGCCCTTTTTTCGTAGCTACTATATCGCGGAAATTCTGGTGGGTTGAACCTGCCTACGGTTATTTGCCCTAAAGCCGTGTCTTTAAATTCCATCGGAGCAGGTGGTAACCCATTTACCTGCCTATAATACACGTCTGCCAGCGACATGACAACATTACCAATCTTCGGTGCCCAGCTATCGAGCGCATTCTGTATACGTTGTGCGGCGAAGTTTGTCTCACGCGCAAGCGCAAGCGTTACCTCATTCGCCCGTGGGTCTGCTATCCCAGCACCCTCGTCAGCCGTTCCCTTTAGCGGCAGTGAATACGGTGGTATTATATCCCTGTCCCTAAACGTGTCCTTGTTTATTACATCCTGTATAATGCCCTTTCCTATAGGGCCAGCAATCTCATAAGGATTTATTTTAAAAATATTCACAACGCCGAACATCAACGAGTCCATGAAATCACTACCCGCATTTTCAGCACCCCTAGCCGCCGCAAGCAGACGCTCTGGGATTGTCATGCCTACGAATCCTGCCTCGAATGGCTTGGGTATCGCTATGTGTGGATTGTCTATGATGCCGTCTAACGCACCATCAGGAAAAAATTTATCGAGATAGATGTGCATGTATAGATCCCTAGATTCCTGCGGCAACGCTTGGTAGCGTTCATCATCTTCGTTTATTGCATAGAGCGCAGTGGCAAAGCCTGCCATGACACCCATCGTCGCATAGAAGTTTAGTCTGTTTTTGTTATTAGATAGAGGTGATCCAGCGCGTGCTAATCGATACGCACCCTGTGCCCTTGCGTTGATGAACGGCACTGTTGTGATGAGGTACTCAACAATCTTGAACGCGCCTTTGTCAGCCTTGCCACGCAACGAAAAGTCCAGTACCTCACGCGCACGGAACCCCGACTCTTCTTTTGTGAACCCCTGCTTTCTGGATGCCTGATAGACTGCAAGGCGGTTAGCATTTTCTGTCGCTTCCGACACACGATCTACCAAGGCCCACGCATTCTTTGCAGTTACAATCAATGGGTTACTGCTATCTCCTGTGGCTTTAGCGTAACGTCGCAACGCACTGCTTCGATGGTAGCCACCGATAGGTGTGCCACCGTTTAAACGTATCTCCCGTAGCAGGTCAGGATTAGTGAACGACTGTCCCACACCCTTGATCGCGTTGGTTATAGGTTCGTAGCCACTGTACAAAGCGCGGGTACTGAGTGTGTCACGTACCAAGTTTGCCTGCAGGAAGTCTGGCATCTTGGTAATCATCTGTGAGAACGCGTTGCGCTGAAAGTTCATAAACCGCATGAACATGTTAAGATTTCGCGTTGGTACGTGGGCAAGTGCATTAAACAAATCTACATCCTCGACCTTGTAGAATGTTTCGGTTGTGTCTTCAGACATACCACGCACAGTAACCACGTTTTCATCACGCATCTTAGGCTCGAAAACAAATACATCGTATAGTCCTTCGAGTGCGTCGATGTCTGTCTGCTCTTCGAGGATAGCGATGTCTTCGCCAAGCACCTGCTCTAATGTCTTTTTAATTTCATTAACCGTGGTCTTCTTGCGCACCACCTTGCTACGTTTGGTTTCTGTCATCGCAGGGTTAGCTGTGTCTGGACCTATCTCGTTGACGATGGCACGCATGGCATGGTTGCGCATCGTCTTGGTAATCAGTGCTTCTGCATTGCGCACCATGTTGGGCACGATGCCATTCAGTTTATATGCACCACCCTTTAGTCTGCGGGATGGATCCCCAACACGACCAACACCGCCACTGGTTGGACCTATCGGTGTTGCCGACAGTGTCGCTTCGTCGCCCTGCATCAACCTGTAGAACGGTAGGTAGTCACCGAAACGCTTCCAGCTTTCCGCTTGGTTCTGCGTTAGGTATTTACCATCAACTGCAAACTGCAGCAGGTCATTGTTGAAATCCACATACTGCTGACGCGCTACCTCAAACTCTGGGTAGAGCCTGCCAAGATCGAGCAGGTCTATAATCTCCATAGGTGTAAGGAGTTTCTCCCTGCCTTCTGCTTGTAGTCTGCGTGCCCTGTACGCGTACATATACGCACCCCATAGATGCATCCCAACATCACCGTGCATCTTGGCGATAGGCTCTATAATTTTGACAAGACCGGGCTTGCGGATGATGTTGCCATCTGCGTCACGGTATTCTTCCCTGCCCTGTTCTGTAAATTTAGGGACACCGTTGACCAAGGATTCCGCAACCATGTCAGCTGTATCATGTGCCACTCTAGCAAGCTGGTAACCACGTTCAGCGCCAGCGCGTGCAATCGCCATGTACGGATCAAGCGTCTGCGCTAGGATCTCCTGCCTGTTGCTGACCGTGTTGACGATCAAGTCACGTATCGCGCCATAGAAAGAACCAACGGTAGACACTGACCTGTCGGATATCTTATCCGCTGTAGCCTGCTGATTTTCTGTGAGCTTGGAAAACTGTAGGTCTGTTTTTTCTGCGCTGAACAGTGTGTCTTGGTTGAAAATACCGGGTTCCCGTTCAGCACTCCTGAAGTAGGTTATGTTGGCGTAGATCACAGGTCGTTCAGATTGCATAGCCTCAACTATCCTATGATTGCCTTCAACTATGACAGCAAACCCATCATTCCTAAATTGTTTAGGGCGAACGTATATTATAGGGTTGTCTTGAGGATTCTCTGATGGGTTATAACCCTCTCTTGCTATACTTTCTTTTAAGCGACGTAATTTACTACCTTCCGTGTCTTTGTTTCTGTACGAGTGTTCACCGTTCATGCCGGGAATGTACATAAGTTCCACTGGATCAAACGGTACGTTGAACGCCTCGGCTGTTGGTCCGGTTTGAGGTCCGAAATAAAATATATTACCAAGCTCACGCTCTTCGCGTATCTTTTGATTAGCATCTTCGTTAAAGAGATCTATCTGATCTTGATATTCTGGTTCGCCGTTTTCTTTAAATCCAAATTTTGCCCCACTTATTAATTCTTGCGCACGCCAAAGTAAACTAACCTTACGACCCTCACGCATCTGCGAGGCGGTGTTAGTTAACTTACTGTATACAATGTTGTCGGGTTCTTTGGGCCTGCCTTTTTCATCAAAGCTGGCTACGTTTAAACTCTTTAGGCTGAGACCTAATCTTTGTTGCGCAGTTCCTCTTGGCGCTGGATAAGCCAAGCCTTGTGCCACTCTGGCAGATGCGAGGGTATTTCCAATTGGTTCGCCGCCAACTGTTGGTCCAGCCGCTCCCTCCGACGTTGCCCCTGCAGAAGTTTGTATTCCCCTAGCAAGCCTTCTGCCTCTAGACGTTCGCTGTCGCTCTTGTACGGATGGTTCTGCTCCGCTTCGCTTCGACTTTGCGGGTTGTCGAAAGTCATTTTTGTAGGCTTCGACGAATTCTCTTGCACCATCTGAAAATACCTCAAGTTCTGTGTTGTAACCCAGTGAATTCCACAGGTCTTTCTCGTAGAACCATAGCACAGCCTGCAAGTTTCTACTATCTAAATCTACACCTGTTTCGTTTGAAACATCGTCTGCTACTTCACGCAACAATCGTTTGATTTGTTCGTGATCTTTTACATCTGGACCTGACCTTGCGTCATCAATCGTATCATCAAACAGCCTGCCAAGATGACGGTACACAGAACGTGATGCCCAGCTGTCTACTGTCTCATCGTGCATACCGTTAAGGTTTGTGAAGAACGGTCCTATCTTTTTGCCAAACATATACGCACCACGACGCATACTGTTTATGCCAAGTCCTGTTAGACCAGACTTGATACCGTGTCTGGCACGCATCTCGTTGAGATCCCTGACCCCGTGGTCCTCAAGCATCCAGTCTGTCACCCTTGCGAATGACGGATAGTTAGATCCGGGGAAGTCAAACTGAGGATCGTTCAACATGCCGTTAACCATGTTGAGTTGTCCTGCTACAATCTTACCTCGCTGCCCCCACTGTTCTGTAGACAGCGGATTGGTCACCGTAAGTTTACCAGTACGCAACCACTCAGCGAATATCATAGAAGCGTTGAAGAGGTTTGCCTTTGCCTTGGTGCCGTTCGATGTGATTGCGGCAATGACTGTAAACATTCTGCGATAGTCATCACCAAACGCTGGATCATTCAAGACTGGGAATGTTTCTGACAAAGTTTCGAATACTAACTTAATGTCGTCGTCATACCACCCTAATCCAGATTGATCCTGTCCAAGCTGGTGAACAACTTCAGGTACCATCGAGCGTTTGACATCCTCAAAGACTGCTTCGTCATTGAGATCACGGCGACGATATCTGTTTCTAAATGCTCGTACCAAGGCACGGTTATAATTATCAAACGCCTTTGCGATATCGGATGCTAATACTGTACCTGTTTCCTGCAAACGTTGACTGATGCCGCGCTCACGGTTCTCGCGTATTTGTACACTGCTTGTGCCACTGGCTTCGTATAGTTCAGCTGTCGGTTCTTGTACGTTAACCAGCTTACTAAATACTATGTCGCCGCCTTCAACTTCAGACAGCCGTTTTCGCAATGCGAAAATCTCATCAGAATTAAAATTGTTTACAAACTTTTGCGGATTAATCTCGTCGGCAATACTCACAACAACGTCGCGTGGAACAGTAAACTGATCAGCGAGAGTTTGAAACAAATCGGTTTGTGGTGTCTCGGTAGGTGTGGGTGCAGGAGCGGCTATAGTTGGCGCGAATACACCCTCCGATATTATTCGTGTGCCAAAATGTACGTTTGATCCATCCTGCGAAACCACAGTTTCAGGATCAAATATTTCAAGTGGCGTTAGACCAGCTTCTGGTTTTACTGATATGTCAATGCTTGTGCCGGGAACTGGATCCCCCTTCTTTCTGATCTTGCCATAGTCCTCGGTATATACCAGTCTGCCCCGCTTGTTTTTTCTGCTTGGCATACGCTCGAACTTCACAGGCATTTCAGGGTTCTGCAACAACCCACCTATTTCTTTAACGGAAACATCATCTATAAACACTGTGTCTATGGAGCGTGGTTGTTCCCCACCTAGGCTTGGGTCTTCGTCTTCCGACAACGCACGATTGCGTATGGTTGTGCCATCTTTGAACTGTTTGTAGGTTGAGCCTCTTGACGTTTGGAATTCTGCCACAACCTCCCCTGACTGAGCGGGATCTGCTGGTGCAGGCTCTGCCGCTACTGGCTCTGTTGGTGCAGGCTCTGCTACTAGCTCGGCTGTTACAGGTTCAACCGCAACCCGTGAGCCTTCTTCCAATGTAGACCACTGCACGCGCTCACCTGTCGGTGTCTTACCCGCATACAGTCGTTCTCGTTTGCCACCAATCTCTTTGTCAGTGACACTTGTTACTTCTACTTCGTTAGTAGTGAACTCACTGTCGCTACTTTCCGCTGTTGGCTTGGATGACAGGGTAACCGTTTCACCTACTTCGTATCGCTGTGTTGCGGGTGCTGGCTGAACAGCCGCTGCTTCACGTATTGGTGTAGTCGGCGGCGCTTCCGGCGTAGGATCTGCAATAGGAACAACGGGTGTCTCAGGCTGGGGTGCCTGTGCTTTTGTTTTTCGTTTTCGTTTTTCTGCTGGGACAAGGCTCTGTAACCTTTCTGTCAAGTTACCGTCGATAACGAAGTTCAACGCATCAAACTGCGTCTTGAACTCGTTGCCACTTAGCTTGTTAACAATCCTGCCAACGGTGTTAGCGGCAGACTCAAATGCTTTTCTTAATATGCCCTGCGGTTTTTGACCGGGCAGTATGTTTCGTCGTCGTGCTTCTTCATAAGCCTGCAGTGAATACGCCATGAGTTCCTGCGTAGTCATCTCCACGCCTTGGAGCTTACCGTCAAACTCGTTTACTATTTCATCACCAAGTAATCGCCTGACACCACTGGATAGTCCAGACTTAAAAGTGTTAGACCGTTTAAACGCCCCGACAAATGCTCGATGCGCTTTAGGATCGAGCTTCTGCAACATGGTATCCCAGTGATGGAACGTCTCATGGTATAGCGTTGACAGTGGGTATTCCGTTGGGTCTATATTTATCTCGCCCGTCTGGACATTGTATGATCCTGCACCACCGCCCTGTATTCCCTGCGGTGTGAACTTTATAACGGGGTCTAGCTTGCCTGCGTTCTTACCTTTGTTAGTTTCGGCAATGACACCCAATCCAGCCATGTGTATGCGTGCCTGCGTCGGGGTAAAGATATAGTTACCGTCTGCATCTTTTTCTTTAAGCTGGCTTGCGGCTTCAGCGAGGCGTGGGCGCTCTAGCGCATTGAAGTTGTCTATTGCAGAATCAAAAAGCGTTGGTCCCTTGACTGCTGTGCCCTCATCATCCAATACGGGTTCGCGTATGTCTGGTATTTCCAGATCGTCTGGTATTCGTAATGCTTGAGCTTCTTCTTCCTGACGTGCCTGCCTGCCCCGCACAGCTGTGGACACAGTTGAGGTTGCGCTACCCACCGTACCACCAACCAGAAAACCGCCAGCGAGACTGTTGACCAATCGCTCCTGCACTTCTTCAAGCGGTATCGGTTTCCCCGTAGCCAGTGCTTCCGCTGACATTTTGACACCTTCTTGAGCGCTTTCAGTTACACCCTCAACGGCGGCTAACTTCAAGGCATCCTTGGTAATGCGTCGTATTGCACTTTTCTTTATGGATTCTTTGAGTGGTGATTTAATAATGTCGGTTATAATTTTAAGTGCTGGCACTGAATCCAGCGCACCCATGATACCACCTGCACCTAACCCAAATTGCTGGGCATCATCCTTGCTCACGCCTTCTTCTAGTAATGTCTTGTATACATCGCCAGCATTGATAGCTGTAGATGTCAGCCAGCCCGTACCAGCTACAAGAGCAGTTGTTGCCAGACCGGGAACTGTAACTGGTGCTAACGCGATAGTACCAGCCACTGCACCAGCGGTTCCAAAGACTGCACCCAACGATGGTATTGCACTACCTAGCGTGGAAAGCGCCCAGTCAGCGGCATCATCGAGCGAATCTACTTTATAGATAGAGCCTACTCTTGGCGGTTCATACTGTTCGGCTTCTGCTGTTTGTTCCAGCCTACCTTCTTTGAAATATTCTTCTGCATCTTCAAAGCCAAGCTGTCCAGAAAGTGATTCAGCGGTGCCAAATAAACCAGCCTGCAGTTCATCTGTGCCCCGTGCCAAACCCCTACCGAATTCACCCATCTGTTCGGGTGGTTCTACCGGGTCTACTGGTTGTGCTGTTTGTTCTACAACTGGTTGTGCTGGTGGAGTGTCTTGGAAAAAGTCTTTTTTCAAAAGACGTTCTATTTCCTGTGGTGGCATACCATCTGGGAAGGATAAAATCCCTACACCTTGAACATCAATTAACTGGGCCATTAATTAGCCGCCCTGATTCATAGTTAAGCCACCGTCAGCGGAGTAGCTTCCCATTATTTTAGGACCACCCTTGCCGCCATATTTTTTGAGGGACTCTTGTTTTATAAACTCTTTGAAGGCTGGTGAACTAAAAGCTCGACCTGCAGCTGAACTTCCAACGGTAGCTAATAGCCTATCCTCTACTAAAGAAGTTAGTTTTTCTGCAGCTGCCGACGGTTCCATTCGATTGAGGTTGTAGTTGCTTTTGTTTGCCGCAATCACCAGATCTGAGGTTGTTTTCCATACAGTTTGGAACAGTGATTGATCTGCTCGAATATCCTTGGATGTAAGTTCACGTTCTTTGAGATTAAGCATCTTGTCAGCTACCCTGCTTTCCGCTCTCAAACCAGTAATCCGCGCATTAATTAGCTTTTCGTCAATGTTAAGTTTGTCACTTTGAAATCGGACTTCTGCCATCCGCGCTTCATAAATGTTGTCAATCTTCTCTTTCTCTAGCTTTCGGTTCTTGTCACCTTCGCCCATTCTAAAATCACGCTCAAGCTGTGCCATGTCTTGTTTGAGTTTTCGATCAGCCGCTTTTTCTTCCCGTACTGTTTTCGCTGCTAAAGTTTTCTGAGCAGCATCACCAAACATTCCAAGCACAGTAGGCTTATCAGATGCCATCATGTTCAGACCTAGTTCGACCAAGGTCATGTTTGCAAAATCGTTTTCAGTTTTTTCTGCAGGGGCACGGTTGTCTAGCTCCTGATCCATTCCTGCATTAAGCTCACTATCGGTTGGATCCATCACTGCGTCTGGTAGCGGTGTAGCCATGCTGTCTGGAACAGCACCCTCT
>VMHT01139190.1_pt1 | contig 20855 bp, 19 predicted proteins | sample 4693611 | NCBI WGS metagenome assembly VMHT01 (sample SAMN12280063, study PRJNA550983) | marine metagenome | isolation source: seawater sampled from same location over 5 years 0.02-0.2 micron viral filtrate | place: USA: collected off the coast of southern California halfway between the port... ...
GCGCTCAACCAACTCGCTCTGGCCGTCGGGATCTTCCTGCTGTTGCCGCTGGGCGACAGGTTTTCCAACCGCCGCCTCACCATCGCGTTTGCCACCGGACAGACGGTATCGCTGGCGGTCATGACGTTCGCACAGGGCTTTACGCTTTTCGTGCTCGGATCGACGCTGCTGGGGTTCTTCACGATCGCACCATACTTGCTGCCCGCATATGCTTCCAAACGCGTGGCTCCCGAACGGTTGGGACAGGTCACCGCCAAGCTGACTGCGGGCGTCATCCTGGGCATTCTCGTCGCCCGGGTGGGCGCGGGCGTCGTCGCCGAGCATTTCGGCTGGCGCGCGGTCTATTGGGCCGCGACCGGGTTGATGCTTGCAGTCACCCTCGCTCTGCCCCGACTGATGGAAGGCGGCGAGCGGCCGGCCAGCGGAAGGCAGTCCTATACCGGGCTCATCCTCTCGGTGTTTCCGCTGCTATCGCGCCACCGCGAAATCCTCATTGCCGGCGCCATTCAGGGCTTGAACTTCGCACAATTCATCGCGCTCTGGCTCGGGTTGGCGCTTTATCTCACCTCACCGCAGATGGGGTATGGCACCGACACGGTCGGCTACCTTGCAGGCTTGGCGGCGGTAAGCATCGCCTCCACGCCATGGCTAGGCCGCTGGTCCGATGCGATCGGCCCGCGCACTGCGCGAATGGTGTTCGCCTCGATACAGCTCGTCGGGATCCTGCTGCTGTGGCCGCTGGGCGGGACGCTGTGGGGGCTGCTGGTGCCGCTGTTCATCGCCAATCTAGTCGGGCCGGGAATCGACGTCACCGGCCGGATGACCTTCCTTTCGCTCGATCCCGCGATCCGCACACGGCTGACCACGATTTATGTCGTGATCATGTTCATCGGCGGCGGAATCGGCAGCTATGCCGGGACGCTGGCCTATGACATCCACGGCTGGGCCGGGACCTGTGCGCTGCTGGCGGGATGTTCGCTCGCTCTGACTGCGCTGTCCTTCGCAGCGCGCCGGTATGGCCGCTGACGCTCAGACCGCGGAGCTGAACTGCCGAGCGCTCGGCTGCCGATACGCGTCGAACGCTGCGGCGATCGTTCGCGCATAGGGGAGCCCCTCCGGACAGATGGTAAGCCATTGCCCGTCGATCGACGCCAACCCTCGTTCGAGAAACGGGCGGAGCGTCTCGTTCGCTTCCCGCATGAGGCACGCCCCTAACTGCGCGCGGCCCTGGCACAGCAGCCGTTCGATCACCGCTGCGCGGTAACGGTCGTCCGGATTGCGGATGATGCCGCGACCGGCCGCGAGGTGTCCCTGCGAGCTGAGCATGCGATAGCGGCCACTGTTCTTCTCGTTTTGCGCGAGCAATTGCGGGAAGCTGCTGATTGCCGACGCGCCCAGCCCGATCAGGATGTCGCTGGGATCATCGGTGAACCCCTGGAAGTTGCGCCGCAACGTCCCGTCCAGCGCCGCACGCGCGAGCGGGTCTCCCCCCGGCTTGGCGAAATGGTCGAAGCCGATCGGCGTGTAGCCATGCGTGGCGAAATAGGCGTATCCCATCTGGGCCATGGCAAAGCGTTCGCGCTGGTCTGGCAGGTTGCTGCCATCGATCACCCGCTGCCGCGGTACCATGTGCGGCACATGAGCATAGCCGAACAGCGCGACCCGGTCGGCGCCGAGCACACGGGTGCGCTGCAAACTGTCTTCCAGGTCATGCATCGTCTGGCCCGGCAGACCGTACATCAGATCGAAATTGAGCGACGTCACCCCTGCCCCTCGCAGCCAGTCGACGGTCTGGACGATGCAATCCTCCGATTGCACGCGGCCAATAGCCTCCTGACACTGGGCCGAGAAGGTCTGTACGCCGAGGCTGGCGCGTTCGATACCGACCTGCCCGATCACATCGGCCCATTCCCGCTTCATGGTCCGCGGGTCGAGCTCAATCGAGAAGGTCGGATTGGACACATGAAGGTTTGCAAGCAGGCTGTCGACCAATCGCTGGAAGTCGCCAGGCTCGATGGCATTCGGGCTGCCCCCACCGAAGGCGACCCGCGCGATCCGGGCAGAATCCGGCAGCAGCGCAGCGACCAGCTCGATCTCGCGGTGGAGGGCGGCCAGATAGGTCTCGAGCCGCTGACGCCGGCCTGATGCAGCCGTGTTGCATCCACAATAGAAGCATATCCTCTCGCAAAACGGGATGTGGACGTAGAGCGAGATATCGCCTCCGGCTCCGCTCAGCGCTTGCTGGTAGAGGCCGGTGTCGATGTCGCCGAATTCGGCGGCGGTGGGATAGCTCGTGTAACGCGGCACGGGCCTGGCGAGCAGATCGGGGTAATATGTCCACATGCGGGCCTTCTTGAAGGCGCGCACCATTCGCGTCATTGCGCCAGATCAAATCTCTTGCGACATGAACCTGCGTGGCACGCCTTCACGGCGCAGGGCTCCTCACGCGCCGGGTTGCGATCGACGGGAATTTCCACCGATCCGCCGTTGCACAGATCGGCGGTGATGGTCCGTGCGGGCTGCGGCAGCGGACCGACCGCCAGTGGCAGCAACACGAGGATGCCCGGTAGCATGGATACGGTCATCGCTCGTCTTCCTCATCGTCGATCAGGATACGCTGCGCAGCGCCATCGAGATCCTCGAACTGGCCCCGCTTCATGGCCCAGAAGAACGCGGCGAGACCGAGCATTCCAAGGCCCAGCGCAATCGGGATCAGGAAGGCGAGGCCGCTCATTGCGCCGCCCTGGCAAGCCTGAGCGAATTGCCCACTACGACGAGCGAGCTGAGCGACATCGCCACCGCTGCGATCAAGGGCGTTACAAGACCGGCCAGCGCCAGCGGCACGGCAAAGACATTGTAGACGATCGCGAAAGTGAAGCTCTGGCGCACGATCCGCTTGGTCCGGCGGGCGACCCGTACCGCCAGCACGACGGGACGCAGCGACCGTCCGAGGAAGACCGCATCGGCTGCCTGCTGGCTCACATCGCTGGCGCTGCCCGGCGCTATCGAGGCATGCGCCGCGGCCAGCGCCGGGCCGTCATTGATGCCATCCCCCACCATGAGCGGGAGATGCCCGGCCGATTTGAGTTTTTCGATATGTGCAAGCTTGGCGTCGGGGTGAAGTTCGGCCTTCCACTCGAGCCCCAGGTCGCCGGCGACCGCGCTCACCGGCCCCGCCCTGTCACCCGAGACCACCGCACTTTCAATGCCCGCAGCGGCAAGCTCGTCCAAAGTCGCTTGGGCATCGTGCCGAACGGGGTCGTCGAACGCGATATTCGTGACCTCGTCGCCGATGCGCAGTCCGGTAGCGATACGGAACCCGTCGGTATCGGGGCGGGTGAGCGCGACTGCGATACCCCCGAAGGCAGCGGAGACACCATTGCCTCCCGTTTCTTGCACACCCGACAAGTCGACGGGTTGCACGCCGCCCCCTTCGAGCGCGCGGGTGATGCTCTTGCTCAGCGGATGGCGGCTGGTGCGGGCAAGTGCCAGGGCGATCGCTGCCTGCCGGTCGGTAAGATGGCCCAAGGCGGGCACCGGCTCGCCCACGGTCAGCGTGCCCGTCTTGTCGAACAGCGCGGTATCGATTTCGGCAAGCCGTTCTAGCGCGCTGCCATCCTTGACCAGCAGGCCGTTCCTGGCGAGCGCCCCTGACGCCACGACCTGCGCTGCCGGAACCGCGAGCCCCATTGCGCACGGGCAGGTGATGATCAGCACCGCAATCGCGATCACCAGCGACTGGTACCAACCCGCCCCGGCGATCATCCACCCGGCAAAGGCCAGCAGCGCGAGCGAGTGCACCGCCGGGGCGTAAAGCCGGGATGCGCGATCCGCGATGCGGACATAGTGGCTGCGTGATTGGCCCGCCTCGTCCATGAGGCGCGCGATCCCCGCGAGCGCCGTATCCGAAGCGGCCTCTGTCACCCGCACGCGCACTGCATTCCCAAGATTGATCGCCCCGGCATAAACCGTATCGCCGACCCGTGCCGCCTGCGGTGCGCTTTCCCCGGTCAGCATGGCATTGTCGAGCGTCGTCTCGCCTTCCTCTATCACGCCATCGGCTGCGAGCGCCTCGCCCGCCGCAACGATCATCAGCATGCCCCGCTCGAGATCCTCCGCAGCGACGGTGCGATGCGCCCCGCTTTCATCGAGGACCATCGCGCTGCGACCCATCCGCGACAGCAGTGCTCCGATTCCTGCGCGCGTCCGGTTGCGCATCGTCGCGTCGAGCGCGCGCCCGGCAAGCAGGAAGAACAGCAGCATGACCGCGCTGTCGAAATAGGCATGGCCCGTGCCCGCGATGGTCTCGTAGAGGCTCAAGCCCGTCGCCAGCAGGACCCCGATGGAGATCGGCACATCCATGTTGGTGCGTCGGTGGCGCAGTGCCATTGCAGCGCTCGCGAAGAAAGGCCGGCCGGCATAGGCCACCACCGGCAAGGCAATCATCGCCGACAGCCAGTGGAACAGGTCGCGCGTAACCCCTTCCGCGCCCGACCATACGCTGACCGAAAGCAGCATGATGTTCATCATGCCGAAGCCGGCCACAGCGAGCGCCCGCATCAACGCCGCCGATTCGCGATCGTCGCGCGCCATCGGATTGTCGGCCACGGGCTGGGCCTCGAACCCGATGGCGGCGATCGCTTCGACCAGGTCATCCTCACCCAGTCGCGCGTGATGGCGGACGGCGACACGCTTGGCGGAGAAGTTCACCCGCGCCGCGTCGACACCTTCGAGCTTCGCCAGCCCGCGCTCGATCTTCGATATGCACCCGGCACAGCGCATCCCCGGCACGGTGAACCGGCTGTCGCGCAAGGGCATGCTGCCCTGCGTGTCGAGTGTAGGCGGGGCGTTCATTGCACTTCCGCTTCATCCATCCAGCGCTGGTCACCGACGGCGATGGTAACGCGCGCGATCCAGCGGCCCGCGGGCAGGGTTTCGGCAGAGAGATAGCTGCCCGCCCCTGCCTGCTCCAGCTGCAAGGACATGTCCTGCGGCCGGCCGAGCGGTCGCCGCAAATCGGCGGAGACGCGTGCCGCCGCCGGCACACCCTGCGTCGTTACCATCAGCCTGCCGTCCGCGGCGCGAGCCATCTGCGCAGCATAGCCAAGCTTGCGGCCCTCGCGCGCCTCGTCGAGCCAGCCGTTGAACTTCTGGCTCGCGACATAGGAGTTCTCGACCACCACGCCGCCGAAACCGCCGATCGCAAGCGAGGCCATGTAGAAATTCACCGCAACCACGATCCCGAAACCGGCGACCATGACCATGGCCATGTCCCGTCCTGTGAATTCACGGCGCATCATTCATCCTCCGGTGCATCGAAGCGCGTTTCCACCACATCCGTTTCGCGTTGCTCGTCGAGCGAGGTGACGCGGAATTCGAATTGCTGCGGTGCGGTGCCGACCGGCACGGCGACATAGGCGCGCACTGCCCGCACGAGATCGGCCGGCACTGTCACCCGCTGCGTGGCTGAGGCCTCGTCGCGGTTGATCGTGTCGGTCCACATGAGAGCGCCGGGCAGGCCCTCGACCGCGATCTCCATGGCGCGCGGGCGGCTTTCCATGTTGCGGATCTTGAGCGTGTAGGAATTGCGCACCGACCCGTCCGACATGAGCATGAAGGGCGGGTTGCGATCGGGGGCGACGGTCAGTTCGGTATGACTGCGCGTACCCAGCGCGAACAGCAGTGCTCCGCCGATCCCAGCCCAGATCAGCGTATAGGCGATCGTGCGCGGCCGCAGCAGCGTGCGCCAGGGCGATTTCACGGCTTCGCCGGCTGCCTCGCGCTCGCAATCTTCGAGCGTCGCATAATCGATCAAACCCCGCGGGCGTCCGATATCGTCCATGACCCGGTCGCAGGCATCGATGCACAACCCGCAGGTGATGCAGCCGATCTGCGGTCCTTCGCGGATATCGATCCCCGTCGGGCACACTTGCACGCACTGGGTGCAATCGATGCAGTCGCCGAACCGGTCGGGGTTCTTCGCTGCCTTCTTGACGCTTCCGCGCGGCTCGCCGCGCCAGTCCTTGTAGGTCACCAGCAGCGATTTTTCGTCCATCATCGCCGTCTGGATGCGTGGCCAGGGGCACATGTAGATGCACACCTGTTCGCGCATGAAGCCGCCCAGCGTGACCGTAGTCAGTGTCAGCACCGCGACCGTTATGTAGGCAACCGATGCCGCCTCGCCGCGCCAGAAATCCTGGACCAGCGTGGGCGCATCGGCGAAATACATGATCCACGCGCCACCGGTCCAGAACCCGATGAACAGGTAAATGCTCCACTTGAAGGCGCGGCGCGCCACCTTGCTCCAGGTCCACGGTGCCGCGTCGAGCCGGATGCGCGCATTGCGATCGCCGTCGACGAAGCGGTCGACGTGCTGAAACAGGTCCGTCCACACCGTCTGCGGACAAGCATAGCCGCACCATGCGCGCCCCACGGCGCTGGTCACGAGAAACAGGCCGATCCCCGCCATGATCAGCAGCCCGGCCACGAAGTAGAATTCGTGCGGCCAGATCTCGATGCTGAACATGTAGAAGCGGCGATTGGCGAGATCCACCAGCACGGCCTGGTCGGGCGCGTAGGGGCCGCGGTCCCAGCGGATCCACGGCGTTACATAGTAGATCCCCAGGGTGACCAGCATCACCAGCCATTTGAACCGGCGGAAAGGCCCGTCGATCCGCTTGTTGTGCACAGCCTTGCGCGGCTCGTAGAGCCGTTCGGGCAAGTGCTCTCGCGCGGGTTCGTGCGGTTCGTGGCGACGCGTCGTCGCCGCAGGATCGGCAATCGCACTCGAGACCGGCTGGTTGCTCTTGGCGATGCCGTCCTCGACGACTACCGACCAGTCGCGTTCACCCGGTGGCCTGTTGTCTTCAGGGTTGTTCATCGACCGCTACCTCGGGATCCTCGGCAACTTCCACGAAGTCTTCGCCTCCCCCGAGCGAGTGTACATAGGCCGCCAACATCTTCAGCGTCACCGGATCGAGCCGGCCCTCCCACTTGGGCATCATGCCCATGCGCGGATTGAGGATCTGCTGCTTGATCGCCTCGCGGCTGCTACCCCGCAGCCAGATCGCATCGTTGAGAGTAGGTGCGCCCTGCGCCCGGTCCCCTTCCCCGCGGATGCCGTGGCAGGCAGCGCAATTGTCGGCATAGATCTGTGCACCCATGGGATTGCTCTCGGCCTTGCCGCTGAAGGCGAGAACGTGATCGGTCAGGGCATTGAGCTGGTCGGTATCGAACGCGCCCGCGAAGGGCGGCATGACGCTGCTGCGGGTCTCGTCGTCGCCAGCCTGGCGAATGCCATGCGCAAGCGTGTATTCGATCGCCTTGAGATCGCCGCCCCATAGCCAGTCGTCGTCATTGAGGTTGGGATAGCCAAGTTCCTGGCTGCCCGCCGCGCCCGAACCATGACACTGCACGCAATTGACGCGGAACGCAGCTGCGCCACCGGCAACCGCCTGCTGCATCAGCGGGCCGTCTTCGGGCAGGCGTTCGATCGGAATGCGGGCCAGCTGCTCGCGCACGGTAGCGCGGGCCTGGTCGGCAGCGCTCATTTCCTCTGCCAGTTCGCCCCGGCTCGACCAGCCCAGCACGCCCTCGGTCGCCCGGTCGATCATCGGCCAGGCGGGATAGGCAATCACATAGCCCACCGAGAAGGCAATCGTCAGATAAAAGGTCCACAGCCACCAGCGCGGCAGCGGCGTATCGAGTTCCTCGATGCCATCCCATTCATGGCCGACGGTGGGCGTGCCGGTCGGTTGGTCGATGCGCTTATTCGCCATCGGCTTTTCCTTCGAAGATCAGGTTTGCAGCGTCGCGGTTGCGTTCTTTCGCGCCGGGTCGGAACGGCCAGGCGCACAGCCCGACGAACAGCGCCAGCATCAGCACCAGCGCATAGCTATCGGCGAAGTGGCGCAGGCTTTCGTAAATGCTCATCGGCCCTTCTCCTTGGCCAGTTCCTCGAGCGGTGCGGCGCTATCGAAATCGACGAGCGTGCCTAGCATCTGCAGATAGGCGATGAGCGCATCCATCTCGGTCAGCTTGTCGGGATTGCCATCGAAATCGCGGATCTGCGCCTTGGGATAGCGCGCCGCGAGATCGCCGGGATCGCGATCGGGATCCGCCTGCGCGAGCATATCGGCCTCGGCATTCGCGAGGTCTTCCTCGGTATAGGGCACGCCCACCCGCATGAGCGCGACCATGGTCGCTTCGGGATCGCCGATTTCGAGTTCGGTCTCCTTGAGGAAGCCGTATTGCGGCATGACGCTTTCGGGCACCACGCTTTGCGGGTCCTCGAGGTGCTGGACGTGCCATTCGTCGGAATAGCGGCCACCCACGCGCGCCAGGTCGGGTCCGGTGCGCTTGGAGCCCCACTGGAACGGATGGTCGTACATGCTTTCGGCAGCGAGGCTGTAGTGGCCGTAGCGCTCCACCTCGTCACGGAACGGGCGGACCATCTGGCTATGGCACACGTAGCAACCCTCGCGGATGTAGATGTCGCGCCCTGCCTGTTCGAGCGGGGTGTACGGGCGCACGCCCTCGACCTCCTCAATGGTATTGTCGAGATAGAACAATGGCGTGATCTGGACGAGACCGCCGATGGCTACGGTCACGAAAGTGCCGATGGCCAGCAGGGTGATGTTGCGCTCGAGCCGCTTGTGGCCCTTGACGGTTTCTTCGACGACGGGATCGGTCATGGCTTGGGTGATCCTATTCGGCCGGAACGGCGCTGGGCTGGTTGACGATCGGACGATCCGCTTCGGGATCGTAGGCAGCGTCGTTGAGCGGAGCTTCGACACGCTGCTTCCCGGCCAGCGTCATCCAGATGTTGTAGGACATGATGAGGGCACCGCCGAGGTACATCAGGCCGCCCGCGGCGCGCATGACATACATCGGGTGCAGCGCGGCAACGGTGTCGGCGAAGCTGTTCACCAGGTATCCGTCCGGCCCATATTCGCGCCACATTAGGCCCTGGGTGACACCGGCAACCCACATGCTCGCGGCGTAGAAAACGATGCCGATCGTCGCGAGCCAGAAGTGCCAGTTGATCATGCGCAGCGAATACATCCGTTCGCGCTTCCACAGGCGCGGTACGAGGAAATAGACGCAGGCGAAGGTGATCATGCCGTTCCAGCCGAGCGCGCCCGAATGCACGTGGCCGATGGTCCAGTCGGTGTAGTGCGACAGGCTGTTGACGCTCTTGATCGACAGCATCGGTCCTTCGAAGGTGCTCATGCCGTAGAAGGCGAGTGCCATTACCATCATGCGGATGATCGGGTCGGTGCGAACCTTGTCCCAGGCCCCGTTGAGGGTCATCAGCCCGTTGATCATGCCACCCCAGCTCGGCATCCACAGCATGATCGAGAAGACCATGCCCAGCGTCTGCGCCCAGTCGGGCAGCGCTGTGTAGTGCAGGTGGTGCGGGCCCGCCCAGATGTAGAGGAAGATCAGCGACCAGAAGTGGATGATCGACAGCCGGTAGGAATAGACCGGGCGTTCAGCCTGCTTGGGGACGAAGTAATACATCATCGCCAGAAAGCCCGCAGTGAGGAAGAAGCCGACCGCATTGTGGCCGTACCACCACTGCGTCAGCGCATCCTGCACCCCGGCAAACGCGCTGTAGCTCTTGGCGCCCAGCAGGCTCACCGGCATCGCCAGGTTGTTGACGATGTGCAGCATCGCAACCGTCACGATGAAGGCGAGATAGAACCAGTTGGCGACGTAGATATGCGGTTCCTTGCGGCGCGCCAGCGTGCCGACGAAGACCACGAAATAGGCAACCCAGACGATCGTCAGCCACAAGTCGACGTACCATTCGGGCTCGGCATATTCCTTCGACTGGGTAATGCCGAGCAGGTAGCCGGTCGCTGCCAGCACGATGAACAGCTGGTAGCCCCAGAAGACGAACCGCGCGAGATTGGGAAAAGCCAGCTGTGTGCGGCAGGTGCGCTGCACGACGTAGAAGCTCGTCGCCAGCAGGGCGTTGCCGCCGAAGGCGAAGATCACCGCGCTGGTATGCAGCGGACGCAGGCGTCCGAAATTGAGATAGGGTTCGAAATTCAGCTGCGGATAAGCCAGCTGGGCAGCAATGAAAACGCCCGCCAGAAGGCCCGCGAGTCCCCAGAACATGGTGGCGATGACGCCCCAGCGAATGGGATCGTCGTCATACCGCGAAGGTCCGTCAGGAAGCTTGAAGAAGCCCCGCGCCTTGCCCAGCGGGTCGAACCGCGAGGCGCTGACCCAGATCATCACGAAACCAAGAGCCGCAATGATCCAGGCGTGCGCCGCGAAGCCGCTATCCGCCGCCCCGAGCGCTGCCGCCATCGCGACCAGCATGACCAGGAACCACAGGCCCACCCGGCCCAGCGCCGTTTCCGCTTGCATAGAATTCTCCGTCCTTTTGCAGGGGGTTAAGCGGGTATCCCGCGAAGGGCATTGACCCAGATCAAATTCGGAAAAGATTTCACGCGGCCTCGCGCAGGAAACCCGCGCGGTCCCGGAGGCTCTCCAGGGCGTTCAAAATCACGCCTGAACGGCCCACCGTCTCGATCACCCCGTCGTCCCTCAGCTTCGATAGTTGACGGCTGACAGTCTCGATCGTGAGCCCGAGACTGTCCGAGATATCACGGCGGGACATCGGCAATTCGAGAACCAGCCGGCCGTCCTGCTCGACCCCGATCCGCTCGGCCATCCCGACCAGGAACACGGCAATGCGTTCGCCCGCCGTCTTGCGGCCCAGCGCGATCGTCTTCTCGCGGCACCGGCGCAGCGAAAGCGTGGTGTTTTCCAGCAAATGGTGGAGGACCCCCGCTTCGCTCGATGCCAGCCGGAGGAATTCGGCCGAGTCGAAAGCCAGGATGTCGCAGTCCTTGAGCGCGCTGACGGAGTAGGAATAGTTGTCGGGACCGGGGACAGTGAAGACCTCGCCAGCGAACTGGAAAGCGACGATCTGGTCGCGCGACTCTGACGCGTGCGCCACCAGCTTGGTAGCCCCGTCGACGACGAAGACGATCTGCTGGCCCGCCCCCGCGAAATCCAGAGAATGCGCCTTGGCAAGCCGGCTTGCCCGGGCGAGCGCCTGGAACCGGAAGTATACGGTATCCGACAGATTTGCGGGAAGTATCCGGTTGGCAAATCGCTGGAAGGGTTCGGCTGGTGTGATCATGAAGCCGCCCTCGCCCCGATAAGCCGGCGCTTCCTTGACCCAGATCAATGCCGGCAAGAAATTTTCGCGCCACAGCCATCCCAGCGCTGCAACATCCCTGGGCCGCATGGGGCGGCCACTGCCGCGCTCGAGGACGATCGAATGAAGAAGTTTCTGGTAGCTGCGCTGGCCGGTACGGCAATGTTCGCCGCACCTGCCCAGGCCGCGGACAACGACGGCAAGCTGCAGGTAAAGCTGCTCGGCACCCTTGTCGCACCCGATGGCAAAATCACCGATATCAACACGGATATCGTGGGCCTTCCCGCCACGACGCAGACCGAGGCGAGCGACAATTTCGTACCCACGCTGGCAATCGAATATTTCGCCGCGCCGAATTTCTCGATCGAGACGATCTGCTGCGTGACACAACATGATGTCGATGCGGTGGCCGGGCTGCCGGGTGCAGAGCTGGTGTCAGACGCCAAGGTCATCCCCGCAACTTTCACGGCGAAGTACCATTTCGATCTCGGCGGCGTGAAACCCTATCTCGGTGCCGGGGCCACCTATTTCTGGTGGGTTGATGTCGAACCGGGTGCGGACACCATTCCGCTCGGTGTGACGCGCACCACGCTGTCGGACGAATTCGGCCTCGTGCTGCAGGCAGGTACCGATATCGCGCTTGGCGACAGCGGTCTCGGCCTGACGATCGACGCGAAACGCTATTTCGTCGACACGACCGCGCGCTGGTATGCCGGCGACACGCTCGCAATCGAAACCGAACACAAGCTCGACCCGTGGGTATTGAGCGCAGGCGTAAGCTATCGCTTCTGACCGAAGCCAGGCATAATCGGCCTGTAACCTGAGAGGCCTGCCCCCCGGCGATGGCCCGCCCGGGGGGCGGGACCAAGCAACGAGTATCCCGAGAGCTCCTCACCTCCTGTCGAGAGGCCTTCGTCATCTTCTTAACAGCATTTGTAAATTTCCGGAGACGGCGTCCTTCGGTAATCGGATCCGACCGAACCGAGGGGAAAACCATGACGCCGAAATTTCTGATATCGCTGGCCTGTGGCACCGCGCTGCTCGCGTTCTCGCAGCCAGTCCTTGCGAAAGATCCGAGCCCGAAGAAGCTGCTCGAGATGAGCGCAGGCTGTGCATATGTCGTCTCGATCGCAGAAGGCAGCGACGTGAGCCTAAATTATGGATCGGCGGAATGGATCGGCCTGGTTAGGATCATCGAACAGCGGACCGGTCTCGACGGCGAAAAAGCGATCCAGACGGCCAAGGCCAAGTACAACAAGCGGGCGCGTGTGATGGGGGCGGACGAGGCGCGCAACCACATGTTGAAACGCGCGCGCGACTGCGATCGCGAAATGGCCGTTATCCAGTCGTGATGCCGTCCGCCCTCCCAGGACGCCGCGACACGCTCCACGCGTCCCCCGGCGTCCTCGCGCTTGGCGCGGCGGCTTGCTTGCTGGTGGCGGCGGCTCCGCTACGCGCCCATACGGAAGACGCCGAACTGATCTACGAATGCGGTCTGGCGATGCAGTTCGCCGAGAAAGAAGACATTCAACTGCCCGTTTCATCCAACCGTGCGATGGGCCATTTTGCCGAAGTGACACGGAATGATCCGAACCTTCGCAACGAGGCGGATCGGCAAGTTCGAGCCGTCTGGGACGGGATGAGAAAGAGCGACGGGCGCCCCGCGCTCGAGCGTTACGTCCTGTCCGTCGCACAGGACTGTTCCGACCTCTACGTCGAACTGGCAAAGCGCGACGCCGCAGCGGTAGAGGGCGAGCTCAATTCGCTGGGCACCCTGTCAGCCGCGGCGCTCCGGTCTTATGCGACACGAACGGGCGATCTCGGCGAAATCGCCAATTACCTCGTCTACAATTACCCATACGGCAAAGACCTGTTCAAGCCGCACGAGGATGGCGATCTGCTCGGCCAACTGGTCGTGGAAGCGGGCGCGTCCGGGCTACGTCGATGGAGCGACGAAGCGATCTATGCGATCGCGAACAAGCATTACTGGCAGTATAATCCGCCCGCCACCCGCTTGGTCGATGCAGAGTATAGACGCCGCATGCGGATGATGCGCCAGACCCAATCGGAAGCGCAACGCTGGGCGCAGCGCGCGGCCGACGATCGCGCGGCGCAGGCGCGGCGGGCGAATGCGCCCTACGTCGGATCGCTTGGCAGCGGAAGTTCGAGCAGACCGAAACCGGGCAGCGGTGTCGTCGTCTGCACCACCTACAAGGGCACCGGCGGCGGGCGGGTCTGCAAGGAAGACTGAGGCGCCGGTGAAACCGTGCTTGCGCTTCCATCGAGGCAGTGCGCAGAACGTGAGGGGAAAAGTGAAATGTGTGCGCGACGTAGACTCTTGGGTAGCGGCGCTCTGGCGCTAGCCCTTTCGGCAGGCGTGTCCTTTCTGCCGAATATGGCGCTTGCTCAGCCGCAACAGGTCCTCCGGGACGGCGCGGAAAGCGCTGCCATGCACAATGCAGCCTATGATCGAGGATTGGCGGAGTCCTATACCTCGCCCGAAACAATCGGTGAGATGCTGCAATGCTCCGCGCTATGGCAGCGTTGGTCCGATATCCTGGGGAGCTCCCAGGATTCGGCATTCGTTGCGAACCTGCGCGAAGAATTGTCAGCCGCTCGTGCGGGAATCCGTCATCGCTATTGGCAGCGTCAGGCACGTCGCGACATGCGGGAAGACAGCGATCTGAGCTATTTCGACAAAATGCACGCCAGGGCTGAAAGCTGGGCGGACAGCCAAGCCGCCGGCTACGCCACCGGTGCCGACAGTAAAATCAGTTCGATGATGAGCTGGCTGGCAACCTGCTAGAACCGCTTTGCGCGCAAGCTCCGGCGGGGGATCCTGTCGCCTGTTTCGGGACTGTCGACATAGCGGACGCGACATTTATCGACCGTCGATGAGCACCATGCTTGCCCACCGGGCAGGATTGGCGGATCCGCTGTCCGTTTCGCCCTCCAGCATCGACAATTGAGCAAGACGAAGAGCTTCCGCGTGGGCGTGCCGATCGCGCAGTCGCTTCACGAATTCCATGGTAAGCTGCGACGCGGCTTCGTCCTGGACCCGCCAATGCGAGAGCATCACGCGCTCGCTTCCCGACGCGAGAAAGGCATTTGCAAGACCCGTATAGGCAGGAGCAGCATGAGTGCGTCCCGCGGCGGTGTTGCATGCGGAGAGGATCGCGATCTGGGTCGAAAGGCCAAGCTCCGCAATTTCACCGGCAAGCAGGATGCCGTCGTCGGTCGTACCGCCCGTTCCCGATCCGGGCGTCAGGACGAGCGCCGGTTCCCGTAGACCGCCCAGTTCCCCTTCCATGAGACCGTGCGTGGCGAACAGGACTACACTGTATTCTGCTTCAGCCAGCAGCCGAAGCCGGGCTTCGGTTGCGTCCCCACCGACGAGGAGGATGCGCTCGCTGGCGCCGCTGACCTCCCCCGCAAGCCGGACCTCCTCGCGGCTCGCAGGCAGCGAGGGCAGCGATCGCAAATCCACGGCGGTTGCCACGACCGCCCGCGTTTCCCCAGTGAACGCTTCGTCCGAATTTGCGGCGGCGCCTATGCCGAGAAACCGCCCGGCATTACCCCCATCTTGTCTCGAGCCCAGTACAGCGGAAGGCGAAAGAACCGTCGCGAATGCGTGATGGCGGACCAGCCATTCCATCTCGCTGAAGTCCCGCACCTGTCGGTCGGGCACGGAAGACAGCAAAGCGGAAAATGGCAGACGCGAGAGAGCATCGCTCGTAACCAAGGATACCCGGGTCTTTCCATTGAGCGCCGCTGCGATTTCGGCCGACAGGACGAGGTCGTGCAACGCCTTCGCATCGTCGAATGGGAATGCGTCTGCACCTTCGCCCGCGTCGAGTGCCAAACGCAATCGTTCCACGAACGGCCGGATGGTTGCGCGCCCCCCCGGCCCCACTTTCATCACCGCCGTTTCGGAGGTCACGGCCATCAGGAGCATCCGCCGATTGGCAGGCATTGCGATCAGCAGGGCTTCGTCCGGCCGCAATCGGGCTTGGACGATCTCGATTGATACATCGACCGGTCGCCGCGTCGTATCGAATTCGGGAAGCGCCGTGCGCAAGGCCGCTTCGGCATCGCTCACCGATCGCTCGAGGTCGGCGATTTCCCGCTCGACTTCGCCGATCGCCTCGGATCGCCCCGCGGCCAGCATCGCCGCCCGCTCGCGCGCGAGCAACCGAAGGCGCGCGGTCCCGCTGCGGAGCCTCTCGATATCGGCAGCAAGGTCGGGCCTGTCGAACTGGCCGTGACGCAGCTTGGCCAATTGGCGCGCACGGGCGTTGACGCCCCAACTGGCCAGTTCGAATGCATTGAGCGCATCATCGGCGCGGTCGGAAATGATCGCGGCTTCGGCGATCAGCAGGATCGAGTCGAAGTAATTTTCAAGATCCGCATCGAGTTCGAAGCTGGTCGCATCCTGGATCATCTTGTCGACGATCCGCGCGCGTGCCCTTGCTACGTGCTCCCAACCCTCATCCTGTCCTGCGCGAACCTGTGACAGTCCACGTTGAATAGCTGCATCGACAGGTAGCTCGCGCCCGCTGCTGTTCACGCGCATTTCGATTTCATCGAGGATGTCGAGCGCAGCCTCGGGTTGTCCGCTCTCATCGAGACGCTGCGACAACGTGAGGAGGCCGCGCAGCGCCTTTTCGTCGTCGGTCGGCAGTTCTCGTGCCAGACCCGCAGCCTTGAGCGCGAAATGCATGGCGTCGTCGTCACGGCCGGCTTCGATCGCGGCGTTTGATGCGGAGAGCAACGAGTTCACCGCTTCTGCCGGGCTGATCTCCATCAATCGCTCGTGCCGCGCCAGCATGAGTGCGATGCCTTCGTCATACTGCCCGAGGCGCATCTGGACCACGCCCAGATTGTGCAGTGCGACCAAGGTATTGCGATGTGTCGGGCCAAGCCTTTCGGTCATTATATCGAGAGCACTTCTAGCAGGTTGTTCGGCTTCCTCATATCGTCCCGCCTGCAACAGGACCTTGGCCAAGGTTCCTTGCGCGAAACCGTGGAACGGGTGCTCCTCCGGGAGCAGCTCGTTCGCCATCGCGATCCCCTGCCTCGCGAGACGCAAGGCATCGACCTGGCGACCGGCATCGATGTAGATATTCGCTCCGGTCGAGAGCGCCACGAAGAGCGTGGTGTCGGTCATCCCGCCACGGATCAGGCCCTTGATAGCGGGATCGACATATTCCGCGGCGTCACCGAAGCGGTTCGCTTCGTACAGCGCGGCGGCGTAATTCAGATATCCCAAACCAAGTGCCTTGGCGTCGGCAGGGGCAATCCCTTCGGGGTCCTGGCCATACAAGCCGGTCCTTATCTTCAGCGACCGCTCCTGCAGTGGGACGTTCTTCTCCGGCTGCCCTACCCCTGCGTAGAAGGTCGCGATGTTGGCCAATGTCCCCGCCATCGCTTCACCATCGGTCGCCCCTGCGGCGATCAGTCGCTTTTCCGCTTCGAGCGAGGATGCGAGCGCGCCGGCAATGTCCTGCTGGTAGTAGCGGCTGTCACCGATGCGGTTTACTGCGTGCGCCTGTTCCTCTGCGGGGCCGTTCTCAGCTTCCAGTGCTTCCAGATAGACAGACCACGCACCCTCCGATTTCGCCGCCTCGGCGAGCGGGTCGATCGCCTCTGCGGCCGCTTTCAGGGATGCGAGATCGGTTAGGCCCGCACCTTCGGAAACGGTCTGCACCTGCGGCAGTACTGGTGGAGCGAACGCGATAGCCTGCCCGATCGCGGCAATCGCAAAGATATGACGGTGCATGTCGACGTGTCCCCCTCGAAACAGCGAGGATATGGCATCGCAGGACGATCAATCGATCACAAGCTGGTAGCGTGTCTTTTTCGTGTTGGGGTTACGCAAAGTAATCGTGTGCCGGTGGGTATAGAGCGGCACCCAGCGACATGTGACACGTTCGGCGACCTTCCTGCACAGCGACTGATCGCTGCTGTCACGAACGGAAATCTCCAGCGGCCTTCCTTCGAGCGCGGACAAACTGATCGCGGCACCGCGCCCCGACAGGAACGTCTGCTCAAGCGCGCGTTCTTCCTTTGGTGCGAGTTCTCCCACCATGAACCCCGGACCGAGGATCCGCCCTCGGGTAATGGCAGGCTGATCTGCGGCCGCCCGCCACCGGGCAAGGACGTCGTTCGCTTCTTTGCCGACCGGATGAAGGCCGACGGCATCCAGCCGCGAAAGCGCGAGAGAGAGGGCGGCACGATCGCCATCCTCGTAAGCCGACTGCGCGCGATACAGGACCGCCGCCGCGGTTCTATCCGTATCCGAACGGGCCGCCAAGTGGCCCGCGAGTGACGCGCTGCGAGGCTCACCCGCAGATCCGGTGCAGCTGCTGGTCAGCGCGCCGAGCAGCGCCATTGCCAGAAGCTTGTTCATGGCGTCTCTCTGCGGAGCTGGAACAGTGCACCGGTTGCGCTCGGAAGGCATTCCAGGATCATCGAATGACGTTGTGCGATTGCGGATGCGAGGGCAAGGCCAAGTCCTGCGCCCGGGCGTTCTTCGCCTCCCTTGGCGTCTGGCCCCCGCTGGAAACGCTCGAAAATCCGCGTCCGGTCGGCTTCGGCTATGCCAGGCCCATCATCCGCCACGACGAGGACGGGGCCATCACTGAGCGTGACGCGGATTGTCCCTCCGCGCGGGACGTATTTGAGGGCATTGTCGAGGAGGTTGGCCAGCAGGCGCCCGAGCTGTGCTTCGTCACCGTCCAAAGCAACGCCGGACTCCACCTCCCACTGCAGGACTAACCCGGCATCTTCGGCGCTATCGGCATAGAGTTCGCACAAATTGGTAACGAGGGCGGACATGTCGACGGGCGTTAGCATCGATCGATCACTGAGGCGGGCTTTGCTCCACGCGATATCAAGCAGCGATTCCAACATGCTAACCAGCCGCCGGATTTCGCTGCGGGCTTCCGTCAGCCGCTTGGTGACTTGCTCGTCCGGTTGCGTTTCGAGTGCTTTGACCAGCCTCGCATCGAGGTGAGTCAGGGGGGTGCGAATTTCGTGGGCGAGCCTGTCGGTCGTATCGCTGTGGGCTTCCAACAGGTTCCGTACCCGGAGGATCACTTGCGCGCTATTGGCTGCGAGTTCGTCGATTTCGTCGCGGGTTTGCCTGGGGAGTTCTGGCATGGACGCAAGCTCATCGGGGTGCGACAGGGTGCGGTTGATGCGCGCGATGCGGCGCTTCAACCTGTCGGCAGAAAATTTGCCAAGCATCGCCACGACCAAAACGAGAATGGCCCCGCCAACCAGAAACACGGTTCGCACTCCGGCCTTCACTGACCTGGCCGGATCGACCTCATGTGCGACCAGCAGCCATCTATCCGGAGCAAGCCGGGTCGAACGGGCATGCGCACTGGAACGATGGCCTATCGCGATCATGCCCCGCTCCGAGATCGCCGCATCGAGATCCGGCCAGGCTTCCAGATCACCGGCGAGGCGGACCCCGTCTGTGCGCATAAGCAGGTAGTGCGGCGCTCCCCCGTCGGCGGGCCGTAATGCCAGGCGATCCTCGATCCTCCGTACCAGATCCGCTTCCCCGCTGCTGGAATAGATATCGGCCAGGCCGGCAAGATCGACATCGACCGCCTCGCGCGCACTTTCTTTCAGCGCGGCATCTATCGTTCGCTCCGTCACCAACCAGAGCCCCAGCACCGTAAGGGCCGCCAGCAAGGTGGCGGCGGCGACCAACCGGGAAAAAATGGAACGTGCAGGTGACACGTCTATTTGCCGTCCAGCAATCGAAAGCCCGTGCCCCAGACCGTTTCCAGCGCCGGAGCGGAGAAGCCGTCCTCGAGCTTGCGCCGCAAACGTCCGATATTGACGTCAACCACATTGGTTTGCGGGTCGAACGACATGTTCCAAACATCGCGCAGCAGCATTTCGCGCGTTACCACCTCCCCGGCGTTTTCCATGAAGTAATGGAAGAGCTCGAATTCCCTCGGGCTCAAAGCGAGATGCCGGTTCTCGCGAAAAGCCGTGCGCGCTTTCAGATGGCACTCGAAGGCACCGTACAGGATCACCGCGCTATGCACCCTGCCCGATGCACGCCGGTGGAGGGCGTTCACGCGGGCCATCAATTCGGCGGCTTCGAATGGCTTGCCAAGGTAATCATCGGCACCGGCGTCGAGCCCTTCGGCGCGGTCGCTGGTGCGCCCGAGTGCACTCAGCATCAGGATCGGTGTGTCTACCCCGCTCTCGCGCAGGCGGGCCAGGATCTTGAGGCCATCGTCATCGCCCAGCATTCGATCGAGTATGATGACATCGAACCTGTCCCGCCCCGCTATCCGCAGGCCGGCAGATCCATCGCTTTCCCAATGCAGATCGTCGCCGCGAGACAGGGCGAGTTCCTTCACCCGCGTCGCGGTGTGCGCATCGTCTTCGATATAGAGGATTTTCAGTCCATCCACGTTCAGCCCCCCGCGCCCGGTATCCGGCCGCCTTCGGATAGCGCGCCCAGACAATTCGAGACACCCGTTATCGCGTCAGTTTTTCCCGGGGCGCGGCGCATTCGACCACGCCAAACCTTCCCTGACCGCCCCCAGATTGATTTGCTGCACTCCGCTGCCTTTGCCCGGAGCGTCGAAAATCCGCCATTCCTCTCCAGCCTGCTTGAACGCAACCCGAACCGAAACGTCCGCCCCCTGATCCCTCAGGACGGTCAATCCGCTTTTGCCGAGTTCGAAGGTCGAAGTGCCCTCCATCCCTTCCTTCTCGCCGGCGACTTTCTCCATGGGCAAACCGGTGCCGTTGCCGAGCCGGATTTCGACCGCTTCGATGTTCCGGTTGATACCCGCGATCCACTTCCCCCCGGTGGTAAAGTACATGTGCCCCGCGACGCCGAAAAGACCCGGACTGGACAGCCTCGCAAAGCCGGTTTTCACGTCCCCGTCGTGGGCCATGCGGTAGAAGTCGGGTTCGGTAGTATAACCGCCCCCGGTCCATGAACGCTGCGACCGCCAAAGGCCGAGGTGTCGCGAGGTAAATGTGCGTTCGGACGATCCGAGCGAAGAAAAGGCCATCGCGTCGGGAGCAGCAAAGCTGCTGGCTTCTTCCATCAGGCGGAGTTTCTCGAAAGCAGGAATCAACATAACCGTCTGCTTTACCGACCCGCAGGCCTGGTCCGCGATACTCGCGAAATTCGTCCGCAATCCCTGATACATCGCCTCGAGCTGAGGGTCTTCGTACTCGACGAAATGCCCTTTCGGAACGAACTCCCATTCGCGCCGATGGAAGCGCCAGTGCGTTCCCTCAACCGCGCATTGCTGCTGGTCGGTCGTCATGGCTGCCGGGGCGTCCTGCAAGGCCCTTGCCACTACCCTCGCACGCTCGATCGTGACCTTGGTGTCGTCCGGCATGGCGCAGCCCTTCGCCTGCCGCGTGCCACGTTCGGACTGGTCTATCGCTGCGACAACTTCGTCCCCGCCGACCCGCGCCAACTGCCTCCCGATCTGCCCCTTGAGGACCTGGAACGCGCGCAATTCGCCGACGTCGAACAGCTGGCAGCTTTCGTCCGCACCAGCCGCGAAGGTGGCAATTCCGAACACTTCCATCAGTGGTCGGGCCTGCTGGTTCCCGGCCAAGATCTGGAGCCGTTGCTCCACTGGAATGTCTTCCAGGCTCTGAGCGTGCAAGGGTGCCGCGA
>VMHT01209508.1_pt1 | contig 20851 bp, 6 predicted proteins | sample 4693611 | NCBI WGS metagenome assembly VMHT01 (sample SAMN12280063, study PRJNA550983) | marine metagenome | isolation source: seawater sampled from same location over 5 years 0.02-0.2 micron viral filtrate | place: USA: collected off the coast of southern California halfway between the port... ...
GACAACCTCGATTGTGTATGGCTCACCGAACCCGTCGTAGTTCAACCATCCCAAGTAGTAGTACCTGGCTTCATTGGGGTCTAGTGACCAGTCGAATATTGTTGTGTCAGGACACACCTCTATTCCATTCTTCTCATAGCAGAAGTACTCGCACGTTTCGTCACCGATGTTTGCAACCGTGAAGTGTATAGAGAAATAAGGGTGGGGACCAAGACAAAGGCTGTCAGTGTACAGATCCTGCACGATTAGGTCTGGCTGAGCAGAGGCTGAGCTACAAATTAAAGCTAATGTTAGAGCTAAGTATCTCATTGCTTAGATATGTTTTTTACGATGGATCTACCGTCATGTCTAATAACAACTTGATACATTCCTACTGGCATCGCAGACATATCAATCTGACTATCAGTAGTTTGCGGAACAACAAGAGCTCCTAGAGAATTGTAAATCTCAATAGTTACAGGATTGCTAGACCTCACAGTCAAGGTTCTAGCTACGGGGTTTGGGAACACTTTTACTTCAGACTCAAAGTAGGGGATGTATGTGGCGGTACCGTCTTGGCAGTAGCTGTATAAGTTAGCGCAGGTGCCATCCCACTCAGACTCGCAGCAGTATGGGTCAACGTCAATGACCCACATGTAGCATTCGTCGTTTGCCCAGTACGGATCGCCTGGTTCTCCTACGCAGTCAGCATCGTAGAGGCAGGACTCGTTGTCTGGCGTGTTTGCCTCTTCGTCGTAGTTGAAAGCGTTGATATCTGTGCAACCTACGATCACGGGTACGCAGCTGTCGTTATCAACATTCGCTTCTTCATTATAGTTCAGGGCATCGGGGTCTGTACATCCGAATACCGCAAGCACCTCGCAGCTGCCGTCGTCGAAGTCAGCCTCGTAGCCTTGCGTGTAGTACTCCAAGTATCCTGCCTGTGTACAACCAGCCGCGTAGTAACAGCTTCCGTCATCTGCATTAGCATCGTCACTGTAGTTCTGTGCGTCTACATCTAAGCATCCGTAAACGTATGGTACACAGCTAGTTCCGCAGTACGGAGTGAAGTGATATACGTTCCATTCAGGATTACCAAATGGCTGTAGAGCACCCTGCCCGTTATCAAAAAATGGATTGTCCCCCTCGACCATCAGGGTGTCCCCAGCCTCGTTGGTTATAATAATAGAGTTGTGAAGCGTCTGAAACTGAGTTTCTTGTGGAGGCTGTTGTGGTCCTCCGATCTCGAAGTAGTATACATCTACCTCTTCGTCAGAGTCTAGAACCAAGTCCCATGACTGAGAAAACTCTCCTGGTCCCACCGTGAATATCCATTGCAAGTCTCCTTGTTTCACGCCTACATGTGAGTTGCCCCAGCCGTCGCCCGCATCATCCTCAAGCGTGATGGTCGTTACGCAGGGGCTGTTCAGATCGGAGATAGTAGCGTTTACATCGTAGTTAAATGCTGTTGTATCCATACAGCCCCAGGTGTGTAGTGTCAAGCAGTCTGCTGGCTCTGTAGCTTCTGGGTTGTAGTCTACGTAGTCGTCGTCCATGCAACCTACGATTACGCTGTCCGTTTCGCAGGGCTCTACAAACACGGCGCCAGAGTAAGCTACGTTTCCACCGTTTTCAGTAAACCCTAAGTCCTCTAACTCCCATATAACGGAGTCATTGCAGGCGGTAATAGTTACGGCTCCGTCAGCCACACCCCCCGTAGAGGTCCCATTAAGTCCATCTCCATACGTATCTGTAAGGATGAGCTCAAAGCCTAGCGCTACACAAAAGTCATACGTGTATGTGGATAGTTGATCAGCGAAGTTAAACTGTCCTGGGAGCACCTGTTCATAGAACTCACCAACGGCTAAGTCAACGAGAGTAAAGCCAGTTTCATTGGGCCAGTTGTCTAGCGTGAGCTCCATGGATACAAACGCTTCACCCTCTGGGCATTCACTTACGTTGCAGCTTCCGTTGTCTATGCTAGCCCAAGGGTTGTAGTTGTTTGCTGATTCATCCATGCAACCAGGGACGAGAGGCTCACAGGGTTCAAGTACAAACGGAATTGTTAACTGTTCGATGTTGAAATCAAATACAGATGTGTCAACTCCGCATGTGTTGCTAAGAGCGAACCAACCATCACCAAACTCACAACAAATACCGTCCCCGAAAGAATCGTAGATTACAAATTCATAATCTCCAGACGGTAGATACACCATCTCGTTAGATAGATTGTTGCTTTGGTAGGGTATAGAGGACTGAGCTACAACCTGTGGTCCATTGTATATCTCCCAAGTAGTTTCTCCGCTGTATAGATCGCTAAATATGGTGACGTTCACCCAGCTAGGCTGTGCGAATGCACATACAGGAAGAAACAAAAACAACAATAATCTAAACATGTTACTTCTTTGCTTTTTCGATGGTCCTTCCAGCGAAGTATGCACCGAATGCTGTTAGCATTAATATCTCCAACAAAGATACGTAACTGTCTTTTACATTAAATGGCAGTTGATCGAGTGAGTCGAGGAACATAGTCAGCATGAACATAGCCATCAAACAGATGAGCGTAACAGGTCTGATAAGCTTAGCCAGCTTGACGTCGCTACCCATATCTGCCTTCCATCTTTCGGTTACATTCTTCTGAAACTCTATCTCTGCATCGACCATAGCTGTTCCCTCTGCGGTGTCCACATCGGGGTCTTTATCGATAAGGTTTTTTACAAGGCCAAGAGCCCCCTGATCTGGCAGGAGGTCTCCGACTGTACTTAATACGTTAGGGGCTTTACTCTTGAGCCACTTCCCCAACTTGGTGTTTTTAATCTTTTCCACGTAGTTTTTCGAATTGCTTGTTAAACTGCATCAACAGGCTCCGTTCCTTTTCATAGAGCTCGTATATACGCTGTTGACGTTGTACATAATCCTTTATATCTCTGGCGTCTCTTCTGAGTTTTCTAAGACGCTTTATTTGTTTCTCTGTTTTCTTTCTTGCAGACTCAAGTCTGGTGATATTTTTGTATCGCTTGTCGTTTTTGTTTTCTGACTCTTTTCTTTCTTTGAAGAGCTGAGATACTAGATTAGCATTCTCAGTGTATACATCTGCATCGTAATATCTAGAAGGTTCACCGTACAGCTTTCTAAGGAATGGGAAATCATTGGCTTTCATGGGTACTTTTTCTCCCCCTGTCGTAACCGTTTCGTAAAGGTCTCTCCCCGTTCCAAGAGTCCTTGTAACAAACTGTCCAGCACCACCGATGTAATACTCGAAGCCGTACCAGAACTTGTCTGGGTTGAAGTCCAAAGCGCCAGGCACAAACTCAGTCCCTCCAGTAGTCTCATTCACCCACTTGAAAAAGCTTCGAACGCCCTCTGGAGATCGGAACGACATCTCAGACTCTGGCTTAGGTGCGCCAACTGGGAACTGCTGCCTGTATACAGAGCTACCGAAGTATGTTTCGTTTACCGCTATATCTACAAATGGCTTCAGGAAGGTAGGTGTAGCGCCTTTAGCGAGATACTTTGCAGCATCTTTAGACTGACCAAAGCTTATCGGAGAGAACGAGCTAAACGCTGAGTTTAACAAGAACATTCCTGCATCTTCAGGCTCCCTGTGTCCGCCTGCTGCCTCCGCCATAGCGGTTCCAAGGTTTGCGAATACATTAAATCCGTATGGAAGCGGTATCTTCAAGTAGTTCTTACCATCATACATGATAATAAGGTTTCTCTCCTTCTCGTAATCAGGTATCTTGTTGTAAAACAGCTCGCCATCTTCGTCTTCTTCGCTCATCCCAAGGTTGATCATAGTGAGCATGCCTGTAATTAATGACAGACCAGCAGCCATCTTTTGAGCTGCATTTAGTCTGTTGTACCAAGCGTCTAATTCACCGTCAGGCTTACGTACATCCTTGAGCTTTCCAAGAGAGCGAGCAAGTCTTACGGTACCCTGAACGGAAGCATTGAAGAACATATACCACGAGTTGGCAACTGGTCCGAGCTCACCTGATCGGTTGAAGTTTACAGTAATGTTCTTTGCTAACTCAGCTGCTTTTGCTCTGCTTACTCCTGATTTACGAGCTTCGATGTATGCAGAGAGACGAATAGAGTTTTCAAACGCATCGTTTACATTTTCTACAACGTCGATGCTGTTCTTCATCATCCAGTCCCTTGCCTTTTGGGCCTTGTTTTTCTCATTGACCTCTGCCTCTATCTCAGCGGCGATAGTGCCCACGTCTTTAACAAATCCCCATCCAGTTTGACCACCATCCTCCTTGAACTCCTCGAAGTATGCTGCTGTCTCTGCATCCATATCCCTGCCGACAGAATCTTTTAGCAAGGCGGGAAGAGTTTTCTTTACCCCTTGTATGATTTTAGTCGCTATAAACTGAGATTTTATCTGACCTCCAGGAATGTCTGCTTCTGCTGCTGCATTAAACAAAGCAGATTGGATATCCCTTGCGAAGTTGGAGATAATAAATTCAGGGTTGGCAGTAGTGAACGATCGTCTGAGGAAGCCAGAGAACCTACGCATGAACTTACTGAACACGTCAAGCTTTTCAACGCCCATGTTCTTGAGGGCTTTGGCATGGTCAGGATTGGTGAACACAATAAACTCTTGCTCACCATTGACTCTAACGCCCACAGCACTTTGTGCATCAAAAGGAACTTGCTTTGTAATCCTCCAAACCTTAGTGTTTCCGTTTTCTTTAACGAGGTTGTAGAGTGATGATAGTGCTTCGTTCTTACGACCCTTGGCATGTACGGCTGCGTTTTGTGCGATGACCTGAGCGAGCACATTGTTAGCCTCGCTAGCACGACCTTTTGCCCTGCGTGTAGTATCACCGTAGATGCTCATGCCTGCACCGCCTGTAGGGTACATAGAAGTATCAGCGCTCATCTCGTCAACAGACAAACCACCGAGGGGCACGTAGTTCTTGAACATATTCTCAAAGGCGTCAATGGTTTCTTGGGTTTCAAGCCCGAACTCCACCATTGTCTTACGAGTGTCCTTTGTGATCGCGTCTACCTTGCTGGCAATAGACTCAAGAGCAACTTTTTGTTCTGGACTAAAGCTGTCTATTACCTCTTGCGCTCGCTCGTTGCTCATGCCGCTACCATTTAAGGTCTCTCCATCTGTTCGCTCTGCAATCAAAGCATTACGCTCCTCAGCATGGCGGGCTATAAGGAACTGAGAAACATCCTGACCAACCAGGCCAGCACCTTTCATCTCTTCAGAAATAACCTTTACCTTTTTGTCTAACTTTTCTAAGTCGTTAGCCGTCTTGCCGTACAGCCTAGTTTCTGCGTTGATGAAGTCTTGAGAGATGTCAACAACTGCTCCTTTTGCTTTCTCTACAGCTCTTTGCAAGCTGAAGACATTAGCATATTTGTTGGCAAACAACTGGTCCATGCGGGCCATGAATGCTTGGAACCCATTCAAGTTGTTGGGCTCAAACGGTAGGTTGCTGGCGTTGTCTGGGTTCAAATTTAATCCCCTGCTAGCCGACCCCGATGTTTCTTCTTTCTTTCGGGTTTGGTTGTCTGGATCAATATTTGATACTAACGCCTGCCCCTTTACGGCAGATATACCAGCTCTTGCAGAAACTGCTTTCCGCTGTTCTTCTTTAGTCAATTCAGAAACTCGCTTTACTACCTGGTTCCCTTCTTTTGCTTTACCAACCTTAATTGGGAGATCTGGGAAAACCTCAGCCAAACTGTATGTATCCTCTGGTATTTTTGTTTGGGGGGCAGGCAAAGCGTTTCCATCTTCGTCTATTATTTCTCTGTACTTCACCACACCCTTAAATGGTCTGTCTTTTTTTGTTTCCCCCTCAGCAACAAACCCAGATATCACCCCATTTGCTTTTAGTTTAAACGGCACCACTGTGTAAGCAACTATCTCCCCAAGAGCAACCCCAGTTTTTTCGTCTCCCCAATCGTCTTGATTGTGTTTTTTATATATAGCTGTCTTGTCTATTTTATTTGTTATTGCTTTAGCTATTGCAGTTCTTTCTTTAAATGAGTATGAGTCCCCCTCATTAACAAGCATTTTTTTTATGGCTTGAAACTGAGCGTCAGTTAGTGTATCAAGCTCTATAGACTTATTAGACTGAAGGGCCTCCTTTAAGTCCAGCACCTCATCAAGATCCACGCCTTGAAGCCCAGAAGTTGAGAGACCAGCAATCATTTTAGTCCTCAGTAGCTCGGCGCTTTGAGTTAGGTTTTTAGATTTTGTAAAGTTATTGAGAGCTAACAGCATGTTGGACTGAGAGACAAATGGTCTCTTTCTAGACTCTACTGAGTCGTCAGCCAAAAAGTCGTATGACCCTTCAATAATATCATTAAACACCCTTGGGTTACCGAGTGAAGACTCTTCTCCAAGAAGCGTTTGAATTATCGCAATCCTTCCTATAAAGTCTGGCTTAAGCACCTCAAGTGTTCCATCCCGTTTTCTTCTAGCTGCGCCTTGTTCAATAGCCTCTTCGATTGCCATTTCTGTCATCTGAGAAACGACATTCTTTGCGTCATCAAGGCTTTTGTGAGCAGTTATCATCTCCGCCCCAGTATTGATCAAGTCAAGAATACCAGACTTTACTTTAGTTCTGTCAAACCCTAATGCTCTAGTTCTTAGCCCAGCTATTTCTCTAAGATCACCTCTATTCTTAGCTAACTTACCTTTTACACTCAGTCTACGCCTTGCAACTCCGTCGGTGTTTGCCTTTCCTTCCGCTAAAGACTGACCGTCTTCAGCTTGACCCAAAACAACTGCGTCAGAGTGAGCGTCAATAGTGACCGTGCCGTCACCATTGTTCCTTACAGTAAAAGCAAGCTGTGCGTCTATACCCGTTGGAATTAAAAACTGAAGGCTGTCCCCGAAGTCTTTGCCAAGTTGATCGAGATCATTTACGTTGAGGCCATCGACGAAGAATGTATCGCTATACGCAACGGGAAGCTCAGACTGCGAGTCTTGCTCCAACAGCATATTCTCATTATAGAACGTAAGCTCCCCTGTTCTACCAATCTTTTCGATTTTACCTACAGCAAACTTCAGTGCCTTGCCTGCATTTTCCTTGATATCTCTATATCTATTTGCTCTTCTTCTCCTCACTTCCTGAGACTGGGCAGTTGCCATCTTTCTTTGTGTAGGAGTTTGCAGGCGGGGCTCCATGTCAATGATCTCGCCCGTTTCTCTGTCTCGCTTAGGCTTAGGCGGGTTGATCGTCTTGAGAGTGCCATCGTCACCCGTGTAGGTAAAGCCACCTAGGTTGTCGGCCATCTTGCCGTTACCCGTCTCTTTCAGATACCAGTTCCTAAAGTGCCAGTAATCATTGAACCGCAAGCCATTGGTCTGGTAAGACTGTTGGCCTCCGAGCTTGTCCAAGTATATCACCCTGTAGTTTACTACTTTGTTGATGAGGTCTGGGTATGCCTTGGATGGCTGACGCATTCCAATATCCCTTCCTGCCACGCTACCAACATCAGATACCTGCTCACCCTCAAACTGTTTACCCTCTCTTTCAGCGTCTCTAAAACGTCTTACAAATCCCTGCAAGTCTGTTTCATTAAAGCTCTGGTCAAGGCCGAACAACCTTCTGAAAAGATTTAGAACCCTGTTGATGATCCCTGGACGTCCGTCCAGTTCAGGCGTGTCAAGGATGTACTCAAGAATGGAAACAGCTTTTTCTTCTATGAGCTGCTCTGGGGTGTAGTCGGTATACTCTTTTTCTACGGATTCTACAATGTTCTTGACAACCCTCCTCAACGTTGAGTTCTGTGCACCCAAGCTTTGAAGCTCTTGCAAAAACTTTGTCTTTTGAGCAGGAGTAAGTGTCTTGAACGCCGCGTGTAAAAACTCGTGCCTAATGGTGTCTGTCTTGAGCGCTTGCGTTGCTTCCTCAGCGGACACAGTGGACACCTGCTCTAGGTTGATGTGTACGGTCTTGCCGTCTCTAAAGAATCCAAGCCCTGCCTTCTCGCCTGTAGCCTTGTAAAAGCTGTTAGAGTTTGTGTGAACAACAGCATTGACTCCAAACCTGTTAAAAGCTTTCAGGTAGTTATTAAGCTTTCCAGAGATGTCTCTGAACAGGCCAGCAAACGGAGTTCCCGCAAGGGCGTTAGGCTCGAACGTACCGTCCTCATTTGAATCTACGGTGTCACCTTCTTGCGACTCGTAGTCCTCGTCAATCCCAAGGTCCTCTTCTGTCTGCCCGTCCTTGTCTTGGGCGTCATCGTCTGCATTCTGATCGGGTGAGTTTGCAGCTACAGCGGCATCCAAAGCTTCTCTCTGTTGCTCTCTCTGACCCGCAAGCTCTCTCTCAGCTATGACATCTGGATTTGACTCTATTTTTGCCCTAGCCTGGACCACTTTTTCTCCTCTCTTTTTGTTGAGTTCGTCGAACTCAACTCCGTATAGGGCAGAAAAGCTCTCAGCTCCAGCTTTCTTAGCCGCATCTTCTTCAAGCTGTTGTTTCTTTTGAACAAGAGCCTTGATTTCTTGTTCTACAGAGCCCTGATATTCGGGATCATTAGACTCCTTGTAGCGCTGAACCAAAGCGTTAATCTGACCTTGTGTTCTAGCTATCTCATCAAACGACTCACGATCCGACTGAGCCAGCTTGTTGTATGCTCTAGCCATAGCTCCCTGAGCCGCCGTATACTTCTTTGTCGCGTTTTCCAAGCGCCGCATAGCTGTGGCCTTCGCTGTAGCCGTGGCCGCTTGATCTACAGCTCTAGTGGCTGCGTCCAGCTCCTTTCTTGCCTCGATGGTAGAGTTAGCGAAGTTTCCAAGCGTAGCCTGTGCTGCCCCGCCTACGGTCCCGCTGAAGCCTCCAGCCAATCCACCCATAAGCAAACCAGCAGACGCCCCCTCGTAGATCCTGCGGTTCATTTCCTTTGGGTCGTAGTAGGCTGTGGGGTCGCCTCCTGCGATGCGGGCCTGAATCTCTGACCAGTATTGAACCCCTGCGGTGGCGCCCTCAGCAATGACCTCTTCTGTCGCCCCAAGGAACGAAGATCTTACGATGTTTTTTGCGTAGTCTCTTGCTGAGGCTTTTTGACCCTTAAAAATCTTTTGAGTCATTTTTCCAGCACCAAATCCCCTAGCAAAGATGTTGCTGAGCACCATACCTGAAGCCACCTCTGCACCTGCCTGCACGCCCAAGTAAGCAAAGCGCTCACCACCGCTGAGGTTGTCGTACCAGTCCTGACCCACATTGTCAGAGTGCATTTGAGATGCGACGAGCGCATCGGATACGAAGAAGGCCCCTACTTGATTGAGTCTTTGTTTAGATTTGGTCGCCTCGGCAAGCATGTAGTCAACACGATCGTCAATCTGATTGGCCGCCTCTTCAGAAATAAACTTTCCTCTAGAATCACGCACGAGCTTGCTGCCCTCCTTTCTTATAGATTTCTTTCCTGCTCTCGCTGCTGCCCTAGTACCAATCTTTGCTGTAGCTCCCTTCAATAATCCCTTTGCGATCCCTGAGCCTAAAGCAAGATCAAGCAATAATGGCGCAGACTGAATCAATTGATCCATGCCAGCACCCCAAAGCTCACCCGCCGTGGCTTCTGTGACGCCCCCTCTGTCCATAATGGCTTGGAAGTCAACCGTTCTTACGGCGCCTTTATTGGTAGAGTAAAGCTGTCTTCTTGCCTCTGGGCTTGAAAACGCGGCCCAAAAGATATCGTCGTCAAACCCAACGCCATCGCCTTGAAGCCTCTCTTCTCGCTCTATGGCAGTCTCAATCTCTCCAGCCTCCTGCTTCTTGAGAAATTCTTCGTCTGCTTGAGATGGGTCGCCCCCAAATATGTCGTATACGGCTGTGGCTGTTCCGATGGTGGAGTCAACAACCTCGGCCATCAAGTCGTTCAGATAATACCCAGCCCCCCGAACAGCATCTCCTATAAGGCTGTCTGATGATATGTCTCCAACTCGCCCGCTTTCGTCGAAGTCGATTTTGGCTCCATTCGTTTCGTAGTAAAATGCTCTTTCAAACTGAGCCCTTTTTTCTGAGTCGTTTTTGATATATTCGGGAAGAAGCTCGTTGAGTCCAGCCCCCATCTCAGGAAAAAGAAAAGAGTTTTGGAATGTTGCGTTGTACTCCTCGTTCAGCTTGTTAAGAGCTTCTTTACTCGTGTTTTCGTTCCTGAAGTTTGAGCTGTTGTAAATCTTTTCTTTGTCTGCAAAGCCCTTGTAGTTGGTGGCCCGCATAGCTTCGATAGCTGTAATTTCTTCTTCAGGTCTGTCCTTGAAGAAACTCTCCGAATCCATCCCCCCAAGCTCAAGGATTCTGTTTATTCCAGCCAGTCTAGCGTCTTCTCGAACAGTTCCAAACTGCTCGTTGGCAAGCAGGTTTTGTATGTCCTGATCGTAGTCGCTGAGCTTATAGTCTTTTTCTTCTTCGCTAACCGTAATGCCAGAAACTAGAGGTCGTTGGCGTCTAGTCTCAAACATATTTATCATGTAATCAAACTGCGCCTTCTGCGCCTCAGTCATATTGCGGGTATACTGAGGGTACTTGTTGTTTCCGTTTGACATGTCTGTTAGTTACTAGCTGTTCCTGCTGGCTTTCTTTCAATCTCAGCGAGATCAATACCAAAACTCTTGGCCACTGTGTTAAGACTATCTGCGTAGTTATTGGCAGTAGCGTATCCAGCCTCTCTGATACCTTTGAGGTAATCCAAAGCTGTCTCTGACTCGTCAAGAGCTTCACCATATCTTCTTTCTCCGTCTTTTTTCGTGGTGTCTATGAACATGAGGTACGCCATAAACGCGTCTTCTGGAGACTTGAAAGAGAGGAAACTGTCGTTTATTGTTTGGCTCTTGCCATCAATTATTTCTTCCGTAGCGACTGGATCACCCGCCGTGGCCTCAATACCTGCTTCGGCTAGACGCTTAATCATAGCGTCTGAAGACTTGAGTCCAAAGTAGTTGTAATTAGCTGCTTTTTTCTTTCCGTATCCTGATTCTAGCGCGTACTGAGCGGCAACAGCTTCAGGGTAAGGGTGCCCCGCCTCTTCAGCCATCCTTACAGCTTCTTCAAACGCGGATTTTCTTTCAGGCTTAGTAGATCCAGCGGCCTCGTCTCCAACCTCAAAAGCATCAATGTCTTGTGGCGGTTGTGGCTTGCTGTAAGCTATACCTGCTCCTTGACCTTGGATTGCTGGTCCCTGAGCCGCCGTAACTTCTGGGCGCTCTGAAGGGATTTGCGTGGCTGCGTAGTAGTCAGGGTCAAGACCAGCAATCTGTCCTCTCAGGCTAAGCTTTTCAGCTTCTAGCTTTCTTCTGTTCTTTGCCTTTTGATTTCCCCTCCCCTGCAAGTCTAACAGCTCAACATCTATGTCAGCTATTCTAGACTCAATGTTGTCTATTCTGGTGGCTTTAGCCTCTGGGGTATCAGAGCCTTTTAGCTTTTCTTTTAAGCCTCTTAAATTTTCAAGAGCTTCTAGCCTGTTGTTATAGGTTTGATCCCGTCTGTAACTCGGAACATTTGCGGTCTCCTCCTCTAACTTTGCAATCTCTTCATCTATCCTTTTAGCTTGAGTAGCAAGAGGCTCATCTTTTATCTCTTTTGCTAGTTTTTGACTTCTTAGCTGCATGAAACCAAATCCTAATCCTGTAGGAACAGCCATATCCTCTAAAGCTGTTCGGTAGTCACCGATTGTGTCGGGTGCTGGAGTGGCTTGTTGTTCTTCTGCTTCGGTGCCTTCTACTTCTCCTTCGCCAGTGCCTTCTCCCTCTGTTGTGGTAGTTTCGTCGCCAGCTGACTCACCAGTCGCACCAAATTGCTCCCTAAGATCTTCAATACTTAAGTTGGGATTGTCAGCCACCAATTTAGCTATTGCCCCGACATACCCAGCGTCCTCCATCAAAGCATAACCTTCAGCGCTGTTGAACGGCACTGAGGCTTCAATGACCCTATTTGAATCATCAGGATCTGTGTACTCATAAACTATCATTGTATTTTCTCCACTGCCTGTAGTTCCTAGGTGAGTTACTTCTCTCCTTTCGCCTCCAGTAAACAGACCTATGGTAGTGTCTTTTCCTTTGTCATCCTTGAGCTTGTACAAAGTTGATCCACTGTCTGAAATCATAGGGGTGTTGCTAACCATAGAGAAAGGAACCTGTGCCTCATGGAACGTATTCCACCCACCCTCAGCTTCTTTTCTGTGCAGCTCCTTAAGCTCTTCGTCTGAAACCACAAACTCACCTTGATCGTTTTTATCTGCAAATCTTGGATCGCTATCAGCGAGCTTCTCTCTGTATTCTAGCTGAACGCTTCTAGGGTTAGAATCCCAGTCGCTATCAGCTTTCTTTCCAGCCATTTCAGCACTAGTGGCATCTACATACTTCTGATCTACGTTATACAAATCTTTTATTAACGGAGTCCTGAATACGAAAGAGCCGTCAGCCTCTCTGCTTAGAACGTCTACCTTATCAGATTCGTCATTAAACATAAAAGCACCGTTTCCCTGTGGGGATTCTTCAATTGGAATACCAATAATAGATATGCCGCCTGGCCCACCAGTAACTTCCATGTTTTTAAATCCTCCAGTGTTGAATGCGTCCCTTCTATTTATAAGTCCATCTTCACCCTCAGCCATCTTCGTTCCAGGGATAGACGAACCGTTAACTAGACTCTCTTCAAACTGAGATTCAGCTGCGCGGGCCGTAGTAGAAAAACGCTTACCCCACAGGTACATATTATTCAAGTTGGCTATATCCTTAGTAAGCTGTTCTTGATTCTCGTATCTAACCTCAGAGCCAGGTTGAAGCCACTCAGACATTTTGTCTTGAGTTTTTTTAATTTGCTCAGCGTATTCTGGTGCCAAACCAGTAACATCAAAATCATAAATGTTTTGACGCTGTTGGTCTCTAAACTTTCTGTTTTCTTTTTCTTGGGCAAGCCTGTTTTGCAGGTTAAGAGCTCTTTGCTTCTGAATAAGATCAACCTGCTGATTGATGGCATCAGAATATGTTCCGCCCTGCTGAGCTTGAGTAGCAGCTACCCTTCCGATTGGACCGTTTGCCATTACGCTTCGTTAAATTGTGGCTGACTAAAGACGTTCCGAACAGCTTCATACAGGGCCATTAACTGGTCCATAGTTGGTTCTTCACCAGAATCCACAATTTGCTCGATGCCCTTGTAGGCCATATTAATTTCTTCTCCTTGTTCTGGGTTCAGAATGTACTCTCCGCCCGTTGCCTCTGCCTCCTTTACGCCTGTCTCCTCGTCGATGATGGCCTTCTTGTTGGTGTCGTGATCGAACTCCCCCTCCAGCTTTGTTACTGGGTCGTTTTTACCGCCCTCTTCGAGGATAGCAATAAGCACATCCTCATTCATCTTGCCACCGTGACCGTACTTTACTCTTCCGCCTTTTTCCTTCTCTGGCAACAAGGAGGCCAAACCAGTTAATCCCCCGATTGCACTAGAAGCTATCTGAGCCCCAGCAGCTCTTTTAGCTTGCCTCGCAGCCTCAATATTTTGTCTGGCTGTCGCTCTGTCGGCAAGCGCCATAGCTCTGTCTTCTTCCAACAAGCCCAGTTTCAAACCCTGCTTCTTTTCAAGGGCAGACTGCTCTAGGTTGGCAAGACCCCGCATGGCGGTAAGTTCTCTCCCTAAGTCGGCTTGCTGAGCAGCCATTGTAGCCTGTTGAGCCCTAGCCGTAGACGCCCCGATGCCACCCATGAGCGCCCTGGGGTCTGTAGACAAAGCTGCAAGCTCTGTGGCTTGCATTCCCTGCATGGGCGATAAGTCTGTTGGCCTGATTCCAGCAGTAGCCAAATCTCTTTGAGCTTGAGAAATATCAAAGCTGAAGTCGTCCAAGGCGGACCTTGACTTCTTTATTTGCTCTCTAGCCTTTTGAGCATCCTTTCTCCCCCTGTCCATATCCCGCTGAGCGCCCCGCCGATCGAGTATACCACCCACCACTCCAGCTCCAGCTGCTAAAAGCCCACCGCCAGGGATCATGCTGGCTATTGGGCTGTCTTCAAATTTATCGAAACCCCCTCCGTCTACGTCTATTCCAGTTAAAGCCTGTCTGAACCTTCCGCCGTTGTTGTGTTTTTTCATTTTACGCATGATCTACAAATTTAAGAATTTTGAGTTAAACCCTTATCCAGCTTAGAGAATTCATACTCTACATTCAAAGAGTGGAGCTCCAAAGGGTCTTCGCTTGCAGATTCAAGTCTAGCGCTAAGGTATGGCCCCCTCATCTCGTCGCCGTTAATTTCTGCTGGAGAAGCAGCAAACAAACCAGAAGCTTCTTGAAGGTACTGAACGATGATTTGCGCGTAAAGAGCGACCGTATCTGCACCAGATCCATCAAAATTAATATTCAATACGGGGGCGCTAAGGGTCATAACCCCATTAGAAACAGATAAGATATTAATTGCTTGGGGGACAGCCGAGATAGCGTTAATAATACCTTGGATATTGTAGGGTTCTGTCTGCTGCACGTAAGACAAAAGAGTCTGGAACCCATCAAGGCCATCATGGAGGACCAAAAGCTCAACGTTTGGGCCGAAAGGAAAAGCCAAACCAAAGGACGAGTCTATTTCGTTTAAAAAGACATCTACCTCGAAGGTTTGTTGAAACCCTATCACTGTCAATAAAGAAAGGAGTGTTTCATTAAATGAAACGAAACCAACACCTGGAACGGGAACAATATTCGACGTAGAGTTTGACCTGGACTTAGGCATCGGCAAATACTTAAAGCCCTCCTTCTCGTCCAACAGCTTTTCAGCAATCAACAAGCTCTGCTGGTTATTGTGATCATCATACTCCTCGTTTGTCTTGAACAGGTAGCTCCATGTGTCCCTGTTTGTCTCCAAAGACATAGACTTAAATATCTTTACAGAAGAGGGGCTGTCATTGAAGGATAGCTCTACAGACGAGCTGTTTGACTCACCGTAAAAGTTGTTTCTTTTTGGGTTTTTGTCGTGCAGCCAAGCGCTGTTGTTTGCGTCCTTGAAGGAAAGCATTTCGTCTGTGCAGTTTGCGTAACAAGTAGGCACAAAAGAGTACCTAGTACTCCAGGCTTTTTGCCTTTTTGAAAAAGCAAACGTAGCCTCAAAACCATTTGATGTTAAAGGTATGTTTGCCATGGATATTACAGGTCAAAAGCTGGGTCAGTTAAGCTGTACGAAGTGCCCAGCTCTTGTGTTGCAAATCCAAAGACACTCAGCATAATCAAAATGTCTGCGGCGCTAACCTGGTTATCTTCGTTCGCGTCGGCTTTAGCCGCCATTTTAACGTAGTTAGCAAGATAGAAATACTGCCCTACAGTCATGGTTGCGTCGTCTATCAACCAAAGTATAGTCTCTAGCGAGGATGGACCAGTAGGAATTCCGCCCTGATCTGGATTCGGAGTGCTTTCAAAGGCAGGCTCATCTGGGTCCGTTGTGGCTCCAAACTGCGTCAAGAGCTTAATTAAATCAAAGTTATTTACAGGTCCTTCTTGGTTTAAGTTAAGACTGAAGTTGTTATTGATTTGAGCTCTAAGCAGGTGGTACTCCCCTACTGTAAGTTCGTTTTGAACAAACAAATAGTTTATCGCCTCATCAACATTTTTAAAGTAGTTTACCGTGGTTGGTTTTGGTTTACTTGGAGGTGGTGGGGTAGCTTTGGGTAGCGGAGGAGTAGATGTTGCTGGTATCAAACCAGAGAACATACCAGTGCCTTCAATGTACTCCTCTCCAAAATTTTCAGCGAACAGTAAAAAATCACCAACCGTATCAATCAGTTCGTTTCCATTTAAATCAAACCTAGCCATCTTTACGTTGGTTTGATTGTCCACTGCGCTGTCCATGAAGTTTCTTAAATCTAATAGCGTAGGCTCACCTGTGGTGCCTTCTAAGTCTTGTAAGTATTGGAATGCTAATTCTTTGCTCATGTCTTGATCTGTTAAGTCAGTTCCATAAAAATCATTGTATGCTTGTGTAAACGGAGAAAGCGCCTCACCATTACCTTCATCTCCTAAAGTTCTAAACAAAACCGTTAGCGGTAAATCTAGAATCGGTGTATCTGGGTCGTTGCTATATATCTCTAAGAAACTATCTATTGGTCCATCTCCTCCTGGAGATACGATAGAAATCAGTATTGTTTCTGATCCATTAGGCTGTATCACCATCGGATTCTCAACGCTAACATTAGAGTTAAAGGAAACCAACTCAAAGTTTATGGCCTCACCATCGTTTATGTCAAAGTCGGTTATAATTAGGTTGGCTAATCCAGTGTTAGATATTATGACCTCTCTTGGCTGAATAGTGTCCGTAAGGGATAGCTCTCCAAAATCTAAAATGTCAGAAGGGTTTATCACTATGTTTGGCTCAAACCCTACGGGAGCTACTTCATCTTCTTGCGTTTCTTGCACAACCTCTTGAACAAAGCTTGTGCTCCTTACAGGGATGTTTACAATGGACAACAAATACTCTTCCTTTAGAGTATCATAGCCCCCCACTACGCGGACATTATCACCTACTTCTATGGCTTTTTGTAAAGAAGCCCTAATCAAAGAAGACATACCTTTCTCAGATATCTCTTCAACACCAGACTGTCTAGTAAATCTGTAAACTTTAGACAGAGATTTATTACAGAAGTAAACCTGCTGACCCGAATCATAAACAGAAGAAGGGTCATCATCACATCCTGAAACACCAGGGTATGCTATAACTTCTCCAAGCACATTTAGTGAGGCTATAATCTGTTGATTACCTGAAGCATCCGACAGCACGTTCTTGTTTACAGGAACAATGCTGACTTTTTCTTTCTGAATTACTACTATATAATCGTTATGGTTTGCTATGTATTGTATATCTCCGTAACGATCTGACAGATCCTTAAAGTTTGCTAGAGAGGCGTTGAAAGAAGAGTATCTAACCCTAAATGATTCAGGGTTACTAGCGTCTGAATAAGTTATCGTAGCCTCTCTTTTAGTCTCCGCTGCATCTTCAAATATTACGTTAGGCCTACCCCTAGAAAAAGAATCTGATTTAAACAAGTCTGTGGCCGCCTGTGTTTCTAAGAACACATTTTTAAAGTTTGGTTGAGGTGAAGGATCAGCTCCGTCATCATCAGGTATGATATCCACGTAATCCCCAGAATCAAATTCTCTGAGGTTTGTAGCGACTGGCCTAAACCAAACATCTCCATTCTTTACTACAACGGGATTGACGTCATGAACTAAATTACCAGAATCATTTTTCACAACCTTATAGTGATCACTTATCTCATAGTAAATCTGATCTTCTGCGTCTATAGATTTTTTTGGAGTACGTATTTCTATGACGCAGTTCTTCTCCCAGTTATGAATACTCGCCAGCACATCAGCATAACTAAATCCTATAGCGTCTGGGTTATCCTTTATAATTAAAAACTCACCCTGTTGGTTTTGCTCAGGGGTATTGGCTATTGGGTTTGTTTCATTTGTGCCGTCTCCTAGAACCACTAAATCAACCACGTCGAACTCGTAATCAGTATAGTTAATTCCTGTCCCGTCAAAATGAGATATAACCTTAAGTTTATCACCCTCTTCAAATTTGTAAAGATTCAACCCTCCTTCTTGAGTCCTCGCCCCAAAGGCATTAACATAAGAAACTGGGTGCCCTTGTAAATAATTTAAAGAAACGTATATGTTTTTGTTTGTGTCTGACACCTCTATATCGTCAGGGTCGCCACCAACAAAGGCCCCGCCAGCACTGTACTGCACAAAATCCTGAACGGTACTGTTGTTTCCGTAGACTATTTTATAGCTGTGAGCCCAATCGGGAGGCGTTCCGATAAGCTGTAGTGACACCTCTACGGCACCTTTACCCTCATCTCCTAATCCCCTTTCTCCATTTGTGTAGCCCTCTACAAAAGCAGTGGCTAAATAGTCTACAAATCCGTGCCTGCCCCTTTCGTCGTAATAGACAATGCCGAAGTCGTGGCTAGCCTCTGTCTTGAACGACTCTACACCGCCAAAATCAGAAGAGCCACTAGTAATGTTTATGGCCTTGCTCAGCTCCACCACAGATTGCTGTCTTGAAAAGTCTACGCTGTCAAACTCTAAAGATGTACCATCTGCTGCGGCTTCTGGTAGCTGAAGAATATAGTTAGTATCTTGGTTAAATATTTTGCGCAAGAACGGCAGCGTTGTTCCATAAACAAATGAACTAGAAATGCTAGCTGAAGATCCACCCTCCGATGCTGGGCCAGAAGCAGGAGTAACAACTTGTATTTGATTGGTTGGTCTTAGCTTTCCGCCATAAAAAACAGTGTCTGAATATTGATACTCCGCAACAAATTCCTGCAAATAATCTGGATAATTAGGAAAGTTAGCAGCAAGCTCCATTCTCTCGTAAGGGTTTACAGTAACAGAACCCTGAGCATACATCTTCATCTTGTCATAGTCATTTTCGCTATCAAAAGACCTAGCGGGTCCACCGCCTGGGCCTCCCTCTCCATCAGCAATAATTCCCGTACTAAGAAGCCTGTCGGCTCCTAGGTTAAGTCCAGGTACAGGGTAGGGGCCTGCTTGAAAAGAAAAATTAATAAGGCTGTGTTGAATATATTGAGTTTGATTAGAAGAAAATTCATTAGGGCCTGAATACAATTCTTGAGTTGTTGAGGGGCTATAATATCCGATTTGATGCCCGTAACCCTTAGTGACATTAGCCGCTGAATTATCTCCGTAAGGATTATTAGCAAAGCCATTGACTTGATCAGCCCCTATACCTACAGCGTCTAGCCAGCTGTTGATTCCATCTTGAGCAACGGTGTTAATTAAATCATCTTCAGATATTACGATCCAGCTCAAAGCGGCGGCTGTTTGATTATCTGGAGCCGTATCATGCAAACAAGTGAAAAGCTCTACGTCACTAAAGTCAACCAAATGCAGATTAAAATGCGATGAAGTTAATGATGAATAATTATAGTAAGGGTCTGGCAAATCATCAAACGTGGTGTTAGCTTCTGTATAATCTGTCTCTTCTTGAGAGTTTTCCGAAAGCATCCAAGTAGCATTGCCTTTATTAAAAATAAAAAAACCAACGGGAACTCTACTTTCACCACTAGATGTATACCCGTAAACGGCATTGATTAATTTGTTTCTAGTGTCGGGATTTGAACTCTGTTTGCCTACATAGGGTTGAGATATTAAATCACCACTAGACAGGCCTAAATCAAAAAAGTAAGAAGGGGTGCAATTATTCTCCAGTATTGTTATACCTAAGTTTGGTATTACAAAAGGCTCAACGCTTGACTGAAAAGTAGAAGAGGATATGTTCTTATTTATAAAAGCCTCTCTGACCGCTAAATTTAATTTTGATTTAGCGTTCGACAAATCCTCAGTTATTTGCAGGCTAGCAGAAAAAGTAATTGATCTGCCCTTAAGAATGAGCGGATGGGCAGCACTGCTTCCAACGCTAGTGTTCTGTTGCTCTGTCATCTGAACACCCTCAATGGTGCTAGGGCCTACATATTTCCAAGTAGCGCCTAAAAAGGCATTATAATTAATAGTCGAATTTTCGGTTCCCCATATATGGCCGTCGTTAAAACTAGCCGCTCCCGCCTCTGTAGAGGTGACTGCGTTTTGTTGGTTAGAATTAATGCCGCTAAAAAGACCAGAGCTGTTAGAAGACACTACCTGTGGGCCTCTTTGTCGGGTTTGATCACCTTTTGGAATAAAAAAGTGAAAATTTGAGCGCGGGGTCAGAGTAACAGAAACATTTACCGTTGTATTTCCTGGGAGGAAATCAGGCATGTTTTCAAAATCTATAAAAAATGATAGCCCCCCTGAGATGCCTGCTAGACCAAAATAAGACGGAATAACATTTAACGTGTAGGCAACAAAATCCTCTGGTCGGTTCTTATAAATTACAGTAGCCGAAGCTGTAGTAGTGGATTTGTTAAAACCATCTATATAGTTTCCGTACATCAGCCTGTTTGAAGAGACTGTCTGGGCTACAGCGCTACGAGGGACAGAATCAAACTGCTTGCTTACTTCGTTTGTACTTACGCCTTTAAGTATTCTGTCGTTGAAGAAGTCGTACGATGTGACCCCTGCGTCGATTTCGTCTATAATTAAAAAACTACCCTCGTTTCCTTCCCTACAAAGCAATCTTACTTTTTCTATTTCTGGACCTTGAGACGGTATAGTGAGAACACACTTATTAAAATCTGAATGATTTACATATGTCTGTGATCCCTGATTTAATATACTTGGAGGAAAGGCTATGTTAGAATAAGATGAGATTGAGCTTTCTGCACCATCTTTGTATATATGCTGATAAGCAAACTGAAACCCATTGGTTCTCTCAAAATTGCTAGTTGATCTAGATATGTCGTTTTCAAAAACAAACTCAATAGGCTTTAGCGGCGTTTTAGGACAGGCGGTTATGAAGTCAGCCTCTGCATAAATATCCGAACCGTTAATGTTTTCGCCTTCAGATTCTACGAAGGCCCTGTATGCATTTATTTTTCTCGGTTCGTTTACACCATCAGTGAAGTATAGGATTACATCCTTGTCCAAATCTTTATCCTCAAAGCTTCTAGATGCATTACTGTATACGATATCGCCCTTCACAAATCCATTTTGAGGGAAATTAAACTGAGCACTTCGATAGATAAGTCTCAACACAGGGTTGCCTGTGCTTTCACCTCCAAACGCAGTTGATAGGATATCTTTTTTATCGTAAGCCCAAACACCATGTTTGTCGGCATTTACGCTGTAGACAAAGAGATAAGTAATGTCAGTCCTTACATCCTCAACCGATCCTAAAACCCTAGTATCTGACGGAAGACCTTCTTCAGGATATGCATCTACAGCTACGTTGCCGCGTATGTTTTTTAAGACGTCTTTGCCCGCGTCTAGCTTCTTGCCAGTAGCATCAAAACCTTCG
>VMHT01213883.1_pt1 | contig 20850 bp, 28 predicted proteins | sample 4693611 | NCBI WGS metagenome assembly VMHT01 (sample SAMN12280063, study PRJNA550983) | marine metagenome | isolation source: seawater sampled from same location over 5 years 0.02-0.2 micron viral filtrate | place: USA: collected off the coast of southern California halfway between the port... ...
AGGGTTAGTACCATGTGCTGACTCTGGTATCAGACATACATTACGTTTAAAATCTGCTCTTGATTCATGGTAGTCTCTGATTGCCAATAGACCTGCATACTCACCCTGTGCACCAGAGTTAGGTTGGAAAGTCATAGAATGGAAACCAGTAATATCACATAACCATTCTGATAAGTCTTTAATTATTCTATCATATCCAAGGATCTGACCCATGGGTGTATGAGGATGTACGTTACCAAACTCTTCCCATGATACAGGAGTAAGTTCTGCTGCAGAATTTAACTTCATAGTACAACTTCCGAGTGGCATCATACCATGTACTAATGAGAAATCTTTATTCTCTAACTCACGAATATATCTCATCAAGTTAGTCTCACTTCTATACTTGTGAAAGACTTCTTGTTGTAACCATGGTTTAGTTCTTAAGGGTATATTAGTCCATGATTCATCAACACAACTATCCCATACACTTATGATTGTAGATTGATTAGATTCAAATATAACTTGACTATTGATGATAGTATAAAGAGTATCGAATGTAGTTGTTTCATCAATTGATAATGTAATCCAACCATTTTTGATAGTCACATTGTATCCATCAACCATCTTGATTGACTTGAATCTAACTGTATCAAATCCTTCACTATCATCTACAGTAACACCACACCATTTAAGTGCACGAACTAGAGTTTGACGTAGTAACCATATCCTTCTTGCTATTTTTTCTAGTCCCTCTGGTCCATGATAGATTGCATAGAACGCAGACATGTTTGCTAGTAGTGCCTGTGCTGTACATATATTACTCGTTGCTTTATCTCTACGAATGTGCTGCTCTCTTGTCTGCAATGCTAATCTTAATGCAGGATTACCTTCACTATCTTTAGATTGACCTACAATTCTACCTGGAATCTTTCTTTTATATTTGTCTGCTGTTGCAAAGAATGCAGCATGTGGTCCACCAAATCCCATAGGTATACCAAACCTCTGCATACTACCAACTGCTATATCAAATCCCATCTCTCCTACAGGTTTCATCAACACCTGTGCCATAGGATCTACAACTGCAATCTTGACAACATTATGCACTTCACATACTCTTATTATTCCACTAGGTTCTTTGATCTTACCTTCACTATTTGGCATCTGTATCAGAAAACCAAAGGCATCCTCAAACTCTGCTAATGGTATAGGTGCATCCAAATCTACAGTTACTATACTGATACCTAATGGTTCTGCTCTTGTCTGTAAAACTTGAAGTGTAGAAAATAATATTCTACTGTCTACTAAAAATGTATTTCTTTTAGATGAGTTATATGCTAACGTCATAGCTTCTGCTGCTGCAGTGCCTTCATCTAATAGAGATGCATTTGCTATTGGTAATCCAGTCAACTCTGTCACTAGAGTCTGGAAATTAAATAATGATTCTAATCTTCCCTGAGATATCTCTGCCTGATATGGTGTATAAGATGTATACCATGCAGGATTTTCTAACACATTTCTTTTGATAACAGATGGTGTTACCGTATTATAGTAACCCTGTCCTATAAGACATGGTTTAGGTTTGTTTGCTTGAGCAATATTCTTTAGTTCATTTAATGCTTTGTACTCATCACAACCTTTTGGTAAGGTTGTCTTCTCTCTATACAAGATTGAATCTGGTACAATTTTTCTAACAAGTTCATCTAGATTAGTGAGACCTAAATCTTCGAGCATTTTCTTTTGCTCTTCTTCTGAAGGTCCAATATGACGCTGTGAAAACATCTATTCTCCCAAGGAATGTATGATTGGTTTTTCTGACCTTAATATATTATATAACTCCTTATTTTCAGCAGTAGATACAGGGTAAAACTCAGCACTAGGATCAAACCCATCGTATCTATGTGCTTGATTGATTACGATAGATCCGTTCTCTCCTGATGTAGATCTATGAAATGTACCACGAGGTAGAAACAGTGCACCACTCTGTCTATTAAGGTGTACTATATGATATGGACACTTCCAATCATAGTTTACTATCTCAAATATCCTTTCACCTGATACCACTCTATTATAATCATCTTGAAATCCATGAATATAAAATTGTTTTGCACCAACTATATCATTTGGTGGTGATATTGCAGGACCTTCATGAACAACTAGGTCTGCTGCATTACACTCTTCTACAGATATATCATAGAAAACAACATCGTCTGTCTCACGAAACACACGATGCTTTCTAAAAATTACACTACTCATTTTTTAAATACTCCCACCTTTGACAAGACGTAGAGTGCTAAGATTGTCCAAAAGACAACCTCTAATCCAATGTTGTTCATACCCAGTTTGGTTTGCGATCAGGTTTTCTTAGGTAGTTATTTTTTACCCAAGGTTTTGCTGCTATGTATCTCTTGTATGCAGTAAAAGTATCGATATTGTTATCGAATTTAAACTCAGGATACATTGCTCTAGTAAATGTTTTTGGTCTTTCCAAAGTGAATGGAATAAGATGACCTGCTTCTAGTATAGTCTCTTCGCAACTATGGGTTTTACCATAACGATGAGTATACTCTTCACACAATGCCATACCATGAGCAACCAACCACCAAGCATTGATGTTTGATTCATTTGCCCATGCGGTACAAGGATGATTACGAAATGCACCCTTCTCAGTTTTGTATGGTTGACCATCAGTACGATGGATTTTACCATATCCATGACCCCATTTGTCAGAGCATACAATAGATAACATTTGACATGTTTCTAGTGGCATCTTGACGACATGCCTGTCTGGTAAAGACTGAGCAGATAATGTTGGGGATGGATCTGTAACAAAGATATTCATGATTTAAGTATAACACATATTTTTACGCAGGGCAACTAGGAGGTGGAGGTAACTTAGGAAATCTTAATCTCTTCTTCCATCTTTCTATAAAATCTTTTATCTTCTTATCCATTATTCTTCTATCTCAAAAAACCATTTGATAGATTTGATGTAATCAAATGTACAACCAATATCTTTATCACAATTTACATCATACTTTCTGTCACACAAAAACTTTCTTAGTTCATAGACAGAATCAAATCTGCCTTGATGTCTTTCCTGTTGGTCGTACAAGTGATACTTCATGGTTCTTGAAATTTGGGCATACCTGCAAGTGGACTATACCATCCTGTTAGTATATATTTATTTCCTAACATAGGAGGATTCCCACGATGCTGATGTGTCCAAGACCCAGGCCACAACAACGCAGTATTCCTAGTGGGTTTGAACTTCTTTTGTTGATAAAGAAATTCAGTTTCTCCTCCTTCTTCCACCGTGTTGAGATAAATCATCCATGCTATCGCTTTCGATGAGTTCGTCCATGAAGCATTCTCACAATGCCATGAATGATATCCTTCCATGGGGGAAGTTTTTTGTAGGATGGTATTTCCACTCGTCCACTCAGTATTATATTTCAAACATGGATATTTGTCAAGGTAATCTTTTAAAGTTCTATTAAGTAACGATTGATTAATTTCTGATGCTAGTTCTGGCCAGAAAACTTCTAGAGATAACTGCTTATCTTTTACAATACTATCTGATCTAGAACTATATGATATGTTCTGATCTACAACAGAAGTCAACTTACCTATTACCTCCTCAGGTAATACGTTATCATAACGAACTATAAAGTTCATTTCTTTTGTTTTTTTATGTACTCTTCTCTACCATCTTTAGTAAACACTTTCTTTTCATAATCAAAGTAAGGATGTGGTGCAGCACTTACAACAGGACTCTTAGACTTATTCTTGATAACAATAAATCTATCAGCAGCAAATGTCCCTGCTATTTGTACTTCGTACTCATCATCTTTCTTCCAGTTGACACTTCCATCTTTCTTTGTATGTGCCATGAGTTCGTTGATTCTGTCAATCATATCTGGTGTGAGTTGCATTGTGTTATCTGCACTCAATACATTTTCTTCTGGATCTAGTTTACCAATCATACGTCTCCTTGTTTACGATTTTCAGAATAGTGTACATCAAATTCTCCATCTGGATATCTATCTTTCAACTTCTCTACATTCATTTCAATGATCTCTTCTGGTGATACATCTAATGCTATACATGCCTGTATAAAGTACCACATGATATCACCTAGTTCACGTTTCATATGAAATAGATTCTCTTGACTGACTGGTTTACCTTGGAATAGTATCTTCTTTACTATCTCAGTGAACTCACCTGACTCAGCAGATAGTCCTAGTGCAGCAGTCAGTGCTCTGTGTGTTTGAAAATCTTTAGAGTATAAGTCTCTTAGACGATCTTGGAAATGACCACCGTACTTACTTTCTTCTGATGTTACAGCGTTAACAAACTTTGTATACTTGTTAAAATCAATCATATTTAAGTTCTTGGAAATTTTTCTTAGCGGTAAACTTTGCTGCAATGTCTAGTTCTACTTGACCAGAATCAACAATGTCTGTTTGAGCAGACTCTTCAACATCATACAACCTCATCTTCGCTCTGTCAATACCTACGCAGAATCTTTTATTCATTGTAGGATCGTTGTATCTATTCTTAAGTTGTTTAACCATGATCTGATTCATCTCCTCCAGTTCCTCCGTACTAATGAGAGCGAACATAAGATCAGCAGTGGCAGGGAGACCAAAGGATTCTGACGTATCAGTAAGGTCAACGTCACTACTACCAAAACCAGAACGAGTCGTCTGAGTTGCGGAGACGATAGGTACATTAGTTTCAACTGCAAGACCACGGAGTTCTTCAGCAATCGCTTTAACATAGGTATACGAGTTTACTATAGATCCTTTGTACCTACTAGAGGCACAGATATTTAGATAATCAATGAAGATTATATGAGGTTTAATACTCCTCTTTAGTGCTAGATCGTTGATCAAAGACTTAAAATGTCCAACATGAGCAGAAGCAGTAGGATATTCTTTGATGATTAACTTACCTTGTGTCTTCTTACCAAGAGTAGCAATCTTCTTTTGGAACATTGTTTTTGGTAAATCAGATAATTTTTGAATAGGAATATTCAAAAGGTTGGAGTCAATTCTTTCTGCAATCTTTTCTTCTGCCATTTCAAGAGTAATGTATAAAACATTCTTACCTTGTAATAAACAAGAAGAGGCAACGTGACACATGAATAGAGACTTACCAACACCAGTACCTGCAAGAGCAACATTAAGAGTCTTATTAGGTAATCCACCTTTTGTAATCTTGTTAAAGAAGTCGAGATCAAATGGGATCTTATCTTCTTTACGTTGGTAGAAGTCAAATCTCTCAGTAGCATTGTCTAGGTAATCGTGTCCAACACTTTGATTAAACGAGACACCAAGTGCCTCAGATAAAATTGTGGGGATAGAACCTTTGTCACGTTTGGTATCTTGACCGTCAGCAATCTTGACACTCTCCATAAGAGATAGGTAGATCGCACGCTCTTGACACCACTTTTCTGTAGTATCAACGATCCAATCGTAGTCTGAGGAATCATCGGAAAGGACATTTAAAATCTCCAGTATAAGTTTGAACTGATCTTCAGTAAGGTCAACTCTCTCTTGGCATTCTATTGAAAGAGCATTAAGAGATGGTAGAGCATCATACTGACTAATGTACTCATGGATCTCTAGAAAGATAATCTTATGAGATTTGTCAGTAAAGTATTCTACCTTTAAGAACGGAAGAACCTTACGAGCATATCTCTCATTATAGACGAGATTAGATAAAATCGTGAGTTCTAGGTTCATAGGTAATGTAAATAGGTTCCCAAAATATACTTGTCATTAGATACAGGAGGTAATCCTGCATGCCTATACATCCAAGTAGGAGGGAATATTAATATTCTACCACGTTTAGGTGAAACTGACAACTGTAAAGGTGGAAAAGATGTTTCTCCTCCTTCTGCTACATCATTCAGATATAAAAATATTACAAGAAATCTACGAGCACTATTGTAATCATATACATCTACATGTTCTTTAAATTGATCATAGTTATTTGGTTTGTACCATTTCAAACGGAACTCTTCAAAACAATATTTTCCAGGAAAATCCACTCCCAACTTTAGATCATCCATGTATAACTCAGTAGCATCTACAAAATGCTGTTCAAGTTTCTTATGAATATCTACCCATAGAGGATCTTTAAGTTGCAGTCTTTGTGTTAAATTTAGTTGCGTGAATGTAGGTCTGAACTCTCTATCAATATACTGGAGGTCGGACTTTCCATACGCTTCAAGTATCCCCTGACAAAAATCGTCAGGCACCATTGCATCATACGTCTTAACATAATCTACTAAGTTAGTTGCCATATCTAAACTCTTTTGCTGCTGCCTCATCTAACTTTTTCATTACTTCTTCTGTGAAGTATTTGTCAGGATCCTTGAGCATAGCAGAAGGGTAGACGCTAGACTCCCCAACAACAATACGGTTTCCCTTACGCTCGAAAACTCCATGTTTCTCACCCAACTCCAGTAATCCGTAGTATCGATCAAGACCACGATCATAGTATAATCTAGTTTCAACTGTACTATTCTCCTTCGTTAAACGTGACTTCGCATTTTTACATTTGATAATGTTACCAACTACTTCTTTCCCATCCTTCTCTTTCTTCTTAGAAAGATAGATGATACTTGATGCTGCATATTTTAAACCACTACCACCGCCCATTTCTTTTGTAGGAATATAGGCACCTACTACATCATATGTATGATTAGTGACAAGTAAAGGTACGTTTGCTTTACCTAATTTTAATGTCAATACTCTAAAAATAGACTTAACAACTTGTGCTCTTGTCATGTCTCTAGTTTCTTTACCTGCTTCAGAGTCTTCCACTTCTTTAGATGTTGATAGCATACCTAATGAATCAAGAACAAACATCATAGGTTTCTGATCTTTCATTGTCAGATACTTATCTAAGATCTTTATTGATTGTAGACGAAACTCTTGTACTGTAGTTACAGGTACAATCAACATACGTTGAGAATCAATACCTCTATCCTCAATCATCTGCTTTGATATAGCAGACTCAGACTCAAAATATATTACCCCTGCGTCTGGGTTAGACTCAAGAAAATGTTGAACAATGCCAAGGCAAAAGAAAGTTTTACCAGTGCTAGACTCACCTGCGATAGCAGTGATCTTATTCCCTGGTACACCCCCATAGATACTTCCAGAGCAGAGAGCATTAAAGATATAACTACCAGTGTCAATGTAACCGCTAGTATCTCCTGCTGAAATACCGTCGGATACAAGACTAGCATACTCATTGCCAATTTCACTCGCAACATCCTTTAAAAAATTCACTCATTTACCTCCGTAAGTTTAGTAATAAAATTAGTACGTTTCATGGCACGTTCAAACCATTTTGCTTCTGACTCATCGTCAAAGACTTGCTCTCTTTTGTCTGGTATACCAAATGCTTTTTGATACTCAACAACATATTTCATGTAAATAAAAACTCCAATGATGCTACTTTTTCGGGTTGCCAACCAATCGTATCAAGTATAACTTTTATAGGATCTAAGAAAGTTTTTGTGAACTGTAAGTCATAGTCAATGTGTTTGTTAAGTTCAAACTCTTTAGGGAAAGTGTTCAGATAACTGATAACATTTTCACTCATCCTGTTTGGTGTCTTAAGATAAACAAACTTGACCTTTTCACCATCCTGTATTAGAGGATACTTGTGTGTTAGTTTATGCTTCTTGTTATAGAAGTTGTATAATAGAGCACCTCTAACATGTATCGGTGTTCCTTTACTATAGATTGTTGTCGGGTTCGCCCACTTATTTATCCCATTGCACCCACGAGGGAATGAGATATCTTCAACAGGTAACGATGAGAACTGGTTCTTGAATTTTTTAATGAATGCCTGTGCTTCTTTCTCATCTTTGTTGACAATAACCTCAAGACATTCACGAATAGCATTACGACATGCCATAGGTGTAGATGACTTAACTGCCTCTAGACCCATGATCTTTAGTTTAGGTTCCTCGTATTTTACACCTTCACTGTCCCATACGTTTAGAATATATCTTTTCTTTGCTGTCCATATACCTGATGAAGCGATGTTCTCTCGCTTCATTACCATTTTTTGTTCGTATGCGTTGACGTACCCTGCCAGTTCTTCGTAAGAACGCGAAATAAAAGGTTCGAGTTCCACTTGACAGATCTTATCAAGGAACCTGACAACGCTTTCATCAGTTTTCTCTCTTCCCTTGTATACACCTTCGACCAAAGGACCGAGGTTAAGATAAATGGAATCGGTATCAGCAGCAATAACATAATCAGTCTCCTTTGTTTTTAGCGTCTTGTTTAAGAACGCATTCATTTTGTTCTCTATCCATCTGATTGAGACTTGTCCTGAGAGTGTGATCGCTTCAGCGTTCGTAAGATTGTAATACCTGAAGTATTGGTTCCCGATAGCACCGTAGGCAGAGTTAAGTTGAATCTTTCTTGCCATTTGGATGTTGTTGAACTTTGAGATGTCTCTTTTGAGTTGTTCGGTTGGTTGCTTTTCATACTTCTGTTTTGAAACTAACATCTTCTTCTTGTAGATGGTGCGTTCATCATAGATTGTCTGCATCATCTCAGGCAAGAACCCATGTATATCCTTACGATACTGAGCACCGTTAGCACATACTGTTTTGTCCTTATTTATTTCGATCTGTTTCTCAAGTATTCTATCAACAGTTGCTTTTGGGTGTCTCTTTTCACTGAGTGTCTCTGGGGATATATTATACTGCATGATGAGGTGGGGATATAGACTGTTAAGGTCAAAACTAACAACCCAATCATACTTACCTGGAATCGGTTCTTTAACATAAGCACCTGCATACTTCTCATCCTTTTTGATACCACCTCTACGAGGGGGTGGTACAATATTTTTGTCAGCAAGATAGTTGAAGATCATTGTATCCCACATTCTTACCTGTGAATACACATCTTCAAAATTTGCTTTGGCATCATATGCCATTGTGATTGCTAGTTCTAGCAATTTCATCTTGTCTTCAAGACGGTCAATCAACTCAACGTCTTGAATGTTGTACTCCATAAACTTCTGCCAATCCTTCGTATAGAAGTCTTTGAAGTTTTCATACTCACTATGGTCAACCTTTCTCTGTCCTAACTCGACAAAAGCAATATGGTCTAAACGATATGACTCTTGGTTACTATAAGTAAACTTACGATAAAGATCGAGATAGTCAAGGATATTGATCCCACTAAGGTCATAAGCATAGTTCTTCCTTCCTTGGACATAAACCTCCCTTTCATTTGCCCTGTTCCATGGGGATAGACTCTTCATCCATTTTTCCCCCAACACTCTATTTACACGACGAGCAATGTACGGAACGTCGTAAAGGTTGACATTCCACCCTGTAAGTATGTCAGGAGTGTTCTGTGCCCACCATTTTAAGAAGTCTTCTAGTAGTTCATTCTCTGTCCAAAAGATTCTTGCTTCTACATTATCAGGTGCGTCCCACTCTCTAGTTGCCCAACTTATATACTTCTTAGTCACCATATCTTTGATGGAGATAGAAAGCATTTCTTCTGCTGCTTCTTCTACATTCGGGAATCCGTTCTCGCATTGCACCTCAATATCAAGTGCATAGATTTTCATCTGGTCAATTCGATAGTCAACCTCATTTGGATACTCTCTACGAATATACTGATAGACAAATCTTTCATAACCATGGACTTCAAAGTTCTCAACCTGATTATAGGTTTTGATAAACTCTCTTGCTTCCCTTGCAGTTTGAAACTGTATAGGTGCTACTGGACGACCATCAAGAGTTGAACATACTTCTTTACGATTCTTTGAAAGAACATATAAAGATGGAGAGAAGTTAGCACGATATTGTACTGGTTCGCCATCTTCATATCCTCTATACAGGATTGTATCTCCTGCAAGTTGAATGTTCGTATAGAATGAACTCATTATAATTTGTTGTAGATCTCTACAAATTTTGCACTGGGTTCTAGTATAGTAAAGATTGCTTCACTTGTCAAGAACAAATCACGTTGTGATGAATATGGAGGGAAAGGAACTAACTCGTCCTCACCTCTTATCTCATAACAGTTCTCTATTAGTATCGATGGTTCCTCGTCCATCTCCGTTATCTTTCCCAACAGGAACTCGTTGCGCTCCTTGAGGAGGATCAAACGAAGCTCCTGTTGCATCATTTCCTCTTCCACTTTCTGCCTCCATAATTTTAGTGTACTTTGCTTCTACCTCAGGGTAGGTTTCGTATGCACTGATAACCTCTTCAAGTTTCAGCATAATGCTACGATCTTTTGCTAGTGGTGCCCAAGGTTCAAAACGAATCTCTGGGTTACTGTTCTTAGTTATAACTTCACCAGAATCATTCTCAGATAATAACTGAGGTTCTGGAGCATTCTCTAACCATACGCTATAAGGATAACGTAGTTGGAAAGCGACTACATCTTTTGGTTTTTCTTTTGTCGTAACTTCAAACAAGTCAGCGATGATATCTTCACCGTTTCTAGTTCTTACGATTCTTATACTCATATGTTGAATAGGAACTCTTCTATTATACCATAAAAAAGGAGGGTGTCAAGCACTCTCTACCAATCATCATCTGTCAACGTTGGTGCAGGACAAGGTGGTGCTGTTTTGTGATAGGTGATGTGTAATACCTCTATGAACACAAGAGAACACACTAATATCATGTTGATTTGAAACAACGGATGCTTGAGTAAATTCATTACAGAAAAAAGACCCCTACTATGTAGAGGTCTGAATAAGTTCCTGTTAACCTATGTCATAGACTCGTCTTTTCTGATGTTCTGGGATTACCTTTTGTAACTCTATTGTTAGCATTCCATTAACAAAGGTTACTTCTCCAATCTCTACATCATCTGATAGGTTGAATCCTCTAGCAAAAGATCTTGCTGCTACACCTTGGTGTACATATTCAGTGGTGTCTGCCTTCTCTTGATCCTTAGATTTAATCAGTATCACATTCTGTTCAGTTGATACTTCTATGTCATCCTTAGACCATCCTGCTAGTGCTAGTTCCAGTCTCCATTTCTCTGAGGACTCTTTGACAATATTATATGGAGGGTATTGTCCTTTTGGTGTTCCTGTACCATATGCATGGAATCTGTCGAATAGATCGTCATATCCAATACTGTATCTGTTTGCTGCGTTAAAAATTGCATCGACATCCTTAGATGTCCAACGTGTTAGGTTAGTCATAGTTCTCCTTTAATAAGCGAGTGTTTAGTTTTTGTCCCCGAAGGCGACACTACTATTTAACCATGTATTCCAGACTAGGTATATGTAACATGCCGAACATAAATGTAGAGAATGCAGAACATATATAGATGTATATCATAGTGTGTATAACATGAAAAAATTATTCGCCATATTATTATTAGCAGGAGTGAGTTCCCCTGCTATGGCTAACTTATCGATAAGACATCAATCAAGTTTACAGCATACCGTGGACTCTCAGATGGCAACATATTCAAGAATAGGTAACTCATACTCTATATCTGGAACTAACGTAACGACAGAACATACAGCAGCAGGTGCATCAAGTGCAACAACTGGTGGATTAGGTGTCAACACTTACAGTGGAACAACTGGTGTTGGAACAGTCGGTACAGTCGCAGGAACTCAAGGAACAACCAATGGAACTGGATCATTCGCCTTTGCTCAGTCATGGACACAAGGTGACATAGGTGGAACAGGATCTGAATACCTAGACTTCGGTAGTGTTTCAGTAACGAATGCAGGAACTCAAAACACTTCTGCTAATGCACCAGGTACTATAACTAGTGCTCATGCGATTACTCTAACAGGTACAGGTAACATAGGTACAAACACAACAGGTCAGTTCGTAACAGAGGTTACTGCGTTTTAATTAGGTTGAAAGATGACTTTGGTGAACCGTATACATATAATAACCAAGAAGATATCTGTACTAGGTGCGGCTATTGCTATGACAAGTGCTGTACCTGCACTAGCGGTCCCCGTGGTGCCAAATTTCCAACAGGGATCCATGACGTCTCACACGGAAACGACTTCCACAGTGACAGAGACAATTTCTTCGATGGACTACAACACAGGGTATCAATTTTCTGTAACAGGCTCAGGAGTTACCGCTTCTGGTAACCTCTCACCGAGTACTACTGATACCAACGTTACTATTAATGGAGTGACTTCGACATGGACTGGAGTAGGGACAAAACCCACCTTCACACAAACAACACCAGGAGCAGCGTTTCAGTTCAGCGAGACGTATCAAGCCCCAGGTCTTTCAAATCACACGATAATAAATCGGACAACAAACGTTACTTCGGTAACCGATACAACCTCAATTTTCAGTCAATAAAACAGTTATGTCTATTATTTGCAGCAAGTGTAAGTGTAATCCCTGTACATGCATCAGATGTAGGAGGTGTGAGTGCAACCGCTAGTCCCATCGCGAATAGTAGTGGCTCAGTTACCAATCAGGCAATACAAGTTTTACAAGGTCCATATATAACAAACACATACGGTGGTGGTATACAGTGTCAGGGTGCTACACTCAACATTACGCCATACGCCACAGGAACAGCATCAGCACAAAAACCATGGGAAGACTATTGGGATTCGCCAGTGTACAACATGATTGATGCTGACGATGATGGTGTACCAGATAATCCAGGGCAGATATTATATTACACTCCAAACCGTACAGGACAAAAAGATAACTATAACCTAAGTCTAGGTGTCAGTGCTACATGGTCTAAACCACTAGACAAAAAAGCACAAGAGCAGTGTAAGCAAGCAGTAGAAACACAGATAAAATTACAAGAACAAACGATTGCAAATAAAAGATTAGATTTTGAGATCGCGAGATTAAAGAACTGTGGAACTTTACTCAAAGAGGGTATATCATTCCATCCAAAATCTCCTTACTATGCTATATGTGCTGACGTAGTAGTTAAAGGTAAGAATGCTATAACTCCTCACAATCATGAGATTTCATCTAAGGTTTCTTTGAAGAATGTTTCGACATCTTCTCAAAGTTTAAAGGACTTAAACCTTTCTGTTGGCGTAATCGATTAGTCGCTATCTCTTTACGAGATGGTTTATATGGTTTTTTTCCTAACTTCTTTTGTATGAAAGAGGTTAGTTTTTTTATGACTGGTTTTATAACTCTCAATAATAATGGTGTGGCAGCAGCACCTGCAGTTGCGAGGACTGCTATTGCCACTGTAGTTGTGGACTGATTTACAGAGGGTAGAAATTTTTCAGCAGGTGTAGTGGGTTCATACAATGTCACACAGATCTTACCATCTTGACTCAGTTCATGACCTATAACTTTCTCATCACCTGCCTGTGTTAAGTCACCAACTCTTAAGTTGGCAGGACCTGGGCAAGGTACTTCTCCTCCAAGATCACCAGTAGGGGGAACCTCAGGTGGGTCAACTTCTGGTGGTGGTGCTACAGGTGGTATTTCTTCTTCTCTCGTAATGATTAAATTCTCTGGAGTATAATCCATAGCATCGTAAGTTGGATATCCTGCATCACAAAACACCAAGACACCATCAGGATCATCTTTCTCTAGTTCTTTATTTTTCATTATACTATTACTGTTCTGCTCATGTGCTTCTACACACCCAGGCATATCAATAATAGGCACACCAATCATATCAGGACTTGTTACAGGTCCATAGATAGGTATTGCTTGAATAGGTTGATCGGTCAGTACAGGATGTGGTAACCAAATCTGTGTAGTTCCGATAGTTTGTACTTGACCAACACCTATATTAGGTATCGACATTTAACAATCCTTACTCATTCCCTCTGCCATATTACCACCTATCTCTGCACCTTGGTTACCACCGAACATTGCTACCCATCCTGCTGCTACCCATCCTACGAATGGTATACCACTAAGAGCAGGTGCTGCTGCTGCGCCAACGCTAGTTCCAACAACTCTTCCAGTTCCTTCTCCTGACCCTACTGCTTTTATACATGCAATTCTTTCAGCACTTATTGCTGCTGCTTGTTCTTGGGTCAACCCAGGTGGTGAATCTATCCACGATCTTTGATTAGATACAGGACCTCCTTGGTTGGTCTTACCATCCATGAAGTATTCTTCAGCAACTTTAGTTGTGTTGTTTGATAGTCCTAAGAAACCTGCCTTAGTCTTAATATCTTTAGTAAGGTATGCAGTCTTGGGATCGTTTCCTTTATAACTGATCTTATATCCTTCTTTGCTTGCCTGTACAACATATGACGTATAGTCACCTACAGGAATATCAATCTTAGGTAAACTGTTACGATTATTCGTAGCAATCAATCCAATCAATCCAATATGCGTTACACCTAGAACTGCTCCTAGACTTAACGAAAACCATTTATTCATGATGTCCTCCTAGAAAGGTAGAGCAGGTCCTGTAAGATCTGGCATTGCTTCACCAACTATGTTGGGAACTGCAGAGGTTACAGACTCTAATGCTTTTGATTTAATGTCATCTAAGATGGCATCCTTTTGTGTATATAGATATACGCCACCGCCAACAACGGTAAGAGATACAACGCTAGACGCAATAGCAAGTACATTGATAATTTTTTGCATGATGTTTACTTTGAATCAGGAACAATTTTAACAGGACCTTGTTCGATCCTTATAGTTTGAGCAGGTGCAGTTTCTGATGCTTTAGCAATAAGAAACTCCATATCCTTTTTAGATATGTTAGCACTTCCATCAGCACCATTCTTCTTCTTACCTCCTGCGGAGACACCGAAGGTAGCTACGACTCCTGTGAAGACCGAAGCTATGAAAGTTGGATCCATATCCTGTTTAGGAATTTTTAGTGCAGGTGGTAAATCAACATACGCTAATGTTAAAATTCCACCAGACCAGACCAAGATTCCTAGTCGCACGAAAGTCGAGAGGATAGCAAGTTGCTCCTCCTTATCCTCTGCTGCTTCTTTAATCTTTCCGATAATACCTTTTGGTTTATCTTCTTTCTTTGGTTCTGCCATAATAATTTCTATTCTGCACTATTATCTATAACATATATATTTCCGCTTATTGAGATGCGTGTATTTTCTGTAGTATAAAAGGGATTGACTCCATGATTGAGTCTTGCAGGGAAGAATGCTATCTTCCATTCCCAAGTTTTATCTATGTAAAGGTATTCTGTATCTAATCCACCTAGTGCTGTATTATACTGGAACATGAATGCTGCTGTCTCATTTCCATTAGTTACATATTGTTCTTGTTCTTTCTTTATATCATATGGTATCTGTACCCAGATTACAAATGAGAATAAACCACTGTGTATATGTAAAGGATTGAAATCGTATCTCTTTTGATAGTTTACCCATAGTCTCTTTAATTTAAAGTCACACTCATCTATATTCCTCATTGTCTCTGCTACACCCATAGAAGGTTGGAAACCAAACTGCTTGATGTATTCGTATGAAAGACAACGAGTGAATGCACTAATCTCTTTAGTAAGAGGCAAAGACCACTCTTCTTGTATATGACCTCTCAGAGTCGTCCTAGCGTCCGTCTCAGGGGTCTTTTCTAATGAGTCCATACTTTGTCGTAGTTCTGCTACGATTGGAGAAGGGACTTCTGCTAATAGATAACCAGGAGATTTTAACCACTGAATGTGGTAGTTAAAGTCGTTCATTCTGTAGGGGTGCGTTTCTTTCCTATGTTGTATTTGGATTCAAGAGTCCACTCACCCTTCTCTTTATATGCTATAACTTTGATTTGACTTAAAGGTGCTACGTCTTTTATTTCTGTTTCTTTTACAATCTCTACGAGACCCCAATCAGATAGTAGTTTGATGATTCTATTTCTTCTTTGTATATCGTTGTCTGATAAGTTTGCTTTCTTTCCGTCTAATGCAAATAGTTCTTTAAAGTGTACAATGTAGTATTGTCCTTTCTTATGGAGGATGTGACATGACTGATATAGTTTTCTCTCCTTACGAGATGCTACTCCTATCCTAGTAAGTGTTTCACGAACTTTCAAAAAATCATCAGGTTCTTTGAGGTTCACTTCAATCATATTATCTTTAGTCCATTCAACTTCGTTCATAATCTCTTACCCCCTTTGTTCAGTTTGGATTTAATGTAGTCTAATTGTGTAGGAGATAGGATTCGTAATACTTGCTTTGCCTTTTCATTACTATAACCATAGTATTGTTTGACAACATCAAGATCTTTCACCTTATCCTGCTTGCCCCAAGGAGAGAATCTCTTTCTTGGTCTGACTATATGTATATAAAAATCATACTGTAAACGCTTATCTATTTCTGGGTGCATATTCATCTCATTAGCATACAAAATAGTATCCATATGGTGTGACATACACTTGTTAATTATGTAAGCAGGGTAGTTCTTTTCCCATCCAGGGTCATCTGTATCTAGTCTATTCTTTTTGTCAAGGTTGATAGAGTTGAGATAATCCTTTAGAGGATACCGATCATCATAAGGCATAATTTAATAGGAGAAGTTCTTTACGGTTTTCTTGGTCTTTATTATATTCACCAACTGATCTCATTGTATATGTGTGATCGTATTCTTGTGCTTGCCAATCTTTAAATCTTTCTTTAATCAATCTATCTGAGTTATATGATACCATCTGATCACAATCACACGCTGCACACTTACGATAGAATCTATCATGATCAAACCCTTTATGCATATCTCCTTTGTGTCCATAAAGATTATCTTTAATGGCATAAGGAGGATCCAAGTATATAAATGCATAAGGATCGTCAGTCATACACTTTTCAAATGGTAAGTTTGTGATGTGCCACTTCTTAATCAAGGAACTATAGTAAGGTAGATTATCTATACCTGTGATCGAGAAGTTTTGATCTGATGCCATTTTACTGAACGATGAGTTCTCAGTCAACCCACTAAAAGAACATTTATTTACAATGTAAAAGGAGACTGCCTTATGGAATGGTTCAGTAGTCCATTCATTTTTCTGTAGGTATTCTTTTGCTTCAATAAAAAGATTCCTAGCAGATGATGGATCTGGATGTCTTTGCTTAAGTTGTAATAGTTCGTCTCTTAATTTTTCTCCTGATAACTGAAGTTGTTTCCAGAAAGTATATAATGGTTCATACAAATCATTCACCCATACATCCAAGGTAGGATGTTGTAAAGTGATATAGATTGCTACAGAACCTCCACCTAAAAAGGGTTCACGATATTCTGTATATGCATCAAGATCAGGGAAAAACTGTGCTATCTTTTTAATAGCACGAGACTTACCACCAGGATATCTTAGAGGTGTCTTAAGAAATGCCATTAGTATTGAGGGTATACCTCAGGTGTAGGAATAGGCATGTAGTATCCTTTATCACCACTTCTAGGTTTTATTGGTTCTTGCAACATGTCAATGGTTTCCTCAAACCATCTGTTCATTGATCTTGCCATAAACCTATAAGACGATCCAACATATAGTTGACCACCTACAACAGCACCTGCCATAGCACCCCAGAACCAATAGTAGAATCTGGACTTCATTTGTGCTCTGATCTTCTCACGTTTTCTCATAAGTTTGTTAGTCATCATGATCATCCCAAGGATCTGTTAAATCCTCATTATTAAAGAATGCTCTAGTAGCACCATAGATTGTCAAGATTATAAATGCACCTGCTACGATTGCAACAAACTGTCCTGTTTGATTTAAACCTGCAAAGTCACCATGAGGTACTATAGTTTCATAACACCTTGCTATTTTTTCTGGATCATTCCAAGTCCCAGGCAATGTGTATACTGGTGGACATGATAGGAAAAGATTCATTTAAAGTTACACTCCATCATAAGTTGAGTAAGACATGCAAGAAGATTTACTTCTTGATCTGCTACGAATGCAGATTTGTATTGATAGTCTGCAAGAATTAGAACTGCTGCTGCAGTGCTAGGACCATCCATTACACCTGTCAAGTTATCGTATAAGTTACGCATGATTGATGCAGGGTCTGAATCTAAATTCTGTTGTACCCATGCTTTCACATCATTGAACTTCTTATCTCTCATACTATCTACGAGAGTATCGATCTTGGCATCACCGAGTGTTGCTAGTATCCCTGTATCTATGCTACCTGTAGAAGCATAACGCTGCAGTTCATTTAATGTTCTCCTAAAGTCAGGGAAATACTTTTGGATTACTTCTGCTACAACTTTGTTGTTGAAAGTGACTTTCTCTTTAGAAAGAATGTCACGACATCTGGTAAAGAACTCACCCGCTAGAAGTTGTTTAGACTTACCACGAACATTGAAATCAATTACAGTTGTTCTACTGTGTAGAGGTTCAATGATCTTATTCTTGTAGTTACAAGTAAAAATAAATCTACAGTTCTTTTGGAACGTTTCTATCGATGCACGAAGTAAGAGTTGTACATCTGGGGTAGTGTTGTCTGCCTCATCAATGATAAGGATTTTGTGCTTTGCTCCACCTGTAAGTGATACAGTTGCAGCAAAGTTTTGTGCTTGGTTCCTAACTGTGTCGAGGAACCTACCTTCGTCTGATCCATTAATAACATAAAAGTCTGCATTAAGTTCATTACAAAGTGCTTTCGCAATAGTAGTCTTACCGACTCCTGCTGTGCCAGACAAGAGAAGATTTGGTATCTCCCCTTGATCAACAAAACTAGAGAAGGTATCTTTCACATCCTGAGTGAGTATACAATCCCCTACTTTTTTAGGACGATATTTCTCAACCCAGAGAAAATCATCATGCATTTGGTTCTAGTGCAATAAAGTATTTAATACCGTTGCCTTGAAATTTAGCAACGTTCTTACTACTGATAGATACGTCATACGCACCTGCAAGTAGTTTCAAGTTTTCTACTCTGAAACAATAACAGAAGTTCTCAGTCGTAGATCCAACATTAACAGAGAAGTTATTAGAAGTTTCATTCTTCTTATCTGTTACAGTTAAGTTCATTTCTTGTCCATCACCAAACAGACATAGGTCTGGAAGTGCATAGATGGATGCTGCCTTATTGAGTTGCCTCAAAGTTTCAGCATCAAGATGGAATGATACATCCATACTTGGAAGTTTAATTTCTTCTTCTGGTGCCTGTGTAATAATATCAGGATCAGCATAGAAAAATCTAGTTTTAGAACGTCCTTTAGCATCAGTGATAGTAACATAACTGCTACTAGTTGTATCGATCTTTGGTTGATCTAATAATGTCAAACCATTGATGAACATACCTAGATCATAGATTGCAATCTCAGAATCAAATGCTTCTTCTACATCAGCAACTGCTAGTATGTTTTTGTTTATACTGAGAGTTGCAAGTTGTGCTCCTGGTTTGATTACTATTGATTTGTTTATAGAACAGAAATTCTTTAGAATCTCAACTGTTCTAGGTGTAATGTCAATCATTTCTTTTCTAGACTGTTTAATTGTTGGGTAAGTTGGAATGGTTACTGTCATTGTTGTTTTGATTAAAATGGTAAAGAAGAATCGCATAGTGCATTATCTTTAGCATATCATCTTTGGGTGTACCTTTACGATCATATCGAGAGGCATACTTCAAAATGTTACTGCGACAAAATGCTTCTGCATCACCACACGCTTCTATTAAGTCTAGGGTTTGAATATTCCCAGAAGAATAATGGCGACCATACGTCGAGGAGACATATGATCGCACTTCGTCAAGGATCACATCTTCATTGTATTTCATTATATACCGAGAAGTTTTCTCAAATCTATTATAGCATAAAAAAAGAGGGTGTCAAGCACCCTCTGATTTTAGAATCTTGATGATGTATCTTCTGGTTCATAACCATGGTCATCTTCATCTTCCATGTCATCACCTGCATCAACCTTAGTGTAAAGATCGAGGAATGATTGCTTAGTATCCTCATCGAAACGTGAGATACAGTTAGTAACTGCTGTCAAACGATTACCAAAGATAGCAAATGCTTTTGCAATATGAACTAGACGACGAGTGGTAATAACTTCATCAACACCACCATCATAGAATGTCTTACGGATAACACCTGCCCATTTGATTAGGTTCTCTGTGAAGTCTTTATCACAACCATTAGCAATAAGAATTCTAGTCTCAACTGCTGCAGATGGATACTCTTGCTCAAAGGTTACAGGGAATCTCTCAAGGAATGCTTCATTAAGTACATTAGTACCAACAAATCTACCATCCTCAGAACCTTTACCTTTGGTGTTTGCAGTAGCAATCACATTGAAACCTGCTGCAGGTCTGACGTATCTACCAATCTTCTTAAGGAAGACACCCTTGCCTTCTAGTACAGATTGTAAACATAGAATCTTGTTTGATGCAAGGTCAATCTCATCAAGTAATAAGATAGCACCACGCTCAAGTGCTTCGACTACAGGTCCATTATGCCATACAGTAGAACCATCGATCAATCTGAATCCACCAATCAAATCATCTTCATCAGTTTCGATAGTGATGTTGACTCTGATCATTTCCCTTTTCTGAACTGCACATGCTTGCTCTACACATAATGTCTTACCATTACCAGATAGACCTGTGATGAATGCAGGGTAGAATAATTTTGACTTGATAATCTTTTGGATTGAATCGAAAGAACCAAACTTAGTAAAGGTATCATCTTTGCTTGGAACATAAGATGCTTCAACTGCAGGTTGAGCAGAAGGTGCTTGGTATGCTTTCTCGATTGATTCAGCAGTAAGATTCCACTTACCAATACCAGACTTGTAACTCTTCAATCTCTTACATGCTGTAGCATATGATATAGAAAGAGTTTTACCTGCTTCTTTGATGTCATTACAACCTACGTTGTTACCAACTTTCTTAGTTAGATACTCAACGAGTTGTTCTGTTGTTACTGGATTTGGTTCAAATGTCATTGTTT
>VMHT01176066.1_pt1 | contig 20847 bp, 22 predicted proteins | sample 4693611 | NCBI WGS metagenome assembly VMHT01 (sample SAMN12280063, study PRJNA550983) | marine metagenome | isolation source: seawater sampled from same location over 5 years 0.02-0.2 micron viral filtrate | place: USA: collected off the coast of southern California halfway between the port... ...
ACAATGGTACTTGTACAGGATTCATACTTGGATGTACTGATCCTCACGCGTTTAACTATAATTCATCAGCTAACACGAATGATGGTTCTTGTGAGGCTGTGGTAAATGGTTGTACAAATCTTTATGCTCCTAATTATAATCCTTTAGCTAATACGGATGATGGGTCTTGTGCTGATCCTATTTATGGCTGTACCGAATATGGAATGTCTAATTTTAATTTAGAAGCAACTGTTAATGACGGAAGTTGCATGCCACATGTTGATGGTTGTATGAATCCAGAGGCATCAAACTATAACCCTGAAGCAACCATGACATCAGAGGCTCAATGTGAATTTGAAGATGAAACAGAAACTAATTACAATATAAGCAGCGCTAGAGAGTATAACTCCGATGCGTCATTTGGAGGCGATAATAATGATGGACCTGAAGACAATTCTTCACGTCTCAATAACACAAACTAAAATAATTCAACAAATAATATGGCGTTAATTGGATGTAATATTCAACCTGGAACTACAACACTTGTAGATGGTATTAAAACTCTAAATAGTAATTCGACCGTTTCTAGTCTTACTAGTGATGGCTCGTTTAGCATTAAAGTATTTGCTGACGTAGAAAATGGTTATGAGTGGAGTGATGAGGTATTTTCTACTACACCAGTTTCAGACACGCTTACGCTCCATGAATCACCTATGTTTTTAAATGTGTCGTATTTTCTTCAAAAAGAATCTTATCCTCATTTGCAACAACAGTCGGAAGATTCGACTTATAACCCAGAATTCCCAGTTTGGATTATTTTTGGATCACTTAGCGATACGTATACTATTGGAGAAGCTATAAATGATGGTTATTTATCTCAGAGAAACAATGATGGGGATTACTATTTTAACTTCGACATAGACGCTGAAGCTTCAGTTGTTTCACAAACGATATTTATACTTGAACAATTTAGTTCTTACAATAATATTACAATTGAAAGTGGAGGTAATAATTTTGTTGGATTTACTTTTGAAGATATTTCTGTTTCTGAAGCACAACAAGGGATTAATGAATACGGCACTTTAATAAATAAACATGGTATAGCTGACCCACATCCTAGCTGGCAAAATGCTAACCCCGAATTTGGTTACTTATATGGAGTGATGAGCAATCAACAAGTAGATATTCCAAGTGCATACTATCAATTTATCAATCATGATAATCACTCTTCTGGAGATGGTGACAATCTTCAAGGTTTAGATTCTACGATATGGAGAATAACGGGTAATTTTCCTTTAGATCAAGAAGTTATAATTGGTAAGTTTAGAGTTGAATTCAACCAATCAGACATGACTACGTCTCTTGGTGGTAATAAAGTATGTGGCTTAATAGGATCTTTTAGTGGTTATTATAGTAGTTTTGATGCTGATAGTATTCAAATTCAGATGTATCAAACAGATAACAATCAACAAGATGGTGGTATTACAACTAATATTACTAGTATTGAAAAAAATACATATATATTAACGCCACATAATCAAACAGTAGAAATGATTGAAGCTATAGAGTTTGAAATAAAGTTTAAAAATATTACAAATCAAAATTTTGATTATGCACCTTTATTAAATGTAGCTCAAGAAGATTTAGAGAATGATACTTACTGGGGAGATGCATTATTTCCAGATGGAGATATTTCTAGAGGCTACAATACCTCATCTACGATAACTTCGAATGCTTGTTTTGCTAAGTTATGGAGTAACACTGTCGTGGCAAACATTAACTCATCAGCGCAGAGTCGGTCTTTATTTATAACTAGTGTAGAAACTAATTTTACAAATTCACTAACTACAAGTTCAGATAACCATATACCAGAGCAAGGTATTAAACAATCTAACCAACCTATTGTATCTGTCATTGGTAGTCCAGGTGCTAAGTTCTCTATAGAGTTTAAAGAAATAGCTCAATACGAGTTACCATCTACAGATTTTTCTAGATCAACATTTCCAGCTAATCCCAGTGATGTTCAATTAGACGGAGGTTTAATTCCTAACATGCCTTCTGGTGAAGTTACTATAGGACCTAGTGGTGTTTACAAGTTTAAATTCCCAAAAGTAGATAAGTTCGTCGACAATGGTTACAAAGAATTCAATATGATAATAGATGCTGGTTCAAATACTCTTGTTGCTAATAGTTCTAAAGGTCCTGACGGTACTATAAGCTCTGACCAATTAAAACTTACAAATATATTTTACCAATATCCTAATGTCTCGTTTTCAATATCAGCTACTATACCTAGTAGTGGTTGGAGCTATGTTACAGACTACGCTCCTACTGACATTAAAACAGTAGGTAAAGTAGGTACTAGAAAAAGTGGATTAGCACTAAGTAAATTAAAACCAGCTCAGCAGATAGATTTCGACATAAGAGTCACTGAGGCTAGCACTACGTTTTCTTTGATAAGTGGTGTAACCTTAGATAATAGTATATTCGTAGCTGGAACAAGTAATAATTTAGACCAAGTAAGATTTGTAAATTTAAAAGCTACAACTGGTAATGCAGGTGCTAGCGATGCTTTCGCAAAACTAACAGGCACTATAATATTTACTAAGTACGGCAAGCAAAGTCAAGAATATAATGTAGATCTAACAAAAATATTTACTAACAGTTAACATCATGGCAATAACATCAATAACATTTAGGAATATAGAAATAAATAACTCGCTTCAAGAAGGTGACACAGCTTACTATTGTAGTTACGAATTATTCAACGGTGGCGATTTGCATGTACAGAATAGTGATTTAAGAAAAATAGGTTTAGTAAAGTCAATAAACAAAGGACCTGTTATAAATAAATTACAATGTATAACAGGTAATAACACAGCACCACAAAGAAATGATTTTATATTTTTTAGTAAAGACAATGCTGTTAATATGTCTTCACCCATAGGGTATTACGCAAGAGCTAAGTTTATAAATAATTCTACAAACAAGAAGTCAGAGATGTTTGCAGCTTCTTGTGAAGTGTTTGAGAGTAGTAAATAAGGTGCTATAACTGTGACTATATATAGTACTAGTATAAACAATTAAATAAAAAGATATGTTACCATTAATAGCTGGAGGCTTAGCTTTAGGAGGTGCGGCAATAGATTATTTTAGTAGTCGTAGAGATAGAAAGAGAGCTCAAAGACAAGCTGATATAGCTAGAGCAGAGATGAATCAACAGAAAGTTGCATTCGAAGCTTTAGATACTTCAAATCCTTTTTTAGGCATGCAGAATCAATTTGCTGGTCTAGAAAATACTATGGAAGATCTTACAGTTAATCAACAGCAAGCTCAATTTGAAGCTCAACAAGGTCAGCAACAAAGAGCGAATATATTAGATCAAATGAGAGGTGCTGCAGGCGGTAGTGGTATAGCATCACTAGCTCAAGCAATGGCACAGCAAGGACAGTTAGCATCACAACGAGCATCGGCAAGTATTGGCCAGCAAGAAGCTGCTAATGAAAGAGCTATGGCTGCGGAAGCCGGAAGATTACAAATGCAAGAAGCTCAAGGTGCTATGAACGTACAAAACCAAATTGCACAAGGAGAAGTTATTTCTAGAAACTTAGAGAGAGATAAAGTTTCAACAATGCTAGGTATGACACAAGGAGAATTTGCAGGAGCTCAAGATAGAATGGATGCAGCGCGAGCTTCGCAATATGGAGCCTTGAGTGGCGGTTTAAGCTCTCTTGGTAGTATAGCTATGGGAGGACTTGGTTAAAAATATTTGATATGGCAGCAGACGCAACATTAGTACAAGGAGCTAGAGAAGCTTACGGATATTTCGGAGACAGAACAGACAGGGCAAAGCAGCAGCTGTATTCTACTGTGGATAAAACCTTACAAGATATGTCAAGTAGTAAGGAAGAAGAACTTGAGGCTCAACAAAAAGAAATTAAAAATAAAATCACTGAAGAAGAAAAGAAAGCTATAGCTGATAGTAAAGCTTGGCAAAGAGCTACGCAAGGAGCTAATGATGTTCTAAACGGTGATGGATCATTGAGCGCTGACGATACTAGACTACTTTCTAGCTTAGTAGCTGGACCCGATGGCGGTGAAGCTTTCGTAGCGGCTGGTCAATCAGGAGATAACGTAGAGCAGACAGTTTTATTAAATGATGTCGGTGAGTGGACTAACCAAATAAATGGAGTTAAAGCCTACAAGGTAGAAAATGCAGACTTAATAGTTAATGCTAATACTGCTGATTCTTCTTTTAACAGTGAAGGTTACTCATTAGCTTTACAAGATTATGATGAAGAAAAAAACTTATTAAGTTCTCATACTGGTCAAAATACTATTAGTATAGGTGATAGAACTAATGATAATGGTGAACGAACTGGAGCTAAAATAGGTCTAAATAATAACGGTGAATACATGTCTTTAGAAGATGCTAGCGATCTATCAGACTCATTTAGAGTGGATGTAGAGAGCCAAGCTAATATTCTTGAAATGCAAAATGAAATGGCTAGTAAGGCTAGTAAAGGAACTAAAGACGATAAGTTTGAATATGATAGTGTCAGAGAAAGAATATCACAGATCGTAAGTAACAGTGGTCAAAAGCTTTCTTTGATGTATGACCCATTAGTTAAGTCAAAGTCCTTTAAAGATGATCTATATGCTTCTGGGATGCTATCTAATATAACATACGAAAGCTTAGGTATAAAAGCTGAAGATGCTTACGCGTTAGAAAAAGCATCTGGTGAAGAAAAGCCTGATGGTCTTATCAACGATAGCTTAAGTATAGAAGATCAAAACTCAATAATCAAAATGTTCTTGAAAAATCCTAACTTAAATAAGGAGAGAGAGGAAATGTTAGTTGATTACTACACACAGCTAGTACAACAAAGCTGGAACTCTAAACATCAAGAGCTTGTAGACATATACAATAAGAACAATCCTCCTGCAGCTAAACAGATGTCACCAATGCCAGAGGAACAAAAACAAATGATATACGAAGATTACGTAGACACATCATTTTCTTAAATATTTAATAACGGGTAACTAACGAAACAGTATGAATGATTTTTATATGGCCATGAAAGATGGGCTAATGACTAAGTTTGAAGTCTCTGAAGAAAAATTACAAGACTTCTTAAAGCAATATCCTGACGCTAAACTAGAATCGGGAAAGCAAAAGAGCTCTGCAGAGGATGCGACTGTAGAGCCTGTAACTGCAGCATCAAATGCAGAGGTAGATCAACCTCAAGACAATCAACAACAAGATACGGGATCAACATCGGAAGATACTTCATCGGAATCACCAGAGGATAAACCTCAACTACCTCCTGATGGCGGATTTTTCGAAGACTTATTAACTTCTGCTCAGCAAGGTTTTTCAGCAGGTCAAAGTGTTGACGAAGCATTTCAAGTTTATAAGCAAGGAGCTAATATATCTGATGAAAATTTAGAAGCTTATATTAAAGCTGCTTTAGAATCCGAAGCCTTACCACCTACTAGAGAGCAGATTGAATTTCAAAAAACTCAAGAAGAAGAGGGCGGAGGTATATGGGGCACTGTTAGCGCGTTAGCACAGAACCCTGGATTTTTTCCGCAAATGATTACGTCATCTCTAGCTACTATGGCTGGGTCTTTTACTAGCGGTAAAGATGTTGCTGGCGTCACGGCTGCTAGTGCAGGGGTTGGTGCTGGGGTAGGTGCAACTGCTGGTTCAGCTGGTTTTATTGCTGGACCCGCTGGTTTAGCCACTACAGCTGGTGGAGCTTTAACTGGTACTATGATAGGTGCAACTAGTGGTTTAGTTGGTGCTATGGAAACGGGCTTAACTCTTACTGATTTACTAAAAGAAGAGTTGGATGGTAAAGAGTTTAATAAAGATAATATAAGAGCTATACTAGAAAATGAAGACGCTATAGACAGAATAACATCTGGATCTTTAGCTAGAGGTTTAACTATAGGAGCAGTAGAAGGTTTAACAATGGGGCTTTCTAGAGGCGTAGGTTCTACTATGGTTAGATCCGGTAGATCAGCAATGAGAGTTGGTGCAACAACGACTGGTACAGAAGTGGCTGGAGCCTTTGCTGGAGAAGTTGGTGGGCAAGCTGCTGCTGGTCAAGAAGTTGATTTAGGTGAAGCTACGCTAGAAGCGATTGGTGAAGTTGGTAGTGCTACTGGTCCTGTTAGCTCTGCTGACTTAATATATAAGGCAATAAAAAATGGTCCTTCTAGTTACAAAATAAATGGAGAAAAAAGATCTAGAAGCGAAGTTGAAAAATTAGTTAAAAGTCCAAATACTAAAACTGAAGACTTAGCTAAAATAGATATAGAAATTGAAAATGACGTTAACTTAAAAAACTTTGTTGAAGCAAAACAAAAAGACGCTTTTAATGAAACTCAAATTGATGCTAAAGTATCTGATATAGCTGATAGAAAAAAGTTAGTTGATTTAGAAAAGAAAAAAACTAAAGCTAAGATTGATATGTCTAAGACCGGTATATTCGCTGTGCCAGGTGCTAAAGAAAATCTTGCTAATATTGAAGCTGAAATATCAGAAGTTATAGAAAAGTATAGCTCTGTAGATGGTAGAACAAAAGACGTAAGAGCTAGAAAGAAACAGGCTAAAATTGTAAGAGACGCTACATTAGAAAAAACTATTAAGTTTGCTGAAGAGCAAGGTAAAGTTATAGGTAAGGAAACTATAGTAGCTGATAATAACAAAGAAGCTCAAGAAGTATTTAATAGAGCTAGAGAAGAATACAATGCTAAAAATCCAAAGGATCAGATAGCTGAAACTGACGTGTCAAATTCTGATGGGTTTGTAGTAGGAGATACTATAGTTATTAATAAAGATATAGCAGGTAGAACTGGTCAGATAAACGTTGGTGCACATGAACTACTTCACGGTGTATTAGCTAAACATATTAAAAGCTTAAGTGACGGTGAAAGAACTCAGCTTGTAACAGATTTTAAAAATACTCTTACAGATGAACAGTTTAATTATATAAAAAATAAAATAGATGCTAGAGGTGATTTAGATATTGACTCTACTGAAGAGTGGTTCACTATAATGTCTGATGGTATTACTAAAGGTGATATTAGTTTTAATGAAGGAGTATTTGATAAAATAAAAAACTTTATTCAAGAAATAGCCAGAAAGTTTGGAATAAGAAAAGAGTTTCAAAACGGTAGACAAGTTTATAACTTTATGAAAGACTACCAATCTAGTATAAAGAAAAATAAACTTAGTACTAGAGCTATTGATTTAGCAGGGGAAGGTGCTGCTATTACTGATACTAAATTTTCTAAAAAAGAAGCCTCTCAAAAAGTTCAAAAGATTTATGAAGAGCAGGGAGAAGCTGGAGCATTTGATATTATAGATCAATTCAAACCTATTGTAAATAAACTGGTTGAGAAGAGACGTAAAGCACCTAACTTTGATAAGCAACTTTTAACAGACGAAATAGAAACTGGTAAAAGAGGTATATTCGATTTGATTAGAGAATACAAACCAGAGTCTGGTGTGCCATTAGCTGCTTATATAAATAAGTTTTTACCAGCTAGAGCTATAGAAGCTTCTCAAAGAGTTTTAGGCAAAGAGTTTACAGATGATGTTACTGAAGCTAAAGGTGTTACAGCTACCGACACGGCTGAAGATACGATGGTTAGTGATACTAAAATTAAAAGAAAAGGTATTGTACTTGCCGATAGATTAAAAGTTAGAGAGCAAGTAGCTCCAGTAGCTGAGCAATATGTTAAAGACAACGATCTAACTGGTACTACGTACAAAAAAACACCTAACATAGCCACTGAAACTGTTGGTGAATTAATGAGTATACCTTCTAAGAAAATAACTAGTAATGCTAATCTTAGTAAGCCAGAGTTAGCTAATGCTCAGATGTTCATAGCTAAAAATGCTGACATGCTACAGTCGATGTTACCTGAAGGTGCTAGTAAAGATGGTACAGCCACAGGTGTTCAGAAAGTTTTACTAGACAAATTTTACAATAAGGAATCTAATAGAGCTAAGACTAAAGCTGGTTTAACTACTCAGTCTAAAAAACCTAACATAACTAGGTCAGAGTTTTTAGAGGTATTCGGTATTATAGATGGTAAGCCACAGAGAGATGATAGGAACACATCCTCGAGAGTTTTAGCTTTAGCTAAACAATTAGACAGAGCGATGTCTAATCAAGCCATTAGAGAGGTTCTAATGCAAGATGATACTAAAGCTGCAACTGTTCAACAAATGGCTAGTGGTAAATCTAAAGTTATGTTTAGTAGATCTGCTATCGAGTTAGTGCAAAGTGCTAGCGCTAATATAAGAGCTCAATTTGAACTAGATACTAAAGGTGTAGATAAACTACTTAAGGCATACAATATAGATCCTACCTACAAATTAAAGAGTGAGAAAGATATAGATCAATATATTGAAGAGGTAGTCAAGAACTTACTATCATTAATGCCTAGAGATTTCTGGTTTGGAACTCCAGACTCTAAAGGCAACTATGGTACTGTATTTACTCCTAGTAGTAAAGTTTTAGGTGGAGCTAAAGGTAGCAAAGAATTATACAAAGGTTATTACGAACCTAAGATTAAAGCCTTAAGAAACCTACCTGACAGCTCTTTTGGTAAACCTTTAGATGGAGTTAAGGATTTCTCTGTGTCATCTTATAAATCTATATTTAAAGATCAACCCACTATTAAGAAGAATATTAAAAGTGGGAAGGTTAAAGAGTGGAATAATAAGGTTGCTAAAGTACATTCTGAAATGTGGAAAAGAATTCACAAGTCGATCAAGAAGGACCCACAAAACGCTAGAGTTATAGGTAATTACTTAAAGATGACTGCTAGCGATACTAAGCATTGGCATAAACGTGGAGCTAAGTTTGTTGGTTATTCTAACAACCCTAAACTTAGATTCGAATACGAACACGCTATGCCTGCTACAGCTGCTTATCTATATTTAATGGATGCAGCTTTAAATGGTTATGATTTCAATAAAGCTTACGAAGCTGTAATAGATAACTACAAATTAATAGCTTTAGATAAAGCTGAAGATAAAAAGTTAACAGCAGTTGGTTTACAAAGAGGTATGCCTAAAGATTGGAACTTAGTTGATAACATTTGGTGGGAAAGATACTTTAATGATTTAGTAGCAGAGATAGATGGAGGTATTGATCCTAACTCTATAATATTAATTGACGGTAAAACTATGGGGCAAGAGTTAAATATTAACTCTGATGGAAGTCCTAGTATAATGAAAGCTTCTGTTAACGATATTAAAGTAAAAGCTAACGCTGTGAAAGCTAAAAGTAATTTAGTTAAGTTTAGTAAGTCAGGCAAGGTTAAAGGTATGTCTACGTTTGATTTTGACGAAACATTAATTATAGGTGGGGAGAATTTTATAATAGCTAAAGACCCAGAGTCTGGTAATGAAATAAAAATATCTAGTGAAGATTGGCCACTAAAAGGTCCTGAATTAGCGGCATCTGGGTATGACTTTGATTTTTCTGATTTTGCTAATGTACGTGGAGGTAAAGAAGGACCTTTACTTCAGAAGATGAAGAATCAGATAAAGAAGTATGGGGATAAAAACGTGTTTATATTAACAGCTAGAATGCAAGAGTCGGCAGAACCTATACAACAATGGTTAAAAACTCAAGGTATAGATATACCATTAAGAAATATAACTGGATTAGGTAGAAGTGAAGGTGAAGCTAAAGCTCAATGGATGTTACAAAAATTCGCTGAAGGTTATAATGACATGTATTTTGTTGATGATGCTTTGCCTAACGTTGCAGCTGTAAAAGCTGTGTTAGATAACTTAGATATTAAATCTAAAGTAGTACAAGCTAAAATTAAATTCAGTAAAGAAGGTGGTGTTGAGTTTAATAAAATGATAGAAAGAAACACTGGTGTTAGCAGAAATAAAATATTCTCTGACGCACTAGCTAAAAGAAAAGGTAGTAAAGCTAATCGTATTAGATTTTTTGTACCACCTTCAGCTGAAGACTTTAAAGGTCTAATATATAATTTTTTAGGTAGAGGTAGACAAGGTGAGGTTGATATGAAATTTTTTAAAGAACATCTGTTAGATCCTTTTACTAGAGGTATTAGAGATATTAACTTTGCTAAACAAAGAATATCTGAAGAGTTTAAAACTCTTAAAAAAGAAAATCCTGATGTAGTTAAAAGTTTTGGCAAGAAAGTTTCTGGCACAGAATTTACAGTTAATGATGCTATAAGGGTTTATTTATGGAACAAGAATGAAATCTCTATACCAGGCTTATCAGAACGAGAAGCTTCGTTACTATCTGAATACGTTTCTAACGATTCTAAAACAAAAGCTTTTGCTGATACTTTAGGTATAGTTTCTAGAGCTAACGATGGTTACGTTACACCTGGAGAGAATTGGGTTGCAGGTAGTATAGCATCAGATCTATATGATCAGACTGGTAAAATAAATAGAGCTGATTATTTATCTGAGTGGATAGAAAATAAGAACACTGTATTTTCACCAGAGAATATGAATAAGATACAAGCCGTGTACGGTACTAACTTTAGAGACGCTTTAGATAACATGTTAGAAGCTATGGAGACTGGTAGTAATAGAGCCGTTGGTAGCGATAAAACTGTGAATAACTTTATGGACTGGGTTAACGGCTCGGTTGGTGCTGTTATGTTTTTTAATACTAGATCAGCCGTACTACAAACTTTATCTACAGTAAACTTTATAAACTGGAGTGACAATAATATATTTAAAGCGTCTAAAGCTTTTGCAAATCAAAAGCAGTACTGGAAAGACTTTGCAACTTTGTACAACTCAGACATGTTAAAGCAGCGTAGAGCTGGTATGCAGATAGACGTTAACTTAGCTGAGCTTAGTAATGCAGTGTCTAAAAGTAGTATGTCTGGTAAAGCTAAAGCCGCTATAAGATATTTATTACAAATAGGTTTTACACCTACACAAATAGCAGATAGTTTCGCTATAGCATCTGGTGGTTCTACGTTCTATAGAAACAGAATAAATAAATACACCAAACAAGGCTTAAGTAATAAAGAAGCTGAGACAAAAGCTTTTGAAGATTTTCAAGAAATATCAGAGGAAACTCAGCAATCTTCTAGACCTGACCTTATATCTCAACAACAAAGAGGTTCTTTAGGTAGGTTAATACTTGCTTGGGGTAATACACCAATGCAATACACTAGGTTAACTAAAAAAGCTATATCAGATTTAGTTAACGGTAGGGGAGATTGGAAATCTCACGTCTCTAGAATACTATATTATGGAGCAGTACAAAATATTATATTTGGTAGTTTACAAACTGGTTTGGCTTTCTTAATGTTCGGTGGTGATGAAGATGACGACAAAACTAAAACTAAAACAACTCGTGTAGCTAACGGAGCTTTAGATACTTTATTAAGAGGTGTTGGTGTATACGGTGCTATGGCATCTACTCTAAAGAATACTGTAATGAAGTATGCTGAAGAGAGTGAGAAACCTTTTGGTAGAAAAGAGTTATCTAAAGTAGGTATAGAAGCGATACAATTGTCTCCACCTATAGGTAGTAAGATAAGAAAAATTATGAAAGCTATTTATAGCTATGAGTATAACAAGGGCGTGCCAGAGAAAATGGGGTTAGATATAGACAACCCGATGTTAGATGTGGTAGGTAATATAGTTGAAGCTACTACTAATGTTCCTATGGCTAGGACAGTTAAAAAAGCTCAGCAAGTAGAAGAAGCTATAAATGGCAATCATGAAATGTGGAAGCGTGTAGCTTTAGTAATGGGTTGGGACAAGTGGACTCTTGACGTTAAAGATGAAGATTTAGAGGAAGCTAAAGCTGAGGTTAAGCTAGAAAAGAAAGAGAAGAAAGATAAAGAGAGTAAAGCTAAAAGAGAGGAAGCTGAAAAGAAAAGAGCTGAAGCAGAAAAGAATAGAAAAGACGGTGATGATTTAGATGGTGATGGTAAGAAAGAATACAGATGCAAAGCTAATACTAGAGGAGGAGAGGGTCCTCGATGTAAGAACATAACGGAGAATAAAAACAAGAAATGTTATGCGCACCAGTAAACTGTTTGTGTAGTGTGTAATATTATAATTATGAATAAGTAAAATAAAAATAAAATGGGAAAGTATTTTCAAGTAGAAGTAAAACCAACTATAAGTGTTACCGCTTTAGCCGCCGGTAATATCGCTAATGAAGAGATATTATTTGATTGGTTTGGTTTTGATATACCTAAAGGTTCAGCGAGGTTAATAGGTATGACAATACAATATAAAGGAAAAAATGCCGTAGATTATCCACCAACTGATTTTGAAATTTTCTGGGCTAAAAGTTATCGTGGCAACGCTCCAGGAACACTGGGTGGTGAAGGTGGTGTTGTCGATACTTTTACTAGTAGCTGGTTTCCTAACATAGTGGGTCACACCTATGTAGACGCAAGTGAAAATTCTAACGATGACGACCTTCACGTGGGTAATATACTTAGTGTTGGAGCGGTTAATCAAGGTCACCAGAGTGACGACGAGTTAAATAACAACGCTTTAGTGTTGACAGGTGAACCTGACTCTGGTGACAACGTTGGTTATGATAAGTTATATATAGCTTCAGTAGCTAAAGCAACTCACAACTGGGGACCTTCTACAATGACTATCGATACTACAGTACCCTCAACGTCAAGCCCAGTTATAACTGTGGCTGATGTAGATGCTATAAAAGCTTTATCACCAGGCGACGTTTTAAGAGATGAAGACAACCAACTAATAGGTACTGTTAAAACAATTGACTCTGCTACACAAGTAACTCTTGAGGCTAATAGTGCGAGCGTTGTAGCTGAAGATAAATTGGTATATAATACTACACCAATTACATTTATATTATCATTCGAAAAATAATATGGAAATATTTAAAGATAATAATAACTGGAATGAGAAGGCTATAGTAGGGTTTATAGCTTTTGCTATAATGTGTCTTATAATGGTAGCAGACCTTGTTACAGGGTGGATAGGTAATCACTTAATAATAAACGACTATGTTTATAACTCTTTTGTTTGGGTTGTACTTGGTTGTTTTGGTATATCAGGAGTAGAAAAATTTGCTAAAAAATAAATACTATGGCTTTTAAAATGACGTCACCTTTAAAAAAGAAAGGTGCTAAAGATGCTTGTTACCACAAAGTAAAATCAAGAGTTAAGGTTTGGCCTTCAGCTTACGCTTCAGGTCAGCTTGTACAATGTAGAAAGAAAGGTGCTTCTAACTGGGGTGTTGGTAAAAAATCATAATGAGCTATACTCAGAAAAATAATCCATTAAAAAAACGCTGTTGGCCAGGATACTCGCCTGTGCCAGGTAAAAAAGCTTTTGATAAAGGTAGCTGTAAAAAGAATTCGCCTGTTAAAAAAGTTAAAGGTGGTGGTACAAAGAAAGTTTGTTTACCATCAGCCAAGGTTAGTAGTATGAGTGATAGTGAGAGATCTAAAGTTACTAGAGCTAAAAGTAAAGCAGCTAAAAGCGGTGGTTACAGAAGGTCTAGTAAATCAAACGTAAAAGGAGCCAGAAAACCTGGTGCTACTTTGAGAGACTGGTTTAAAAAAGAAAACTGGGTACAAGTAGGTAATCCAAGAAAAAAATGTGGTGAGAAATAATGGCATACGTACAGAAAAATAATCCATACAAAGTTACTAGTTGTGGTAGACGCAGAACTTTTATGCAAGGGAATGACTTACCTGACGATAGGACTAAAGATAATCCATTTAAGAAGTTAAGAAAAACTACTAGAGGAAAAGGTAGACACTTCCTTCACGCTAAGGAAGGTGCTGGCATGACTGAGGCTGGTAGAAGAGCTTATAAAAGAGAAAATCCAGGCAGTACTCTTTCTGCTCCAGTAACAGGTGATGTTAAACCAGGTAGTAAATCCGCTAAACGAAGAAAATCTTTTTGTGCAAGATCAAGAAGTTGGAAGAGTGAGAGAGGTAAGGCTGCTAGAAGAAGATGGAAATGTTAATTATGGACAGAGATACAACAGAAACAATACTGGCTAATCTAGGTGCAATATCTATATCATTGACTGATGTACATGAAGGGTTGCAGGTCTTATCTATGGCAGCAGCATTAATCTTTACTGTGATAAAAATAATTAAAGAAGTAAGAAAATGAAAAAAGAAATTCAAGACGCTACTGTTAATTTAAGTGTGAAAAGTATAGCTACTATAGCGACTGTTCTGTTCTTAATGATTGGAGAGTATATAGTTCTTCATAGAGATATAGATGAGGCTATGAGGGAACCTTTACCTGAGGTAACTAAATTAGATCTTGAATATAATGTAGATAAATTATGGAGTGCTGTAAAGATAAATGCAGACCAAATAGAAGATTTAGAAAGAGAAATAGACATTATAAACGGCAAACCTACAGAATGAAAAAAATATTACTACCATTACTAATATCAGCTAACTGCTTAGCTCAAACAGATAGCGTTAATTTTTCATATTCAAGAGCTGAAAACGATTCAGCTTTGTTATACTCATACTCTCTAAATGTAAAATACTACGATTTAAAAGGTAGGTTGGTTCAACCAGGATTTTTTGACGAAGTTACAATGGGTTTTTGTGGATGGTTTATAATGGACGATGGAAGAAAGAAAAAAAAAGTATGGATAGACACTAGGAAATAAATGAAATGGATAGGACAACACATATGGAGTTTTATATCTAGATTCAGAAACCAAGTGTACTTTGAGAAAATATCATCAGGTACACCTAATGCTTTTATATCTGTAGACTCTGATAAGAAGGTTATCACTGGTGGTAAAGCTGCTTCTACTACCGTATCTGGAATTGTTGAGTTAGCAACTACAGCTGAAACAACTACAGGTACTGACACTACTAGAGCTGTTACACCTGATGGTTTAAAGGATGGTTATCAAGGTAGTTCTAACATAACTACTGTAGGTACTGTAACAAGTGGTGATTGGAGAGCTACCGCATTAGCTACAGATGCTATAGCAGATGACGCAGTTACATACGCTAAAATACAAAACGTAACTAACGCTAGGATGTTAGGTAATAATGCTGGTTCAGATGGTATTGTAACCGAAATGACTAAAGCAAATGTGTTATCATTTCTTAACGTCGCTGATGGGGCTACCACTGACCAAACAAACGTAACAGGATCTTCAGGCTCATGCACTGGTAATGCAGCTACTGCTACAGCTTTAACATCAGGAGATAAAACTATATCAGGAGATCTAACTGTAACGTCTGGGACTTCTGGAGATGCTACCTTAATAATATCTGCTGACACAGATAATAATGATGAAAATGATAGCCCAAGATTATGGTTTAAAGCAGATGGAGATATAATAGAGGGAGCGATACAGCATAAAGACAATACTTTTGATTTTATAAGCAATGTTAGTGCTAATGGTGGTATTAGATTTTTAACTGGAACTACTAATAATACAGGAACAACTGACCCTGAAACTGGTGCTACTGAGAAAATGAAAATTGACCCAGCAGGATTAGTTACTATAACTCACACGGCTGCAGATAGTGGTAACGGATTATTAATAGTAAGATCAGATACATCTACAACAACAAACGACCTACTAGGTGCTATAGGTTTTGATTCTACAGATGGTAACGTACCTTCATCTACTCTAGAAGGGTCTGCATATATAGCCGCTTATGCGTCCGAAGCTCATAGTACTGGAGACAAGGGTGGTTACTTAACGTTTGGTGTTTCACCTATAAATCAAAATGATGACACAGTATCTACAGAAGCGCTAAGAGTCACTGAGCTATTGACCACTGTTGTAGGTGGTCTAAGTGTAGGTGGAGATCTAACTGTAACAGGAAACATATTACCTTCAATAACTCAAGTAAAAATACTACCAAGAGATTTTATTCCTGATGATGCGGGTAGACCAGCGATGATAGATGATACAGGTAGTGACAGATGGTTAGAGTCACATGGTACAGCAAAGCTATACGCTAATGTTGAAATACCACAAGGATTTATGGCTACACATGTTCATATATATGGTAGTGCAACTTCTGCCATAACAGTATATGAGGCAGATGTTAATAGTAAAACTGTAACAAGTAAAGGTTCAGGTCATATTGGTACAAATTTAGATATTACAGATGTTACAGCAGACGCTACAAACTACATATTAATAGAATTAGCGCAAGCATCTGGTGAAGAAGTTTACGGAGGGATAATGACAATAGCAACAGCATAATTATGGCACTAGCAACAAGAAAAGCAGGAACAATCCACAGTAAAACAGGTGGTGACTTAGCAGCACTAAAAGCTAAGTACGACAACTCAAAACATAATGAACTTGAAGCTTTTGAAGGGGAAGCAGCACTTATATATCAAATACAACTTCTCAAAGAAGATATAGACGAGCTTCGTAGATATATTGCTAGCAACGAAATAGCTCAAGAGATAGATTGCAGCTCCTTACCTACATCAGCTCCTAGAACAGCAGGTTTATTATACAACAGCAGGGGCACGATAAAAGTTTCTACATAAGAAATAAATTCATTAATAGCAACAGCATAATATGAGTAAGTTTATAAGTGTAACAAATACTGACACGGATCGTGACTTGATAACATCAAGTGATCATGCTACTAATACGGCTAACAATAGAAGAGGTACTAATAATATATCTATTAGTAGGATTATGATAGCGAATACTTCTGTAGATACGGCTACAATATCTTTATATATTTATCAAACAGCTAGCCCTCACGCTTCACATTATTTTATTAAACTTTTAGATATACCAGCTGAAACCACATTTGTGTGGGACGAACAGATAACTTTTAATGTTTCAACTTATAACTTGAGATTATTCAATGATGGGGGTAATCCAGGTTTAACGATAATTATTGATTAAATGAGATTAAGTAAAAACTTTGTATTGTCTGAGATTACTAGAAGCAATACAGCTAAACGATTGAATATAAGTAATGCGCCAGATAAAGAACACTTACGTAATTTGCAAATCATTATTAGGGATCTTATTCAACCTATGCGCGACGATCTTGGTCCTATCAGGATCACTAGTGGTTATCGTTCCCCAGCACTTAATCGTGCGATTGGTGGATCTACTAAAAGTCAACACTGCAAAGGTCAAGCGCTTGATCTGCAGTTCTGGAAGGCTGGCAAGATGTGTAATAAAGAGATATACGATTGGGTCATCAAAAAAGGAATAGAGTTTGATCAGATGATTAATGAATTTGATTTTGCTTGGATACACATGTCATTGAGAGGTAAGAATAATAGAAAGCAAGTACTTGAAGCTTACCACGATGAAGACGGTGATACTAAATATAAATATGCTAATATAGATTAACATGAGCTATAGCTTACCTGATAATGTTAAGAACTACCTAATAGATATTGACGGTACAATAACAGATGACATACCAAACGAAGAGCCTGAAAGAATGATTGATTGTCAACCTTGGCTAGACTCTTTAGAGATTATAAATAAATGGTATGATGAAGGTAATATAATAACCTTCTTTACTTCTAGAACTGAAGAAGTAAGAGCTATCACAGAGAAGTGGTTAGATAATAGTGGATTTAAATATCATCAACTATTAATGAATAAACCGAGAGGTGGTAATTATCATTGGATAGATAACCATGTTGTTAGAGCTACTAGGTTGAAATCAAAATGGTCTCCACTTGTAAATAAAGAAGAACTAATTGAAGTTTTTAAATGACATCAGATAACAAAAGCAAGAAACCTCCAAAGAATAGTATTAAATTTAATATATCATTATCTGAAGAACAAAAGAAAGCTAAAGAGCAAATAATAAAACACGCTTATAGTTTTGTTGTTGGTAAAGCTGGTAGCGGTAAAACATTATTAGCTGTTCAGATAGGTTTAGATATGTATTTTAAAAGACAGTACAATAAGATAGTTATAACTAGACCTACTGTTTCAACAGAGGATAATGGATTCCTACCTGGTACAGAAAAAGAAAAGTTAGAACCTTGGCTTGTACCTATTATGTCTAACATGAGAAAGGTTTATAATAAACCAGACAAAATAAAAAGCATGTTAGACTCAGAGGAGATAGAGCTAGTATCATTAACTCATTTTAGAGGTAGAACATTTGACGATGCTGTAGTAATAGTAGATGAGTTTCAGAATTTAACTAAGGCACAATTACGCATGGCATTAGGTAGATTAGGTAAAAACTCTGTAATGATATTCTGTGGGGACAACCAACAAGTGGACCTCAAAGATTCATTTAATTCTGCTATAGATGATGTAGCTAAGATGGAACAAAGTAAATACGTTTATAAGGTTGTTCTTGAAGATAACCATAGACATGAAGCAATAGATGACGTATTAAAAATATTAACAGGATACTAAGACATGGCATTAACACTAACACCAAAACTAACATTAACAGGGTCTGCTGCGGACTTTGGTAACGCTTTATCTTTAGCTGTTACCGATACATTAAACGTTAAAGCTCCTCAAGCTGGGTTGTCTAAAATAATAGCGAATGCTAATGGTGGCACTAAGGTAACACCTGATTTAACTGGTGGAGGTAATAAGTATGTATATATAAGACATACTGGCAAACAAGCTGATGGATCAACATCAACAACTAATACATTGGAAGTACACATACATGATGGTAGTGCAACTAGAGACATTGGTAGACTAAAAGCTGAAGAGTTTTTATTTTTACCTATATTATCAGCTAATAAATTTGAATTAGTTTCTAATGACACCCATCAAATACAAGTCGAATATGCTTACTTTACAGTAGCTTAATAATAAATAAATATAGCATGGCAACAATAACACCTAAATTAACTATAACAGGAACAGCTGCAGATTGGGGTGCTGCTTTAAATGTATCAGTATCTAAAACTACTACTTGTGAATCACCTTCCAAAGGCGTAAGTAGAGTAGATGTAGCGGCAGCAGGTACAGAAGTTTTATTTGCAGATTCAGGCGCAGATGGTACAACGTTTTGTTATATAAAGAATAACAATACAACTGGTACTGGATCTATTGATTTACAAACTGATAATGGTAATAATACTTTTGGCACTTTAAACAACGGTGAGTTTGCTTGGATACCTATAGATAGCAACGAAGGTATACAAGTTCTTGGTGTCGGAGCTACTGTTGAAGTTGAATACGCTTACTGGACTAGAACTGCTTAATAAATATAAAAATAATATAACATGGCAACATTAACACCTAAGTTAACATTAACAGGTACCGCAGCAGATTTTGGTTCAGCTTTAGCTTTATCAGTATCTAAAGCTTTGACTGTAGAAAAACCTTATGTAGGTATATCAAGAGAAACAGTAACCACAACTGGTGGTAATCATATAATAGTACCTAGTATAGACGCTAGAAGATTTGTTTATATAAAACACACGGGAGTAGATAGTGCTGGCGCAGCTACAACTCAAGATTTATTCTTAGAGTCTAGTGATAGTGTAAAAGTTGGTGTATTAAAAACTGGAGAGTTTTGTTTTATGCCTATTGACGACGCTGATGGAGTTACTTTACTTCAACTTGAAGCGGCTTCTGGAACTATAATAGCTGAATACGCTTACTTTACAGTAGCTTCTGTATAAATAAAAAAGGGGATAACTATTTAGCTATCCCCTTATATTTTTTTATATAACGTTTAACCTTCACACGAAGAGCATTCTAATATATTCCTACTGAATGCTTGAGCTGAACTTTGACTGAACTGATAGTACAAAGTTTTCACGCCCTCTTCCCACGCATAAATATATAACTGATTAATATCCTTAGCTGGTATACTAGGATCAATCATAAGGTTTAAACTTTGTGACTGATCTATATACTTCTGTCTCTGTGCAGCTTGTAATACTAATTCTTTAGGTGGTATCTCTACGAAAGACTTAAACACTTCTTTAGTCGGAAAATCTAAATGCTGTACTGAACCATCTTTCTTTAATATCCCTTCCCAAACTTCTTTAGTATTCAAATCATACTTATCTAGTTCAATCTCTAAAAACGGATTTTTGTAAACAGTCTTTGTCTTAGCCAAGTCTTTAATAAAATAATTAGACTTAATAGGCTCGATCCCCATACTAACAGCACCGTGTATAAAGGAGCTAGATTTTGTTGGTGCAATAGCCATAAGAGTTGTGTTAGCATATCCTTCTCGTAAACTATTGTAGCCTTTATAATCATGTAACCATTTAGACGCATTCTCTGAATTTAATTTTATGATACTGAATATTTCATTGTTCAAAAATTTAGATGCCAGAGAATCAAACTCTAAAAGCCTAGACTGTAATAAGGAATGATAACCCATGACACCTATACCGATAGCCCTATGTTGCTCAGCGAATCTATGAGCGCGAGCTAGACCAGGTAGTATCGACGACTTGTTTATAAACTCATCCATTACTGCATTTAAAAAGTATGTATATATCTCTACAGCATCAGTGTGTTTTATATCCTCCCAGTGCAATAAGTTAATTGAACCTAAGCAGCAAACAAAAGAGTTATAACTATCAGTTGGTAGTTGTATCTCAGAGCATAAGTTTGATGCTGTAATATCTAAACCTAACTCTTTATAAGGAGTATTATTATTAGTATTATCTTTAAACATTATATAAGGAAAACCAAACTCAGATCTTCTCTGTATGACTTTAGCCCAAGTCTCGCGCTTACGCTTAGCTCCAGCAATCATACTCTTCATCCACTCATTAGTAATGGTTATACCATACTGCAAGTTTTGTATAGGATTACCTTCAGTACCAATATCTAGAAACTCGTTTATATCATCGTGCTCTATCGGTAGGTATACAGCACAGGCTCCACGTCT
>VMHT01179662.1_pt1 | contig 20844 bp, 22 predicted proteins | sample 4693611 | NCBI WGS metagenome assembly VMHT01 (sample SAMN12280063, study PRJNA550983) | marine metagenome | isolation source: seawater sampled from same location over 5 years 0.02-0.2 micron viral filtrate | place: USA: collected off the coast of southern California halfway between the port... ...
ATAGTCATTACCGATAGTATAGTATTTCCACTCACAAGGCACTCTGCTCTCTTTACGAGGAATACGCGTCGCACCTCTGTATATACTATCACTTTCCCCTACAAATCCGTCTGATATCTTATAATTTGCGTAAGAGGTAGTGCTATCATTAGTTCCCGTATATGCGAAGGGTTGCTGGTGTTCGTCAGTTCCCATACGAGCACTAATTTTAGCAGGAGGCGAGTAATTAAGAGTAGCGTGTGTCGTATCCGCCATCGCTACACTATCCGCCATATCAAAGACACGAGGTAGATGTATATAATTCTCACCATTCGTGGTCTTATAATAAGACATCTGTAAGTTCATTTCATCATCTCTCAAACTATACTCATTCTCTACATTTTTTACATCTGCTCTTGTATATCCGTAAGGTTGATTTAACTGAACTTTACTACCACCATCAAAAGTATTCGCACCTGATAGATTTACTCTGGTTATAGGGACTGCTTGTGGTGTTTCTCCCTGCATCTCCGCCCACGGAGAGTTGTTAGGACAGAGTGCTACATCATCTAACGGATACTCTCCTGATAAATATGTCTTTGTTTCTGTGAGTTTATATTTTATGATTTCTCCTTTATCATTTTTAATTACATCACCTTTTATCTCTATGGTTCCGTCGGTATTACCTATCTCATTCACCATAGCACTATGAATACTGACTTTATCGCCATTATTCAGTTGTAATCCTGTTCCTTGCTTATTTGTATATGTATGAAACTGACTATTATTACCACCATTCGCCTCTACCGAGGTTGCCCTATTACATTCTATTAGGTAGGTATCTGTGTAAGGAGCACTACTCATTATACAGATAAACAATAAAATAATATCACATTAAAAGACATAGATTTACGCGTAGTAGCATTCCATATAACCATTTGTAAGAGTAGCAGTCCTCATTACTTCTAAATAAACTCTCTGGACGAAGACATCGGTTCCCGTGCCTGATAGTTCATCTAACTTAAAATACAACTCAATACCGCGACTATTGATACGCTCACCCTTACCGAGTTTATTAGCACACCAGAAGAAATGACCCGCTAATCCTGATGCCTGATTATGACCGAGTAAGGTTCGGGTAGTAAGAGAAACACCCTCTTTCGCATACTCTTCACGAGTAATGAATGGAACAAGACCTTCACTCTGCGTGATATTATGGAACATACGAGCAGGTAGGTCAAGGTCAATAGGATACTCAAATGTATCGTTGTATTTAATATTAAATACACTTTCACCATTCTTACGGGCGACATCATCTGCACCACCCGTAGCATAATCCCGAGCAGGAGCAATCGCAGAGTATTTATTAAGGAGAGATGTATTGTTCTCACTATCAGCACTTACTCCCCATATAATCTTACTTACAATTCTACCTGCTCCCCCGATATTTCTAATTTGTTGAGACTTAAAGTCGTCGCTTGTGCGGGAATATTTAGAGAGGCGGTAGTCAGCGTAAGTGAAGTTAAGCACTTTGTTAGCATTCGCATACTGAACCATTAACTCTTGTGGGTAAAAGATGTGGTCGCTTATTAGACGGAGTGTATCGGTATCAATCTCAAATGAACCCGTAGAGGCAACGCCATCTTTTACGACTACTCTGCCTGATGGGTAATTTGCTGAACCTGTATCTGTAAATGTAATTTCTAATGAGACCTGCTCTTTAAACAAGTAAAGAGGTAATTGATTATGACGGAGAAAAGGGACTAACTCACTCAAAGACAACTGATATAGAGGACCCGAAGTCATTAGGGAGTTCTCAAACAATAATTCTTGCTCTGGTTTGAGTGGTAGGTCTGCTGTTCCATCTAACAAAGCACCTACTTCACTATATTCCATACCATTATCAAGACCGATGCCCTCTGCTACATTATCACTCTCATCACCACCAGTCCTCGTAGTGCGACCTTTATAACATAACTGATGAGACATCATACGACCCGTAGTCATCACTTCTCTTTCTTTTTGATTTTCATTTGCGACAAACATAGAGCGATACGCGTAGTAATCGGCGAAATCATCTAACTCGCTTAATGTTTGATTACCGACCTTTAATGCTACACGCTGTATCAGGGAATATGCCCCGATATGGGGGGGAAACATACAATCAACAGGAGGTCTCTTTAATCCTATTTCTACTTTACTATGAGAATGAAGAAGACCCGAGTTATCAAATACGAAACGAGCGTGTTTGTTAGTCTTTACGACAGGTTCTAATATCTTTGTTTCTACTTCTTGTGCTGTGTTGATAGGAATAGAACCTATCTTCATTAGGTCGGGGATACCCCCTGATTGTGAAGGGGGTGCAGGCATTCCACTTTGATACGATTGAGACATTTTATACAATCGCATAGAGAATAAAATTATCTTAAAAAACTTATATTACTGACGGGTGTATTTAGTGCATAACCTGAACACCTCCCTTACCATCAAAAGCAAGGACATTCTTACTATGGACGAAGAGATAGACTGCGTGTGGGTTCTCACTTGTTAGTCCGCAATCCATCTGGATACCCCAGTTCTGCGTATTAAATGATACACCTTGATTAGAGATAGCATCATAGTTAGCACCGAAAATGTAGGATTGTCCGCCCTCAATCTGGTCGCGGTCAGTCTGGTCTGCTTCTGTGGTGCTGTAATCACGGAGGAAACTATTAACTGGTGATACAAGTGTTCTACTCATACCACTAAACTTCCTGACTGCTGATGCTCCTTCTCTCTGTATCTGTGGGTCATATTGAGGGAACCTATCATCGTCTTTCTGTGATGTATCAATATTGTATTCTAATGGGTATTTCTCTCCTCCTCTTGTAAAGATGAGTTGTTTTACATCTGCCTTTGACCCGTCTTTGTTTAGAGGAGGAAGCGTCTGCATACCATCAAACCCGATATTGTTAATATACTTCGCAGGGATAAGATTAGCAAATACAGACAAGACATTACTTAAACCGAGATTAAAGTTGATAATCGCGTTAGTGCTATTAATAGTAGCGAAGTAAGAAGATACCGAGTTATACTCAAAAGTAGAAGCAGTCATACTCGGCGGTGTATCTACTGCTTCGGCACAGAGGAATACATCTTTCATCTCATAGAAAGCATCGGTGTTCGTAGTCTGCGACCCATCATCATTAAACAAGACATTACTATCAGGGGAGAGGTGAAGTTCTACAAGAAGACCTCCCGTCATATCAAGAGGAATTGCTTGTGTCCCATTAAACAGACCACAAGGTAGATGCATACAGAAACTATTAGCAGTTTGTTTGTTAGACGGGATACCGACAACAGACTTCTTCATTAGAGTAGGGTTCGGCATAGTTAGGTGAGTTTCTCCCATATGCCCGACGAGGTCTTGTAGATTAGATGAGTAAGGCACGAAGGACGCCATCATTCTACCGAAATGTCTAATATGTTCTATGACTGCGTGAGAGCGTTGAGACCGAATAACAATCTGGTCTATCATAGAGTAAGCACCGAGACGAGGGTTAATATTAATTGTATCGGTGGTTAGAGGTGTAGAACCATCGCCCTTAAATACAGAGAACTTACCACAGAACCTAACAGATTGACCTAATAGTGCTCTCTGCTGTTCCCCGATAATAAACTGGATAACTGGATTACCCGCACGATACGATACTTTACCATCACTTAATACATTACTGGGAGTAATATGTAGATTGGTCGTAGGTTGAGACATTTTATAATGATAGTTAGATATCATTATTAATAAAAAAATAAAATTACGAGAAAATGTATCGCTTCGCTTATACCTGAATGGCGACTTGATTGCCCTGAACCACTAATCGTCTAATATGAGCGACATAGTTATTCCATAGTTTCGGTTTCACAGGAGCGACGGGTAGTTGATAATTAACTTGTAGGTTAAAGTCTCTACCTGCGGTATTATATACGCCTTGCTGTAAGGCGAGTGCTCTACCGATTACGCAGTTCTCCCTAAACTTGGTGAAGGATAGCGGTTGGATACCCGCCATAGCGAGTGCCTTTTCTAACTCTATGAGAGGTTGTTGCTGAACCGAGGAACGAACAGAGATTTTATCACACTCTACCTTACGAGATGGATTGAGTTGTCCGTTGTAGAACAACTGATAATCACTTAATTCATCCCATACACCGACTAAACCTGACCTATTAGAAGCGACCATAACATCGCCTTGGTCTTCACTACCATCTAAATCTACGATATCTACATAGGTATATGCTTCGGGTATCTCCGCATCTGGGTAGGTGGTTTGGTAAGTCCCTGCGTAGGTATATCCAGCATCATCTAATCTACTATCATCATCTAAACAGAGATGCTTACGAGCGGAATATACAGAGGCATCGGTAGGAACACAGAGGATAGATTTTGCTTTTGTTTGATTAAGAGGAAGTCTTATATTTGCTACTCTGTCTGCTTTGTTCTGTGAAAACTTGTAATTCGTGTAAGACAAGAAATCATAGTTCATAGCACCTCCCGTCCCCATCATACTCATTAGTTTCTGTGTGTATCCTTGGGGCATAGTGAGAGTTTGTAGTATCATCTCTACATTCTTGACCTTGTATTTAGGGACGAGGTCGCTTGTAGGAGCATTACCGAGTTCAGTTCCAGTTGTTTTACTATCACGGACACTATCATCTACTAAAAACCAGTCGCTATTTACCTCGGTATTTACCCGAGCATCCGTCACCCCTGAACCAGTTAGTTTCTTGCGTGTGCAGGTTTGGGTTAATGTAATCTTTAACAATCCATACTCGCCTCCTTCTTGGTCTGTGACGCCAGTTGCGTCTTTAAACTCTATGTCTTTGACTATCATTTCATTATCCGTCTTAACACGAGCAGGTTGAGATGGGAGGTCATCATAGTCCTCGCCTCTTGCTAATTGTATCTTTTGACCGATAACCACAGGACAATTTTGTAGATTAATTTGGTTATTATCTCTTGTAAAAAACAGAGCATTTGTATCGGTGGGTTGGGAGGCACCCGAACTATCGGTATCATTAAACCACGAACCACCATCGGCATCTCGGTCATCATCTTTACCCGTGATAGAGTGGAAACGAAGACCATAGTTCTTACGACGATGAAGTGCGAGTGTATCAGGCATACGATATACTCGTTTCGCATCTTCTAATATAATCTCTAATCTTAAACCTTCGGTAAGTAGAGTAGGGAAGACTTTGGGAGACTGGAAGATACCTGTATTGAGTGGTAGTAGGACTTTAACTAAATTAAATCCTTCTTTATCAGGGTCGCTACCCCAGTTCTTATCATCTGCGAGGGTCACCGCCTTTCCGTCAGTCTGGTTGTTCTCTGTTGCTACACCATAGGGATTATAGAAAGGATTTCTCCTTGTATTACCATTAGGCGTCTTGGATGTTCCGCTGGTGCCTCTCTGTTCGGGATTATAGACGAGCGACCCTTCGGTCATCGCCCTCTTATTACGGATAGCATCATTACTTTCATAATCATACTTTACAGCAGTAAGGACATTATAATTTTGTATCTCTTCTAACAAGACGGCACCCGACCCGCCAGAGTGAATACGAATATCACGGATAAGCACCTGTGCACCTATGGTATCGTCAAGATGTAGTTTGCAGGGATGGTCTAACCACGAACTATCTAACTCTACATCCATTCTTAAATAACTCTCTTTCGGTTGGAAGTATTTAATCGTCGGTGGGATATGAAGGTTAATCTTCTGTCCCTGTATGTAATCTAAACCATTCTCGGCGGGGATACTTACTCGCGTTTGCTGAACGGGGACTTTTTCATCGGCAGACCAGAAACTCATTTTATATTATGAGAAATATAAAAAAAAAAAGATAAAAAACATCTTAATTTGATGAAACTTGTGTAGAAGCGACTTGTCCCGCACTTGATAACGATACTCCTTTGAGACCCTCCTGCATACCGCCTACCTCTTGTGCTTTCGCTGTCGCTTTCTTCTTCGCTGTCTCTTTTGCTTCATCTGTAATATCCATTATACCACTAATTACAGACGAAATCCCAGCAATCGGGGCGAGAACGGGCATCGCCATAGATAATGTATCTAAACCACCCGATACAATATCACCGATATCTTTTGCCTTCTCTATGCTGTCTGCGTGTCCCGAAGCAAGGTCGGCGATACCCGAGACCGCACCATACATACCGATACCTTTACTACCTATATCTGCGATTGCTCCTAATTGTTTTATAGGCATATCACTTATACCTGACCCGATTTTACCGATAAGTGATTTCGCCACTCCTTTTGTTTCGGTCGCACCACCTACGACATCACTTATAACTCCTCCTGATGCCTTCGCAGTCTCACTTGACGCTTCTAACTCTGGCGACCCCTCTTTTAACATATCTGCCTTGATAGGAGTATTTGCCGTAGCAGGGACAACTGCTCCACTTTCATCTACTCTCTGTAATCCCATCGCCTTCGGGTCATTTAAATCTATGGTAGGTTTGTTAAGTGCTTGTTTTATCGTTGCCTTACCTTGTTGTAATTGAGATTTAAATATCTGTTTCTGTGTGAAAGGATTGAGATAACCTGATACACCTGAACCCTTACCGAAACCCGCCATCTCACTATCAAAATTGATAGCATTACTTCCTATTTTAGCGGTCTTACTTAATGTTTCATATACACCCTTCCCCTCATCAACATCTCCCTTGACTTGACCGACTTTCTCCTTTGCCCCGATAAGTTCCATCTGGTTAGAATAGTTCTTAATAACATCCTTGTTATCTTGCTGGGCGTGTTGATTAAATTGTGCCGTCAGGTTGTATATCCCTTGATTTGCTGATATCTCACCTGCTCGTCCTAAATCCATTTATAAATGATGGTTATATTATTTTTTCTTCTTTTTCTTTCTTAAATCGGCGTCTGCGGTATGATATGTCTTACCTTTCATTACATACGAATATACTCGTGCCTGACCCCATTGTGCTCCCGACATTTTACCCGCTAATGAAGACCCACCGACCTTCTTACCATCACTCGCTCTACGGACGCTCTGTGGATTGCTCTTGCGTGCACCCACGCCTCTCTTATATACAGAGTTTAGTGTAGATAACGATATACCTGTTTTTCTTGATATAGATGCTCTACTATGAGATGTTCCTGCTGGAAATCCATACTTCTTGTTATATTTCTCCTTATTCGTCAAAGTCATTTATATTACGACATATAAATTAATATTGTTGGGTTGCACCTTGGGGTAAGTGAGCGGATACATCGCCGAACTGCCCCGACGACATCGCTTCTTCTCTGTGTTGTCCTCCTACCGCTATCACTTCATCAAAGTTTCGGTATGCTAACGGAGGATTACTCTGTAAATCAAGATACAAAAAGTCATATTTATTAGGAGTTGCTTTGTAGTATATCTTTAAAAAGTTATCTGCTCCCGAGAACTGGTCGCCTATTTCCTCTGCTATCTTATGAAGTTCTTTCATATTAGGGAAAGGACTACCGATTATCATATTAGTGCAATTACTTCTAATGATAGGACTTACCTTACGATAGTTCTGACAGGACATAAGTAGGAGTTTTATATTGTAATGACGGAAACGAGAGGCAAGGTGATTGACCTTCGCTTCTCTGCGTATTACACCGATAACATCATCTAAAATTAATGCGATATCAGGTCTTTCTTGTGGGTCTTCATAACTCTCTTGTTTCTCTATGAGACCATCAATTATAGCATCATCATACTCATCATAACAATCAAACGCTTTCTTTAAAAACCGAGAGGTTTTGTCGTTATAAATGGTCGGTGATACGACCATCACTTCATCAAAGAAGTCTTGTCCGTAGAATGAAGAGTTCAGTAATAAATTATTAATAATCGTTGATTTCCCTGTTCTAATCGGTGATATCATCAACATAAGAGCGGGAGGTTGTGGTAAATGTGGATGGAGTGGTTTCATCTTTTCTCGGGGAGGGTCTTGGACTTTTAATATCTTCGGGATATCCACAAACTTCGGTGTTTCTTCGTCTGCTTCTTGCATATATACTTACTTATAATATAATATTTATCGGGGCGACGCGGGTGTAAAACCCTGTGATACAGGGTCATAAGTAGTTCCTGTCGGCACTTCTATCAATTTACCTAATTCTTTATCATAAATGTATCTTCCCTTATTAATCATCGCTTCCTGTGGTGATATTTTGCTTACCTTCTTCTTCTTCTTCTTATGTTTCTTAACAAATGCTTTAAAACCTTCCATACTCTCATCCTTTCCACCGATAACCTCTGTCGGTGCTCTTGGGATAGGGTCAGCAGTCCATCGTCCATAGCGGTCTCTCCGTCTCTTCTCTTCTCTTTTTATCTTCTTCTCACCCATTTCCTCCTGAACCTTCATACGCATCGCCTCATCTTCTAAAAATAACTCATCTAACTTCATACCTGTCGGCACTTCCCCTCCTGCGTAAGACAGAGGACGATATCCCAGAGGTGCTATCTGTGATATACCTGTGTAATTTATTGCCGATACACTTTGGTCTCGTTGTCTCGGGTCTTGCATAAATGAGAGTGTCTGTGGTTCGCTCACATATTCTTCGGGTCTTATACCTGTCGGTTTATATTCAGGGTCATCTTCCAGACGCTTTTTAACATAGAGAGCGTGTTTTGTCTCTGCTTCTCTGCGTTTCGTCGCTTTCTTCTTACCTTCCTTATAAATGTCTAATGCTCCTGCTCCCGCGAGGTCAAGACCTTCTTGTGTTCTAACGACTTTAATTTTCTCTTTAACACCCGCCTTCTTTCTCTCTGTGGCGTTCTTACCATATTTTTTAAGGTCTTTCTTCTCTATTTCATTACCATCTTTATCAATATTTACCTTAACTCGCTTCTCTACAAAGACACCCTTATCTTCTAAACCGAAGGGACGGGTTCTACCTTTCGCATACAGAGGTTCTCTGCTATATATGGTAGATTTAGTGCCCTTTGCCGTAGGTTTGATAGAGGCGATTTGACCTTTCTTTGTATCATCTAATACGACTTGATGTATCTTACCTTCTTTAATTAATCTATCCCTACGCTCTTGTTTAGTAGATGTCGGTTCAGCACCGAGGTCTAATGTAGATTTCTTTAACATACCGACACCACGCTTATCTTTGATAAATAAGACATTCGTGTTATCTTTTTCTCCTGCTGGTTTAGACCTATCTATGTTTTGTCGGGCGACCTTCTTACCTCTTGCTTTGGAGAGACGCTCTAACTCTTTGGCGAGGTCTTTTTTAGGTCGGCGACCTGAAAGTCTCTGTGCCCTATCTCTCTCTGCTTGTTCCTCTTCTTCTCTTAACATTCTATCAATCTCTTCGTCCTCTGCTTCCTCATCAATTTCCTCTGCTGTTTCGGGAATACCTGATGGATTATCTAACATACTACGACCTGTTCTCTGTATATCACCTGTTCCTGCTTCATATCCTACGACATTACCTTCACTATCTTTTATTTCACTCATAGGTGCTTTGCCTTCACTTAACGAAGGGTCATAATCATCATATTCCATATCTTCTAATCGTTTCTTTTCTTCCATTCTATCCCTAAACTCTCGCTCTATTGCTTTCTCTTGTAGTTTTCTCTGTTCTTGTTCTTGATAGAATTGCTCGTCTCGTAGGTTAAACTCTTCATCAATCTCCGCCATTACCCGATTGTAAGCATCGGTATCATCCCGAGGAAAACTTGTAATAGCGGTTCTCTGTATTTGTCTTACTTTACTCGGGTCAGGTCTTCGTGGTGCTAATCCTACCTCTCCTTGTGGTTGAGAGTAAAAGTCTGCCTGTCTTATGAGGTCATCTTTGTATCCTAATACACTCTCACCTCTGTCTGCCTTATAAAAATCTACTACTTCATTCTGGAAGCGTTTAGGAGGATTAATACCTGTTGCTTGTGCTGGTGTAGGAGCGAACTGATACTCCATACCTACTCTTTGTGGTGTATCACCTGTAAAATCAGTATATACATCTGTAATTAAGTCGTGTGTTGGAGGTAGAGGGAATGCTTCTTCCATCGGCATCCGTAGTTGAGGTTTCTTCATATCCCGAAGTGCCTTCGCCTTCGCCTTCTCTCTTTCTTTTAGTAGTTCTTTCTTGATGCCTATACGCTCTTTAAATCTACGCCCTCCATAAGTTCCTGCCCTCGCAGTTCCTCTAAAACTCATTTATATATGAGTGTTATAAAAAAAGATATTATCGGTGAATTACTGAAAACAGACCGCCCACGGGTCATTATCGGGTTGCTGAACTTGATGATGATATGCTTGTTGTTGCTGTGCTTGTCTCTTCTCTTCTTTCCTCTGCTTCCGTAATGTATCATACCCATTAATAGCGTCGTATTGTAATTGTCTTATCTGTGATGCTGTGAGGTTATGAAAGATAACGGGTTGCTGTTGTTTTTTAGGTGGTTCATAGTATTCCTCTTCACTACTCTCTGTTTCATAGACTACTTCGGGACTGGGTGTTCTTGCTTTTCGGCGAGAGACTTTGACTACCTTTTTCTGTCTCGGTTTCGGTTTCTCTTTCTTTCTCTCTGCATCTAAAAATCTCTTCTGTTTCTCCTTCTGTGCTTTACGAAACTCTTGGTTCTCTTTCTTTTTAGCGAGTGCTTTTGCTCGTATCTTCGCGAGGTGGTCTAATTGCTTTTGACTACACTTCTTCTTAACTTTACTGATTTTAGGAGCGTCTGCGAATACCTCTTCATCGGGGATTATCTCTTTTTCTTCTATTTCTTCCTCTTCTTCTATTTCTATATCTTCTTCATTTAGTATTTCTTTGACTTCTTCTATCTCTTCTGTGCTTCGCGACGCGGGTGCAGGTGCGGGTTCGGGGGCAGGAGGCATCTTAACATCAATATCCATCTTTTATAATAGAAGATAGAAAAAAAATAGAGAGATATTTTCTATCTTTCGTCTATTCTTCTATACTTATCTATTTCTTAATTACTTCCCGCATCTTCTCGGTCAATATGTAAGCATATGATAGTTTCACCTACTAAATCTTTGACTGGTTTTTCATTCTTATCACATAGGATAATCTCAATATCATTCATAGTGATAGGTTCGCTATTTTGTAGTCTTGTATATACGAGTTGTTTTGCTTCCCACCACATATTACCTGATGCTCTATCGCCATCGGTGAATGCGGGGATATGTTGTAGGATTTGAGTAGGTAATGTCTTATTATAGTTTAGGTTCTTCGCTGTAAAGGAAGGACACTTAATAAACAGACTACCACCTTGTTCCTTCGGTGCTTCCAGCGAGGTAAAGATAGTTCCAGCGGACGGAGGCGACTGCGTAGTAGATAAGTCCCGTCTTGTAGTTGTAGCATAAACATCATCAAACGACGATACAAAGGGTATGTTCTTAAAACCGAGTAGGATATCTACATTATTATTAGGAAAAGTAGATTGATACTCACCCACGATAGATGTGTCGGGGGTTTCCTCTGGTGTGAGGACTACTGCGACTTCATATGCAGGTGCTTCATTTTGAGTAGCGAGTAGTGTATAATGCTCTTCTTGTGTAGGAGGGACTGCTTGACTATCTCTTAAATCTACTTCTTGTGATATCTTGACCCAGTCTAAAAGACCTTGATTTTCTTTATAACTTATGGTCTGTGCGAGTGGTAGTTGCTTCGGGTAGGTATCATATCTGCTGAAGACGACTTCGTGGTCTTCTTTTTCCATACCGACCTCGGGGCACAGATACCATTTAGTCGCACAGAGAGGGGTGACGATACTATCGGTAGCGTGTTTTAAACCGCTACCTGTCTGTGTAGTATCCATAATGCAAGTAGTTCCTCTTTCAGTTCCACCAGCATCTACCTCATATATATTTATTTTCATTCCTTCTCCGTGTATTTCTATATCAAACTTTCCTATGAAACCCTCACTTGCTCCTGTTTCACCGACAGGGACAAACATATCGGTTGAGGTAATCGCTTGTGGGAATGTGCTTCCATATCCATAAGATATCTCGTGTGTAGTTAGTTCTTCACTAAATCCATCATCTACTTTACCCGATGTAAAGAGTTTAAGGTTAGTTCCATCCCACGATATCTTGATATCGGACAAATTGATAGTATCGCTGGGTGAGAAATAGGAGGGTGTATAAGGTCTTACAAGTGAGAACTCGCAAGGGTAATCATATCCCTTCCAAGTGCCTCCCCCAAGTGCCGTAGTATGGAACAAGTCAATAGTTAATTTCGCTCTGTTATGACCGAGAGGGAACTTTCTATTGATGAACTTACCATCCTGAACTGACCCATCGGCACTCTCTCTTGTAAGTGTGGTGCTTGTATCTACTACGGAGGATACTGCGACAGCATCAGCATCGGTTATTCCTACCGCTTCCCATCCGTCTGAAAGACCCGAGGTAAGGCGTTCGTTGTCTTGTGTAGAGAACTTTATATCAAAACCTTCCCACGCACCCGTAGTATCATTATATTTAGGGACAACTGACCCTCCTTTGTAATATGCGGGATGACTTATATTTCTGTTAATCGCATTATTAATTTCCTTCGCGAGTGCTGAATGAGAGTAATAACCACCCTTTAATACAACAGGTAGAATAGCACTTTCACTATCATCAATAGATAACTCGGTAGTATCGGTGAGAGGTCGCCCGAGATACAGACCGAAGGTTGTTCCATCTTTGACTAAAAACTCATTATCCCTCTTAATCTTACAAGACTGGACGGCAATACGAGAATTAGGGGGGATAATATGAGCGTTAGTCAATCGGTTAATGAAATGCTCTGGTTTCTGTATCCCTGTCCTTGTAGATATACGGATGTCTTTATCGTCAGCGTCTTTCTCGTCATACTGCTCCTGCGTATTTGATAACACTAATAAACTCATTTTATAATAGGATGATATAAAATATTTTTAATAATATAAATGAAGTATGAAATCAACAAGGGTAAGAGGAAGAACGACCCGAAAGCAAAGAAGGTCAAGGTCAATCATATAACATCTAATCCTAATACGATATTAGACTACGGAGCAAACCTGCAACAATTTGATATCTTGACGGGAGTAGAAAAAGCAGAGAAAATCAATCCTAAAAATGTCTTTGAGAACTACAAAGACCCTAAAAAGAAGAAGAGTAAGAACGATGGTAAGAAGAACCCGAGGAGGAACTCACAGATGGCGAAACCCTCACAGAGGTCAGCGTGGAAAAAGAAGGATAAGAAGAACCCTACTTAAATTATGCATACACACTTGTCGGCAGATTTGCCTTAAAGGTCTTTTAACGGAACACCGATATATTCGGGGGAAAATACATTTGATATATGAAAAAAACTATCTCAATAATAAGGAGGTGCAAAATGGCGGAAATGGTCTTGCATGCAGATTTACCTTATCGTTCCTTTTAAGGTATTATTGTTCCCTTAAACGAACGATATGTGATATCTGCGAACAGATATGTCTGCAAAAATCACTTAAAGGAATGATAAGTTAAATATGTAAGCAAGTATGTCCGCAGATGAAGATATCCCCGATATGATTATAAGCGGAAAGTTCTGGAAGAAGGGCGATAAGTATAAGATGTATATACAAGGTGAAGAAACAAAGACTATCCCTTGTAAAGATATGAGTTCTTACTATGAAGATGTAGTCTGTAAAGACGACTTCATACAGAAGATAAAGGATAGTAAGAAATTATCCTTCTATCAACTCTCTAAACAATATGATAACCTCATTAAGTATGATGCTTCGGTAAATAAAACCTCGTTCTGTGGTAATCCAGTCATCTATCATTATTTCATAGATGGTCTATTAAATACGAAATACAAGGGAAAGTCATTCATAGATAACTTTAACAAGGATAAGAAGAGAATGTTAGAGCAAGTAGCACAGATGGATAGGCGTAAGACACAACCGATAGAACCTATTGACTTCTTTGAGTTAAATAGAAGCGTAGTCTTTTTTAAACCGACACAAGCAAAGCATCTTGTAGATTACTATTGTAGGAGAAACTCTCTTACAGCGGGGAGAATACGCGTCCTTGACTGCTGTGGAGGATGGGGTAGTCGTTTATTAGGCATAATGTCTCATCCGCAGGTAAAGTATGTTAAGGTAAATGACACTAATAAAGATTTAATACAAAAATACAAGCATATCGCATACGATATAGAGAAAAGAAGACAAGTTCTCTATCCCGATACTTACTACGAAACAGAGACCCAATACTACGATTTCACTTGTAAGGATGCTATTGAGTTCCTAGGAGACTGCGAAAAGAACGATGATAAATACGATTTGTTCTTAACATCACCTCCTTACTACAATTTAGAGATATACCCTCATATGAAAAAGTGGGTAAGCGAACAAGACTACTACAAATGGTTAAAGATATCTATGATAAGTGCCTTTGATTGTTTGACCGAAGATTATGGATGGGCGATGTGGAATGTATCACCGAAAATATATGAAACTATCACTACTCATTACAACATTAGACCTTGTGATACCCAGATAGACCTGAAACAACAGAAGAACAAGAGGAAAGATAGTCAAGATAAGATATATGTATGGGAGAAGACACCTGAAAAATCCTCTGTATATGTTTCTCCTATATATTATGGAGAAAAGGATGATATCCCTGCCTAAATAATATGTATGTGATAATATAAAATGTATGGGGATAAGAAGTCGGCGAAGGGGAAAGCGAAGAAGAAAGCACCCGCAAGTAAAGACGACGGAAAACCTCTGTATAAACCTTTTAAATCTTCTAAAAAAGGTAAGAAGTTCTCTGTGTATGTTAAGAGTGAGAGCGGAGGTAAGAAACTAATACACTACGGGGATAGCAGTATGCAGGATTTCCGCCAACATAGAGACCCGAAACGCAGAGCAAGTTTTCTCGCTCGTGCGAAGGGTATTAAGAAAAAGGATGGGAGTTTCGCCTACAAAGACAAGAACTCTCCTAATTACTGGGCGGTGAAGCATTTATGGAAGGGTTAGAATAATAATATCGTAGGAATAATTCATCTCCTTCGTTTATATCTTTGAGAGCATAGAGTTTTTTTCTTAATAATTTTACATTAGGGTCATCCCTATTTTCATTTATGTAAGATACATAGTTTCTATTGTCTCCTACATAGATTATCTTATGTTGTCTCATCATTCTATATGTATAGAGATTAGATAACCCATACTTTAAGCGATAGTCTCTTATATTCCAGACTTGTTCGGGTAGATAGACAAAGTCGCATATAAAATCACCTTCTTTATAACTACGAGTAGTAAATACGCCGTGCCCGTGCACGGGCGAGGGTTGTATCAGTAATCCTTCGGGAGCGTCAAGGGTGTCGGGCATTTTATCTATGTATAGATATAAATGATACATAAAACCCACACGAAGAAGGACTTAATAGAAATCATACAAGTCTTTAATTTTGAGGATGCCCTCCCTGATTATTTAGAACTCTGTAAGGATGATTTAGTCGCTCGTTTAGATTTACACCTACGCACTATCTATGAGATAAAACCCGAGAAAGAGTATTTTGATATAGAGGATATTGATGACCTACGACAATATCTTAAAAGTCAATCACCGAAGCAATTACTCTCAATCAAGGTCAGGGATGAAATGATAGATATATCAAAGAAACTGATATTCTATTGTAAGATATGTGGATATTGTTTAGGTCTCAATACCTATCAAACCATAGAAGAAGTCATAGCAGATGCGAAGAAGATATCTATGTATGGTGATATCCCTACGATAAGAAGAGCACTAAAATTAGTCAATAACGATTGTAAGATACAAGAGGAGATAAAACCTCTTATAACATATAGAATACAACAAAGATTAGATAGAAAAGATAGATTAAAGCAGAACTCTCTTGCGAAGATGTCAGTTCATAGGGGAGAGTTTCTCGTTAAGTTCTCGTAGTAGTTTTTTCTTCATACGATATCGCCAGTTATACCACTTTTTACTCTCTTTATTTTCAGGGACAGCGAAGTATTTTTTGTTATATACTTGATGATAACAATTTTTCTCCTCTCTTGTTAGATGAGCGTTCCTCTTATTAACACAGGTATAATCTTTATGATTATGGAATATATCCTGATAATGTCTCTCTTTCATCCGTAATGTTTCTATGTCTTTATATGCATCATACTCTATGCATTCGCATATATGATTAGGAGTAGAGAACAGACTACCATAATGCTCCTGTTTAGGATTAGTCTTATGTCTGTAATATCTCTTACGCCAGTATTTTTGTATGGTAGAACCGATATAAATATCGTTTGTATCTTGATTAACAATCTTGTAGATGTGTCCCCTAATCATTTATTCTTGTAGATATTAAATATCTATCATTTATCCGCACTTATCTTCCCTGTGTGTATGAGGTTGCCTTTGTCTTGACGCTATGCCCCGATGTATGTGCTTGGTCTATGACTTTCTGTATCTGTTTATCAGTCGCAGAGTTCGGGTCAGCAGGTATCTCTCCATAGATTTTCCGTAGTAGTGTAGTAGATACACTATGACCTGTATATTTCTTAAATGTATCACCTAACAGATGGGATACATCATTCCTATTGAGAGGTGTTCCAGTCGCCCAGTCAAATAGGTAGATAACACCTTCTAATATCTTGTTCCAGTCTCCCCCGACCTTTCGGTTAATCCACTCTTTCAGGATGTCTTGTAGTTCGGGATGCTGGACTTCTATGAACTTCTCACCATATTTCTTACTGGTCTTATATTGATTTAATACGAAACTCATACTTTCAGGAGGTTTGCCTAATAGAAGATAGTTATGTTTGACCTTCTCTTCTTCATCAATCTCCTCATAGATTTTATTAAAGAATATCTCCATATTAGCGACATCATTACGGAATTGATGATGTTTGTATATGTTAATCATAACATACGCCATATGAGTAGTTCTATCTTTGAGATTACCTCTCATCTTCTCTAACATTTTGTCTATGGTTTGTCTATTGACTGCTTTGAGGACGACCTGTTGCTTTTCGCTGTTGTTCCCTCGGGTGTTCTCGTATTGTGCGTTAAGTAGGTCTCGTTTAGTTTCATATACTTTTGTAAGACCACTATTCTTTGGATAACCTGACGCATACAAGCATATAAGAAGACTATTGTAATAATTTCTCTGGGTAGTCGGTTTAAACTTTGAGAGGAATTGAGCGACATTCTCGCTGGATTTCGCCCACGACATATCTTCATAGTTCGGGGGAGCAAGTTTCCTAACATTAGTTAAATAACTCTCAATTGTTTTTTCGCTGTAAGGAGGAAGACCTCTGCTGGTTTTCCACTCGTTAATCTTTATACGGAGCGTATCTTCCATTTATGTTCTACATAGATATTAAGACATATGTTTAAGTATCTTTCCCGTTTGTGGGTGTGGATAATCGCACATAAAACTATATAAAGGAATTACAGACAATATTATTAAAAAGATGCCTAATCAAAGAAACTCGTGGTGCCTATGTAAAAATCATAAGAATTGTGAGAAGTGTAAATATACTCTGGAATGCTATAAGAGAAAAGCACTCAAACACTCTTTTAATGCCTCACGGACTAAATATGCTCTTATGTGTTTTTTAGAAGGGAACACACAAGAGCACGAGTTTATAGAAGACACCGATGTATATACCGATGGAGGTTATCAATCACGCGTTAATCCTGTTCCTCTACAAGATGACCCAGTCTTCACAGGAACAGCAGAGGAAGTCGCGAAACAGGAGAAAGATAATCAACTCTATAATTGTGGTATATGTAGTGAGAGTATGGTAAAGCAAGGTAAGAGAAAACCAGTCATATATAACTGCGGACATAGTAATTGTGCTGATTGTTTTAATGGATGGTGTAAGTCTCAATACGATACACAAGGTAAAGTATCGTGTCCGTATTGTAGGCAAGAGATAACGAAGGCGATACGATTATTCGTGGATTAACACATAAAACGATATAAAGGAATAAATCATAAAAATATTATAAGATGATGAAACGGATATTCACCGATAATGATGGTAATGATGTAAGATTAGGAGACTATGTTATGATAAGGGGAGGAAGTTATAGTAAATATGGAGCAGGTATCGTATGGATACATACATATTACAGACAAGATGAACCGAAGATAATTAAGGTCTTTGTAGAGGGAGATGATAAACGCCGTCGTATCATACGAATACATAAGAAGAACCTAATAAAAATTAATACCGACCATAGTATTTATGACGCTCAATCCTTTCCGTCAAGGACACCGAATATCATAATTTAAGCGGGTCGCCCATAAATGAAACTACTTAAAAAAATAATGTGATACTATACTATAACAAATGGAACATCCGCTAAAAGAAGGAGAGAAATACAAAATCACGGGTGGTAAATACGCGAAGCATAAGTATTGTATCCTCAATAAGGTATGCCCTACATTCAGCGATGTTAATTTATGTAAGGAGGATGGTAGTGTAAATACCGAAATCCATAAAGTTAAGAACTGCTTTCTCTTTGTAGAACCTACGATTGATATGCCTGATGCTTCACAACTACAAGTAGTAGATGCGTCAGTAGATATTGATAAACTCTATGAAGAGCAACAAACACAGAGCAACAATCTACAAGAGGTTATCAATAAACTGGATAATATGGCGGGGGATATGATTAATCCTTCTATGAATGGAATGAATGAAACTCTGGAAATCACAGAGGAAGACTACGAGCATAAGGAGTTTGTAGAGAAGGAAGAGGAGAAGGAGCAAGTCGTAAATATTACAGATGGTCTCCCCAGTATAGAAGAAGCACTACAACTACAAAAGGACTATGCTACTCTTACTCAAAGATACTTCGCTCTGGAACGGAAGTTGATAGAGATAAAAGTGTTAGTCGGTCAAGAATAAAATATATTGTATAGGTAAAATGGGAGGATTAAATGATTTCACGATAGGGGATTTAGGTGTATTCATAGGAACAATAGGGTCTGTTATTACAGGGATATTAATAGCATTACAGAGTAGTAGATGTAGGAAGATTAAGTGTTGTGGATGTGAGTGCGACCGCTCCCCTCCTGATAAGAAGGAGGAGGTCTCAAAACTGGATGCACAAAACCCCGCTAATTCGGGTGCACTGCAAGTAAATAGACCTACCACAAGGTCTATGACCGCACAGGAAATCGCCGACGAACAGGCAGATTTAACCGATGGATGACTATTAACATCGCTATTAATAACGGAGTTGTGTGCTGGATTTTTGATGCACACAACCCCGCTAAAATGGGTGCATGCAGAATAACTAACAAACACACACTACAACTTACATATAACTACATACAACTTACATACAAACTACTACAAGGATGGAACCCATCACACCCGTATTCGCAGAAGGCATCCCAGTAGTGGAAGCACAACCATCTCGCGATGAATTGTTCTCTCCTCACGAACGCTACCAATATCAACTATCCCTACATTACGCAGTCCAGTATCTCAAATATATCACGGAAGCGTATGATATCCGTGAAGCGGATAGTGATTTACTATGTGATTTCATTAATCAAATGGACGGGGAATATCTGGAAGACTTCCGTGCTCGGGACGGGGATGAGTTTTATACTATGAACCCCGATATCGTAGTAGATGAATTAGATTAGGACTTTTAGTATCATTTAGTTAGTTTAGTTAGGTCGCATATCAGCGGGTTTTGTTGCACACAAACCCGCTATTTTGCGTGCATGCAGAGTAGATACCACACACGCACTAATAACACATATATAACACTAATAAAAAGCACACCACACTCTCTAACAAACACTCTAACAAAGTAATATGGCGAAAGGCGGGTCAAGTAAGCAGATGGTCTCTCGCCCATCGGCACAACGGATAGATGGTAGGCATCTCCATACAGCGGTGGAGGAAGTTAATGGTTTTCAGGAACGATATGGTCGCCTTCATAATGCTATCAACTACTTACCATCGCACAACCTCGGGGCGGAGGGGGATGATATCACAGATGAAAGTAATATGATGGTCGCATTCTATTACAAAGGACTTCCTGCTCCTGTTATCTTTCCTGCTGATAAATACCGCTCTATCTGTGAGAGACTGGTTAAATGTCCTAAAAAAGTATCGCTCCCTGCTAAACATAAGATAGCGTTCCGTATAGAGGAATACTACTCTAAACTACGCTCTATGACTATGGGGCAAAATCCTATCATTCCGTTTGAGGATGATGATAAAAGGACTTTTGAGTTCCTACATTCTACGCTATCCCACGCCTGTCCTTATATGGAGGAAGCAGAAACTCTTGCTACTTATATGGCGTATCAGTTATTAATGGGTCATATGAAGAATGATGATGCTAATGGTGTTATGGCGGTTCAGGAGAAGTTAATAGACTGCGGACTTACTAATTATTACAGGAAGGATATGCTTGTTCGGGCAGGTAATATAAAGGAAGTTAAGAAGGGGGATGTAGAACAGATTAAGAAACTCCTTGTGCTGTTCTCTATGATGGGTCAATAGGTAAGTCTCTATGATAAGGTAAGTCTCTAATTGTATTGTATTGTTCTGTATCGGTGGGTTTGTGTTGCACACAAACCCGCCATTTTGCGTGCATGCAGGTTAGAAGCGGTAGTAGAAAGTTAGAAGAAGCATATATATACACAAAACTCTCTACTACTCGCATACACACACATCACACACACAAAACTACATAAAGGAACAAGAAGTATATATATTACTATGGAAGCATCTATGATTGAGAAGGTTAAGCAACTATCCGCTTTCGGTAAAGTGATAGAAGACCACTCCAAGTATGTAGATGAGAAGGATGGTGGATACGAG
>VMHT01115086.1_pt1 | contig 20843 bp, 23 predicted proteins | sample 4693611 | NCBI WGS metagenome assembly VMHT01 (sample SAMN12280063, study PRJNA550983) | marine metagenome | isolation source: seawater sampled from same location over 5 years 0.02-0.2 micron viral filtrate | place: USA: collected off the coast of southern California halfway between the port... ...
GGTTTTTTGCACCTAATTAACCACTATCCTTAGTTAAGGACACTATATGTAAAACATATTTAATGTGACGTAACGTAACTTATTGACAGACGCTTGACAATACCTATAACTATGGGGGTAAGGGGGTATGTTAAACATTAATGTTAAAACAATATAAGAGTAGTTAAACAAAGATAGTTAAACAATATAAGAATAGTTGAACATAAGTCATTTAAACATTAATGTATAACATAGAGAAAGTAGTTAAATAATTATCTGTATTTCTATTGACACTGTTAAAACATTAATGTTACACTTACATCAGTTACAAACAATATAATAACTATACAACTTTTTGTAACTACGTGTGTAGGCTACCTGTGTAAGTTAAACCACAGCGTGTCTCCTCCTCCCTCCTCTATGTAGTTTGTACTTAGACTTGGTAGTCTACACACGTTGTTTTGTTGTAACTTATGTAAAGTTTTCCTTGACAATGCCAATTAAACCAGTAAAACTATATGCATCCGAAGATGTACTACACGACTTCTACGATGCGTTAGCTAACAATGATGCTCGTGCTATAAGGAAGGTACACATTCCTAAGTCGGATGTGTTTTACGTTAGAGAAGCAATACATAATCGTACTGGTGAGTGGTACACCTTAGACCATGTAGAACGTGCCATGTATCTTGAAGGTATGTTAACCAGGTATGAAGTACTAGATCCAGACAGGGAACGTGAGTATGGATAATTTAAAACTACCTATAGCACTTGTAGCTGCAATGGGTATGCAACTAGCAGGTGGTGTGTGGTGGGTATCACAGCAAGCTGCTACTATATCTAGCTTAGAAGAATCTGTACAGCAGTTCGCTAGTAAGATGGCTGTAGAGGATAACGTTAATCTTAAGCGTGATGTCCTAGACAACATGGATTACATCGATGGTGCATTCGCTGAGATAGAAGAGCTATGGGAAGAACAAGAAAGCTTGGCTCTCACGATAAACAAGATCACTGCCCTACAGCAAAGACTAGCTTTGTTAGAGAACACTATGAAGTTTATGAATCGTGACCACATGAACATGATGGACCCTATGTAACATGGCAACAACTAAAGATGTAGAGCGACTACCCAGTGGTAAGTTAAAGTATCGTGGTGAAACTTACCCAGGGTACAACAAACCTAAGAAGACACCAGGTGCAGCTAAGAAGAGTGCTGTACTAGCTAAGAAGGATGACCAAGTAAAGGTAGTTCGTTTCGGTGATCCTAATATGAGTATCAAGAAAGATCAGCCTGGAAGACGTAAGAGCTTCAGGGCTAGACACAATTGTGATACAGCTACAGATAAGTTCACTGCAAGATATTGGAGTTGTAAGGCATGGTAGTAAATGCATCTAATAATTACACCAAACCAGGTATGCGTAAGAAGCTTGTATCAAAAGTCAAAGCAGGTAGTAAAGGTGGAAAGCCTGGACAATGGTCAGCACGTAAAGCGCAGATGGTTGCCAAGCAATATAAAGCAAAAGGTGGAGGATACAAATCGTGAGAAGATACATAAAAAGATTGTGGTGTGCGATTATCAATCGTAAGTGTCACCCAGAATGTGACTGCTGTTAACTAGATGAAAGCGCCACAGAAGTCATTAAAGAAGTGGGGTGACCAGAAATGGCGTACCAAGAGTGGTAAGCCTAGTGCTAAGACTGGGGAGCGTTATCTCCCTGATAAGGCTATTAAGTCTCTTAGCAGCAGTGAGTATGCCGCTACAACCAGAGCTAAACGAAAAGGCACGAAGGCAGGTAAGCAGCATGTACCTCAACCTAAGAAAGTCGCAGAGAAGACTAGACAATTTAGAGCCAACAAAGGGGGTGCTACTGTTAAAAGTCCTAGACAACAAGCTGCAATAGCTGTTAGTATGAAGAAGCGAGGTGTTAAACCGAAAGGGAAGTAATGTCGTTTCTTACTAGCAGCATACCGTACTTCAAAGCGTGGGTACGTAGAGAATACACGAAGAACTTAGAAGAGTACCACGGAGAGTTTTTACATTGTATGGTCATAGGTGTAACCACCATGCCAAACAGAACGTTAAGCTTTCAAGTTATGTTCACTGGATGTGAGTCAGACTTCGATGACTCAGCTAATGTACACGGTGGTGCAATGTGGGCTAGGATGCCCTTAACTGCACTTGTAGCTGATACGCCATTAGATGAATGGCCTAAAGAGTTACCACCATATATGGCACAGCCTTGGGATTGTATGTCTCATACGCATTCAGTTTACAAATTAGAGAGGGCAAGTCCTGCTCCTTGGATAGCTAAAGTAGATGGTGAGTTCTACCCTGCCAAGTATTACTTCACGGTAGACTACACAGACAACGAAGTAGCTGATGATCCTGCACAACACAAACAGTCACATGTACTGGAGTTGTTAGATGCAGGTGAGTATACAGGTAACATGGTTGCGTTGCCCAATAATAGAGTGAGAGTAACTCACCCTGCATGGTTTGAAACAGGAGAAGGTGCACCAGACTTTAAACCAAACCAACATACTTATAATTCAAAAGAAGACGTAGACTATGTATGGGATACGCAACGAGTGTTTAACAACTTATACAGTGAGGAAGAATAATGAAGATGAAGAAAAAAGGTTACGCAATGGGCGGCATGAAAAAGAAAGGCTATGCAGCAGGTGGCTTGAAGATGGTCAAAGGTAAAGATGGAAGTATGGTTCCGTTCTATGCTGCTGACGGTAAAGGTAAGATGAACAAGGGTGGTATGCCTAAGAAAAAGAAAAAGGGCATGGCTAATGGCGGTGCTATGATGAAAAAGAAGGGCTACTCAAGAGGTGGTTTCTTAGCACCTGCAGCACGTCCAATTAAAAAGAGTAAGTAATGGCAAAATTTTATGAACAATATAGAGAAGTACTAGAAGCTAACGGCTACACTGTAGAAGAAAGTGGATGTGTCCGTGACTCTATGGGAAACCAATCAGCAGCAGAAGATGCCTATGGCAATGTGCAATGCAAAGATCCTAACGTAACTGAGTTGTGCAGACAGCAAGAAGCTAAACCTGCTAAAGCAAAGAAGAAAGCTGCTCCTGTAGTACAAGATGAAGAGATGGAAGAAGTAGCGGTACGTGCTCGTAACGATAAAGGACACTACATCAAAGACGATCCTGATACACCAGAGAACGAAGCTTGGACAACTAAGATGGTCAAGAAAGTTAAGAGTACAAAAAAGTCATAACGGATATTCCGTATTGTCTCTACTAACCTGACATTATTTATGTATAACTATGTATGCCCAAAAAGGAAAATGGGTTAACATAGGAGCATAAAATGTTTAAACGATTATTTAACAGAATAATAGAAGCAAGGACAGAATCAGCTAGACGTAAGATTGCACGTTTGCAACTTTACAATATGACTGACAGAGAACTACGAGACTTAGGTATTGGTAGATGTGATATAGAAAGGGCTATACTATCAGGTAAGGCTCTTTGAAAAACACAATCAGTTCTTTAATGATACTAGGAGTACTTTTGGAGGAGGCTCGTGGATCCAGTAACAATTATCGGTGGTGCAACCGTAGCTTTCAATGCGTTGAAGAAAGGCTTTCAGGTAGGTAAAGACCTACAAGATATGTCAGGACAGTTGACTCAATGGGCAGGTTGCATGAGTGATCTGTCCTACGCTGAACAGAAAAACAAAAACCCTCCTTGGTGGAAAGCACTCAATGGTGGGTCTGTTGAAGCAGAAGCTCTAGAGATATTCACAGCTAAACGAAAAGCTGAAGCAATGAGAAAAGAGCTAAAAGACTGGATTAGTTTCAGTATGGGGCCATCTGCTTGGGATGAGCTTGTAGCTACTGAAGGTAAGATACGTAAACAAAAGAAAGAACAAGAATACCGTAAAGCTGAAATGCAAGAAGCTATTATAACTTGGGGCGTAACAGGTTTGCTTTTAACTGCAGGGTTTGGTATATTTGGATTTGTAATTTACATGGTGGCATAAATGGCTAGAAACCTAACAGAAAAACAACAGAAGTTCCTTGATGTCTTGTTTGAAGAAGCAGGGGGAGATGTTGTACAAGCTAAGAGGCTATCAGGCTATGGTGAACAGTCTAGTACTACCGCCATTGTTGAGTCGTTGAAAGATGAGATAGGTGATCGTACTCGTAGTTACTTTGCACGTACAGCGCCTAAAGCTGCAATGGCTATGGTGGGTGCGCTAAGTGACCCAACAGAGCTAGGCATACGAGATAAGATGTCTGCAGCAAAAGACTTGCTTGACAGAGCAGGACTTGGTAAGGTAGATAGAGTAGACGTATCGTCATCTAGCGGTGGCGTATTTATACTACCATCTAAAGAAGGAACAAACGAATAAGTGTAAACCGTGAATCCCTTGGATATTGGGAACTACCTAGACCTCACAAGGGTGCAGAAAGAGACTGGCACGTAATAGCTAGAGTAACTAGAACAATACCGTTTGGTTACGAAGTTGACCCAGATAATGACAAGATACTTCAGCCTATCATTACAGAGCTAGAAGCCTTAGAACTTGCAAAGAAACATCTCATGCAGTACTCTTACAGAGAAGTAGCACTGTGGCTAACAAAACAAACAGGTAGATACATATCTGACGCAGGGCTAAAGAAAAGGGTAGACATTGAGCGAAAACGTAAGAAAGCAGCTACAATTAAACGCAAGCTTGCCAAAAGGCTCCAAGAAACGCTACAAGAGATCCAGAAGCTCGAAGAAGAATGTATTGGAGCCTACACAAACAAGTCAAGCGAAGCCAGAGCCTGAAGTACAAGTTGTAGCAGCCGAAGTAAAAGCGCCTGAGTTTGACGTTGACATTGCTCAAGAGGTAGTGTTTAAACCAAACCCAGGACCACAGACAAGCTTCTTATCCGCATCTGAAAGAGAAGTCTTGTATGGTGGGGCAGCAGGTGGTGGTAAGAGTTTTGCGATGCTTGCTGACCCACTTCACGGTTTGAACGATCCAAACTTTAGTGGTCTACTTGTCCGACATACTACAGAAGAACTTAGGGAACTCATACAGAAGAGCCAAGAACTTTACCCTAAAGCTATACCTGGTATCAAGTGGAGTGAACGTAAGTCACAGTGGATTGCACCTAGAGGTGGTAGACTGTGGATGTCTTACTTAGATAAAGACATGGATGTTACACGCTACCAAGGACAAGCGTTTAACTGGATTGGCTTTGACGAACTTACACAGTGGCCTACTCCTTACGCTTGGGATTACATGAGGTCACGACTTCGTTCAGCGTTTAGCTCTCAGCTAGGTTTGTATATGCGAGGCACTACTAACCCTGGAGGTAACGGACACCAGTGGGTCAAGAAAATGTTTATTGATCCTGCCCCTGCCAATGATCCTTTCTGGGCAACGAACATTGAAACTGGTGACACTATAAGATTTCCTAAAGGGCATAGCCGTGAAGGTGAACCCTTATTTAGGCGTAGGTTTATACCTGCTAGTTTGTTTGACAATCCATACCTAGCAGACAGTGGTGACTACGAAGCAATGCTACTATCATTGCCTGAGCACCAAAGAAAGCAGTTACTAGAAGGTAACTGGGATATTAACGAAGGGGCAGCATTTCCTGAATTTAACAGAAACATACACGTTGTGGAACCTATCGACATACCTAGTGGATGGGCTAAGTTTAGAGCTTGCGACTATGGTTACGGTTCCTACACTGGAGTACTCTGGTTCGCTGTATCACCAAGTGAACAACTGGTTGTTTACAGAGAGCTATATTGTTCTAAAGTTACAGCTACTGATCTAGCGGATATGATACTAGAGGCAGAGGCTGAAGATGGTACTATAAGATACGGTGTACTAGATTCATCCCTCTGGCATAAAAGAGGTGATACTGGCCCATCACTTGCAGAGCAAATGAACATGAAGGGTTGCCGTTGGCGTCCATCAGATCGCTCTCGTGGCTCTAGGGTTGCAGGTAAGAACGAGATACACCGTAGGTTGCAGGTGGACGAGTTCACTGAAGAGCCAAGGCTTGTGTTCTTTTCCACCTGCACGAATACAATAGCGCAAATCCCTGCGATTCCGCTAGACAAGAAAAACCCTGAAGACGTAGACACACACGCTGAGGATCACTTGTATGACGCTCTACGTTATGGTATAATGACCAGACCAAGAAGTTCTATATGGGATTACAACCCTGCAACACAACGCTCTGGCTTTCAGATGTCAGACTCTACCTTTGGGTACTAAGAATGAAAACATTTGTAGTTGTAATAAGCATGTGGGGTAACACTGGAAAAGAGTGGCTATACACAGGTAATCAATATGTTATGCAAGAACTATTTACTAAAGAACAATGCGAACAGATTGTAAAAAACTCTAACTGGGAAAAATTTGAAACTAATGAGTACTATGGCTTACAATTTGATTGCTTTAATAAGGATGACCGATAATGGCTGAAATAGATGATCTAGCATTTGAGACAGATGATGTAGTAGCAGCAGAGGGGCAAGAAGATACTCTCTTTGAAAATGTAAGCAATGTAGTTACATTTGTAAATGATCGTTTCAAACGTGCAGAGGATGCTCGTAACGCTGATGAAGAACGGTGGCTAAGAGCTTACAGAAACTATCGTGGTGTGTATGGTCCAGATGTACAGTTTACTTCTACTGAAAAGTCAAAAGTTTTTGTTAAGGTTACTAAGACTAAAACACTAGCAGCATATGGACAGATTGTAGACGTACTCTTTGGTAATAACAAGTTCCCTCTTACAATCAACCCATCTGTTCTACCTGACGGTGTAGCTGATGCTGTCCACATTAATATTGATCCAAATGCTGAAAAAGCTACGGATGTACTTCGTGAATCGTTCACAAAAGAAACGACAAAGCCGTACCTCATAGGACCAGACACTGAGTTAAAGCCAGGTGAAACTATGGCTGATCTTAGGCGTAAGCTAGGGCCAGTAGAAGATAAAGTAGGTCCAGTATCTGAAAAGATAATAGAAGGTGACGGTAGTACACCTACAAGTGTAACATTCCATCCTGCTATGATAGCAGCTAAGAAGATGGAAAAGAAGATACACGATCAGTTGAACGAGTCTGGTGCATCTAAATACTTACGAAGCATGGCATTCGAGATGGCGTTGCTAGGTACAGGTGTAATGAAAGGCCCATTCGCTGTAGATAAAGAGTATCCTAACTGGAATGATGAAGGTGAGTATGATCCTCTTATTAAGACTGTGCCATCTACTAATCATGTAAGTGTGTGGAACTTCTACCCTGACCCTGTAGCTTCTTCTATGGATGATGCTGAATACGTAATTGAAAGGCACAAGATGTCTCGCAATCAGTTACGTGCATTGAAAGGTAGACCATACTTTATTGATGAAGCTATTGAGGCTGCTATAGACTTAGGACCAGACTATGTGCGTAAGCACTGGGAAATGAAGATGGAGGATGATGATACTGCTCCTTCAGATACTGAGCGTTGGCAAGTCCTAGAGTTCTGGGGCTACGTAGATACAGACATCCTACAAGAGAACGGCATTAAGATACCTGCTGATATGAAGGACTTAGATGAAGTAAGTGCTAACATATGGGTAGTAAACGGTAAAGTAGTTCGTTGTGTGCTTAACCCATTCAAACCTGCACGTATTCCTTACTATGCTGTGCCTTATGAACATAACCCATACAGCTTCTTTGGTGTAGGTATTGCTGAAAATATGGATGATACACAAACATTGATGAACGGTTTCATGAGAATGGCTGTTGACAATGCTGTATTATCTGGTAATCTACTTATTGAGATAGACGAAACTAACCTTGTACCTGGTCAGGACATGAGCGTGTATCCTGGCAAAGTCTTTCGCAGACAAGGCGGTGCACCTGGTCAAGCTATCTTTGGCACTAAGTTTCCAAACGTTGCAGGTGAAAACATGCAGCTATTTGATAAGGCAAGGGTATTAGCAGATGAATCAACTGGTTTCCCATCTTTCGCTCATGGTCAAACAGGCGTTTCGGGTGTGGGTCGTACTGCTTCTGGTATTAGTATGCTTATGTCTGCTGCCAACGGTAGTATCAGGACTGTTGTAAAGAACGTAGACGATTATCTTCTAGCACCTATAGGTAGAGCATTCTTTGCATTCAACATGCAGTTTGACTTTGATGAAGGTATACGTGGTGACTTAGAAGTAAAAGCTAATGGTACGGAAAGCCTCATGGCTAACGAAGTACGTAGCCAACGCTTGATGCAATTCTTACAGGTAGCTTCTAACCCAATGTTAGCACCTTTTGCTAAGATGGATTACATTGTACGAGAGATTGCTAAGAGCATGGACTTAGACCCTGATAAAGTTACAAACTCTATGGCAGACGCAGCAATACAAGCTGAGATAATGAAAGCTTTCCAACAACCTATGCCAACCCCTGAACAACAACAAGCTCCTCCTGAAGAAGGTGCACCACCTGCAGGTGCAGACGTACAAGACCCTACAGGCGCAGGAGGTGGAAACATAGGTACAGGAACAGCCCCAGTTCCAGGTGAACAAGGATTTAGTGGTAATGTCGCTTAAGGCTTTTGTAAACAATAAAGCAGAGTGGGATGCATTCTGTGAAGAACTAGATATATGGATTGATGAACAACAAAGACGATTAGAGCAAGGTGAAATGACTATAGACTTGCATCGTTGTCAAGGTGCGATAGGTATTCTTAGAAGACTAAAATATTTGAGGGATAAAGTTAATGGCAACAAATGAAGACAAACAGATGGTACTGGCATTCATGGCTGATGAAGTTGATGTAGACCCAGTATCAGGCAATGAAGTACCTCCAGGTTCACTACCTGAAGAAGTACGAGATGACATTCCTGCACAGCTAAGTGAAGGTGAGTATGTAGTACCTGCTGATGTTCTTCGTTTTTATGGCATGAAGTTCTTTGAAGACCTAAGAGAAAACGCTAAAATAGAGTTAGCTCGTATGGATAGAGAAGGACGTATAGGTGGTCAACCTGTACCTGCTAACGACAATGAACTTACACCTGAAGAGATGGCAGAGCTAGACTCAATCGGTGCAGCAGTAGGTGGCTTCATTACAGGTCAAGCTTCTCAGTCTACAATGTCAGATCCGTATCAACAACAGCAGATGATGTATAGACAAGGTGCACCTGTTGCTATGGGTAATGCAGGTTATGATAAAGGCGGTGTAGTTAGAGAGAATGATCCTACGCAAGCTGAGTTTGACTTTAGTAAATACATGGCAGGTTTTTCTTTTGCTATGCCTAGTGGATTCACTCCTGTATTGATGTACAAAGAAGGTGAGAATCCTAAGTATGCTACTACCCAAGAAATGTATGACACAATGTTAAGTGATGGGTGGACTACTAACCTTATACAAACTACAACAGAAACTACAGTAGGTGAAGAGCCAGAGGTTAGTGACAATAGCTCTAGTGATCCACTCTCTACTAGTGTATCTTCTGCTGCTGAGTCAATGGAAGACAAAGACTTAGATAAAACAACTAAAGGTCTAGGCTTACTAGCTAACCTATCTACTGCACTAGCAGGTACATTAGGAATACCTGTAACTGCTCTTATAAACGCTAAGGCTGTAGCTGCTTACAATGATAAACTGCAAGATCAAAGTAAACGTAAGGGAAGCATCTTCGGTGGTGAAGGTAGTTTGTATGAAGGATTAGAAGGCGGTAAAGATTTTGGTAATACGTGGTTAGGCGATTTATTAGGTTTTGACGATGAAGGCTTTGGTGTACAGGGAGACAATTTAAGAGATTCTTTTATGGGTACACGTAGAGATGGTAAAACTACACAATTAGATAAATCAACTAGCTCAACAATTAAACCTAAACCAAGACCTGTAGAAACACCTGCAGTTAAAAATATAGTTAGAGAAGGTAATAGGGATAACTCAATTATAGGTAAAGATGCAGGACCAGGAATGACTTGGGTAAAAGACCCAACAGGAAATAGTAATGCAATAGTAAGAGTAAGAAGTGACAGTGTAGCAGCTAAAGGACAAAAAGCTGCTATGGAAGGCTTTGACGAATAATAATTCCATATAACTATAAGGCTACCCAGTTTAATTACTGGCCCCAACATAAGGAGAAAACAAAATGGCTGAAGTAGAACAAGTAGAGGTGCATTCCGCATCTCATATGCGTAACCAAGCAAGAATCGACAAGGATGAAGCAGAGCTACGTGAAATACTAAAAGAAGCAGGGTATACACAGGAAGATGAAACCCAAGAAGAAACTGCTGAAGCTAAACCCGATAGCAAAGAGCCTGAAGCTAAACCAGTACAGGCAGAAGGTGATTCCAAACAAAAAGAAGAACCAAAAGCAGAAGCACAAGAAGCAGATGATGAAGATGATGACCTAAGTGCTGAAGAGAAGACTTTCAAGCAACGCTACGGTGACATCAGGCGGCACATGAAAGATAAGGAACAAGAGTGGAAACTCAGGTTCGAGAAGCTAGAGTCACAGCTAGAGTCTGCAACTAAGAATGAACTTGTACTACCTAAGTCAGAGAAAGAGATAGAAGCTTGGTCTAAGAAGTACCCTGATGTAGCAGGTATAGTAGAAGCTATAGCTGATAAGAAAGCACAAGAGCGTTCATCAGATATAGATAAGCGACTAAAAGAAGTTGAAGAGCTAAGAGTTACAGCTAAACGTGAAAAAGCTGAAGCTGAACTATCTGTAATGCACCCTGACTTCAACACTATTCGTGCTGATGATACATTCCATGAGTGGGCTAAGGAACAGCCTAAGTGGGTACAAGATGCTTTGTATGAGAATGTAGATGATGCTAAGTCTGTATCTCGTGTAATAGATTTGTACAAAGCAGACAAAGGTATAACAACTAAGAAGAAGCCTACTGAAGATAAAGGTGCAGCTTCTTCTGTAACAACAAAACGTACTACCATACCTAGCGACAATGAAGAGTCCAAGTATATTAGAGAATCTCAAGTTGCTAATATGTCTATCAAGGAATACGAAAAGCGTCAGGACGAAATAATGGATGCCCAACGCTCAGGAAAGTTTATTTATGATATGTCAAGAAAATAGTTGACAAAACAGATTTCATAAGTAAAACTATGGCATATACACCATAACTGTGTGTATGCTTTAACAAGCACTAGCCACAAAAAGACTTACCTCAAAGTATAGGCCCAGATCAGACTAGTAGGCCAATTAGTCTGTAAACTGACTACCCTAACACCAAGAGCCTCTTTATAGTGGGTATGTAGTGTAAATTTTCACGCCATATCTATAAAGGAGATTTAACTATGGCTATAGCAGTTGCCTCTGGCAAAAGCGGATTTGACGGCAATTTCAGCCCGATTATCTATTCCAAACAAGCACAGATTGCTCTAAGAAAAGCATCTGTTGCAAACGCAATCACTAACAACTCCTACTTCGGAGACATTGCAAACCAAGGTGATGTAGTTCGTATCCAGAAAGAGCCTGATGTAACAGTCAACGCTTTGGAGCGTAAAACTGCAATCTCCGTAGAAGACTTAGATGACTCTGAGTTTTCACTAACCATTGATAAAGCTAACTACTTTGCTTTTAAGATGGATGACATTGAAGATCAATTCTCATCAGTTGATTTCGTAAGCCTAGCTGCAGACAGAGCAGCATACAAAATGGCTGACGCAATGGATGCAGATTTGCTTCAGTATATGTCAGGTCACTCTGCTGCAGGTGCTATCACTACCACAGTTTCAGGTACAGCACAGCACCCAACATCTGGTGAAATAAACGGTGAATTTTTAAAGGTTAACCGTTTAGATGCGTCTGACATTGGACACATCACAACATCAGCTTCATCAGGTACAACTGGTGACTCCATTCCTCTAGCTGCACGTCTTCCAGGTGCAACAGCGTTGTCAACATCTGTGACATCTCCGTTGACTGTGATTGCACGTATGGCTCGTCAGATGGATACAGCAAATGTTGACTCACGAGGTAGATGGTTAGTTGTGGACCCTGTGTTCATGGAAATCTTAAAAGACGAAGATTCACGTCTATTAAATGCTGACTACGGTGGAGCAGGTCTACAAAACGGACTAGCTGTAAACAACTTACACGGCTTCCGACTTTATGTATCTAACAACTTACCTGCTAAAGGTACAGGTGCAGGTACATCAGGTGCGACTGCCCAAGACGATCATTACGGTGTTATCTTGGCAGGTCAGGAAGATGCGGTTGCTTCTGCAGAGCAGATCAACAAAGTTGAAAACTACCGTGATCCAGACTCATTTGCAGACATTGTACGTGGTATGCACCTATACGGTCGCAAAATCTTGCGCCCACAAGCATTGGTGTCAGCCGTTTACAACGCTGCTTAATACTAAATATACTGTTGGGCGAGCTATGTCAAGCTTGCCCTTCAGCTTATATAACAGTAGGATAACTCTATGGCTACTTATGTCACACTAGTAAATGAATTGCTAAGACGTATGAACGAGGTCACACTTGACATTGCAGGTGATGGCTTTGATTCTGTAAGAAACGTACAAGCTTTAGCTAAAGACGCAGTAAATAGTAGCATTAGACTTATTCTACAGGATGGCCAGGAGTGGCCTTTCCTCAAAACAACTTTCACACAGACTCTTACTGTAGGCACAAGACAGTATGATTTTCCTGCAGACTATTCTAGCACAGACTGGGATACATTCTATCTTAAGAAACTAAGCTCCGAAAACAACAGTCCTATGCCATTAAGTGTAATATCTTATGAGCAGTATATACAGAATGTACGTCCATCAGATGATACAGGTGATCAAGTAAATGGAGATGGACCTCCTGCACTAGTGTATCAAACATTAGGTACAGCTTTTGGTGTTAGCCCCATACCTAATGCAGCATATGAAATAGAGTATGTGTATTGGAAATTTCCTACAGACTTAACTGCATTTAATGATGTATCAATTATACCAGATAGGTTTAAGCACGTAGTTATAGACGGTGCTATGATGTTTATGATGCGTTTCCGTAGCAATGAACAAAGTGCTGCCATGCATCAGAATAACTTTGAAGACGGCATCAAGACAATGCGTAGAGTTTTAATTGATGATACTTTATTTGTACGCTCTACTGTTGTAGGTGATTCAAGGACAAGTTCATTTACTAGTGGTGTATAATGGCTGATAATCTAGCTTCCTTCAAAGTCTTCTGCCAAGGAGGTCTTAACACTAGTAGGGATGTGCTTTCTCAAGGTGAGACACAGCCAGGATCAGCTATATCTTTGATCAATTACGAACCTGCTGTTACTGGTGGCTACAGAAAGATAAGCGGCTTTGCTAATAATTATGGTTCTGTAACAGGCCAGGCTAACACACCAGTTCTAGGTGTTTGTGTAGCAGATGGTATTAATGACGGTATACTAGCTTGTAGAAAACCATCAACAGGTAATAATTATCTACACTACTGGAGCAACTCTGGTTCAGCATGGAATGCTGTAACTACTTCAGGCTCACCTACTATGACAGGTGTAACTAAGGTTAGATTCTCTAGACTTAACTTTGGTACACAAAAGGTAGTTTTAACAGATGGTATAAACCCTGCAGCTACATATGATGGTACAACTTACACGCAGATCACTCACGCTAACGCTCCAACAGATCCTAAGTACTCTGCAATATTTCAAAATCATTTATTCTTAGCAGGTGACCCTGCTCATCCAACAAAGCTATTCTTTAGTGCACCGCTAGATGAAACAGACTTTGCACCAGGTCAAGGGGCAGGTGTAATAAATGTAGGATTTCCTATAGTTGCAATTAAATCGTTTAGGAACGAACTATTTATATTTGGTAGTACAAACATTAAAAAGCTAGGTGGTACTGCCCTAGCTAACTTTGTACTACAAACTGTTACTGATGACTTAGGATGCCTAGCTACAGATAGTGTTATAGAAATTGGTGGTGACTTACTATTCTTATCTCAGGATGGTCTACGCCCTATCTCAGGTACAGCAAAGATTGGTGATGTTAATCTAGAGACAGTATCAAAAGACATTCAGTCTATTTTTACAGACATAGTTTTTGACATTGACCTTAACAGCTTGAATGCTGTAACTATAAAACAGAAGACACAGTTTAGATACTTCTTTGGTGCAGCAGATTCACAAGGTGTTATAGGTGGATTTAGACAAACACCAAATGGATTACAGTTTGAGTATGGGCAGCTACTAGGTATAACAGCTACTTGTGCTGACAGTGGTTATATAGGACAGAATGAATTTGTAATACATGGCACTCAAGATGGTAAAGTACACAGGCAAGAACAAGGAAATAGCTTTGATGGTACAGACATCTTTAGTTTATTCCAGACTCCGTTTTTTCATATGCAAGACCCAGAACAACGCAAAGTATTTTACACTGTAGCTACATACTTAAGATCCGAAGGTGATAACTCTATAGTTATGTCGGCTGTGTATGACTACGAAGACGTAGATACATTAAACCCAACTAACTTTAATTTGACAACAACAGGCGCTGCAGCATATTATAATGAAGCTATATATAATAGTACTGCAATCTTTGATGGTAATCCATCACCAGTGCAACGCACAAATATATCAGGATCAGGTAAATCCGCATCTTTAAAATTCGTAACTAATGATTCCAGTGCATCACACAGTGTCCAAGGTTTAGTGATTACATTTGGAGTAGGAGACAGGTTATAATATGGCAGGTTATACAAGACAATCAGTAGCTGACATTATCGCTAATGCGGTTATTAAAGCTGCACCAGTAAACGCAGAGTATAACGCAATACGAGATGCTTTTGCTTTATCAGGCGGTCACAGACATGATGGTAGTTCTACAGAGGGTGCGTATGTACCCCTTATTGCTGACACGGATGCCTTAAACAAAGTTGTAATAGATACTAGTAATAACCGTATAGGTTTCTTCAGTGAAGTAGGTGGGGCTGCAGTAGAACAAGTACGTATACAAGATGGTGCTATTGTTCCTGTAACTGACGATGATATAGACATTGGTACTACATTATTAAAATTTAAAGATATACACATAGATGGCGTAGGATATTTTGACTCTATATCTGTATCGGGTACTGCTGCTTTTTCAAACATAGACATTAATGGAGGTACTATTGATGGTGCAAGTATTGGTGCTTCTAGTGCTGATGCAGGTAGCTTTACAACTGTATCGTCATCTGGACAAGCCACACTTGCAAGTGTTGATATTAATGGCGGTGCAGTGGATGGTACTATTATTGGTGCAACAACTCCATCATCTGTAGCCGCTACAACAGTCACAGCCTCATCAGGTTTTACAGGAGCATTGCAAGGGCAAGTTACAGGAAATGTGACAGGTAATGTTAGTGGTGATTTAACAGGAGATGTGACAGGTAACGTAACTGCAGGTTCTGGCTTATCTACATTTAATAATGTAACAGTCAACGGAACACTGGACGTTACAGGTACAACTATTGCTAACGTTACTGATCCCAGTTCTGCACAGGATGCTGCGACTAAAAATTATGTTGATACACAGGTATCAGGACTTGTAGACTCAGCACCTGGAGCATTAAACACACTCAACGAACTAGCTGCAGCTATTAACGATGATGCAAGTTTTAGTACAACTATTACAAATAGTATAGCTACTAAGCTACCCCTTGCAGGTGGTACAATGTCGGGTGCTATAGCTATGGGTACTGCTAAGATTACAGGCTTAGGTGATCCAACAGCTAACCAAGATGCAGCAACTAAAAAGTATACAACCGATACATTCTTACCGTTAGCAGGTGGCACATTAACAGGTGCTATAGACATGGGTAGTCAAAAGATTACGACTACTTATACACCTACTAATAATCCTGACATCACAACCAAAGCTTATGTTGATGGCTTGTTTGGTAGCAGCCAAAACGCCTCTACTTCAGCTACCAATGCACAAGCTTCTGCAACTGCTGCTGCAACTAGCGAAACAAATGCAGGTAACTCAGCTACGGCTGCTGCATCAAGTGCTACATCTGCAGCTTCAAGTGCAACATCTGCTGCTGCTTCTTTTGATGATTTTGATGATAGATACCTTGGACCTAAGTCTTCAGCTCCCACAGTTGACAATGACGGTGACGCCTTAGTTGCAGGTGCTCTCTATTTTAATACAGCAGTAAATATTCTTTATGTATACTCTACTGGTGGTGCATGGCAAGCTGCAGGTTCTTCAGTAAATGGAACATCTGGTAGAGAAGACTATGTTGTTGGAACTTCATCAGGGTCTTACAGTGGGTCAACTACAACCTTTCCTGCTACATATGATCCAGGCTTTGTAGATGTCTATATGAACGGTATAAAATTAGCACCTACAGACTTTACATCTACAAGTGGAACAACTATAGTTTTAGGAACGGCTGCATCTACTAACGATGTCATTTCTATTGTAGGGTACGGTACATTTTCGTTAGGAAATATGTATACGCAAGCACAGTCTGATGCAAGGTACGCCCAACTAAGTGGTGCTACATTTACAGGAGATGTAGATTTTGGTAGTAACAAAATTACTTACTCTAATGTCTACTCAAATGAAAATGATTTACCAAGTGCTAGTACGTATCACGGAATGTTTGCACACGTACACGGTACAGGGAAAGCATATTTTGCACATGCAGGTAATTGGATAAAATTAGTTAGCCCAGAGACTTCTGGTGATTATGACTTTGGCAGTAATAAAATTACTTACTCTAATGTTTATTCAAATGAATCAGACCTCCCATCAGCAAGCACGTACCACGGCATGTTTGCACACGTACATGGTACTGGCAAGGGGTACTACGCACACGGTGGAAACTGGATAAAGCTTGTAAATGAAAATAGCTCTGGTGGTGTAGTACTTGGAAGTAATTGGACAGTAACTGAAAGTGGTGGGTCATTGTACTTTGCTACTGGAGGTGTTAATAAAATGAAACTTGATGCTAATGGCAACTTAGATGTTGTTGGCGCAGTCAACTCAAACGCAACAATAAGCTAATAGGGGATTCCGAAGATGGCTTTAAAAGTAGGCGGCACAGAAGTTGTAGATAACAACCGACAGCTAAAAAACATTGCAACCATAGACAGTGGTACAGTCACCGCATTTAACAGTGCGCTTAATACTGACCCAACCAAAGGCACACTTACAAAGACGTTTGCCCAAAACGAAACGGCTGAGATAACACTTAGCTCTAATGTAACTGTAGGGCCAGTAGTATCTGCAACGAAGGAAGTACCACAAACAGGCATTAGCACTAAGGGTAACTGGGATGTAAATAGTACAGCATCGAACTACGACTTCCACAATACGGCTGCGAATGTGACGCTTACGCCTAGTACTATTGGTTATGATTTAAGTGCTTTTTCGTATGATAGTAAAAGCTTTAATACTAATGTTAATATACAAGGAATTGACATTAGTAGCGATGGCACAAGAATATATTACGCTCAAAGCAGTGGTCAAATAAAACAAAGAACATTATCAACATCATTGGATATTTCTACAGCAGGTTCGGAAACATATTATGACCAATCGGCTCAAGACAATGAACCAAAAGATATAACATTTAAACCTGATGGTACTAAAATGTATGTAACAGGTAACCAATATAATCAGGTAGCCCAATATAGTTTAAGTACTGCTTGGGATATTACGACTGCAAGTTATGATATTAAATTTAAACAAGTACAAAGCCAAACGACTTCCCCTAGAAGCACTCAGTTTAAATCTGATGGTACTAAAATGTATGTTTTGGATGCTACTCACATAATTGAATATAGTTTATCAACTGCTTGGGATGTTTCAACGGCATCTTATACAAACACTATTTTTCAAGTAAGCGGTCAAGACAGCGGCCCTAACGGCTTGGCCTTGAAGCCAGATGGCACAAAGATTTATGTTAGTGGTATAACTAACGATAAAGTTTATCAATATAATTTTGGAACTGCTTGGGATTTATCAACTCTTTCATACAGTAGCAGTACAGCTTCTTTTAGTTCAACAAGTGGACAACCAAGAGGTTTAGCTTTTAGTGCAAATGGTGGAAAAATGTATATTGGAGATTTTTCATCAGCTTATATATATCAGTTTACCACAGGAACAGAGGGTCTAGTTCTAGGCTCTGGCTCATTCGCAAGTACAGATGTCGGCAAACGCATCACAGGAAATGGCGGTGATGTAGTCCTAACGTCTACTGGCGGTGCATTTAGCACAACAGGCGGCTCTGCATTTACGGATAGCAGTACGATAGCGGCAGGGTCTTGGTCTATGTTTGGTTTGAAAAGCGCAGGTGATGCTGATGGTATTACTATATCTTCTGGCGCTGGAAGTGGTTCTGTAGATATAGATCAGGCAATAGAGGGTAGTAATACTTACCTTTATAGTGGAACAACAACTTCTGGTATTGATGTAACATTTAAACCTGATGGTACAAAAATGTATCTTGCAGATTTTAATGGTAATTCAGTTCGAGAATTTAATTTATCTACTGCATGGGATTTAACAACAGCTAGTTATGTACAAAACTATGCATGGTCTAGTGCAACTTATGGTACTCAAACTACTTCTATGGCATTTAAGTCTGATGGAACAAGTTTTTATATTGTTAATTGGGGTTATGATTATTTACTGCAATTTAACCTTTCTACTGCTTGGGATGTTTCTACAGCAAGTTTTTATAATGCAAAAGACGTTTCTCAAAGCAGTTGGGGTTCTGTAAATAATCCAATAGGTTTACAGTTTAGTCCTGACGGTACTAAACTTTATATGAACTCAAATGCTGGTGATAAAACAGTCCAAATTAATTTAACTTCTGCATGGACTATAAATGGTGGGCAAACCGTTGCTCACACACATTCTCTTAGTTCCCAAATCTCAGGCTCTAATACAACAGCATTTGGTATTAATTCTACTGGTACAAAAGTATATATTGGATCAACCGCTAGTTATAATCCAATATTCCAATACACTTTAAGCACACCTTATGATTTAAGCACTATTTCTTATGACAATAAAAGTTTTCAAACAAGCTATGCTAGTGGTGGTTATGTTGGTGCTCTGTATGGAATATATATAAAACCTGATGACAGTAAATTTTATGCGACAGCATATAATGATTCTAAAGTACATGAGTGGAGTATTGCAACTTTTACCCAACCCACAGGTCAATATCATGTTGGCGTAACGAACACTTCTGGGCGCATAGACAGTTCAGCATTCACAGACATCAACGGAATGACAGCCGCACAAAGCGCAGGGACAGGCACAGTTAACTACGCAGTCAGTACTGATGGCAGAACTACTTGGTCTGTAGCAAAAGCTACTGATGGTGTCAGGCCGATTGTGCGGAATAACAGCGGTACATGGCAGTATAATAATAACGCAGGGGTAGCATCTACTTACCAAGTAGCAAACCCTACTTATGTTCAAGTTAAATTTATAGGTACTGCTGCTATTCATGGGTTATTTATGAAGCCAGATGGTACTAAATTATATTACCAACAATATACTGGTGGTTTAAGTGAGTGGGATTTATCTACACCTTACGACGTATCTACGGCTACTTACAATAATGTTACTAACACCTCTGCATTTAGTGGTCTAAGTAATGCTGGAACTGGTAACTATTTCGATCCAACTGGAACCTATTACTACATAACGAATATAGCTAATAATCAAGTTTCTCGTTGGACGCTGAGTACACCTTGGGATATTTCTACTTTAGGCTCTCGTCAAAATCAGTCCATCAGTGTTTCTGGTAATTTACTAGGTATTGATTTAAAAACTGATGGTACAAAAATGTTTTTATGTACGGAGAACTCAGTAGTTGCTTATAATTTAAGTACTGCTTGGGATAACACGTCAGTCACTTCTAGCACACCAAATGTTACTTACAGTTTAGCAAGTTTTAGTGGGGCAGCGGCAGAAGCAATAAGATTTAAATCAGACGGTACAGAATTTTATATCTTAGACAAAAACAATAGCACAAGAATTTACATTTATTCATTGTCTACTGCTTGGGATATTAGCACTGCTTCATATAGTTCGTATTACCAAATAACTGAAAGTATAACTACTGGGAGAGCTTTGGCGTTATCAAGTGATGGAAACAAAATGTATATTGTTGACGAAGCAAGTAGCGCAAGAACTTACGAGTACACTATTGGTTCATCAGCATACGCCACTACAGCTACATGGGCTAACGGCACAGTCAATGATGAACTCTACACCCTACAACAAGCATTAGGCGCACAGTCTCATAACCGCATGGACAAAACCCAACTAGACGCTGTTGCCGATGCCAACCATTTCGCCACTGGCACAAGCCTAGACCTGATGATTGCACTTAGGATGGATGCGGCTGCGTCTACACTGCCAACGAGTGATGGCGTTACGTTAAATTACGATGCGGCTGCGTTGAACGAGGGTGCGGTATTGGGTACGGATTATGACTTCTTCCACCCTGCTGCCAATAAGGTGCAGATTAAATCGTTGGCTGCACAGAACCTCAAAGTAAGAGTTGTATAGGAGATATAAATGTCTAGAGCAAGAGATTTAGCAAGTTTAATGTCGCAGGGAAACCTGCTGCAAGATGGTGTTATAAGCACTACTGAAGTAGATGGCGTTACTGCTACATCTGCAGAGTTAAATAAGTTAGATGGTGTAACTGCAAACACAACAGAGCTAAACAAATTAGCAGGTGTTACCGCAAGTACAGCAGAAATAAATAAACTTACAGGTGTTACTGCTAGTACTACAGAGATAAATAAACTTACAGGTTTATCTGCTTCTACTGTAGAAATAAATAGAATAGCAGGTGTAACCTCAGATATTCAAACTCAGATTAACA
>VMHT01219125.1_pt1 | contig 20843 bp, 24 predicted proteins | sample 4693611 | NCBI WGS metagenome assembly VMHT01 (sample SAMN12280063, study PRJNA550983) | marine metagenome | isolation source: seawater sampled from same location over 5 years 0.02-0.2 micron viral filtrate | place: USA: collected off the coast of southern California halfway between the port... ...
TCTATAATTAGGGTCACGTTCAAATGGTTCAGGTTCTAAAGCGGGGACACCCAACCCAGCCTGAGCGTCTAACACGGCTTCTATGTCGTTAAGGTCTTCGTCTGGTATACCAGCCCCTCCACCCCCGTCACCAATAATGTTAGAAATATCCATTCTTAAATTGGTTCCCTGTTTCCCTTGATCTGTTGATTTCTGAATAATAGAACTTAAGGCTCCTGCTACTTGCTGGGACTTAGCAGCCTGTGCGGTTGAGGCTAAGAAATTAGTTGGTTTAGGTATTGGTATTGATATTCTGAATAAAAATGAGGAGTCTGGCTCTAAATCTATATCGGTCAAATCTGGATTCAAAATAGCCATACTAATTGCATTTACTTGTTTTGGATTTGATAAAGTATGTGATAATATATTTCTATCGGCTACATAATCCTGATTAGAAAGATTTGATTTTGGGATAATATCTAACACACCCGAGTTCTGTTGATTTTTTAATATATCTACTGGCTCAACCAAATCACTTGTTATAACCATATAACCATTTTTGGATAGTGTTGGTAATTTTTTTGCAGTAAAATCTTTAGAGGTAGTAACTACTGGGATCATAACAGCCCTTTCATATACAGAGCCTTGAAATGGTGCAGTATTTATACCCCCGTCAGCGAGATTATTATTATAATTGTTTGCTGGGACGTTATTACCGCACATATTAAAAAATTGAACACTAGAAACCGCTGGTAAGGCTCCACGATACGGCGGGGTATTTATTACATTACCAGCAGCGTCTTTTTGACCCTGTATTCTTGCATCCACTTTACCTTCTGTTAAAGGATTATAAATAGTGGATATTTGTGGTAAGATAGTTTGGTCATGTTGCATATCAGTTGTAAATCCTTGAACTACCTGATCAGTTCCATACCATGGGACGAATGTGCTTCCAGCCCCGTCTTTTAAATCATTTTGTATATCGTCATAGCCGAATCCCAATCTTGACCAAATAGTAGTTTCAAATGCTTCTTTTGCTTTCTTTTCTGAAGAAAAAAAGTCACTAAAAAGTTTATATTCGTCACACTTCTTTTGTTGGTCAGCGGTAAGAGGAATTAAATAACTTGGTTCTAAGTCTGTCTTTGCTCGGGCTGTATCAAAAGCCCAATTTGTTACTAAAATTCCAGAAGTTCTAGACATAATAGCGGTCAAGGCTCTTATTACTGTGTTATTAGAAGTGCCTACAAAAGCCACTGTTGGATTTTTGTTAAATACACATTCTTGCCCAGCACTTTGAAGTGTTGTCCCGAATCTATCAATAGAAGGTATTTTACGTGATTGGTGTAACCGGCTTAGAGAATATCCTGAATTATTTGTATCATATTTTATTTCAAAACCAGTCGTTCCAAATGCTAAGCCATTATAAAAAGGATTATAACTAGTGGGTGAAAAAACCCTTTTACTGAATGGATTTGAGTAACCATTACTTGCCTCAAAACCAGCCCAATATTTTCCCTGAGTAGAAGCGGAAGGGCAGATTTTAGCAAAAGTATGCGGTGCGTCGGCTGCAGCCTGAGCAGCAGAAAATCCACCCTGTCTTGCGTTATTTCTTACTTGTGTATTGGTTTCTGGTGTAACGGCAATAATATCACAAAGACCTTTAATTTGATCAACGAAAGCCGTTTCAGTGCTTACCATTTCTGGGTCTAAAGCCCCAACTCTATCAAATGGTAAATATTTTAATGAACCGTCGTCGGGGCTAAGTGTTCCTGCATTTACCTCACCCCATTTACCAACTGTTTGGATTCTGAAATTACGACACGTTGAATTATTAACAAACATACCGTTCCATTGCTGGGCTAACTTTTGGTCTTTATAAAAATTATTATTTGCTACGTCGTCGTTGTCTTCGTTGATTAGTCTAGTGCGGTTTATTTGTTCTGTAATCTTTGTGGCTAATTTTTCAATTGAATAAATACCTTTTTTAATAAATATTCTACTTTTTCCAGTCAGAGGGACGGCTATATTTGTCCCGTCTGGACTAGTTACTTGTGTAAGTAAAGGCATAATCTCCTCAGTATACCCCGCAAAAGATAAGTTATCTTGTTGGGTTTGCGTCAAGACACCGGTTGCAATAGGGAATTCCTTTGTTAAATTAAATTTAACTGATAGATCTGTTATCAATTTATAATTTATCAGATTTGCTACGTCTTTTTCAATTGGTCTTTCAACTGGATTATCATAAGTAGTATCCACAGCGTAATATTGATAAATAATTGTTTCTTCTATATCTTCGTTGATTTCCACTGAGGCACCATTTATACCCTTTAAATTAACAATAGAACTTTGAAGCCCAATCTCGGTGCCTGTAGGCAGATTCATAACATTCGGTAAACGATATTCAAATCTATTATTTGTTGAATTAACATTCACAGAATTTTTTGTATTTACGTCTATATAAACTGTATTGGACATATCTTTATATTATAGAACAAACATTTATTTTGCTCCCTTTTTAGCATAATTTTTAACACTACTTATGTAAGACCCTAATTTATTTTTCAATTTTTTATCGTCTAATATGTCGTCTTCACTAATGTTACTTAATATTTTTTCCATACAATCAAACTCAGCCACACTACTTAACTTACTCATAACTTCTGCTTTGACGTCATTGTATTTCTTTACTTTTCTTTGTTTTTCAAAAGTCTTTACTTTTTCCCGTGCTTGTTCTTGTTGGCTTAATTTTTTCTTTTTTGTTTCTTTTTCTTTTGCAGCAATTTTATTTGCTTTTTCTAAATCTTTCTGTTCTTTCTTTATCTGTTTAACGGCAGCAGCCTTGGCTTCTTCTTCTATCTTGGCTTGGCGTTTGGCTTTTGCTTTTCGTCTTCCCTCGGCTAATGCTTCTTTTTGCTTTTCGGTCAATTGACGTTTAGGCTTAGGTTTTTTATCAAATACTTCGTCTTCCTTGAGTGGCTTAACTTCAATTTTAATTTCATTTTCAGTGTCGCTCATGGTTTATAAATTAAATACAGAAAATTATTTTTAAAATCTTGCCCTTAAAAATATATTGGCTTATATTACCAACCAAAGAAATGTCTGGATCACTTATAGTAGGAGTTAACCCAAGTAACCAATTACAAAACTGCGAAGTAACAGCAGCAGGACACTTAAAAATGGATATCGCTTCCTCAGGTGGAGGGGCTTTATCTGCTAACGTAGACGTAACAGGCAACTCAATTGGACTTGCTACTTCTGCCTTACAGACTACCGGTAATACTTCACTCGCTACACTCGCGGGTGCAGTTTCAGGTAGCGAATTTCAAGTTGACGTAATCACTTCAGCCTTACCCTCTGGTGCTGCTACCGAATCTTCACTTTCTACAGTTGCTAGTAATACTACCTCACTAGCAGCAGCGGTATCAGGTAACGAACTACAGGTAGACGTAATCACCTCAGCCCTACCCTCTGGTGCTGCTACTGAAGCGACCCTTAGTTCTGCTCTAGGCGAATTGCAGACTATGGACGCTAGTTTATCAAGTATTCAGTCTAACGTCGCCACTAGTTCATTACAGACAGCCGGTAATTCTATTTTAACTGACGCCGAAGCACACTTAGGCACAATAGACACAAGCACAGCCACAGCCTCAACCACATTAACAGGTATATCAGCCAAACTCCCCGCTGCTCTTGGACAAGACATAATGTCTGATTCATTATCCGTAGTAATTGCTAGTAATCAATCAAGTATCCCAGTATCGTCAGCAGGGGCTAATGTATCTTCTTCTAGTGAGAGCGCCTCGCCCGGTGCAGGAGTTACTACTAATTCTACCGCTGCTGATTTGAATGGATTTCAACACGTTGCTATTTTCGGTAATAGTAATAACACAACTGATTTAATTAACGTCCAAATATCTGCTGATAACTCTACATTTTACGTAGCCCCAATCTATTTCGTATCTCAAAACTATTCTACTGGAGACTTTGGAGTCAATATTAGTGATAGTGCTGCTAGATATATTAGAATTAGCCAAGGTAATACTACAGGTAGTGGTAAATCACTAACTATTATTACTTCTAAAAAGTAAATATGTCTTTATAATGTTCATAGTCTGGTAATTTAATATAAGCCTGTCGCAGATCATGTATTGTAACAGGTAAATCAATTATTTTTTTAGTAAAATTCATAATACCATTTGAGATATTAGATTTTTTCAATATCCTACCACTGGCTGACGTGAAAAAAGTATTAAGGTTTGGCTTTTTATAATGGGATATATATTTCAATAATATTCTCTCTACAATACTAGACCTAATTGTATAACAAATTTGTTTTTCTAATTTCTTATTATTTCTCTTATTAAATATTAGTGTAAATGTGTTTTTGTTGTTGTCGTGCAATAGGTAAATTTCTTTGGCTAAGCAGTCGGCTGGTGATTTATTTTTTACGTATTCTACGAAAATTAGGTGGTGTAATTTTATCGGTATTTCGTAAATCAAAAAAGCCAAAAACATAAAATTTCTAAAATTTGTAAAACTTACATTAGCCTTCATGTAATCGTCATAACATTCGTCTATTACGTCATGTAACGGTCTGAAACTTGCTATTTTTAAATAAGTATTTGGATTATTTTTCATATCAATCAAATCGCTTATGATCTCGTTATATTCTTCTATTATCCCTTCAGGCATTTCATTTACCTGTAAAAATACTATAATAAATTCAAGTGTCTTTAAAACAGTAAGCGGAGAATATCGGCTGAGTAATTGTGCAGTCAAGCCTTCGGTATCCTCTAAAATTGTGGTGTCCCAAGTATTTAAATCAAAATTATAAAAATCCGGAAAAACGCGATTGAGCCTTTTTAGATTGAGTAATGAATCATTGAAATTGTAATTTTTAAAATGTAACATGTGCGTTTATTTTATATATATATTATAGAGACATTTTATATATGAAAATGGACGAAGAGGGACTTGAATTCATTGTTGTGCCTAATAAAAACGGTAAGAAATATAATTTCGTAAAAGTGGTTTGCGAACACTGTAAAGAACAACGATTACAGCGTATTGATAAATTCAGAGAGAGAAAAACAAATTTGTGTTTGAAATGTAATGCAAAAACCCTAAAGCCCGACAACAAAAAACATGGCTATAGCAACAGTAAACTTTATAACAAATATCACAACATGATACACCGTTGTTACAATATCAAAAATAAAGGATTTAAATATTATGGAGCGAGAGGTATAGGGATTTGTATGGAGTGGCTAGATCCTGAAAACGGATTGGAAAATTTTTATAAATGGTCAATGGATAATGGCTTTACAGAAGACTGCAACCTTCAGATAGATAGAATAGATAATGACGGCGACTACAGCCCAGATAATTGTGCTTATATTACGAAAAGAGAAAACTTAGAAAAAATGGAGAACTTATTTGGAATAGAAGGACGTAAAGTAAAAAAGATAGTCCCTAAATATGAAAACTTGATAGATAAATTGAAATTAGTAGAGAAGAATATTGGAGAAATAGCAGACAAAGATTATGTCCCACTTTGGGATTTTTTAGAAAATTTAGGTAAGAAAAAATCTAAATGTAATGTATAAACAAAATGTATGGTTCTTCACGAATGACCAAAATGTCTAAGCCAAAAACCTCTATGTCTGCAATGAGTGACGCTGATTATTATAAAGAACATAAGAAACACCATAGTGATAAACATATCAAAGCAATGAAGGCTTTACAGCGTTTAGGCGTTGATAGAAGCAAAGCCCATAGTTATGTAAAAAAATATGTAGATTAAAAAAAGTTATCATAACTATCACTTAAAAAAGTTCTTAAAATTTCAATCATATTCTTGACCTCATAATCTAGTTCAGCGTGTTCACTTACCATATCTATTATGCGTATGAAGCCATAGGCACTAATAATACATTTTTTAAGTTCATTTACTTCGTCCTGCATTTTTATTACTTCTTTATCTTTTTCGTTAAACTGTTCTTTTAATTGATTCACCAATTCAAGATATTCTCCTTCAAGCATATAAATAAAACTATTTATTTTTTTTAGTATTTAAAGTTAATTATCTTTGTATATATTATAAAAAAAAACCATGTCCTTTCGCCAAGAATTAATGAAACATTTAACAGCCTTGCCCGTCACTGACGTAAAAAAATTAATCAGTAAATACAACAAAGAACTTGATATTAAGCCAGTTTCTAAATTGAAGAAAGCAGAAATATTGCAAAAAATTAGAGATAAAAAACCAATGGATAAGCAACTTCTTGCGAAGTTGACTAATGAGGCACGGGCTACACGTGAGGGTAAGAAAGCACAGAAAGCCAGTGAGAAAGAAGCAGCGAAGAAGCCGGTTGAAAAGTTCGGCACTGAAAAGAAAAAAATTAAGGTCAAGAAGGCTAAGCCAGATTTTTTAGATCTTGATAAAGACGGTAACAAAAAAGAGCCAATGAAGAAGGCTGCAAAGGAGGCTAAGAAAAAGCCTAAAGCAATGTCTAAAGAAGACGCTAAAGCATTGGCTGAAGCATTCGCCAAGGCTCCTGAAGAAGAAAAGGGTAGCCTATTCTCTAATAAAACAAAAGAAGAAGAACTAGCCCAAAAATATATTAGATATGATACAACAAAAATTATTAATGATAGAAATAGAATTAAAATGAGGGAGTATATTGAAGGGGTAGATTTCTTTGGTGGGCCGGATAAAGTGCCTCTTGATTTTGTGCCTAAAGAAAGAATAAAAATGAGATATGATATAATTAAAGAGTTACTTAAGAAAGATATATTACCGAAAAATTCTAAGCCACCATTCTCCAAATACCTTAAAGAAAATGCAAAAACTTTAGAAAAATATACCGAAGAAATAGTAAAGGCAGAATTAGATAAATTACCTAAAACGATAAAAGATAAACTTACAAAAACACAAATAACAAACATTAACAAAAAAGCCAAAGAAAAAGCAAAAACAAAAATTGAAAAAGAATATTTAAAAGGTGAGTCCGCAAAGACTGAAACTACGAGCAAGATTATTGAAAACTGGGGAGCGACTTTTAATAATGCTGAATTAGAACAAAAAGAAAAACGATTAACCGACACTATTAGAAGCCAACTAGAGAAAAAAGGATCATTAAATATTGACGGCTTATTTTCTGCTAATTCTAAATTAGCAAATGATTTATTCGCTAAATATCCACCCCAGAAAGTATTAGACGGTTACAAAAAATACGTAGAATATTTAGACGACGAAGGAGACAAAGAAATAGGGCAGGATAAAGTAACTGATTATTTTGAAGCAAAAGACGGAAGACTCCAACCGACTTTTAAGACAAAAGCATTAAGTCAATCTTCACTAGGTAAATTAGAAAAAGCCAACGAATTTAAATTAAGTAAGTCAGCAAAGACCCCTGAGCCTAAGACTTCTAGACCCAAAGGCGACCCATTAAAAAAATTAGTATCTATGGCTAGAGACCATAAAAAGAATGGTATTAGTGCAGAAGGAGTAAGAGCATATAAAAAATTGGTTGACGAATTTTTAAAAACAAAACCCCCACAAAAAGAAGAAGCCCTAGCCAAAACTTTATATAATTTTATAGTCAATAACGTGCTACGACAAAAAAAGAAGACGGTGCCTAATCTCGGGAGACTATTAAAAGAGTTAGGATTCAAGGAAATGTAGATTTATTTTTAATTTTCTTTAAGTATCAGATTTTCTGATTTTATTTAGAATTAAATAATTAATTAATTAAAAGTATTTAAAAAAATATCTTTTTATATATATATAAAAAAAATGACTAGGCAGAGACACGAGGAGATTATCAACACTAAATTTATTGACTATATTATCCAGAACAATTACGAAGAACTAGCAGACTACGATAAGAAACTGCTACCTAAACTAAAATCAAAAAACAATAAGGTTAGCCCAATGTATAAAAAGGGTGGTGTTTTTCTAGACGACCGCAATTGGTGCAGTAAGGGCTTGGCTGGGCTTTCACGTAAAGTTCGCAATACTCTAGCATATAAGAATTACATAGACATTGATATTAAGTGTAGTGTTTATTCAGTTCTTGTTTATTTAGCAGACAAATACGATCTGGATATCCCAGAGATTGAAAATCATTTTGAAAATCGTGACGCTTACTTACAGAAATGGATTAGTAAAGGTATGAGCCGTGACGAGGCTAAGAAAGTATATTCTAAAAAACCATTTGATAATTATGAGGGTTGGTATGACCAGAGTAAAATGTCCCCATTTGATAAAGAAATCAAAATGGTTCAAGATTTTATTTGGAATCATATAGACTTTCAGCGTGACCGCCTCTATGTTACTAAGAAGGGTCAGCAACTTCATAAAAATAATCCACGTGGTAAGTTATTGGCTCATGTATATTTTACTATTGAATGGGCTATTATTGAGAAAGCAATGGATTTCTTAGAAACCAAAAACTGTTTTGCAGTAGCCGATCTTCATGACGGATTTTTCGTCCCAAAATCTACAGAAAATAATTTATTAAATGAAATGAATAGTTTTATTAAAAATGAATGTGGCTACGAACAAATAACTTTTATTAAGAAAGATATGACGGAGTTTCTTGATATACCTAAGGAGATTATTGAGGACTTTGACGTTCATGGGACAGCCATTGCAGTTAAAGAATACACTGAATTAAAAGAAAGTTTTGAAAAAATTGTTGGCTTTGTTCATAAGTCTAAGAGATTTATTGAAAGACACACTGACGGGACATTCAGTGAAATGTCTAAGGACGATTTAATTAATGGTTATGACGCTCACAAAATGTTTATTGAAAACAATTCATTCTCAGTTTTTACAGATAAACCAGCCTCCTTTGTTCGTAACTGGCTTAAAGATTGTAGTAGAAAAGTATATGACGATAAGACGTTTATACCAAGTATTACAGATTGTCCGCCACGTTTATTTAATACATTTACTGGATTTTTTGCAGAAGATTATAAGCCAGAACTTATTGTTAATACCGATTATGACGATTTAAATATTATTAATAATCATTTTAAGCAACTTTGTAATGATAACACAGACAAAGTAAATGATATGTTTAATTATGTTCTTGATTGGATTGCACATATTTTTCAAAAACCATGCGAAAGATCTAACACAATGCTTATATTTAAGGCTGGTGAAGGCATTGGTAAAACCATGGCTGTTGATTTTATTGCTTCTATGCTCTGTATGGATAACAAAACGAAATATACATTTAAAACTTCTAAGCCTGAACAATACATTTTTGGTGATTTCAATGACGCTGTTACTAACAAAATGCTTATTTGTTTTGAAGAATTAAATAAAAATCAACAGTTTATTGATAAACTAAAAGATTTTGTTACTAATGATACCGTAAGCGTAAATGCTAAGTTTCAGCAACGTAAAGAAGTAAAGGTATACCACCGTGTTATAGCCACTACTAATAACGAAAACGTTATTTGTGTAAGTGATACGAACCGGCGGTTTGTGCCTATTGAAAGTAAGCGTGAAAAAATGACTGTAGCCGAAATAAAAGAAACAGTTAATGCTTTCAATAATCCCAATGCAGTAAAATTATTTTACAATCAGTTAATGGAGAGAGATATTGAAGGGCGTGACTTTACAGATTTCACTAAATCAAATCTTTATAATCGTCTTATGGCTACTAGTTCTAATCCAGCCATGTCTTTTATTGTTGATTATTTTGGTGTTGAAAGGGTGTTTGCACAATATAAAAATGACGATTACATATCGCAGAAAGAATTTTACGTAGATTATAAAGAGTATTGTGAAGAGTATAGATTAAATTACAAAGATAGAAGAGATTTTATTACATTCGTAATGTCTATTGGTGATCTTTTCAAGGACATGCACCACAAGAAATTTAAGACAAAAATACTCACTTTTGATTTTATTTCTGTTAGGACTTATCTGAAAAAGCGAGGATACACAATGGCGGAAGAACTAGATAGCGGTAATTGTAGCGAGGAGGAGGCACCAAACATAGACATTTAATTTATCATTTACATATTTATTTAACTTTCTAATAATAAAAAACATTTTATTTTTTCTTTAAGTCCTTGTTTTTTCTTAAATGAAAAACATTTATTTATTTCTATTTAAAAAAATATTGTTATATATATATAGAAAAAAATGTCTACTACTATCTCAGCCCAAACCGCTAATCAAATCAAAAATGAAATTGTTGACCAAATGATTCTTGAAAAATACTCTAAACTTGAACAAAGCCGTAAAGCAGCAGTTATGAAATATTATAAGAAACAATGGAAGCCAAACAAGGAATCCATGACCCCTGAACAACTCGCTGAATTTGAATTAAGACGAAAAGAAAGAAACGAAAAAGCACGTGCTAGATATTATGCAAAGCAAGAAGAGAACAAACAAAGATCCAAAGACAGATATTACAGGCTGAAAAAAGAAGCCGAAGAAAATAAAGTTATGTTAGAAAATTTAAAGAATAATGAAAATATCTAAATATATATGCCTAAAACTATAGGAGCAGTAACTAGAAATAAGTGTATTACATGGAGTGTTAAATTAAGAACTAGCGACGGAGTCACTATTAGAAATTATAGAGATTTAAAAACTTTAAGCCAAGACCTCGGCGTTCACAGAAGTATTGTTTATAGAATTTACAATAACAAACAATCTACAACAAGAAATAAAAAAAACATTATATCAATTGTTAAATTGAGAACCGATTAAGACTTATAAGCAGGAAAGCCATGAGTTTTGTTATACTCTTCTTTATGATCATTCGCTATTTTTATTTTTACACAGTTCAAGGTTTTTGTAATCCCAAAAACCTTAACTATATTTTGTAATTTTTTGCATTCGCCACAATAATACTCGCTTGTCGTGTAACCGAGCCAAACGGCTTCACATAAGTAGCAATAGCCCATAATATATCTAATTATATTTTATATTATGGATATTTTTAAAGTGTTGTATGAGACAACTATATACAAGGACAATCTAATTATTAAAGAGCCAGTTGTATGTTATTTTAATGATATTAACAAAATTAAAGAAACCTTCGGCTTAAGTAAAGAAGAGATAATACATATGTATTATGGTATTGGATTTACCAATGTAGTAAAAAACTCAGTAGTTAAAAGTATTGAAAAATTTGTAGAACAGGAGCAGAATGCTAAAGATAAGCCCAAATTTTGTGTTCACTTTTCTTAGAATGTATTTATTGGAGGACATAATACAGCATTTATATTTACATTAACTAATGTTGGTGTGGCTGGAGCACCGGCGTCTGGTATAAGATTTACCATAATCATTCTTCGTGCATCCACCCGACCATTAAGCCGATATACTAACTGCGAGTAATTAGTAGATAATCTAAAATCTCCAATAGATCCTCTAATTCGCGTATCTAAATTATATTCATACACTCTAATCGTTGCAGGAAATCCGATAGCAGAAAGGTTTATATCAGTTAAGATAAGTTCTTTATTTCTAGGCACAAGGAAATAGCAGCCATGAGAAACGTTATCGCCTGCTGGAATCTCAGCAAAAATGGTTACTCCAGTGCTATTAGTAACAAAAATAGAGCCTGAATTTTGTAAAAGAGTGCCGGTTGAATCTACAGTAACTCGGTGAACTGCTAAGGCTTGAACACCAGAGACAATGTGCACACCAACTCCAGCAGGCATAGCAAAGCCCACAGTTTGTTCGTCATAATTTTGGTCTATATAATCAATTACTATAGTTCTAGCCCCAGTCCCAGCAGTGGTATCATTAACCGAAGTATTTTGAACATAAACATTTATAGGAGTTGATCCTATATTTAAAACGTCAAAATTATTAACGCCGATAGTATATTGAGTAGCATTTTGTTGGTTAGTAATACCAAGAACATTTACTTTTTTAAAATCGTCATGTAAATTTCTTACCATATCCACATTAAAATCATTAGCCACCCTGTTTAATTCAGTATTAGCGTCTATTTTTATTTTACTGTTTATAAAAGTAGAAGCATTGAATTGTGTAATTAATGAGACACTTGATTCTAACATAAAATTACCCGTGGCTGCTGTTGTATTAACTAATTCAATTTGTAGAAATTGTGGTGGTATATCATAATGGCGGTGAAATGTAGTATTTGAGTCAAGTGATTTTTCAAAATATAAGACCCTATCAATTTCGCTTTGTGTTGGGCTTACATAAATTTGGAATGTTGTAGGAACTGTTGCAGTAACATTAAAATCTACAACCGAAAAATGTTGAATGTAAATTAAACCAGATTTAAAACCCGCGGTGGGAAATTCGCCTTGTTCAGAAAACTGTTGTATGCGGAGATAATCAACACCGGAGCCACTTGCTAAAGACATTTATAAATAATTAAAACATTTATTTTAAATTATTTTCTTTTAATAGGTTATTAAAACAAATGAATTCAGCCACGAACACAAAAATGATTTCTTTAGTCCCAACTAACGGGACAGAATTTAATTTAACTTCTGGACAAAAAGTAATTTTTGAAATACCAGCAAATATTGCCCTAATGAAGGGTCGTGATAGTTACATGGTATGGGATATAGAAAATACTTCAAGTCAAAACAACAGACTTGCCGTAAATAGTCAGGCTGGTTGCGAAGCCGTCATATCACGTGTAGATATTTATGCACTCAGAGACGGCACACATATAGAAACACTCAACCATTATAATCAGATCGCTGCAATGGCTAATCAGTATCTCTATGAAGATAAAACTAATCTCCAGTCTCTTCAGGGCTGTGGTAAGAAGGTTTATGCTAACGATAAGAGTGCTGCTGCTGCTGGTGTTTCACCCGTTCTTGGATCAGTTCATAATCCAGAAGATTCACAATTATCTCCAGTCAATTCAACTGACGGAACACAGGCTTTTAATTTCAGAAGATTTACAGCCCCACTTAAATCTGGTTTCTTAGGACGCTGGTGGGACGACGAAAGACTTTGCCCTGTTCTTGCTACTGGTGGTGTTCGTGTAGAATTTACATTAGAAAACCCAGACGTCGCACTTCAAGTATTAAGTAACAATTTAGTTAATCACGCTGGTGCAGCAGCGGACATTACACCCGATGCAGCCGTAGGTGAAGGAGCGGTTTGTGACCCTACCCTTGGTTTCGGTTCTATTTGTAAAGTAACCGGCACAACAATAGCCGAGTGTGGTTTTGCAGTAGGTAATAATATTTTAATTGACGGCGACCTTGGTGCTGGTGTTGTAAATGTTCAGGCTTCTGCTGCTATTACAAGTATTACCCAAACCGGGAATGACGTTGAACTCCAAACTGGTGGGGCTGGTTTCGCCGCTGCTACTACTGTTTCAGTTAGGTTAGCCTCAGCCGTTAAGTCAGCCAAGGTTCGTCCTTCTTGGCGTGTCGTATCTGTCGCTCCTCCAGACGGTATGATCAATAGCATTTCTGGTGGCTTACAGTATGAATTTACTTCATACAACTACCACACCTCTTCGTTACTTGCCTCAGCCCAGCAACACCAAGTAGAACTTAACTCAGTAGCCACACGTGCTCAATGTATTATGAGTAGTTTTGTAAATGAAAGTAACACAACCAAGAGCGGATTTAGTAGTTATTTCAGTGGTGCAGTCCCAGCCGAGTTGAAGTTAAATAGTGTTCAGTATTTCTTAAAGAACAGATTACAGCCGGTCAGAGCCTATGACCCTAACCTTACTGGTCAGAGAATTATTGCCCAGCACGAATTAGCCAAATCATTTGATAGTATATCTTATGAGGCTGTTGATCTTGGTAACCCCGACGGAGCCAACCTTGAAGTTTACACTAACAACTTCATGATTGGTCGCCAGTTAGCCAAACGTCCTTACTATTACGACCTCAAGGAAGCCGAAGGACAGATTCGCCTTGGCTTCTCAGCCACAAGAACCGATAATTATACAATCAATACCTTTGTATGGAATAAATTTATTCTCAACGTCGGGGCTGGTGCTGATATCGCTTTAGTTATCTAAAATACTCAGTAAGTAAGTAAGTAAATACAAAAAAAGTGGTTACTTACCACAAAATTCTACGTGCGTGATAGTTAGCACTAAACGGGTCGTCTTTTGTAAGCCCACCAGCCTTGTTTTTTATACCGGCACTTCTAGTTAAGAAGTTCTTACGTCGGTCTTTGTCGCCATGATTTTTACTAGCCCAAATACCAGTTTTATCTTTAAACTGCTCCATTTTTCTAGATCCAAAATGGACGGTTTTTTTTCTCCCTCCTTTCTCTACTACTACCATGAGTTTCTTATCAGGACGAGTAGACTTTTCATAATTAAATTTACCAACTTTTACCATTATTATTTTTATTATAATTTATACTAATAAATTATTATGCCCCCTAAAAAAATACCTAAACAATATGTCCCTAAAAGTCTAAGCCCTGAGGATAAAAAAAAACAGATTAAAAGTATTAAGGAAGGCAAAGACCGACCTAAAGTTGACTCATTTAAAAGTAAAAGGTCAAGCCACGTGATTAAATTTGAAAAGCGTTACGGTAAGAAAATTACAGACGACGAATGGATCGGTAAGAATTTACTTAGACCAACAGGAATCAAGCAAATACTTAAAAAAGGTGCAGGAGCGTATTACAGTAGTGGCTCACGCCCAAATCAAACCGTTGCCTCTTGGAGTAGGGCTAGGCTAGCCTCAGCCCTAACTGGAGGAGCAGCAGCCAAAGTAGATAAAGACATATTAGAAAAATATAAAGTAAAGAAGTAAAAACTATTATAATTATTTTCTTTTTACTATTCATATAAATAATGAGAGAATTAATTAACTTTACCTTGAATAGCCCTCAAGGTGCTAACTCGCATACTGTAGTATTTAAACAGCCTTTACTTATTAAGCCGAACTCTACTATCACTGTTAACTCAGCCGTTATTAACTGGACACCACTTACAGGTTACTTAGAGGACGATTTTTGTATTTTAACAGATTTACCAATAAAAACATTTCACGCCAAGGGCTTTGAAGGGCAAGTCGGTGGAGCAGTAGAAGACCGTGTCTTTGTTTATGTCCCACCTAACCAAAATGACGCTGATAATGCTGACGATCCCGGTGCAGGTATACCAGCCTCAGCGGTCAGAAGTTATGAGCCAGTGCAACCAGTAATTCACACTTTATTAAATAATGAATTATCACTAAACGCCATTAATTTTAGAGTAGTAGACGCATTTAATCTAGCACCTAGAACAGATATCCAGTCTTTTACTGTTACATTTACTTTATCCCACGAATGTTAAAAATGTTTTTATATTACATATAAAAACAATGAAACCGAATACAATTAATAGTAAAAGAGAAGTGCCTACAGTAAAAGAAATGGAGGCTTTACGTAAAGCATGTCCTAGCATAACAGATTTAGATAAGAAAATAGACAGAGAGAAAGAGAAAAAGTCAAAAAATATTGAGACTATATTTGTTAAGAAAAAGAAAAAATAATGATATTTATATGCTTGTTAAGGATTTAAGAGTATTAGCCAAAGCCCACGGCATGAAAGGATTTTCTAGAATGAAAAAAAGAGACTTAGAAAAAAACTTAGAACAACAAGGAGCCATTAAAGGTTGTTTTAAATTATTTATGTATAATCACGCTGAACAAGAAGAGCAAATCTACAATGATCATTTACGACAAGAAGTAATGCAGGAAATGATTAAAATTAAAAACACAACTGGTCAGAGATTCAAGGTATTTAAAATGTTTGATAGTGAGGACAGACTACTGGCTCACATGGAAAACTAATCTTTTTTTCTCCATTCTTCGCAACATTTACAGTCGCATTCTACTTTAAATGGGTCACCAAATTTAAACATGTGATAGAACCAATCGCACAGCCAATTGCAGATATCTTTAGTAAAATCCATTTTATTAATATATTCTTTTATATTTATTTTATTTTAGTAATTTACTAAATAAATGACTGATATTAACCGCCTCACCGATTACCAAGTTGACGACTTAGAAAGTAATATGGAGATTAGAACTGAAAGACTTGATCCAATTGTTTCAAGTGCTTACAGATATACATTTAGGATAGACTCCAGTTCTTACCTTGACCGTAATTCTATGCTTGTTTTTAAGGCTCATACCACAGCAGCAGCAGCCAATAACATTAGAGTCAATACATGGTCTGGTTTCTTAGGTGCTATTAAAAGTGTAGAATTACAGGTTGGCGATTTCTCTGTTCAGAAAATCCAGAACGTTGGTCGTTGGTCAGCCCTTAATCACTTATACTCACGCTCACCCCAAGTTCAGAACAAGAAACTATCACACTACTTACATAACCAGTTACGCCCAGAAGTTCTTAGCACGGGGGGTGCAGCAAGCGAACAAGTTACCGGGGCTATTGAGCCAAGCCCTACCCTTTCAGGGATAAACTATGGTCGCCCCGACAATGGTGCTGGTGTAGCAATTAATTCATTTGCCCTTTCTCAAACAGCAGCCGATAACCAGTCTGTTGGTATACCACTCGGTATGCTACTCCCAATGCTTAACGATCGCGATTTACCAGCCTTCTTATTCACAAATTATAAGGTTCATTTAACTATTGAATTTGAATCACAGTCAGGTGAATTCGCTAACGATATTACACAGTTTAACTATGGTGGTGGTGAAAACTTGTCTGCTGCTGCTAACAGTGTTTTATTCAGCGACGTAGAACTTTTACTTGACGAACTTATCTTACCTTCTAGAATTCAGAACGCAGTTATAGAAGAGACCGTCAAGGAGGGTGGCTATCAGATTGGCTTTACTAATGTTGATAATATTAAGAAGACTGTTGCTGCTGGGACAGCCAACACTAAGCAGACTATTGAACACAGATTAAATCTTACAAATCAAGAAGTCCATTATATCCAGTTTATGAGACAATTACCAACTACTTCAGTAACTAAAGTCCTTCTTGGTCAGCGTTGTGACGGACAGTCACTTAATGAGGTGCAGTTTAATGTAAATGGCGTAGATATTTACACAGCCGGACCAGTAACTAATCCAGTTGAATTATATAATAATGTATCATATGTCTTAGGTCGTGATTTACAGGTAGTCAAGCCACTCTACGTAAAAGACCCAGCCACATGTGCTTCAATGCTTTCACCACCAACATTGGGTCTTTTAGGACAGTTTCAGCCACTTTGTTTAGATCTTAGAAACGGTGAGCCAGTCATACGTGGCGGTGGTCGCTTCATTGGCGAGTATCCAATCAGAGTAATCTTCTCTAGAACACCTAGTGCTGCAACAAACTCCACATGGTTTAATGCTAATAATTTCCAAATCGCTCACGCTGAAGACGGTATTATAAATTGTGATTACTTTGTAGGCACTACTAGAGTAATGAATGTTAAGACAATGCCCAACGGCTCTATGAATGTTACAGTTAGTAATATGTAAATTTCAATGTAAAAACAATCTATTTTTATATTATAATGAATAAATCTAATGAGAAGCCCAGAGATTTAAGCGTTTATCCAGTAAAGATTGACGAAAGTAATATGGATATTGTAGATAAATTCCCACTATTACCAATCCCATTTTTTTTAGTGATCTTGGGTAGAGTAAAAGCCGGTAAATCAAATTTATTAAATAATCTTACTTTATCACCCAGATTTTATGGTAATGATTTTCAAATTAAAATTTTAATATCACCCACACTGCACGACCCGATAAATAAAAACATGGTTGAACATTTTGATTTTGTATTTGACGAATATTCAGAGCCGTTATTAAATGAAATAATTGATATGATTGAAAACGACGAAAATGATAATCGTTATTTACTAGTATTAGACGACGCTATCACCACAACATTTAAACAGTCTAAAAATGGTAAGGTTGACGCTTTTAGTAGTTTGGTTACTAGATATAGACACATTACCAATCAACACTCAGGTAAGGAGTCAAGATTGAGTATTATTTTAACGTTACAGTATTTCAAATTTCTTACACCGATCACCAGAACTATGGCTATGGGATTATGTATATGTGGAGAGTTAAGTGATAGTGAATTAAAAAAAATTAGTGAAAGTTATGACTTCTTTGGTGGGAGTTCTAAAAAGTTTTTAAATCTATATCGTCAGTGTAGAAAGGAGCCATTTGATTTTTGTTTCTTGAATGTTGATAGTATGCAAATGAGAAGAAATTTTGACGAAGTTGTATATGATAAAAAGGACGAAATGAAAAGACTAAAAGACGAAGCCGACGATAATAAATCTAATGAAAATTAAAAAAATAATAAAATCTTAAAATAATTTATCAATAAATGTCCGCATTACAGCAATTACTAGCACAACATTCAGCCGATATAGAGGCTAGAATTCAACACACAAATGACGTAGATAATGATATAGCAGAAAGAAAAGCCAATACAATAGAAGAAAAATTCCAACACGCAAAAGACGCTATTGAAAGTGTAGGAGCCGAACTAGGCACTGCTGGTGGTGCCTTTCACATGGGACGTAAAGTATACACTAAATACAAAGCCAGACAGGCTCGTCTTGCTAAAGAAAAAACTGGCGGTGGCGATAGTGAAAGTAACACTAGTGCTGAACGTCCCGAAGCAGAAGGCGATAGACCAGCAGGAGAAGGCGACAGACCAGCACCAGAAGGCGACAGACCAGCCGATCCAGAACCAGCACCAGAAGGCGAAGCAGCAGCGGGAGAACCAGCAGCCGACCCAGCAGCAGCAGCGGCAGAACCAGAAGAAAGTATTTCTAGTAGATTATCCAATTTAAGTAATGAGGGCGTTGGTGCAGTAAGAGAACGATTAACAAGCAATCCTAATTACACACGTAACCCAACAACTCAAGAACAAGTAGATACAAATTCTCAACTCGCTAAAGACGAAGTTACAAAACAAGAACAAATAGAAAAATCTAAAGCCCAGTCAGCAGAAGAAGCAAGAGACCCAGAAAGTCACACCCAGCCCAAAGCAAGTGAATCACAACCTGCAACAGAACAAAGCGACCCAGCAACTGTTCAAGGTCAAGAGAATAGGGCAGCAAACGTAGAAAGTGGACAGGCTGAAGAATCAGCAGGCACAGAAGAAGCCAACCCAATGGAGGCATTAAATACAAGAACTTCTACACCATTAGAAAGTGGTGGTTCTGAACCAACGCCCAGACCAACCAACGAGGCTAACGTTGGTAGCCCAGCCGAAGCCAATGCTGCTGGCGAAGGTGCTGACGTTCCACGCCCCGGTCTTGCTGGCGACGACGTAGAAGAAGGGGCTAGGGCTTTTATGAACCCTGAAACTGGTGAAGCAAGATCTGCTGCTAATATTGCTAGTCGGTCAGCCGACAATAGTTCAATTTTAGATAAAGGTATCAACGGAGCAAAAAAGGTTGTCTCCAACCTCAAGAGTGGTCTTGGTGGCGACGCTGGGGACGCTGCTTCAAGTATATTACCCGAAGTCGGTGAAGCCCTTGATTTCTTGGGACCAATTGGAGAATTTGCCGGTTTAATTACTGGTCTTGTTGGACTCTTTGAAGGTATAGGACACAAGAAAGCAGAACCAAAACCCGTTAGTGGTGAGACTGGTGAGGTAGCACAACAGACTGCAGGCACAGGTATTGATCCTAAGGCGTTACTCAGTGAGCAGCCAACTGGCTTAGCAGCAGCAGTCTAAAAAGCCTCAATTAAAGTTTGAATTAATTTTAACTGTTGATTAGCAGATTCTATTTCTGCATTCTGTATATTGATTTTTTGTTGTGTTTTATATTTTTTTTTCAACACTGAATTTAAATAGCGAATCCATAATTTTTTCTCAAATTGTAAAAATTTAATATCGTAAAAGTCTTGGTCATTAAGATATTTAGTGAGGTCTTCAGTAAAATAAATCATTTTTTTTAATATATATATAAAAAGATATTTTTTTAAGTAGTTTAAATTAAGTAATTATTTATTTGTGCGGATATGCTTGTGCAGATTGATTTTCAAAATGCATGTGCGGATCACTTTTCAAAATCAATGTGCGGATTGATTTTCAAAATCAATGTGCGGATATGCTTGTGCAGATATTTTTTTAAGTAATTAATTAATGTTCTCCATTTCCCAAAGAAGTTTAATCATTTTCTTGGCTGAAGTTGATTTATTAACTTTAAGGTTATTAAGTTTGCACCACTCATAAAGGTGTGGCTTAAGTAGGCTAAGTCTTTCCTCGTAATGTTCATAGCGACCGGTTTTACCATTAGTATAAAAATTACTAAAACGGTTAGAAAGAGTCCCACAGCCTTTATGACCTGCACAGAGGGGGAGATTAACGTAAGTAAATTTTTTAAATTCATTATGGTAAATATGACGTGTCCAATGTTTTCCATTAACAAAACAGTCTTTATTATATTCTTTGGTAGCATGGTCTGGATATCGCAAAACATGTGAATGGTCTGTAGTGAGAATGCAATTAAGTTTTTCTTTATCAAATGTTTCAATTTGTTCTTGCATAGTGAGGACTGCCCATTCAGCAGGGGGCTGGTAGATTGGGTTTGAGTTGATTTCGTTGAGTGTGAGATAGGGCATGTTTTTTGATATATATAAAAAGTGATTTATCTTTAAGTGCTTTATATAAAAAGATATTTTTTAATATATATTTGAGGAGGTCGCCCCAAATCGCCCCAAATTCTGAAATTGATATTTTTGCATTTCGCCGAAAAGCGTAAAAACTCCGCTTTTTTACCCGCCTCGGCTTTATGGTCTCAACGTGACTGAGAAATTTTTAGAGAATTGCTTTTACAGTAGCGAATAAAAAAAGGCGGGTGTTTTCTAAAAACCTATAATATTTTCTAAATTTTTTTGGGGCTTTGGGGCACTTTTTATATATGTGTAAAGA
>VMHT01026297.1_pt1 | contig 20841 bp, 23 predicted proteins | sample 4693611 | NCBI WGS metagenome assembly VMHT01 (sample SAMN12280063, study PRJNA550983) | marine metagenome | isolation source: seawater sampled from same location over 5 years 0.02-0.2 micron viral filtrate | place: USA: collected off the coast of southern California halfway between the port... ...
GTCAGTTTCCTGTTGTGCAAGATCGTCTTCTGAACGTTGACGGTGTTGATCTCTTTTATCTCTTCTATATTTAGCTCCTTTACCTTTACCAGATTTACCCTGAAGTTTTTCAAGGGTTTCACGCACCTGCTTCTGAACTTCTTCTTCGCTAGGCTCTTCTTTTGTAATAGGTTTAGCTCTTTTTCTAGGAGCTCCTTTCTTACCACCACCTTGATTTGAAGCCCCTGGCTTCACATCTTTACTAATCCTACGTCGACGCTTTTTACGCTTCTCTTTCTCCTTCTTCTCCTCAGCAGCTTTCTTTTCGTCTTTTTTCTTTTCCGGTTTTTTAAATTGAGAAAGGTCAATCTTTTTCCCGGTAAAGTTAGGGCCGTTAAGCTTGGTATAATTAGTTTTATGAGTCATAGACTCAGGATCTTTTGTCTCTTCTTCTTTAGCAGAAGCTTCCTCCTCTTTCTTGGAAGGCGTTTCAGCTTTTTGATCCTCTTTAGAAGGTGCTTCTTCTTTAGGTTTTGGAGATTCAGTCTTTTCAGGCTTTTGCTCCTTAGCTTCAGGCTTTTCGGCTTCAGGCTTCTTGGCTTCCTCGGGCTGTTCAGGTTGCGCTGGCGCTGGCTTTTCCTCTTCTTTTTCGGCTTTCTTCTCCGGCTTTTTATCCAGATCAATTTTACCTACTTTTTTAGGACCGGCCAATTTTGCTCTAGAAGAAACTGTTTCTTCGTCTTTACGACGCTCAGTCTCTTTCTTCTCCTCGGCTTTGCGTTTCTCTTCCTGCTCTTTCTCTCTTGCTAAACGCAATTCTTCCTTCTCCTTTCTTTTTTCTTCACCTACTTCTTTAGACTCGACTTTTTTAGACTTGTCGGTCTCAAATTCATCAGAAAGCACCTGATAAACTTCGGGTGAGATTTTGGTAGTAGGACGTGCCTCAATATCGTGACCCTTAGAATTTAAAAATTCTACAGCCCGGTCTAACGAAATATTGAATTCACGTAATACTTTGTTTAGTCGCATTGTTTTTGCTTCAGCCATAAATTGCCCTCTAAATTAACCTCTTTTAATTATTTATATTCTAATGAGTTTTTTACTACTCTTCAAATTCTTCTTTTAAAACCTTCACTACTTCGCGAATGGTTTCTTCTTCTAAATCGGTAAGCCTAATAAGATCCTCCAATTCCTGTTCCAAAACACTTTTTGCAGTGTCCAGTCCAACTCTTGAAAATTCTTTGATTACCCAATCTTCAATTTCATCAGAGAATTCTTTCAATTCTACATCTTCTTCCACTCCTTCTCTGAAAACGTCTATTTCGTAACCGGTTAACTGCCCGGCAAGCCTAATATTATGACCTCCACGGCCAATAGCTTTAGAAACTTCTTCTGGCTTAAGCATTACCTCAGCCGTTTTATTTTCTTCATCTAATTTAATAGATGTAATTTTTGCAGGACTCAATGCCCTGGTAATATATAATTGATCGTTATTGGTGAAATTGATCACATCTATGTTTTCATTCCCCAATTCACGAACAATACTATGTATTCTAGATCCTTTCATACCTACACAGGCACCAACGGGATCAATCCTATCATCGTAAGTATCTACCGCTACTTTTGCTTTTTCTCCGGGAACACGAACCACGTTCTGGATAGTAATTAAACCATCAAAAACCTCAGGAATCTCCTGTTCAAATAGTTTTTCAAGGAAAACCGGCGCAGTACGCGAAAGTATAATTGTAGGCTTATTTCCTTTAAGCTCCACACTTTCTATTATTCCTTTTACGTTATCTCCTTTTCTGAAGAAATCTGAAGGAATTTGGCGATCTTTTGGCAAAACGATTTCATTACCTTCATCGTCTAACAAAATAATTGCCCTGTGCCTAATATGATGAACTTCTGCGGTGTAAATTTCGCCTTCAAGCTCTTTAAAATGCTTAAAAATATTAGTGTTATCGTGTTCATGAATTTTAGATATAAGGTTTTGCCTTAAAGCCAAAATAGCACGACGACCCAAATCTACAAGTTTTACTTCTTCTGATACATCTTCACCAACTTCAAAATCGGGCTCAATTTTTCTAGCTTCAGCAAGAGAAATTTCCTGATTAGGATCTTCCACCTCTCCATCGGCAACCACAACCCTGTTTCTCCAAATCTCGAGATCTCCTTTATCTGGGTTTACAATAATATCAAAATTATCGTCTTCACCATACTTTTTCTTTAACGCACTCCTAAACACATCTTCAAGGATGGCCATTAGCGTTACACGATCTATCAATTTGTCATCCTTAAACTCTGAAAATGACTCAATCAAGGCGATATTTTCCATATCAATTTGAGGTTAAAATGTTATCATAACTTTAGCATCGGTAATCTCAGAATATGGCAATACCGCTTCTTTTTGCACGGTATGCTTTCCTTTTCCTACGGGTTTTGGCTCTCTGGCTTTCCAGTTTAACTTAATTCCGTTCTGATCTACTTCAGTTAAAGTCGCTTCAATTTTTTCGTTATTGGTAGTCACCTGCAGTTTTCTACCCAGGTTTTTCCGGTATTGCCGTTCCAGGCGCAAAGGTTCAGAAACTCCTGCCGAGCTAACTTCCAAAGAAAAATCCTCTTCTTCCCTGTCTAGATTGTGTTCAACTTTGCGGCTTACCGCAATACAATCGTTAACAGAAACCCCATTATCACCGTCTATTACGACAGAAATCTTGTTGTCTTTCGTGATATTAAGGTCTATTAAAAATAGTGAATTATTTTCCTGGAAAGCTTCCTTCAACAAATTTTCTACTTTATCCTGCAACATAGCTTATAAAAAGAGGGGACTTTATGTCCCCTCGCTGTACTTTTTTAGTTTCAACGCTGCAAATATAATAATAATTTCAGAGAAAGAAAACCAGACCTTAAATGAAATTTTATTCTTAACTTTAATAAAGCAATCATTTTTAATCTCTTAGAAGAATCTATGAAAAAGATACTCGTTCCTACCGACTTTTCTGATACGGCCGAACACGCCCTAAAAATAGCTGCTCAATTAGCAAAAAAACACGATAGCGAGATCTACCTTTTGCATATGTTAGAACTACCTTTGCAGCTTATAGATCCTGTAGGTGGTGGCAGCAGTCAAAATTTACCGGAATCTATTTTCTTTATGAAATTAGCTCACCAGCGTTTTGCAAAACTTATGGCCAGGCCTTTTCTAAAAGACATTAAAGTTCACGAAACCGTTATGTTCCACCAGGCTTTTGAAGGAATTATGGAGGTAAGCCAGGAATACAAATGTGATATGATTGTAATGGGATCACACGGCGCCAGCGGTTTCAAAGAAATGTTTATTGGTAGTAATACCGAAAAAGTAGTACGCACCTCAACTATTCCTGTACTTGTAATTAAAAACGAGCATGAAAATTTTGAGGTTGAGAACTTTATTTTTGCTACAGATGCTGATGTTAATAGCAAAAAAACACTGGAAGCCGCCTACGAATTCTCTAAACTAACAGAATCTAAATTTCACATTCTTTTTATCAATACTCCCAATAACTTCATTACCAGCAACGAAGTTAGAAAACGTATAGAAAATTTTGTTCTAGACACCTATGTTAAAGATTACACCATACATATTTACAACGATGTAAGTGTAGAAAAGGGGATTTTAAATTTCGCTTTAAAAAAACAAAAAACCCTAATTGGAATTGGTACTCACGGCCATAAAGGTTTGGCTCATTTTTTTAATGGCAGCATAAGTGAAGACCTGGTGAACCACGCAAAAATGCCGGTGGTAACTTTTAAGATCGTTTAAAGAAAAGATTTTAAAGCTCCATTTCTAATATTTTTCCATAAATAGTTCCAAAACGACTTGGTTTGAGTGCGTTTGGTTTTGATATTTTTCTGCTCTTTTTCTGCAGAAGTAGCCTCGTTATTCACTATTAGATTTGCCAGGGCCGAGAGTAGCTTATTCTTTTCCTCCCCATCTTCTTTAAGTACTTCTACTTTAAAATTATCATAAATCAGTTTCATTTCGCCGGTAGAGTTTTGGCTATTTCCGGTAAAGTTGAATCGCATATCTCTAATTCCGCCTTCAGATTTCACATTTAACGCAGGCTTCAAAAATTCATTAATTCCCTCACTGGAAATCCTGTCCATTTGTCCTGAAATAGTAAATGCATCTGCTTTATTAGAAATATCAAAATTCCAATTTACATTAAGACTAGCCTCTCCCATAAACTGAGTTTGCACATCAATATCTGTAGAGGGAAAATCCTTTTTAGACATTCCCATATTCGTAATATTATAAATACTGGCATCAAGATTTTTAAAAGTAACCTTCCCCGCTCCTCTTTTAGCCTTTACCAATTCTTCATATTGTATAGCTAGATTTTTCACCCTAATAGTATCCAGTTTCAATTTTATAGGTAACTCCCTAATCATTTTACTATACATTGGCTTTTGGCGCGTATCGTCTTTTACGCGTTTATCACGGTAAATTTTTATATCGCCATTCGCAATTTTCATATTTTCACTTAAGAGGCCAAGCGAATCATTTTTAAGATTCCAGTTAAAAGAATTAAGCGCCAGTTCCTCGATGCTTAAATCGAACCTATCTTTCTCATAAGGAATATGCTGCTGAAATTCCTGCTTATCATACAAAGGTTTAATATTTATCTTACTGAACGTAAGGGAAATACCGTCCATTTTTATCTTCTCTACAAACAAATCATGTTGATCATTCAAATTGAAAAATAAACTATCTGAAGCCATTTGAAGCTGCTCATAATTAAACGGAAGCCCATTTTTTAAAGATTCATTATCTGCAGTTACATCTTTCATATTCAACGACGGAATGCTGGCAAAAAGTTGGTTTTTAACCGAATCGTTTTTAGCCATTTTAAAACTTGCATTAGCAACCTCTATAGATTTGATCAGCAGGTCTAATTTTGTTGAATTTCCGTTTTTAGAGCTATCTTTTTTCTTTTCCTTTTGAGCTTCGGTATAAATTGTTACTTCCGGTTTGACAAGTTTAAGGCTAGAAATTTCAATTTTCTTATTGCTTAGGTATGTCAGAATATCAATACCATCAAGTTCTATCTCCTCCGCATTAATTTGTATTCCATTTTTCTTATAAACCGCCTTACTTAAAGAAGCACTCCTTCCTAAAATACTGGCATTAAGATTTTCATATTTAAATTCAGCCTTGCTTAAATTTTCCTGAAGTGCGGTTTCCATTTTATTTTCTATAAATAGATTGCCGCCAATAATAGCAACCACCAACACTATTAGAACAACAATAAAACCGAGACTTATTTTAGATCTTTTCTTCAAATCTTTATTTTTTTACCCTTGAAATTTACAATTTCAAAACACTAAGTATCCTTGTTTAAGAGTTTTTAACTTAAAAAATTAACCCCGAAGTTTTCTTTGCGTTAAATTTTAGCAAAAGGCTATAAACATCAAATTTTCAATGGTTTTTGATTGTATATTTGTCCAAACAACCTAACAGAAATCATGATTTTTAAATTAAGCATCAAAGTAATATTCATAACCGTAGAAATCTTTTTAGCGGTTTATAGCTTTGCGCTTAGTGATAGTCTATTGATCAAATTTTTGTTTTTTGCGGTAACAGCGGTAATAATTGCTTTTTCCTTAACCAGGATAACAAACAAATTACTACCTTTAGATAAAGATTATATTTCCTCGGAAGAAGAAGACGTGGATTAGAAATTTTTAAATTATCATCATATTAAAAATCCGAAGATTTATGTCTTCGGATTTTTTTATATTCTTTACCATGAAGCTCATTTGTATTTCAGATACTCATAACAAACACCATCAAATCCCAATTCCTGATGGTGATGTTTTAATTCACGCAGGAGATATTACCGAAGGTGGCACGAAAAGAGAAGTGTTAGATTTTCTGGAATGGTTTTCTTCACAACCACATCAACATAAAATATTTATTGCCGGCAACCACGATTTCTATTTTGAAAAAAACGAGATTAAAAATATCCATGAAATCATTCCGCAAAATGTATGTTATTTAAAGAACGATGGCATTACCATCAATGATATAAAATTTTGGGGTTCCCCGATAACACCCGGAAACGGCACATGGGCTTTCAATGAAATACAAAGCCAGGAAATAAGTAAACACTGGGAGCAAATCCCCGAAGACACCCAGGTTCTTATTACCCATACTCCACCTTATAAGATTAAAGATGTATTAAATAATGGCAGGCACGCTGGCTGCGCTTCGCTATTAAAAACCTTGCAAAATCGACAAATAGAATTCCATATTTTTGGTCACGTTCACGATTCTTACGGAATTACTTCTATTTCGGGAACAAAATTTATTAACGCCTCCTGTTTAGATAACAAGGATAGATATCTGCATCAACCGCTAGAAGTAACTATTAAGTAGATACAAAAAACTTCTTTTTATCGTTATAAGGGAATACCCTTAAATAATCTGTAAGATAATTCATTCAATCTCAAGCATTAAAGTTTAATAAAAATCAAAAAAGATGCTTTAGTCGTTAAATATTTGCTAATCATAGGATTATTAAAAGTTTTTTAACAGAGATAAAGAAATCTAAGTGTAATTTAGCCAACGCTAACACCTATAATACCAACACCTATGGAATTTAATACTAACCTTAATGCTACGCTAGATGAGTTCAAAAGCTTGATCTCGCATAGTATCTTTCACTTAAACTCGGAAGAAGATTCAAATTACACTATTTTGCATCGCGCTATTATCAAAAAATATTTTGATGCAAAGAATGTAAGAATCAACTACAAAGAACACACGGTAGATTTACAGATACCAGTAGGAAAGAGAAAGTATACAGGAATTACTTTTGAGTGCCAGGACTTAGAACGTTTTCTAAAATCCTGTCTAAAGAAAGATGAAAAGAGCATGGATTTTTACCAGGAAGCTTTAAATCATTACAACATTTATCACGCTGCTTAATTTTATAAGCCGCTAAAGATTAAAGCCATACGCCCTACCGTATGGCTTTTTTATTATTCAAGAATTAAGCCTACACCTTACTCCTGTTTTAACTTAAATTGGTTAATTTTGAACTTTTTGAGCTAAAAGCTACAATTCAAATATTTTTGCAGCGTTAACGAGATACTATGAGTAAAAATCAGCAACCCACAGATCACAAAAAATATTTCATTTTTGAAAAGAAGAACTACCAGTTTATGTTTATTGGGCTGGCAGTAATCGCACTGGGTTTCATCCTTATGGCAGGGGGAGGCAGTGACGATCCAAATACATTTAACCCAGACATATATAGTTTTCAGCGCATTCGTTTGGCACCAACCTTAGTACTACTTGGTTTCGCCATAGAAGTATATGCTATTCTTTTAAATCCCAAAAAGTAAATTACATTGAACGAATTAGATGCTGCCATTCTGGGAATTATCCAGGGACTAACCGAATTTCTACCCGTTTCTTCCAGCGGTCACCTAGAACTTGGTAAGGCATTATTAGGCGATAACAGTATCCCTAGTGAATCCCTACTTTTTACCGTAATTCTTCACGCCGCAACTGCATTAAGTACCGTAGTGGTGTTTAGAAAAGATGTAGCAGAAATTTTTAAAGGCCTTTTCCAGTTTAAATGGAATGAAGAATTTAAATTTTCTCTAAAAATTGTGCTGTCTATGATTCCCGCAGCGCTAATCGGTCTATTCTTTGAAGAACAATTAGAAAGCCTGTTTGGCGGAAACATCATATTTGTTGGGTTTATGCTTATTGTGACGGCACTCTTGTTGTGGCTGGCAGATAAGGCAAAAAACACAAATAAACCGGTAAGTTATAATAATGCTTTTGTAATAGGTGTTGCGCAGGCTATCGCAATTTTACCCGGAATTTCCAGAAGCGGGGCTACAATTTCTACTTCGGTATTATTAGGAAACGATAAAACCAAAGCCGCAAGATTTTCGTTTTTAATGGTAGTACCATTAATATTAGGGAAAATTGCAAAAGACCTATTAGACGGGAATTTAATGGAAAGCTCTACTTCTTTCTCTGTGCTTGCAATAGGTTTTGCCACTTCCTTTATCGCCGGGCTTGCAGCATGCACGTGGATGATTAGTATTGTTAGAAAAAGTAAACTCTCCTATTTTGCTATTTACTGCTTTATTGCAGGAATTGTCTCTATAGCCGTTGCATATTATAATTAGAAATCGAAGAATTTTTATGACTACAGAAATTGAAAAATTTACTCCTGAAGATTTTAAAAACGGCCAAATTCTGGTCTTTGATAAACCCCTGGAGTGGACTTCTTTTCAGTTAGTAAATAAAGTGCGTTGGCTAATTAGAAAGAGCTGCGGCATAAAAAAAATAAAAGTGGGCCATGCAGGCACTTTAGATCCTTTAGCAACCGGCGTTTTGGTTATCTGCACTGGTAAATTCACCAAAAGAATACCCGAACTCCAGGGAACAGAAAAGGAATACACCGGCACCTTCACCCTGGGCGCCACCACTCCTTCTTTTGATATGGAAACTGAAGTTGACAAAACTTTTGAAACAAGCCATATTTCTAAGGAAGATCTAGAAGAAGCCGCCAGGAAATTTACAGGAGAAATAGAGCAAGTACCTCCGGTTTTTTCAGCTTTAAAGAAAGATGGCAAAAGACTTTATGAGTATGCCCGAAAAGGAGAAGAAGTGAAAGTAGAAAGCAGACCTGTGACTATAAAAGAGTTTGAGGTTAATGCTCCAAGATTCCCCGAAGTAGATTTTAGAATAGTTTGTAGTAAAGGCACCTATATAAGGAGTATGGCTAACGATTTTGGCCTTGCACTAAACTCAGGCGCTTATCTTTCCGCCCTTAAGCGCACCCGCGTTGGAGAATTCGGCATAGAGAATGCTTTAGACCTTGAGTCTTTTGAAAAATTACTACCTTCAGCATAAAATAAACCAGCTTAGGTTTTGTTTTATAGCGTGATAGCATGGATTTTTTCGAAAAACATAAAGCCCTTATTATTACCGTACTTTTTTGTTCGGTACTAATTCTTGGACTTTATAATTTCAACTTATCACAGAAGAAAAAAATTGAACAGCAAATGCTGGTAGATTTAGAAGAATACACCGAAGCTGAGGAGACAGAAGAAGAGAAACCAAAAGAAGAGCCTGAACCAGAAACCACCCGAAATTCACCAAAAACGCATAGAGCATTCAACGAAAATCAGGAAGCACGGGAAGAGAATTTTAACCGGGAGCTAGATGAAATTCTGGAGAAAAACAGTGCCCGGCAGGAAGAAAGTTCAGACAGAGACAATAGCACTTCTACAACTGGAACTTTCGCTACCGGAAAAAAATCAGAAAACAAAAAAAGATCTGATGGTGATAACACTTCCGAAGATATTTCAACCCAATCTGGCAGTTTGAGAAATAGTTCTATTTCGTTTTCGCTTCGCGGAAGAAATGCCGTTTCCATCCCAAATCCCATTTACACCTGTGATCGCCAAGGAAAAATTGTAGTAAACATCACGGTAAATGCTGAAGGAAGGGTTATAGATACTGATATTAACAAAGCGAGTTCAAACTCAGATAACGAATGTTTAATAGAAAAAGCACTCGAATACGCCCTTAACGCCAGGTTTTCGCGGTTAGCAGGAAGAAATGAGCAACCAGGCACAATTACTTATAATTTTAAACCTTAAGAATGGAAAAACTAAACCGCTGCGGATGGTGTGAAGGGGATGAGCTCTACGAAGCTTATCACGACAATGAATGGGGTGTACCAGTCTATGATGATGATACTATTTTTGAATTCCTTATTTTGGAAACCTTTCAGGCTGGTTTGAGCTGGATTACCGTGTTACGGAAACGGGAAAACTTCAGGGAAGCTTTTGATAATTTTGACTATAAGAAAATCGCTAATTATTCCGAAGAAAAAATTCAGGAATTACTTCAAAATCCAGGAATTATAAGGAATAAATTAAAGGTTCGAGCCACAGTAACTAACGCTAAGGCCTTTATGGAAGTTCAGAAAGAATTCAGCAGTTTTAGTAAATACATTTGGGACTTCGTGGATGGTGATCCTATTCAAAATGAACTGGAAGACTATAAGAATGCGCCGGCAACTACTGCTATTAGTGATAAATTAAGCAAAGATCTTAAAAAGAAGGGCTTCAAATTTGTTGGTTCTACGGTATTGTACGCCCATATGCAGGCTATAGGAATGGTGAACGATCACGAAATATCTTGTTTTAGACATTCAGAAGTGAAAGAGCTGGGAAAATAAATAGGAGTTTTTATTTAAAAGACGTTTTGGTTAAAATCTAAGCAGGATATTCTAAATAGCTAAGAAATTCGTCACGTGAAATTTCCTCTGCACCCAAATTTTCCAGATGCTGCGTATACACCTGGCAATCTATAAGCTTTACTCCTTCATTTTTTAATTTTCTTACCAGGGTTATAAAACCATATTTAGAAGCGTTACTTGCCCTGGTAAACATACTTTCCCCGCAGAAAACTTTCTTATCCTCCAGGTAAATTCCATAAAGACCACCAACTAAATTATCGTCTTCCCAAACTTCTACAGAATGCGCTATATTAAGCTCGTGTAAATCGCCAAAGCAATCTATCATTTCCTGGGTGATCCAGGTGCCGTGCTGGCCTTCACGTCTTATGTCGGCACAGGCTTCTATTACTGCCCTAAAATCTTTATTAAAAGTTACTTTAAACTTCTCTTTTCTGAGCAACTGTTTCATACTCTTAGAGACTTTTAAGTTCTCCGGAAAAAGCACCATTCTGGGGTCTGGACTCCACCAAAGTAAAGGTTGGGAAGCATCATACCAGGGAAAAATACCGTGATTATACGCATAGATTAATCGCGGAATACTCAATTCACCACCAATAGCCAGAAGCCCGTGTTCATCGGTATCAGAAACGGGTGGGAATTTTTCGTTATGTTGTAAATAATGCAACTAACCAGTATTATTGGGTGAATAGGAAATGTACAAAAAGAAAAAGCTTAGCAATCTTAATAGGATGCTAAGCTTTTTATAATTTGAATCCAATTTTTCTCACTTTATGAGACCTGGATAAACATAATAGTTTAATTTAATCTTACTTAATTTTCTATTCAGAAAACTACTAGAATGGAAGATCGTCGTAATCTTCTTCATTAAGATTATTTGCAGGCTCAAAATTATCAGGTGGTGGCACATTCTGCCCGCCTGAAGGTTGTTCTGCCTGTAAGTTTTCTATTCTCCATCCCTGGATAGAATTAAAATATTTGGTTTCCCCCTGTGGGCTTACCCATTCTCTACCTCTTAGGTTAATCCCTATTTTTACGGGTTGTCCCACCTGAAAATTATTGAGCAAGTCTGTTTTATCCTGTACAAACTCAACCATAATATGTTGCGGATATTGCTCCTCGGTAGTTACTACCATTTCTCTCTTTCTAAAACCGTTATTTCCAAAGGTCTTGGTTTCTCCTATCAATTTAATCTTACCTTGTACTTCCATCTTAATCTGTTTTTGCTAATAATAATTTCCAGGCAGCATCGGTATCGTTTTTCTCCAAAAACAACTGTGCCTGGGTATGAATATCTTTTTTGTTATTGGCTTTCACCAGGTCCGCCAAATCTTTATTTTCGGCTATAAAGCTATCTATTTCTTCTTTTTTGGGGAGTGCTTCTACGTTTCCTAACTTACCCAGATCATTTCCGGTTAGGGTTTTACTTTCCCTAATTTCAGCAGGAATAGCATCAATACCAATTCCTAGAGAAGAGAGAGGTTTTGGCACCTCAAACATTCCAAGATTGGCGCGGCTATACCAATTGCCTCCCATTCTGGCTACAAGATCTATTTTATGCTGATCTATAAATCCGTCTTCATCCAGAATGTTTTCGTTAATATGCATTTTCAGGACTTCGCAAATTACAAGATTTCCTGCGCCACCTTCCTGACCGGTTTCAATGACTTGCTTTACCTTACATTCAAATTGTACCGGGGATTCTGCCACACGAAATGGCCTTACAAGTTCCGATTTCAGCATTGAAAATCCTGCTTTTTCAAACTCATTTACGCCTTCGGCATATTCGGTACTGGAAAGAGACATTTGTTGCACAATATCATAATTCACAATATTGATCACCACCTCATCTATACTTTTCACATTATTGTAAGTATGCTTCACCGTATTATCACGACCTCTCCTGGCCGGCGAAAAAATAAGGGTGGGCGGGTTAGATCCAAAAACATTAAAAAAGCTGAAAGGTGATAAATTTGGTCGCCCCTCAGCATCTATGGTACTGGCAAAAGCAATAGGCCTTGGCCCAATGGCACCAAGCAAATAGCGGTGAAGTTTACCCGTGCTAACCTCTTTTGGATCTATTGTAAGCATATTTATTTTTTGGCAAAGGTAACGAAACCAACAGGGAATGAAAAGCCAGAGCGTGCAATAAAATTCGTATAAAAACGCTTATCTTTAAATCTTATAAAGCTTAAAGGCCTGTATGAACTTCACAGACGAACGCACTTTTAATCGCTGGTTTATTATTATTTCGTGCCTTATCGTAGTAGGCCTGGTGTTATGGAATACCAGCATCTTTTTTCAACGCTTAAAAGAAGACGAAAGAGCAAAAATGAGCGTTTGGGCCAAAGCACAGGAAGCGCTGGATAGAGATCCCGCCCCCGAGGATGCCGACCTGGATCTTATTCTGGAAATTTTAAATAACAATACCACGATCCCTATTATTCATACCGACGCCGATGGAGAAATTGCATACACAACTAATATAGATCCAGGTAAATTAGAAGATCCTGAACGCGCAGAAAAATTGCTGGCAAGTTTAAAAGATGAAAATGAACCTATTATCATCAACCTGGGAAATGGAGAAAAACAATATATCTATTATGGAAATTCACCGGTCTTAAACAGCCTTAAGTATTACCCAATAGGACTGGTGCTAATTGGCTTTCTCTTTATTGGGGTGGTTTATTTCTTTTATACCACAACTAAAAATAGCGAACAGAACAAACTTTGGGCCGGAATGGCTAAAGAAACGGCACACCAGATCGGGACTCCTTTATCTTCTCTTATTGGCTGGACCGAAATTCTGAAACAGGAAAATGTAAACGAATCCTATATCACCGAAATGGAAAAAGATATTACGCGACTGGAAACAATTACAGAGCGGTTTTCTAAAATAGGTTCTTCTCCAATTCTGGAAAAAACAAATATCATTGAAGCGACTCAAAATAGCTATGATTATTTAAAAACCAGAAGTTCCAGGCTTATAGAGTTCTCTATAGATACCCCAAAAGGAAATATCCCGGTGATGTTAAACCGCCAACTTTATAGCTGGACCATAGAAAACCTTGTAAAAAATGCCATAGATGCGATGCGAGGAAAAGGGAAGCTAAATATTAGTATTCAGGAGGAACAAAAATGGGCTCATATCTTTATTAAGGACACCGGCAAAGGCCTGGAAAAAAATAAATTCAAACTCATTTTTGAACCCGGACATACCAGCAAGAAAAGAGGTTGGGGACTTGGATTATCTTTAGCGAAGAGAATTATTGAAGGCTATCATCACGGAAGAATAAAAGTAGCCGAAAGCGAAATTAATAAAGGAACAACCTTTAAAATCTCTCTTAGAAAAGTTTAAAACTCAGATAGTTTCTCTCTTAGATCTTCAGGAATTCTGAAGGTTTTATCTTTATCGAAATCATAACAAACCACTACATCTTTTCCTTCGGCACAAATCTCGTTGGCTTCATCCAAAATCAAATGCTTTAAACCGAAACTACTATTTTTAATAAAATCTAGTTTGGTTTTTACGATGGCTTTTCCGGGATAGTAAAGAGACTTTTTGAAATCACAATGCGTAGAAACCAACATGGTTCCCATATTGCTGTTTTCATACATTTCGTAAATGCCCGAAGCTTCCCAAAAATTCACGCGTCCCGATTGCATATAGCGCATAAACGAGATATTATTCACGTGTTTATACATATCTAAATCACTCCAGTCTATTCTTAGCTGAAGTTCTAACTTATACGTTTCGGCCTCCATTAAAGATTTACGTGAATAGATTCTGCTAACTTTTTGAACTCTTCATCCTCCATTTTCACACTATTTGAAAAGTCCATATCACTCATAGAATTGAGTGGAATTAGATGAACGTGGGCGTGTGGAACTTCAAGTCCTACAACTGCCATTCCTACCCTTTTGCAATCAACGGTTTTCTTTAGGGCCAGGGCTACTTTTCGAGAAAATCGCATCAATTCCTGATAGACTTCCTCCTCCAGGTCAAAAATATAATCTACTTCTTCTTTGGGAATACAGAGCACGTGACCCCTGGCATTGGGATTTATATCTAAAAAAGCTAAAAACTGACTATCCTCGGCGATCTTGTAAGTAGGGACTTCGCCTTTTACAATTTTGGTGAATAAACTAGACATAATAATTCTTGAATTGGTTAGTACTCTAAAATTAAAATCCTTTTCACAGAACCTTAGTTAAAGGTATTGGAAAAGGATTTTACAAAGTGTTAAAAACCGGGAACTTATTCTCTCCAGATCTTTAATATTTCAAATTTCATCGTTCCGCTAGGAACATTAATTTCTGCGGTATCACCAACTTTTTTACCCAGTAACCCCTTACCGATTGGAGAATCTACAGATATTTTCCCTGTTTTTAGATCGGCTTCACTTTGGGCTACCAGTTTATATTCTACCTCAGCACCATTAGTTTGGTTCTTTATTTTTACGTGAGAGTGCACTAAAACTTTATCGGTATCTAATTGAGATTCGTCTATCACTCTTGCGTTAGCAACCACTTCTTCTAATTTAGAAATCTTCATTTCTAAAAGTCCCTGTGCTTCCTTAGCAGCATCATACTCGGCGTTCTCACTTAAATCTCCTTTATCCCGGGCTTCGGCAATAGCTTCAGAAGCTCTTGGCCGTTCCACATCACGTAGCTGATTTAGCTCATCTTTCAATTTTTTTAGCCCCTCTTCAGTATAATAAGATACTTTGCTCATAACTTCATCGTTTATATAAATAGAAAAAATCCCATAGCGCGACGGGATTTGTTTAACAAATATAATAAATTTACGCCTTGAAAACAATAATAATATTTAGCGAAAAATTTGCCAATATGATGAAAAAAACTCTTGTTTTACTTCTATTTTCAGCAATTTTTAGCGCGTGCTCCACAAATGATGATAATTCGCTTAATAACCCCAACCTTATTAATTTGAATTTCAGGCTCCAACTAAATCTAGATTTCCCTGAATATAATGATCTTCAATTCCCAGGCAATAGCTTTGCAACCTATAACGAAGGTATACGTGGGGTTGTTGTATATAACATCAATAATTCACAATACACCGCTTTTGAATTAAGCGACCCTAATCATCCACCAAGTAATTGTTCTGCAATGACCGTTGAAGGCGTAGTTGCTACCTGTAATTGTGAAGATGGAAACTCTTATAATATTATTACCGGGGAATTACTGGAAGGTGAAGGCCAGTACTCTATGAAGCCATACCGCATTGAACGTCGCGGCAATACGATTGAAGTTTATAATTAAAAACTTACCAACCAATTATTTTATTTGAATTTTAATTATATTTATTATAGAAATAGATTAATTATGAGCATTTTACAACTCAAAGACCAGGTGATAAATAAGCTGAAAAATGCTGATGAAGATTTATTGAAAAAAATAGAAGCTACCATTAAGGATTATGAAGAAGATAAAATAGTAGCGCACACCATCGCCGGTGAGCCTCTAAACATCAAAAAATATAAAGAGGAAGTTCTTAAAGGTGAAAGAGATATAGAAGAGGGAAGACACTACACAACCAAGGAGCTAAGAAAAGAAATAGAAAAATGGAAGAGGTAATTTGGTCTCAACAAGCCAAACTTGACTTATTTCATATTTGGGAATTCTATTCCTACAAAAATTTAAAAGCAGCCGATAAAGTTATTGGAAAAATAATTGAAACAGCAGAAACCATAACTTTCTCCACTCAATATCAAAAGGAAGAATTTTTAGAAGAATGGCATCGGCGGGCCCTGTATAAACACTTCAAAATTATTTATTCTGTAAGGAACAACAACTTATTAGTTTTAAGAATTTTCGATTCACGCCAAAATCCCTCCAAAATGATACTTTAAAAACCTCTCCCCTCCCATGAAAGAGGAGGAGAAAGGTGACAAACAAATTAAAACTTCAAAGTAATTCCGGCTAAAAAGTTGGTAGTTGCTTGAGGATAGTAACCTGCTCCATCTAAAGTTTGTAAACCCGTTGAAGTATCTGGGTTTTCTACATCAAAAGTGTAGTAATAGCCATTAGATACATATTTTTCGCCAAATATATTATTGACCAAACCTGTAAATACCACTTCTTTAAATAAAGGCGCGTTTCTCCAAGTATACTGAACATTAAAATCGTTTACGAAATATGCATCTAACTTAGAGGTTTCGGCTTCAATATTGCTCATATATTGCTCTCCCACATATTTTGAAAGTAGGCTTAATTCCAAACCATTTACAGGCAGATAACTAATTCTATTACCACCCACTATTGAAGGAGAAAAAGAAATATCGGTATTCCCAAAATCAACCAGTTCACCATCCCAGGTAGCTACAAAATCGATATTCTTATTTTGGCTTAAAGCCAGGTTTGGCCTTAGCACTACTTTTTCTGAAAGTCTAATTATCGCATCTATTTCCAGACCTAAGCGATAACTATTTCCACTATTTTCACGAATAAAAGAACCAACATCATCAATACCTCCAGTAAGAACCAGTTGATTTTGATAATCCATATAATATAAATTGGTATTTAGCTGAACACCTGTTGTATTAAGCCTCCAGCCCAATTCATAATCGTTTAGTTCTTCGTGTTCAGGATCACCATTTTCATAATCGCTTCGTCTTGGCTCTCTATTGGCACGGGCGTAAGAGAAATAAAATTGATTTTGATCGTTCAAAGCATAGGTTAATCCGGCTTTTGGATTGAAAAATGTGAAAGAATCATTTACCAGGAATTCATTCCCTTCAGATAAAACTCCTTCGGTTTCATAATCTATAGTTCTGACTTGCATATCTAAATAACCGGCCAGTTTATCTGAAATCGCATAAGTCGCTTTTCCGTATAGGTTAAAGTCAGTTTTTCTTCCTACATTTTCATAATATGGCTCATAAGGATCATTATTTCTAGCAAAACGCGTGTAAATAACTTCACCGAAATGATCGCCTATGTATCGGTTCCAGGCACCGCCAAAATTCACGTCCCAGCCTGCATCCTGATAATTTAAACCGAAAGTAGTTCCGTAGAAATCATTATCCAGCCATTTAGTACCTACCAAATCTGAAGTGGAAACTTCTTCCCCATTAGCTTGAAAATTTTCCAATCCGAATTCATTCAAAACCGCATCCTCTTCATATTCCTCGTAATAACCGCGCCCGTAAGTATAATGGAAAGCAAGATTAGAAGACCAGTTTTTATTATACTCCTGGTTCCACAGTAACTGGTAGTGATCTTGCTTGTAATTATCGGTTTGGTTTTCATAGAATTTAGTATTTCCAGCCTCATCGGTATATACTCCCGCAGGATTATAGGTTCGATCGTTTTCCAGGGTTTCTGCATCTATCCCATACCAGGCCTGGTAAGTAGTTTCGCTACCTCCAAATATTATGGCCTTAACGAGTGTATTTTCGTCTATATAGGTTCCTTGTAGAAAGTAAGATTTTAAATCGCTGCTGGCCCTATCTATATAGCCATCACTTTTAATTTGTGAAGCACGGCCGGCAAACTCCCAATGATCGTCTATAAGACCAGTACTGAATTTCACGGTATGCTTGTGTGTATTAAAAGAACCGTAGCTATTGGCAATTTTTGCGTTTGCTTCTTCGCTGTAACCATCGGTTAGAATATTTATACTGGCTCCAAAAGCACCAGCGCCATTTGTGGAAGTTCCCACCCCACGTTGCAACTGTAAATTCTCTACCGAAGATGCAAAATCGCCCAGGTTCACCCAAAAGGTTCCAAGGCTTTCAGCATCGTTATAAGGAATCCCATTTATAGTCACATTGGTACTGGTTGGGCCACTTCCTCTCACCCTAATCCCGGTATAACCCACGCCGGCACCGGCATCACTGGTAGTTACCACATTAGGCATATAATTCATTAACACAGGAATATCCTGGCCCAGGTTACGATCTTCAATTTCCTCATTACTAAGGTTACTATAAGTAATGGGAGATTTTGCGGTAACTCTTACCGAAGAAAGAAAAACCTCATCCAGAACTTCTTCAACATTAGCAAGGTCTACATTTAAGGTTTTGTCCTGATCAAGGTTTACCTCTAAACTTTTCTGATTTCCATAAGAAAATACGAGTTTATAAGTTCCTTCTTTAAGCTCGAGGCTATACCTGCCATTTTCATCGGTAGCTGTACCTTCTCCAGATTCTACGGCATAAACTGCCACGCCTTCTACCGGCTTTTCGCCACGGGTTACTTTTCCCTTTACAATGTGTGTTTGAGCAACGGCTTGCAGTGAAATAAGGCAGAGGCCGGTAAAAAATAATAAAGATTTCATTCGTAAGAAATTATTTACGAATAAAAGGGGCTATTATTCCTTGGTTAAAAATTAGATAAAAAAAATCCTGAAATTGCCCACCGGTGTTTTGGCATTTTCAGGAGTACATACGTTGCGCATTTTGCGCTTGTCCCTTGGCAGCATTACCTGCCCAGGTTCTTTGGGTATGATCTCAGCCACACTTAAGTGGCACCCCTTTGAGATTTGCGGCAAATGTATAAGACTTTTACGAAATAGCAATAATTTTTGCGCCTATAATTTAGACCTATTACTTATTAGCTCCAGTCAGGCTCACAATCATCTCTTAGGCATAAAAATTCTAAGATCAGGCATAATGCCGGTTTCATTTCGTTTAAATGGTGTAATTTTGGTGATAATAATTTTATGCGAAACACAAAGCGCTCCATAACCTATAAAGTAATTGGCGGATATCTCCTTATAGCCGCCCTCGCCGCTGTTTCCGTTTGGCTGGTATGGAACCAGGTTGTTGCTTTTAGTAGGGTTTCAGAAAACAACAATAATAATAACGAGCAGCTTTTTATGCTGAGCGATATTACCACCAGCCTTTATGAAACTGAAAACTTGAGTAGACAGCTTATTCAAACCGGGAATGAAGCTGATCTCGAGAAGTACCAAAATCAAATAGATAGTATTCAGCTTGATATTCAAAGATTAAAAACCGGTTATGCAGATAGTTCAATGAAAAATGAACTGGATAGCATTAAAGAATTGCTATCTGAAAAGTCAACCAACCTCCAGGAACTATACGAACTAAGAGAACAGCAACGCAACCAAAATTACTATTCCCAGGTTTTAAATGAATTAAAAAAAATAGATCCATCTTTTGAAGATTATAATTACCGCCAACGTTTTTCCAACCTGGAACCTCATCAACGTAGATTATTAATTAGATGGCTGGAATATTCACGGGAAGACAATGCTGAAAAACTCACCAACCGAACTGCAGACTCTATAATAGGTTCGGTTAGAAATGTATTAAGCGAGCTAGAAATTGCTAACCGACGGTTTCAAAATACCGTAGATAAAAAGGAGCAGGAATTCCTGGAAAATGATATGATTATTAACCAGCAATTAAGACGCTTGCTGGGCAAAATTGAACTGGAAGAACGGGAAGCCTCCATACAGCGAGCTAAAGTGTCCCAAAATATGATAGAAGAGAGCTCGCAAATATTCCTGATTGCGGGTATTGTGAGTTTCCTAATTATATTATTATCGCTAATTTTTATCATTAAAGATATTACTAAAAGTCAGCAGTACAGGAGACAATTAGAGGAAGCCAAAGATTTTGCTGAAACCCTGTTAAGAAGGCGGGAACAATTTATGGCCGCGATTACCCACGATTTACGATCGCCGTTAAATACGCTTATTGGCTATACAGATCTAATTGAAAAATCCTCCCTCAACACCAAGCAGTCCCATTATATGGACCAGGTAAAAAAATCGTCTAACTTCATTCTGCATTTAGTTAACGATCTCCTTGATCTTTCTAAACTGGAAGCCGGAAAAATGACGGTTGAAAAGCTACCGTTTAATCCTGCGAAACTTATAAAAGATACTGTTTACAACGCTTTACCGGCAACCAGAAATGAAAATGTAGCGATTGTTTTTGAAGCTTCAAAAGATGCAGACACACAAGTTCTTAGCGACCCATTCAGGATCAAGCAAATAATTGCCAACCTCATCACCAATGCCTGTAAGTTTACTAAAGAAGGTGAAATTAAAGTCAACATTTACCTTAAGAAAGAAATTGAAGATAGTTACTGCCTTATTATTTCGGTAAAAGATACTGGAATTGGAATTTCTGAAGAAAAGCAAGAAGAGATCTTTGAGGAATTTTCACAGGAGAATACAAAAATAGAAAAAGCTTACGGCGGAACAGGGCTAGGACTCACTATTACCAAGAGTTTGACCGAATTATTAAAAGGTGAATTGAAACTGAAAAGCAAACAGGGCGAAGGTAGCGAGTTTACGGTTTTTCTTCCCGTTAGAAAACTTACTACTGAAGCAGCTAAAGTACCTGAAGTAGAAGCTACACCTGAATTACCTGATCTTTCCGGGAAAACCGCTCTTATTGTAGACGATGAACCTTCTCAGCTTTCGCTCACGGGCGAATTGCTTAAATCTATGGGAATGCAGTGCGATAGCGCATTGAACGGAAGCGACGCTCTTAAGAAATTGGAAAACAGAGAATATTCGCTGGTTTTAACCGATATACAAATGCCAGAAATGGATGGTTTTGACCTGATTAAAAATATCAGGAAA
>VMHT01039658.1_pt1 | contig 20841 bp, 8 predicted proteins | sample 4693611 | NCBI WGS metagenome assembly VMHT01 (sample SAMN12280063, study PRJNA550983) | marine metagenome | isolation source: seawater sampled from same location over 5 years 0.02-0.2 micron viral filtrate | place: USA: collected off the coast of southern California halfway between the port... ...
ATATGCTGGTGTGGTTATAAGAGATCCGCAAATAATACAGATAGCCGCACAAAAAGTACAACAAGAAGAAGTAAACGAAAAATCATAATAAATGGGACTATTAACAGAAACTAACGCTCAATATTACTCTGGCCAACAGTTGTTTACAGGTGTTACAGGAGCTAGTTTCACCTGGACAGGTGACACTGATTTAATTGTGGCTCTAGCTGGAGTTTCTAACACTAACTTTAAAGTATTAAAAAATGGTACTAAGTTAGATTATGGTACTGCTACATCAGAGTATACAGCTTCTGGTAATGTTATAACTTTAGGCACAGCGTTAATAGCTTCAGATATTTTAGAAATAAAATTATTACAATTTGCTATAGATAACAACTATGGCAGCTATGAGTATATAAAGTTAGATGACGTTATAAATAACTTTATTGTAGCTTACGTAGGAGCTGGTAAATTAATACCATCTGCTAAAAGAACTGATATAATGTTTCATGCTAAAAGAGGTTTACAAGAGTTTAGCTACGATACATTAAAAAGTATTAAATCACAAGAATTAACTATACCACCTAGTTTATCTATAGTTATACCACAAGACTATGTTAACTATGTTAAGTGTTCATGGATAGATGATGCTGGAGCTAAGCATATTATTTATCCAACTAGAGTAACTTCTAACCCAACAGAACTACCTATCCAAGATGATGATGGTATACCAACTCAAGATGCTCAAGGTGAAAACAATTTAGCAGAGCAATCAAAAACTGAAACTAGATGGGCTGCTCAAGGAAGTGAAAACGATTTAAGACCAGATGATTATAGATATCCTTTTAATGAAGGTTTAATTGGTCAAAGATATGGACTACAACCTGAAGAAGCTCAAGTAAACGGTAAGTTTACTATAAACGAAAGAACCGGTACTTTTTCTTTCTCAAGTGATTTAGCAGGTAAATTAATTATACTAGAATACATATCTGATGGTTTATCTGTAGACTTAGATATGAAACTACCTAAAATGGCAGAGCAAGCGATGTACATGCATATAGCGTATTCTATACTATCAGGTAGAGCAGGTATTCCAGAATATATAGTAAATAGATTTAAGAGAGATCGTTCTAGCGCTCTTAGAAACGCTAAAATACGTTTAAGCAATATAAAGATAGAAGAGATATCTCAAGTGTTTAGAAACAAATCTAAATGGATTAAACATTAAATATGCCGGAAATTAAAAATACTTTTGTAGGGTCTAAAATGAATAAAGATTTAGACTCTAGACTTATACCAAATGGTGAATATAGAGAAGGTAAGAATATAAGCGTAAGTACCTCTGAAGGTTCAGATGTTGGTGCTTTAGAGAATATAAAAGGAAATATAAAGGTTACTGATTTTAATTTAACAGGTGATAATTTAGAAATAATAGGTTACTACGCTGACGTTTTAAATAGTAGAATTTATTTTTTTATAACTAATTTTTCGGATTCCTCTATAGATTCTTTAAGAAACTACTCATCTCCTAGCAAAACTATAACTTTAAGTGGTATAACAAGCACTATAAATGGAGCCGATCACTATATATGTTATTGTCAAATACCTAGCTTTGAAAATACATTTGATGTTGAAAATATTGTTTTCAAAACATTATTAACCGGTACTTTTTTAAATTTCTCTAAAACACACCCTATATTAGGTGTTAATTTATTAGAAAATTTATTATTTTGGACAGACAATAGAAATCAACCAAGAAAAATAAACGTTGAAAAAGCTATAAATAATTCAAGCTACTACAACTCAGAAGACAATATTTCCGTAGCTAAGTATGCTCCTTTTAGCCCTATAGGTTTTTTAAAAAATGTTTTTGGAACTGATGAGTCTACTTTAATAAATGAAAAAGATGAATGGTTAGCTCCTTTTTTTGGATTACCAGGACAAATATATGATAGAAACGCAGGTGCTCCAATTGATGATGTTTTACTTTTTGGTAACTCCGCAGGTAGATTAACAGATCATTTACCAACTGGAGCAGCATCGTACGACATAAGGATAACAAGCGCTAGAGAACCTAACAAAGGTGAAGCTATTGTTAAAAGTATAGTTGCTGATTCTAGCGGAGATTTTATATATATAAAGTCAATATCTGGAGCAGACATTAACGATATAACAACAACTTTAGGATGGCTAGATGGTACTTTTCTGTTTCAGTTAAGAAACCCTAATTATAATTCTAGTTTTGCTGGTGATAAAAACTTATTAGAAAATAAGTTTGTTAGATTTAGCTATAGATTTAAATATGACGAAAATGACTATTCGTTAACTGCTCCTTTTTCTCAACATGCTTTTGTTCCTAAGCAATATGGTTATTTTGTAGGTATAGACAGTGATGAAGCTAAACAATCCAGCATTGTTGAATTTATGGAAAATCAAGTAACAACAGCTGGATTGGTAATTGAATTACCGCATTCACCTGACGTAATAGAGGAAAAATTAAAAGTGAGTGAAATACAACTGCTTTACAAAGCGTCTGATGAACAGAGTTTAAAAGTTATAAAAGATTTAAAAATTAAAGATATAACAGGTTCTGTTGAAAGTTTATCAATAAAGTCAGTTGGGAATAATTATGGTGTAGGAACATTTAACAATGTCTCTTTGGGAGGTGGAAGTGGTATCGGTGCTAAAGCGACTATAATTGTTAACGGAGCCGGAAGGTTAACTTCTGCAGTTATAACGACTTCTGGTGAAGGTTATTTAGCTAGTGACGTTTTAACTGTTCCACCACTTGCTGTTGCCCCTGCTACACCTAGTGGCTCTGGAGGAGAGTTAAATATAACGTTGTCTAATACTATAATTTATAAATATTCTTCTGAGAAACCTACTAAAGTGCTTCCAGAAAAAGAAATAGTAAGAGTAAGCGACATAATACCATTAAGGGCCGCTACTCAAGAGGTTGTTGGCAATAGAATTATTTATGGTAATTTTTTACAAAATAAAACAACACCTGATTCTTTAAGGTATTCAGTTTCTAAAGTAAACAAAGGTACAAACTCTCCAAGTGTTAAAAAAGAATTAATAAATCATAATTTAAAACAAAACAGATCATACCAAGTGGGCATAGTTCTTCAAGATAGGTATGGTAGAGCTTCTAATGTTATTTTAAGTAACAATGAATTAACTTTTAATTCTAGTTTTTTTAGTAATTACAGCAACGGAGGCACAGATCCTTTAACATGGGGTGGTGATTCTTTAAAAGTTGAATTTGACGAGTTAATACCTTCAGAAAAAACAACAGACTATGTTGGCGTTTGGAATTCAGACACTAACCCATTAGGTTGGTATACTTACAAGTTAGTTGTAAAACAACAAGAACAAGATTACTACAATATATATACAGCAGGTAGCGTTAGTGGTAATTTTGATTTTGAAGAATATGAAACACCAATAACTTATTCTAATACAGAGTCTATTTCTCAAATAGCTCTATTTAATGATAATATTAATAAAGCTCCAAGAGACTTAAAAGAAGTAGGACCTTCTGATAAAATATATAGTTCAAGTACTATATTATATAACAGAGTTAAACAAACACATAGAGGAAGCGATAATTCGCCGGATATAGCTAATATTGGTGAACAAAATAGAAATCCTAGTAAAATAGAAATAACAAATATTAAACCTTTTAGAGAGATTGGTGATTGGACTACTAAGAAAAATATAGATATGCATTTTTTCTTAATGGGAGCAGATGGTAACTCTCAACTACCTAACGCAGGTGTATACATATACCCAGGTTATGAAGGTACTGTCAATCCTTTTTTTATGAAGGATAATAAAAATCCTTTAGTAGCTACTTTAAAAACAAATAATAGACTAGGATACACTTCGACTGCTCAGCAAGCTGCTCAACAAGGTAATACTGATATTTTTGCTAAACAATTAAACGTTTTTGAAACAAATCCTATTAGATCTGCAATAGACATATATTACGAAACATCTACATCTGGATTAGTATCAGATTTTAATAACAATGTAGATGCTGGTTTTGGTACTCCAGCTCCAGGAGGTTTAACAGATATAAATATTCAGTTTAGAGAATCAACTACATCTCCGGTAGATATAAGTAATACTTTTCAAATAGTAAACACTCAAAATCAACCTTTAAATAATTCTACATGTAGGGTATTAACACCCGAAGTTTTTACTATAAATTCTAATGGTCAAAGATCTCAAATTTTACCATCACCTATTACTCTTCAAGAGGTTCAAGCAGCTGCATTACCTAGTACTCCTCCGATTTATAAGTTAACTAGTGCTAATACAGAAATTTTTAACTCTTTATCTACAATATTAAATAACTATATAATTAAATTTACTTTAAAAGTAGATGGATTTGCCGATGTTATTGTAGAAAAAGAATTTAACCTAACAAATGTTAAACCATCTATATATAAAATAATGTCTTCTGAAATTACTTTTAATGATGGAGGTTTTCAAAGCACAAATCCTTCGGCTGGTGACTTTTGGTTTGATGGAAATTTTATAGACAATGGAGGTTTACAGGCTTTCTTAGATAGCGACGAAAATAATCCTGTTGATGTAGTTAACTATGCGGGTAATGACTATGGAAATGATTATACTTTAAATCAAAATTTTATAGTAAAAAACCAAAACGAAATACAAAGAGGTGTTAATGGCCCAGTGCCTGTTCCAAATAATTTAAACGTTGCTGGAGGAGAAGCTTTTCAATACTCGGTATCACAAACTCTTCCATCTGGAGGAAATATATTATATTTATCTTCTTTGTATTATTCACCTCTAGACATTTGTTATTTTGGATTTACCACTAATGGGGCCGAATTAATATCTTCTTTTTCAGAGAATAATGATGCTAAGTTTGTTAACACAGGTAATGTATTAGGTACAAAAGACGAAGGTGTAACAGCTAAAATACTATCAGTTACTAGATACAATGCTAGGTATAAAGGAGACGTATATCCTTCTAAAATATACTGCACTGATCCAAGTAGCGATGTTAACAAAGCTCATGACTTTGCGATAAGAGATATAGCTAGCGGGCCAACAACAAACTTATCTACGGACAGGACAGGCGGTGTTTATCCTACTGTTTCCTACATAGGAGGAGCTTTTCAAAACAGTGATTTTGAAGTTGGTAGCAATCCATTCACTGGGTGGAGAGGAGCCTATATGTACTATATAAAACTAAGTATTACAGACGCTAGTGATGGTCCTGGTTCTTTGTCTAGCATACCATACTATATTAAATTAGTTATTTATAACAATTTCGCTTAAAATTATAAACATGGCTTATCAATTAGAAGTAAAATATTATAATTCGTTTTGGTTAAAACAGATTACAACACCTTTAGTAGCTAATGTTACTAGCACAGGCAATAGATATGTTAGTCTTTTTCCAGGTGTTGAAGGTTTGAGTTTTAACAACGGCACCAACGAAGGTTTTCCAAACTTTCCTCAACCAACCGGCAATGTTAAACCTTATTCAAATGTTTATTCAGGAGATAATGACGAATACGATGTTAATAATGGTTCAAACTATATAATAGAAGAGTCTAGGATAAGAGGTGGATACAACAATACACAAGTTGACCTAGGGGTAAGGGCTTACTTAAAAGAAGACTCTAATAGTGTTAGATATAGAAATAGCAGCTTAGTTTATTCTGGAGTTTTTAATAATAGAACAAACATAAATAATACAAACGTTTTTTCTGTGGCTGAAGATATAACAAAAACAGTAGACCCTCACAATGGCTCTGTTCAATTGATTTATGCTATGGATAATAACTTAACTATATTTCAAGAAAACAAAGTTAGCCAAGCTTTGATAGACAAAGATGCTATATATTCAGCTGAAGGAACACCTATAAACACTGTTTCAAACGTTGTGATAGGTCAAGTAACACCTTACTCAGGTGAATATGGTATAAGTAGAAATCCAGAAAGTTTTGCTAGTTTTGGATTTAGAAGATACTTTGCAGATAAAGATAGAAATGCGGTAATGAGGTTATCAAGAGACGGTTTAACTGAAATATCTCAATATGGTATGAAAGATCATTTTAGAGATGAAATGGCTAAAATATCTGATAAAGTGGTTGTTTTTTCTGAAAGATACCCTATAGTTTATAATACTAACACAGGGTATATTACTCAAGGCCCTTTCACTTTACTGCCTGATCCACCTGGCCCAGCTCTTATAGAAGCTCCTTTAGGCAACTTTGTTGCTTTAGCGGTTTTTGACGTAAACCAAATAAAAGCTGAAATAGGTTCTCAAGTACAAGTCAACTGGGATTACAATACAGATCCGGATGACTGGGTAGATTTAAATGTTTTTGTTACTGGTTTTGGAACTAGAAGTGATTATGGAGCTGTTGTTTATCTTAGTTCTGGTAGAATAGGTGATGGATTTCTTCCACAAACAGGCATAAGCCCTAGCTTTAGATTTAAAACTTTTAAAAAAGATAAAATACAAGGTGGATATGATAATTACAAAAACAATTACATAATATCTTTACAAAGAAGTTCAGGTAGTAAAACAACAGAAGAAACAAGTGATTACTATAGTACACTTGCTTTTGACGAGTCTGTAAGAGGTTGGACCACTTTTTATACTTATAGACCTGGATTTATGTTTAGTTTAAAAAATAATTTTTATTCTACTAAATACAGCTCTTTGTATCTTCAATATGATAATACGCAAAGAACAAATACTAACAATTTTTATGGAGTTCAGTATAGTTCTTCTATAACTTTTGTTTTTAATGGAGCTCCTTCTAGTTATAAAAATTTTAAAACTATTAATTATGAAGGTAGTAGTGGATGGCAAGTTGAGTCATTTAGTTCTGATATAGTTGGAAATATATCATCTAACCAAGATGATCAAGATAATGATAGAGATACTTCGTCTATAATAAGAAGTTATGAAGAAGGTTTATACAAAGAAAAAGGCATATTATACAGAGCTGGTTTTAGCAGAAAAGACAATAAGTATTTTGCTAACCTAATAAATAATAGTATAGAAAAATCAGAGGAAATTGTATTTGGATCTTCTATGACAGGTATAAAAGGTCATTTTGCAACAGTTAAAATGTCAATAGACTCATCTACTAGTTTTGGCGGAACAAAGGAATTATTTGCCGTGTCAACAGAATTTGTAGTATCAAAAAAATAAAATATTATGACAACAGAAGAAATACAAGCGATGTTAGATGGTCTACAAAGACCTAATCAAACTTATAATATGTGGGCGGCAGCAGCTGTGCCTTCTGTTGTTATAGGTGTAGATGCTTTTATAAAAAATAGAAAAGCAAAAACTGATTTAAAGAAACAACAAGGTTATGTTGATACTCTTATGAAAAACTATATGGAAACTCCTATATATAATCCATATGATAATTTAAGTGTAGCAACTCAAGCTAATCAGATTAAAATAGAAGAAACTGATAAAGCTTTAGCTAATACATTAGATACGTTAAGAGCTCAAGGAGCTTCTGCCGGTGGTGCAACTGCACTTGCTCAAGCAGCATTAAGAAGCAAAGCTGGTATTGCAGCTGATATTGAAAAGCAAGAAGTATTTAACGAAAGGTTAAAAGCTCAAGGAGAAATAATGGTTCAAAATGCTGAAATGCAAAGAAGAGGCCAGCAAATGGATTACGAGCAAAGTAAGGCTGATCAATTACGTATGGAACAATTTGCTTACGGCGAAAGAGCAGCTGACATGGCTGGAGCATTAGGCAGTTTAGGCTTACAAGCTGCTAGAGGATTAGGTAGCAATAGAAGTGAAAGACAAAAGCTAAACAATAACCAACAAGATAAAACCTTTATGGACGATGCTAATATGAGAAATAGAGCAGCACAGCAAGAAATAGAAAGAGATTATCAAGAAAGAATGCAAAACAGTTTAATTAACAATACAGATGGTGATAGCTTAACTTTAGCAGATGAAATTTTTGACACTAATATGGATAATACAAACTTTACTGCAAACGCTTCAAACGCTGCAAATCAATCAGGTTTAGATCAAGTGGCAGGTATGCAGCTCATGGATCCAGGTAGTAGCCCATCGTTAGATCTTAGCCAGCCAGCAAGTGCAGAGCCAAGTTTTTACGAACAGTACGTAAAAAACCAACTGTGGAATAACGACAAATTGTTGGAATGGTTTAGAGAAAATAAATAGATTAAAAACAATAAATTATGCCAAGAGTAAAAACAATAAGTCCAGGTAGATTAACTGGTGTAAGTAGATTAACAAGAGACGCTGCTAGACAGGTAGGTAGACAAAAAGATATTGAATATCAATTTGCACTACAAGACTGGCGAGCAGAAAAAGCTAAACTTGAAGGTATAAAGCAAGAACAGTTAAATTATTTAGACCAAAAGATGAAGATGATAGCTGGCGAAGAGCAAGCTGGTGGTGCGACTTTTGATGAAGGATTTAAAAAAGCTCAAATGGAGCAAGCTAAAGAATATGCTAGTATTGTGTCTGATATTAAGCTTGGTAATATAGATCCAGGAGATGGTTATGCTAAATTAGCAGTATTTGATCAATCATTAAAAAACATAGAAACAGCAATACCAAATATAAACGCTCTTAATAAAAGACTTCAAGATGCTATGAATAAAGAAGAAGGTGAAGTTGGTTCTTTTATTTATGATGGCTCTGGTAAAACTTTTGAAATAGCGCAATTATTTAATGACATGTATTCGCCTACTAGAAGTGGTAATGTATCTACAGTTATTGAAAATGGCAAAACTTTTTTAGTTCATAAAGATGGGCAAAAAATATCTATAGAAGGTTTAAATGCTATAATGAGTGGGGAAAACCCTGATTATCCTATTAACTTTGTAGAAGATCCAAGAGAAGCTCTCCAAGCTGTTCATGATGTTATGATGAAAGAAAACGATAGTGAATTTAAAATTAGAAAAGGAACTAAAGTTAAAAACAGCAAAGGCCAAACAGTAGCCACTACTAAAGATCAATACTACTTAAAAAAAGGTTCAAACTATGATAATAGGTTAAACGAAGCTGTTGTACCTATATTGAATGATAATGATAAAATGAAAGGTTTTTGGTTAAATTTAGGTGGTGAAGGCAATTGGAATAACAGTGAAGAACAAAGAAAAATAGCTCAACAAGCTTTAGTTGATATGGCTAGAAACTCTTTTGGACCTAAAAACGATGTATTAACTATAGATGTTTCGCTACCTAAAGGCGATGAAGAAGATGGTGACGGTGACGACAAGAAACCTATTAGCTTGTCATACAAAAGTTGGATAGATGAGAACTTAAAAGGCGAATCGACAGTTACTACAAATATGGGAGGTCAAAAAGAAACAAAGATAATGCCAATGCCTCCAACAAAAAAGAAAGTAAGAATTATTAAAAAATTCACAAGTTTAAATCCAGATAAATATGCTTCTGGACAAGTGCTTATGGATGCTAATGTAGTAAAAAAAGGCACTTTAGAGCCAAATGCTCTTTATACTAAAGATCAATATGGTAGATGGAATATATATCCTAATTTTGAAAACTTATTAGAAGATAACGAAGCTTTAAACAAGGCTTTTATAGGTGCAACTCCAAAAAAGAAAAAAGCTTACAATTAATATGAACGAAAAAGTATTAAGTCAACTTTATCAAAACGGTTTAGAAGTTTTTGATTTACCAGATTACGAAACTTTTAAAGTAGACATGCAAGACGAGTCTAAGCTTTCGCAGTTTAGAGAAAGTATGGTTAGTGAAAACTTTGACATACCGGATATTGAAACTTTTAAAGTTGATATTGGTTTCTCAAATGTAAATCAAGACCTAGTTAAAGAACCTATTAAAGAAGAAAAACTTGAAATAACAGAGCAAGACTGGACAGATACTGAAGAAAACTTTTTAAAGAAAAATAAAGAAAAGCTAGCTAAGCTTTATCCTAATTTTGAATTTGAAGAATCTACGTTTGATATTAACGGTATTACTGCAAAAAATAAATCAACAGGTGAAGAAGAAAGCTTTGATTTAGCAGGCACATCTTTTCAATTTAGCGATTTTGATGAGTTTAAAGAATTTGTAAGTAAAAAGACTGAAACAGATCCTGTAAAACAAGAGGTGTATAGCAAAACAGGCTTGGCTGTTAATTATGACGACTATGGAGATACTTCAACAAACAACTTGTATGATCAAGTAGAAATAATAGAAGAAGAAGGAAAAGCAGCTCCGTTTTTGCCAGAAGAGTTAGGCGTTACTTATGGCGGTAAAAGTAGAAGTCCTGAAGCTAATGAAATGCTAACAATAGTAAATAGCATAGAAGGCATAGCTATAGACGCTGCTACAAACCTTAAAAAAGTTTTTCCAGGCATAAGAACAGAAAATGAATCTTTATCTGCTAGTTTTAATAAGTTGTCTGACAAGGAGCAAAAACAATTTGAAACCTACGTTTACAACCAAGTTAAACAACAAACTGGTTTAAATATAACTGAAGATAGTTTTTACGCTATATACGGTGAAGAAGGTAGCAAAATGAGAGGGCTTATTGATGCTAAGTCTGAAGACATAGCCAATGATAGAATTCAACAAGACGCTATAAATTACCTTGGCAGAAGTGAAGCTACTCAAGAATATAGAAATTCTAAAATAAATGTATTAGAAAATAATTTAACAAAAGGTCAAGTAGAATTAAAAAACTTAAACACTAATATATCAGACATTAACGAGCAAATTCAACAGCTAGAATTAAAAGAAGGTAGAAGCTCACAAGACAATGCTAGAATAATTGAATTTAAAAGGCAAAAAGAAGAGTTAGTTAAAAAACAAAAAGAGCTTGGTGGTGGTGTTTGGGACGCTACTGGTAATTGGGTAAATACTTTAAATGTTTCTGATAAGAAAAAAGAAGAGTTAAAACAAATAGAAGCTAATGCAGCTAATATGGGTACAGCTTTAAATATGTTTGCTAATGAAGGAACTGATTTAGAAAACTTGTCAGCTAGAGATTTAAGTAGAAATTTGTTGAATAATAAAATACTAGAAACAGAGTATTTAGATGATAGAGGTAGAAAAGATAAAATTAAAGTTAATTTAAAAGATTTATTAGTTGAAGAAGCTTCAGAAATAATTAAAGTTAAAAATTATTTAAACGCAAAAGGCTTTAATATATCTACAGTTACTGATCAGTTTGCTATTGGAGGAGTTAGACTAGTTGATACAGAAACCTTAAAAGACATAGAAGAAATTGATTTAACTTATAATGATTTATACAATTTAGGCGTTAGAACTGAAGAAGCTGGCGGTTATAAGGGTGGTTTAGATAATGTTTTAGCTAGAAAAAAAGGTGAAGATATTTTAAATTATAGAATATGGGAAGAGGAAAAGTTAGAAACTGAAGCTGAAATTAGAGGTTTATACAAATTAGTAGAACTAGGAGAAGATCCTGCTTTAATAAAAAAACCTACAGATGGTAAAACATATAAATTACCTATACCTACTAGGTTTGGAACTTTAGAAGTTCCTTTAACTGGAGTGGCAGCTAATGTTGTGGGCTTTATAGAAACTGGAGGTAGAGCTACTGAAGAAGCTGCTTTAATGCAATGGGGTGGTTACAACCAGGAAGAAGTAAAAAAAGTACTAGGTGAAAGTTCTAGAAATAAATTAGATGAAATACAAAAAGTTGTATCTATAGTAAACAACTCTAAAAGCGTACAAACTGGTAAAGCAGAACCTATAAAACTAAGTCCAGAGCAAAAAGAGAACTTTGAAATGGGGTTATCTGAAATGACAGCTAACGCCACAGGTGGCTTTATACCTACATTACTTGAGTTTGCTTTATTTGAAGCTGCTACAGGTGGTATGGGAACACCAGCTGCGATAGCTAGATTACCTAAGTTCTGGAGAACAGTAGCTATGGCTGGTAAAGAAGAAGTTAAAATGCAAGCAACTACTGCTGACTTTGGACTAGGTACTGGAGCAATGTTCTTTGGATTAGGAAAAGTTTTTGAACCTATAAAATTCTTTAAAAAACATAGAGTAGGTTTAAACACTTTAATGGATAAGTATGCTAAAGCTGGACCTGCTGGAGCAATGTCTATAGAGGGTAGCGAAATAATACACGCTGTTGTTGATGATATGTTAGATAATGGAGATTTTAGAACAGCTATGGATAATCTGTATGGAGATACTGATGAAGCTACCAAAAGGTTTATATCTAATGTAATGATGTTCAAATTAACAGGTGCTCAACATTTTAGACGTAGAGACTTTCAATCTAACAGCAGTTTAGGTAGAGAAATGAACAAACTTTCTAATAGATCTAGTGAATTAACAAAAGAAGGGCAAAGGTTGTTAGTTGAAAATGGTGTTAATATAATACCAGAGCCAAAGTTAAATAAAGACGGAAAACAAATACCCGTAACTAGAGGTGATAAAGAGAAAAAAATACAAAAAGAGATATTTAATCTTTCTAAACAAAATACACCAGAAGGTAAACAAGCTAAAGTTATTATAGATAAAATATCTAAAGTTAAAGAAACTATAAACACTGTAGACCAAATGATGAGTATAAGAACTCAATATCAATCTTTAAATCCATTTGCTACAGATCCTTTTACTGGAGAAAAAATAAAAAACGAAAAAGGAGAGTTTGAATTAAATCCAGATTTTGAAAAGAATTTTAACAAACAGATAACAAACCCTATATTTAAAGCTATTGGAGAAGCTGCTAAGAAAAACAAAAACGGAGAGTCAACATTTACACCTCCAGAAGTTGTATTTTTAAAAGCTGAAGAAGCAGCTTCACAAATGGGTAAAGGCAATACAGCTGAGTTTATACCAGGTGAAAACAAAATATTAATAGATTTAAGTAAATACACTCCTGGGAAACCTTTACATGAATTATCTCACGTAGTTTTTAACGCTTACTTTAAAAATAATCCAGAAGCTAAAACTGTATTTACTAATAAGATGCGTGAAATGTTTAAAGGAGTTGATTTCGGCGCATTTAAAGACACTGAATTAAGAAGAGGTATACAAGAACAGTATAAGGATAAAAACATACAAGGTGAAGAGTATATAGCTTTTTTAACTGAATATTTATCAGATCCTAAAATGTATTACCAAAACAAATACTTAGCTGGGTCTTTAGTTAAAGAATTAAAATCTGAGTTTAGATTAATTAGAAAGAAGTATGGGTTAGGTAATTTTGGTGAACCTAAAACAGCTGAGGACCTAATTAAAACGCTAGGTGACTTAGGTAAAGAATATCAAAGGGGTTATGTTTCCGATGTTTCAGCTAGTCAATTCGCAGCGTTAGGGAAGATAGATTTATCAGACGTAGAATATTATCCAGCAAACATCGATGCTAACTACAAGAAAGCTAAAACAATGGCTTCTAAAGAAGGTCTTGATATAAAATCTTCTTCTATAGAAAGAGCTGTAGAAAATGAAAAAGTAGTTAAAGAAATAAAAGCTAATCAAGCTAGAGAAGAGTTACCTACAGCTTATGAAGCTAAAACAGAAGCAGATGTGTTTAATCTATATTGGAATAACACACCAATGGTTGAAAACGTTTTAAAAACATGGGAAGCTAAATCTGATTTTAATTTTAAAAGCTCTACTGATAGAGATGCTATGAAAGAAGCTTTAGATAAAAAGCTTTATAGATACGCTGAGCTGTATGGTGAAACTAAAAATATGAAGCAAAAAGCTGGTGAAACAGCTGAACAGTTTGCTGAAAGAAAAAGACAAGTAGAAAATTTAGAAGTACCATTTGGAGCATATGCTATAGACAATTTAAGATTACAGATAGGTAATGCTATAGTTGAATCTAAACTAGGTTTTAGAGAAGGTAATAAAATAATATTTAAAGATGTTATAAGTGGTGAAGGAGCTGAAATAGCTATGGAAACTATGAAAATGGAAGACGCTGTTGGTGGAGTTGAAAGAGTCGAGTTTGAAGAAGGAAAAACAGATGCTGAAGGTAAAGTTTTAATAGAGCCAATAACTATTATAGAACCTACTAAACAAAAATCTACAGAAGAAAACATATCTACTAGACTAGACAAATTGCCAGAGTCTTACAAAGAAACTCCTGATCTTTCAAGTGTAGCGTCTGAGTTTGGTGTAAAAGAATCTAAAGTTAATGACGACAATGGTCAAGTTAAAAAAGGATCTACAAGATTGTCTGGTAAAGAAGTTGTATCATCTCAAGAGTTTATAAGAGATAACGGTAAAATGCTTTACGACTTGCTTCCTGATGGTTTAGCTGGAGAAGGAGCTAGAGAAGGTGTTAGAGGCACATCTACTGGAGTTCAAACCGTACTGCTAAATGAGTTTTATACAAAAGGTGAAAGAGCTAAAACAGGTCCTGGTTTAGTTGAGCAAACTAAAAAACCTTTCAATAAAGAAAAGTTTGAAGAATACTTTGGTATAAGTAGTGATAAGTTACAGACATTAAAAGAAAACGGTAAAATAGATCAAAGAGTAAAAGCTTTAATACATCAAACAGGAAAAGCTATAACTAATAGAACTATAAGAAAAAAAGATGGTTTAACAGTTAATGAAAAAGAAAACTTATCTTCTGGTAAGTCACCAGCTATGGCTTCTAAACCTATATTTATAGAAAGCATAGAGAGAATAAAGAATATTACTCAAGAGCAAAGATTAAAAGCTTTAGCTTATTTAAGAGACGAAGGTAGAGACATAGTAGATTTAAGTGATATATCTGAAATAATAAGAAAAACAGGTATGTCTGAAAAAGGAGTTCAAGAAGTGTTAAGCTCTTTTGAGAAAATTATAAACGATCCTACAAACAACAAGGAAATTAAAAAATTAATAGAAGAAAGAGATGTCAAGGATTTTGATGCTTATACTAAAGATCTATCTGAAGCAACTGGTTTAACTATAGAAGATGCTAAAATATTTGCTGAAAAAGAATTAGGAGGTTATGAAAAGCTTTATAAAGAGTTAAAAGTTGAGTACCAAGGAGCTGGAAAATTTGACGGTGTTAAGTACAAGACCGTAGCAATAACTGATAAAAATATAAAAGAATATCAAAATACTATTAAAGAAATATTTAAAGACTTAGATTTAGACATGTTAGAAGCTGGAAACAGCACTGTTTTTAGCTACATAATAAATTCTTTAAATTCTAAAAGTATGTTAAAGTTTAGAGATTATACTGGTCATGGTGGTAAATTTAAAAATGGAGACACTATGACTAAGAAAACTTTTGGAGTTAAATCTAATCCTGAGTTTATAAGAAAAATACTTGAAGATCCTAGCTTTGGTAAAGTAGAAAACAAAGAAAAAACTGAAAAATATTTAGAAAAAACTAAATATGCTTTTCAACCTGGCTGGGGTAGTGGCACTGGTAACAAAGCTAGAAGCGAAGTGTTTGCTAAACTATATGATAAAAATCCTGAATCTTGGCTAACTGAACAACAGAAAATATACTCAAGTCAGCAAGCGTTAAAAGACTTTAGAACTACACAAGAGGCTATTGATGCTACATACAAAGCAAATAGATATGCTTATAAAGAGTTTTTTAAATCTATATTAAGTCTTAATAACTCTGAAAGCTTGTTCTTAGGTCAACTACAAACAAGTGCTTCAAGTGGTATCCCTAGAGGTTTAGTACCTATGATGAGTGTAACTACTAAGCCGAAACAAAAAGAAGGTAAATCTACAGACTTAACTCATAATGAGCATGCTTTAGAGATGTTTAATATAATGAAGCGTTTTCATGAAATTAAAAACAGTAAAACTTCTATAGAAAATAAAGAAGCCTTAATAGATATAATGGTTGATGGAGTTGCTCAACATTTAATACCTAAAGAGCTACAAGGTTTAAAAGACTCTAAAGAATATAAAGGAAGTAAAGGTAGAGTATCAGATAATGATTTATTAAATACTTTTGTTAAAGAAAACTCAGGTAAAGATCAAGTGTTTATAGCTGGTGAGTATGCTGGCATGACGGTGTCTGAGATGATGATTAAAAAATACGGAGCTGAAGCTGTTAAGAAAATGTTAAAAGATATACCTTATGAAAAATTATCATCAGAAGGTGTTAAAGCTAAACAAGCTGCTGAGTATTATAAAGAAAAAAATCGTGTAATAAACGATAACATAAAAGAAGTAGACGCTACAGGCGTTGTATATGCTAGTAAAGATATTACACTAGAAGAAGTTTTAGGCAAAGCTAAATCTATAGATGAATCACTAAAGCTAGCTAGAGAAAAAAATAAACCTGTTAAGAAGATTAGAGTATTTGATTTTGATGATACCATAGCCAAAAGCAACAACATTGTAATAGCTAAAAAAGATGGCAAAGAAATAAAGCTAAATGCTGAAGATTTTGCTAAAAAAGGTTTGGAATTAAAAAATAAAGGTTGGAAAATGGATTTTAGTGACTTTAATAAAGTTACAGATGCATCTCGTGGTCCTTTATTTGAAGTTGCTGAGAAAATTAAAGAAGCTAGAGGCAATGAAGATTTATTTATTTTAACTGCTAGAGCTCCTGAATCAAGAGAAGCAATATATGAGTTTTTAAAAGCCGAAGGTTTAGAATTTAAGAAAGAAAATATAATTGGATTAGGTAATTCAACTGGTGAGGCTAAAGCAAATTGGCTAGTTGATAAAGCAGCTGAAGGTTATAATGACTTTTATTTTGCAGATGATGCGCCTCAAAACGTTAAAGCTGCAAAAGAAGGTATGTCTTTACTCGATGTTAAATCTAAAACTCAATTAGTTAGAGCTTCTAAAGATTTAAAAATAGAATCTGAAAAAGATAAGAAAAAATTAAACTGGAAAACAGACGAAGCTGGCAATATAAAAACTACTTTTGAAGTAGCTGGTAAAAAATATAATTTCAATTTAGACGCTAGAGATAGTAAAGGAAGTTTTGACGTAGAATTTAACTTAGGTGGTAGAATAGACATCACCGGCACAGGTAATGCTGTTAAAGTTATTAGAACTGTTTACAATGGCTTATTAGATGTTGTAAGCAAAAACCCTAAAATAAAAAGACTTGAGTTTTCTTCTCTTAAGTCTGAGCAAAGTAGAGTTAAATTATATACTACATTGATGGACAGGGTTGCTAAAAAACTAGGTTGGAAAACAGACATATGGGAAAGTAACAACTTTATTACACCAGAAAAAAGTAGTTATGATTTTGAAATAACAAAACCTAGAAAAAAGCAAGTAGTTCCAGTTGAGAAAGTATTAAATGTTATAGATGTTAAATCTGAAACTCAACAAAAGCTAGCTTCTAAAGATCTAAATATGGATTTTAATAAGTTATTAGAAGAGTCTACAGGCGTAGAATATTTTAAAGAATATTCAGCTGCTAAAGCTAGAACTATTGGAGCTAGCAAAGGTAAATTTAAATTTTTCATACCTCACTCTGCTGAAGATTTTACAGGGTTAATATATTCTACGCTAGCTAAAGGTAAAAAAGGAGACAAACAAATGGCTTGGTATAAAGAAAACTTACTTAACCCTTACTCTAGAGCTATGGATAACTTATCTAGAGATAGAGTACAGTTGTTGACTGATTTTAAAGAACTTAAAAAACAACTTAACGTACCTAAGGATTTAAGAAAAGAAGCTAAAACAGGTTTTACCAACGAACAAGCTGTAAGAGTTTATTTATTTGAAAAAGCTGGACATGAAACACCTGGGTTAAGTAAAACTGATAAAGCTGATTTAATCAACTCTGTTGAATCAAATGGAGTTTTAAAAGCTTTTGCAGATCAAATATTTAGTGTTACAAAAGGAGATGGTTATGCTAAGCCAGGTGAAAGTTGGTTAGCTGGTACTATAACTACAGATTTAATAGATCTAATAAATACAGGGAAAAGATCTAAGTATTTAGAAGAATGGCAAGCTAATGTAGATCAAATATATAGTAAGGAAAATTTAAACAAGTTAGAAGCAATATATGGTACTAAGTATAGAGAGTCTTTAGAGAACATATTAGCTAGAATGAAGGCTGGTAAAAACAGATTAACTGGAGGTAACAGATTAAGCAATCAAATGCTAGATTATGTTAACGGATCTAATGCTGCTATAATGTTTTTTAATGTTAGATCTGCTGCACTGCAAATGATTTCTAATATTAATTACGTAAACTGGTCATTTAACAACCCTTTAAAAGCTGGGGCGGCAGTTGCTAATCAACCACAATACTGGAAAGATGTAGTTAAATTATTAAACTCTGACTACTTAATGGATAGGCGTAATGGTCTTAAGTTAAATATAAATGAAAGCGAGATAGCTGATGCAGCTTCTACTAGCAAAAACAAGTTTAAAGCAGGTATACAGTATATACTACAAAAAGGATACTTACCTACTCAATATGCTGATAGTTTCGCTATAGCAACAGGAGGCGCTACATTTTACCGTAATAGAATAAAAGACTTAATTAAGAACGAAGGTAAAACTATAACAGAAGCAGAAAAACAAGCTTTGATAGAGTGGAGGCAAGTTTCTGAAGAATCTCAACAGTCTTCAGATCCAAGTAGAATATCTGCTCAACAAGCTAGTGATGCTGGTCGTTTAATACTTATGTTTGCTAATACTCCAATGCAATATGCTCGTATGCAGAAAAGAGCTTTTCAAGATCTTAAAAATGGTAGAGGAGATGCTAAGTCTAACATTAGTAAAATAATATATTATGGCTTTGTACAGAATATGATATTTAACGGCTTACAAAACGCTTTATTTAAAATAGCTGCAGATGAAGATCAAACATTTGACAATAATTCTAAATCTATTAACAGAACTTTTAATGGAATGTTAGATGGAATACTAAGAGGAACAGGTATTGGAGGTGCTTCTGTATCGGTTGCTAAAAACTTTTTACTAGATGTTTACGAAAGATCAAATAGAAGCAGACCTGAATACGTAGATGCTGCTTGGAAGCTTACACAATTTTCACCACCTATAAGTTCTAAAATATCTAAAATAAAACAAGCTGCTTACGCTTTTGATAATAAGAAAATGCGTGAAGAAATATATGCAAAAGGTTTTAGTTTAGACAATCCAGCTATGATGTCAGGTGCTAAAGTTGTTTCAGCTACAACTAACGTTCCATTAGATAGATTATTACAAAAATATAACAATATAGATGCTGCCCTAGCTGAAGATACAGAGACGTGGCAAAGTGTAGCTATGATGGCAGGTTGGCCAGAATGGCAGATAAAAGCCAAGCCTGAAGCTGGCCCTATGACAGAAGAGCAGAAAAAAGAAAAAAAGCTAAATAGATATGAAGAAAAATATAAAGCAGCTGATGGCTCTACAGATTTTGAAACATTGAAAAAGCTAAATAAAGATCAGCAAATAAAAATGTTAAAAGATCTAGGATACGGATCTCAAGACATAAGAAGAGCTAAAAAAGAAGCTGACAGAATAGATTTAATAATAGAAGCTAATAAGGAACAATAAAATACTGGGCACCATACCCAAAGTTCCTGTAACCAAAAAGGGGAAGTCGTAATGACCTCCCCTTTTATTATTTAACACCATGGGCAAAATCCGCCCGGACAATTTTCACACATAATTTTTATTTTAAAGGTTCATATTTAAAGTTTCTTATAACATACTCTGATGTTGGATGGTTATTTATATCAACATTTGCATCTACATGAGCGTTTATTTTAACGTTCATAGTTTTTCCATGGTACTCTGATAGAACTTTTTTATCTTTTATAGCTCTAACTACTCTGCCATTATATGATATTTCAATAATATCCTTAGTCCATAAACAACCAAACTTATTAAAACGTTTAGATGGGTTTTTCCAACCTAGCCAATGTGTTTTAGCACCTAAACTATAGTTGTCAGGTTCTTTTCCACAATGGAAGTTTGTTTCTACTTTCCAAAATCCTAATGGGTTTTTAATGTTAAAATGAAAAAAATGCTTACTATTTCTTGAGTAAGCCTCTAACACATCTATTTCAGGTGGCCAACTTTGATCTGGACTCATCCAAAAAGCAGGCCATAAATTTTTACCAGTAGGTAACTTAGCTTCAAGTTCGAAATAACCATATCCAAATTTTTCTTTACAAGATACTAGACCTACACCTATTGGTATTTCTATATCTGGATTTTTAAACTTTTTTGGATTATATTGGGTTTTTAATATTAACTCATCTTTATCATTTATATCTATTGCTGTTCTATCATAATAGCAATAGGTTTTATTAGGATGATATACACCCCATTTTTCTCTTGGTAACCAACTATAGTTAGCCCATTTTATATTTGCCATTTATTTTTTTATTTTTATTATAAGATATACATTAGAAAACATTATACTTATTAAAATAATAGCTGCATATATTATAGCATCACCTAAATGAGGTTTAACTGCTAAAGTAAACGCAGATAAAGTTACCATTTTAATAAATAAACTTCCGTACATAATACCGTAGCCGGCTTGTGCAAACCGACTAGTTAGTATTATTACCATAAATGTTATTACAAGAACCAGTATTGCAGCAACAAACCCGTATACAGCTGATGCTATCATTTTATTTCACATCCGTCTGCACCACAAGCTATTTCGCCAGCAAGATCTGTTTCATCTTCTGTTTCAACAATCTTACTAAGATCAATATCTTTAAGATGCTTCATTGCCATGTCGTATTGTACCTTGCTTATGTCTTCAAACGGAGCTTGAGTATATGTACCACCATCATAAGGTAGCACAGATAAACCATTGTAATGGTCTCTATTTTTCCACATCCATTCACCTGCTTGATCCCACTCTGTTTGTTTTAAACTAACAGTAGCTGAAACATTATGAGTGTTAGATCCTTTTCTGTGGCCAGGTTTAACCCACTCTG
>VMHT01185167.1_pt1 | contig 20839 bp, 41 predicted proteins | sample 4693611 | NCBI WGS metagenome assembly VMHT01 (sample SAMN12280063, study PRJNA550983) | marine metagenome | isolation source: seawater sampled from same location over 5 years 0.02-0.2 micron viral filtrate | place: USA: collected off the coast of southern California halfway between the port... ...
ACGTACTGGTCTGTCATGGTAACAGGCATTACCAATCCGGAGAAGGGGAGTGGAAGTGCTGACTCTCTCTGCCATGAGGTTCCCCTGTACTTGTGCTTCATCTTGCCAGCCTGATACCAAAGAGCGTGCGGCGGTATGATGGGCGGTGGTTGAGACGCAATGAATATGTCTTAGGATACGTCTTCGCTCCAAGTGGAACTTCATTCCACCAACCTCCCCTATAATTGTGACTATAGTTCATCTTGCAATCCTGAAGCCGTGGTTCTGACTTCTCATCGGTGACAAGTTGCTCCGCCTAGGTAAGGATGGAGATGTTGTATCCTTCTGCCATGATGATACCCTGCTATTGTGCTTCATCTCTCACACTCTGTTCCCTCAGTGTTTTCTAATACTTGTTGCGTTCGGGCTAGTCGGAAGCCCGTTGCAGGACCGAGCTCGGAGTCTGCACCGCGGGATGTGACGTTGGTGCACTGGTCTTCGACCAAGGTGGCGTCGAACCACCATGCTATGTCTCCCCTGGTTGCCTTTGTCATCTTGCAATCCTGAAGCCATTGGGTGTGCGTAAGCCCCGACGCTCTTGGCGAAGAGATGATGTTTCGGTGGTGTTGGTGTAAGGGTTTCGAGAGATCGAGACGGTCTCGAACCATTCTACAAACCCCCTGTATTCTTTACCCAAGTTCTCCCCTTGCGATTCGCAAGCCAATGAACGGTTGATGGCTTAGTTTGGCGTACGGTTGTCCTTGACTGTTCTTGCCGGTTCCCTTTATCTGGGTTGTGCTTACGTGCCACCAACGATATCGGGCAGTACACCAATCACCTCTTCCCCAGCGTTTCATCTCGCCAGCCTTATTCCTGTTTGACGGTATCGGCGCATGGGATGTTGGGGCGTTTGATAGCAGAACCGACCTGGCATGGCGCTGTCCGAGGTGTTTTGCCAGCTCGACCCTATCGCTAGTATGAGGTAGAGGTTGCGGTTGGTCATTCCTCCTCCGAGTTCGAGCCGGTGTTGGGGAACTGGTAGACGTTGTCGGGCAGGTGCTGCTCTTCCTCCTGGGGTTGAGGCTCATCTCCGGGAACCATCACGCCGATGTCCCTGAACTTCTGCATGATTCCCTCGATGTACTCGAGCATGGTGTGTGCATGGTGTGGTTCCCAGTTTGGCGGAAGGTTGTCGTTATCGATCCACGAGTTCCAGCTGTTCCTTGCAAGGTCGAGGCATCCCACCATGATGTCCATCTCTGTGGCGTTGAACCCCTTCCAGCTGCCGTCGTTATCGTCCATCGTTTCCCTCAGTGTTTTCTGTTGTTTGTTGCGTTCGAGCTAACCTAATGCCTGTGGTCGGGCTAGCATCGGCGCGAGCTCCCCATATCCAAGGGATGATGCTGCTCATGTTAGTTAGGACGGCACCTTCTTCATCGTGTGCGGGTCCGAGTAGCTTGACTATCATCTTGCAATCCTGAAGCCGATTGAACCATGGCGAGCTGGTGCTCCGGAGAATGAGATAACCGGTCGCTTGTTAAGTAATTTGTCCGCTTCGGTCCACATGTAGAACTTGCGTGACCAAATCCTCAACCCGTAGTACTTAACTCTTTTTGTTTCTCCCATCTTCTTTCCTCGCGAGGCGGAACCCGGTAAACTCGTTGCCTGTTTCCTTGAGAGCATCGTCAAAGCCTGGCCTGGAAGCTGCTGACTTTGACCAGTTCCAGTGACTCCCCCAAGAAGTAACGGGGTAACCTACGGGGTCGACTTTAAAGAAATCTTTTGGTAGCTTCATTCATTTAGTCTCGAGCGATTCTCAGCCCCCCGAACTTGTGACGAGCGTCACCTGATATCGTGTTATCCACGATCTCCTTGTTTTGCTCTGCGTAGCTGAAGCAGTGTTGCTGATGGGCGTGTGGCGCAACCCAGCATCTCCAGAAGGAGTAAGGATTGCATGGCTTCTGAATATCATAATATCTACTCGACTGTTTGTTCAACCTGTCTCCCTGTTTTCTCGCGCGCGACCCTGACCCCCTGAACAGTGCTGCGGCCAAAGGGATCAAGGGGGATCGTCCGTGTGGTGTTCCACTCAAGTGGTCGGCTGGGAATGAACGCGAATGGAGAATCCCATGGGAAAGTTTCACGAGATGGCTTTATCACGCTTCCCCCTTCGGCCACTCGAGCTTGATGACCGTGTCGGTTGAGTGAGGAGTGAAGAGCAGCTCGCAGCCAGGAGTGATGACCCAGCACCGACGAACGCCACGCAGAGGAGGACCAGGGTCACCAGCCTCACCGTCCGTGAGGATGATCATCCCGTCGTAGCTAGACTTGTTGTTATCGATGTGCTTCATCGGAGCGGAGAAGTCAGTTCCGCCGCAACGAGTACGCAGCGGAGGAGCTGTCCGACCACGCTTGAGAGTGATCTTGGACTTCTCATCAACCTCAGTGTCAAAGTTGAAGAGGTCGATCTGACGCCGACTGGCAAGGTTGTTGAGCTCACCGAAGAGAAGCGCAAGCTCTTTGTTTCCGACGGAACCTGACTGGTCGATGTACGTTGCGATCGAGCAGGTGTAGCCACGACGTGGACCCTTGACTACTCCGGGCATACGCTTGTTGAGACGCTGCCAAGACGTTGACCGGTTTGCACGGCGAGTCATTCCGACCCAGTTGCGAAGCACCTTGCGCCAGTCAATCTGCTTGGAGACAAGCGCGCGGATGTCCTTGCGAAGCTCGGAGCTTACCGAACCCCACTGACCGGTCTTGTCACACTCGTCGACAGCCTTGGAGAGAGCAGCCTTGACCTTGCCCTTTGCAACCTCGCGCTCTTCCTCAGACATCTCATCCCAGCCGTCGTGGTCGTCCAGCGAACCGGGCATGCTTGGTCCTTCGCCATCGCCGTCACCATCGCCAGGCTGACCGGATGCATTCTCCAGAGCTTCCTGAACGTTGGGGTCTTCCATGAGCTTGGTGAAGTACCACTCTTGACTCTCACCCTTAGGGAACCCGCCGATGAGACGCATGATGGGGTCTGCGTGGCTGAGAAGCTCAGCCTTGCCAGGCCAGATGCCGCAGTTAGGCAGCTCGTTCTCAGGGATGAGCGAGTTGATTGCACAGTCAGCAGCAAGGTTTGCCACCGAGTGCGGAGACAACCGACGAGTTGTGCAGTGCTCGAAGACGAGGTGAAGCGCTTCGTGCTTAAGGAGACCCTTGACCTTGTTGGCACCTTCCTTGAGAAGGCCAGCGCAAAAGGCAGGGTTGTAGAAGAGCTTGAGGTTGCCGTCGACGACCGTGACTCCGGCAGTTGCAATGCTCGTGGTTGCCTCCTTGTCGAGGCAGCGAGTGATGCGACCGTAGAATGGTTCATCCAGCAGGAAGCGGATGAGGTGGTCTTGAATGTCGAACGCAGCAATCTCCTCGGGCGTGGCCTCGGGGACGATGGCGTCTTTGATTCCGGTGTTGATGTCGTTGTTAGCCATGCAGAACCTCCTTACATTTAGATAATACCACATGTGGCAGATATCTGCACTCACTTTATCCAGAAGATTGCATCGGAAGCAGGAATTCTGGATAGAGAAAGGAAAAGCGCCCGTTCGGCCAGAGAATCTCAATGCACCCGTCGGTTAGGGCTTCAACGATGAGACCGTTCTTGAGAAGCCTGAGGGTTTCAGCACGCTGGTCTTCATCTCCGCGGTAATACGCAGGGTTCACCCTGACAAGGTCACCGACTTTCATCACTTCACCACCGGAAGCCAGCAGATTTCTGCGCAGCAGAGGTTACCCTTCTTCGTCACGAACTTCGGTGCGCCACAGTGGCAACGCTCTGGACGAGCAGCCTTGCGCCAGACATCTCGCATGCGAGAGACCGTTCGTTCCACAATGTCGTCGATGTTTCCGGTCCGATGAACCCGTCGGTTCTTGACGAGCCCGCGAGTCTGGCCGGCCGATGTCTTGTAGATCGCAGCAACTCGAATCGAGTCCTTGCCGCAGCCTCGCGCTGAGCCGTTGACCACAGAGGTGAAGACTCGAACCTCGATGCCAGGAGTAACCTCGCGCGCGTAGATATCCTCGCCGCGAGACTCAATCTTGCTGAACCCACACTCATTGAGCTTGAGTACCAAGGCTGCGCCGAGCGCAGTTGTCATGCCAGGGATAGTGGCGTCGTAATCCATGCAGAACCTCCTTACATAGTCATAGTACAACAACCTGGAGACATCTGCACTCATTTTTCTATTGTTTCTGAACAACCTCCATCAAACTTTCAGCGATCTCCCATGACTTGCCTGCCTTGCCGTAGAAAACATCGATGCACGGATGAGGTGGACTTCCTGCCATGTGCTTCGAAAGAATAATGCCGGTGCCCAGCTCTTCACGCTGGCGCTCTGCGATCTCAAGCAACCATGGCTTTGATGCTGGTGGAGTCTTCCGGATTACCAAATCACCGACTTTCATTTACCACCTCAACATCTTCCTTGTATCGAAACCATGGTTTGCTGCTTGAACGGAACTGGATGTAGACAAACTCATTGTTCCAGTTGTCCTTGCCTTCTTCGATAATCAGGCCGACACCCAAACTTTCCTCATCTCCCTCGGCTGTTCCGGGCCTTAGCTTTACCAGGTCACCGACTTTCATTTATTACCTCCGCTTTTATATCGTATTCGGGTGACGGGTAGTATCCGTGATAATATGGGCTTGGGTTCATATCCGGGTGAGGGTGCCACCCAGGTGAGAATGCCACAAAGAACCTAACATCAGCATGGTTTCTTTCATTATCATCAATGACAATCCCGATACGATCATGGCCGTAAGTTTGAAAACGAACAAGGTCACCGACTTTCATTGATCACGTCGGTCTTAGACTTCTTTATCCACTTGTGGCAAGGCCTTATCAACGTTCGAACAACGCCATCAGACCACATGACTGTAACTGTCCTGGGGTAACCTTTGTAAGGCAGAGGTGGTAGGTTGCCATCCATGAAGCTGCAAGTCTTTTCCTCACTAACTTCTATCACGACGCCGGTAACATTTGGATCATCTGGAAGCGGGTCATAAGTTTGACGACCCCGACACCTTCCCTCGATCCAGCGCTTCCGGTACGCGCTGTATGCAACTAGATCACCGGCTTTCATTGATCACCTTCAGGTCTGTGCTATCATAGTCAAAAACGTTTCCGTCTTCCCACATCACCACCACATCCCGAGGTTTGCGAACCGAACTTCCAGGTCGGTCAACTTTCTGGACTACAAGACCGTAGTAGTCATCGCCGGGAAACTCCGCTAGCGGTTTAACCAAGTCACCCACGTTCATTCTCTGTCCTCCTAACCTTCTTCTACGTTGGTGAACCTAATCCAACCATACCTCTTGAAGAACGCTTCGATGAAGTCGCCTTCCAGCCTAAAAGCTGTTGGGCAACCAAGACGTGTGTCAGTTCGATCAGTCGTCCTGTAGTCTGCCCTTTTAATATATTCTGTTGTCCACACTTTTGGATTGACCATAAAATTGCTCATTCTTCGCCCCTAAACACGAGATGCGAAATAGCATCCCAGCCCAAAACCAATAAGACCAGACTTTAGCATAATTGTTACAATGCTGGCAACAGTCAATGCACTCATTCTTCGTTCTCCACCACAACATTAGACACATGCCCCCAGCCTTCCAACTCTTCAATCTCATGGAGCCAGCCATCTGGCACAGCGCCACCATAGTAGCACTTGAGATACCGGATGAGCTCATCAATATCATGGTCATCCTTTACCCATGCGTCAACATCAATGGTGATGGTTAGAGATACTTTTTTCATCCTTCGTTCTCCCAGTGAGGCGTGAAGTACCAATCGGCATCTGTAATAACACCATCGGTTGGGTGAACCACAGTGTACCGTTCGTAAGCCACTTCCGCAAGGTCTTCCACAACGTGGTCTTCGGACTCCAAGAACAAGCACCAGCCGCCGGGATGCCTGTTCAGCCAAAGCAAGTCGCCAGGATTGTGCACCATTAAACTTGCCACTCTCTGATGTATTCCGTAAGCTTGAGAAGATGTTGGACCTCTGCGAGACCAACAGACTCGAGGTCCTGAAGAAACCTCATTTGAAGGCCATCGAGGTCAAGCTCGACGTCACCTTCGCCGGCAACATCGACGACCAACTTCTTGACCTTGAATCCGGAGCCGATGATAGCTCGGTGAGGACGGTCGTGGCTGTGGGCGGAGTAGGTGCCTGCAAGCATTTCGACTGCATCTTTTGCTTCGCCAAGGGTTGGGCGATGAGGATCCTGTGAACCAGGATCTGCTGGGATAGCTTTGCCGTGCTCGCGAGCATACTTGATAGCCTTGATCTTTTCAGAATCCCCCATGAGACTCTTGAGTTTATTTCGATGATCGAGACCCATGCAGATTCTTCTAGCCACTATTCCCCCTTCACACCGTGGTGCTCCCCCGAAGGGGAGCACCGTTAACACTATGCCTCGTCAGCACACCACTGATAGACGACACCCCAGAGATCGCGGATGGGAGCAGTTGCTCCAACCTTGCCAGACTCGGGGCGCTCGAGAGGCCACTGTGACCAGTCGGTCTCAGCGTCAATCCAGCCCTTCATCATGCCCTCGGCATCCTTGAGCTCCTGCTCAGTGGGAAGCCGACAGTCGTGATGCTCAGCAAACTCCTTTGCTTCGAACCAGGTAATGCCAACCACTGGCGCATCGTCCGGGTCTTCCTGGCGAAGACTCTCGTCCTTGCGACCGGTCTCCTTACAGAAAGCCTTCCACTCTCTACGGGTGACAAGATCGCGCGCCAGGTTTCCGTACCACTCACGCTCTGCAGACATGCTAACTCCTATCGAATTGAATTGTTTAGTAGATGATCAGCCGATGACAGTTGCGTTCTCAACTTTGGTCACGTACCGAGGCCTGTGATAGACGACCTCGGACGAGTGACGGCTCCAGATCTTGTATGTGTCTTGCAACCGCTTGCCGGCTCTGATGACTTGATGACACGGGTACAACTTGACGTTGACACGGTTGACCTTGACGACGACGGCGTGCATCGTCCTTGCATGCTTATCACGCTCCTGATCGTATTCGAGCCTCACAACGTCCCCAGGACGTAGCGTCTGGCGCATTTCGGCTTCGCGAGCATCAAGCTCGAGCTTGCGCTGCCGGGCAGCATGCCGGCGCTTCTGTGCTCTGACTTCGTTCTCCCTGTGGTTAATTTTTCGAATGGCCGCGCGGCCGATGTCAAGGAACTCCTCGAGCTCTGACTTGGGCATCACGCTCACCATTAGCTCGAGCATCGACTTGGTTGCTTCATTCATGTTGTTACCTCCTTACAATCACATAATACCACGTCTACGAGAAATCTGCACTCAAATGAATGAAGCAACCAGTCAACTTTAGGAGAAGAATCCCCCAGCCAAGTAGAGCAGAAGAAGGGAAGCTCCAGTAATCACGGTTCCGTAAAAGTTGAAGTACACCTTCTGGCCGCTTTTAACAAACCCAGTGCCCCAAGTGATCGTTGCTAGTGGCACATACACGAGTTGTGCAACACCCCAGACGTCGAAGAAACCACCGAGAATAAGCAGTGATAGCGTAAACAGGGAAGAAGCAGTAAACCACATCGGGTCGATAGTGTACTTCTTCCCATCGTTAAACATGGCGTAAATGACCTGAACGGCGTAGAAAGCAAGTAGGATAATCTGCGGATAGCCCATGAGAAACTCCTCTCGTTGTTGGGACTCATTATAGAGCGAAACACTCTGGTTTACAACGTTAACTCTTCGGTCGGCGCTTCTTAATGTCCTCGGAAGGAACATTCTTGAGCTCGCCGCCAACAATCATTGGGTAAGCAACACGCCCCTTTTCATCGATGACTGGAGAATCAACAACCATTGAGTAATGCCAGTCAGTTACGTACCTTCGTTGCCAACTGTTAGCTTGACGTTCCGTTCGAGCCGGTGCCCATCGCATCTCGCCGGCAACATGCTTGGGGTTTTCAACTTCAAACAAACGAGTCTTGAACTGCTTGAACAACCGTTCCATACACCATTCGTCAAAACCGAACTTCACAGCAGCTTCCGCAGAGGCGCCGTTATCCAGGAAGTGTGTTGCCTTTGCGATGGCTTTGCTCAAGCCGCCATGCGAGTAGAGGTAGTTTGAGTCGTAGCGATTCGATAGCTGAACGCACAAACGAATCTTCTCAATCTCAGAATCACTCGGACACCATGGTCCGTTTTCGGCAATCTCGCTGGCCTCTGAAAGAAGATTCTCGAGAAAAGCCTGCTGTCGCTCGCTAAGGTACCATCCGTTGAATGCCTTAATCCGAAAGTCATTGAGGACTGCCTGAGTTCGGACAGATATTCCATCAACAGCAAGACCTTCATCGATGCGTTCGACGAGAGCAGGGTCCTTCGGTTCCGGAAGTCCGGACTCAATGATGCTTGTAACCCACTTTCGCTGAGAGGTTGTGAACCCTTTGCCCCTGGCAAGGCGAGCAAGCATGTCTTTGCCAAACTTAGCACTCCGATGCTCAGCAAGGCCAGCGTTATCGTATTCCTCGAGGCGAGCGCGGAGAAGCTCACCGCGTCGCGTGTCATTCATGCGTGGCATACAGAACCCCCTTACAATGACATAATACCACATCACCGAAGAATCTGCACTCAAATGAACAAAAGTTGTGGTGCCCCGAGAGGGGATCGAACCCTCACTCCCTACGGGAAGGGGATTTTAAGTCCCCTGTGTCTACCTATTCCACCATCAGGGCTCTGTCCCACCACTTCTCGAAAGCATAATGGATGACGGTAAGAACGGTCATGAGAGCTACCGTAAGCAGAAAAGACTTCTGCCACCCTCCGAGAAAAATCAGGTTGTAGATCATCGCAACAGCAAAGCTGATTAGTCGCCAAGCAATGACCTTCTTAACCGTATCAGACACTGTGCAACTCCCACTTGGTCTTTTCGTTGATAAACCCTATCTGGTAGCAGACTACAGTTTCTTTTCTTCCGAGGATGTAAGCGACCCGAACCCGCGTCGATCCCGACTCCTCGCGCTCGCCCATGAATATGCCAACGTCAATGTCCTTGACCACTTCACCGCAGTCAAGGAACTTTCTGCTGACAACCCTAACGAGGTCTCCTACTTTCACTCCTCATCTTTGGGGGTTAGCCAGCTTTCCCTTGCGTGAGTGATGCAGCCGAAGTTGCTACCTTGAGTAATCCGAACCAGGTACACGTCTTCGTTTAACGTCCAGCGCATCTTCTTTAGAATCTCGGCATCAAACTTCTCTTGCTGACCGCTGTCGACCACAACGCGCGTGCTATTCTTGAACATTGCTGTACCTCTCTGCTTTGATCAATGGATTGTACTCGAGTTTCCTCGTGTTTTCAACAAACTTGCAAATCAAAATAAAAGACTGAGGTGGTAGGACTCGAACCTACGGTATCTGGACCCAAAAACCAGCGCCTTACCAACTTGGCTACACCTCAATAATGTGCCGGCCTACCCGTCTTCTTCCTCGATGGGCTGCGCAACTGGTTGAGAAGACTTGGCGATGATAGCAGAAGGCATTCCAGGAATGAGCCCCGTTAGAGTTGGGTAATCGACTCGAACACTACAATCAATCCACAAAACTTCGGGAGACGTGAGCGTTGACCCGGTGATGATGATCTCGCAATCACCTGCAGCACAGTTGAACCTACTAGCCCTGCTAACTGTTTCGGTGATGAACTCGCCAGCTCTCTCGAAAGGGTCAGTAAAGATGTTGACACCCGTTTGGGCACCGCCCTTGCATCCAGCAACTAACGCGGACTGAACACGGCCAACATCAACCGCGTACCAAAGAAGTTCAATGCCACCAAAGACCAAAAAAACAAACACTGGCAAGATGAGCGCAAACTCTACTGCCTGACTTCCACGTCTTTTCATAGCTTTTCCTCCTGTGGTAGAGCATACTTTAACCGGTATGCCAGCGGTTTTACAAGTTAGTCTCGCTTTGAGACAAACTCGTAGAGGTCTGTAGCATAAGCCTTGATCTCAGCAGCGGTTGGCGCCGGAATAGCATTCGGAGCACGATTTTCTGCATTTGCACGACTCTCCTCTAGATTCATGGCTGCGTGCCATTGTTCAAACAAGGTGTTGCGTGCATCGCTCAAAAGCGAGTATCTCAATTCAAATGGATTCATATCATCCTTCCTGTGTGTTGTGTTGTGATGCATACTTTATCCGGTATGCGAGCGGAAAGAGTGGGACGCCAGGGGCTCGAACCCTGGACCCTCGGCTTAAAAGGCCGGTGCTCTACCAACTGAGCTAGCGTCCCGTAATCTATTTCGATTTATTCTGAAGGATGTCCCACCGGTAAATCAACAGATGCAAAAATACTTCGTGTTCTCGTTCATACTCTTTGATAGCATCCTGAAATGCTAAGTTGTTGGGATTTAGCCAAGCTGCTCTAAGAAGACGAGCGTAGTGCTCCCAACTAAAAGAGTTATCGACCACATCCCCCAACATTGACTTTGCCATTTTAAGAAGTGGTACGGGCGAGGGGATTTGAACCCCCGACATCTGCTTTATAAGAACAGCGCTCTAACCCCTGAGCTACGCCCGCATAAGTTGCAAGGGGGTTATTTTTCCAAGCGCCAGAGACAGTGACCGGAGTATGTCTCACTTAGGCTCTACGAGATGCCTCCTAGTAAACTCTACCAGGTGACAACCGAATGTTCACATTTTTCTAGCGAGTTCGAACAGTGCCGTCGGCCATCTGGCGAACCGTGCATTCCTTCTCTGGACGGCAACTGGTGTTGCAAATAGGCGGGGAATGCTGGCCTGTATTCACGCAGTGCGTCGAGCACACCTGCTCCCCTGTCTCGACCCACTCAAGACATGGATTATCGTGCTCGTACTTTGCCATGGCGAACAAAGAGTAGAACACCAGCGCAAACATGGCAACGATCGAAGGCGCAGCCACCAGCTTTACAAACTTGTCAGACAGGAGCACATATCCAATCCGGTCTAGACTGTTGCCAATCGGTTCATACACGTAGCGATCAAGGAGCTTAAGTGCATTGTCAGTTAGCTTAGTAAAGTTCATATCAGTCCCTCCAAGTAATGTAAATGCCGTCCTTCCTCTTATACCCTAGCTTCTTGAGGGCTTTAATAACCTTTCGCTCCATCCTTGCGTCGCATGGCTGGAACGTCGACATCTCAGAATGAAATTCAATCTGGTACTCACCCCGCGACGCCGCGATCGAACAAATGTCAATCACTTTCAAAAGCAGGCGATCTGCGAGCACCGTGCGAATGTCATCTGTCTTCTTCCTAAGCTCATCAGCCTTAGTTAGCTTTTCCAAGTCTATCGTAACCATGGTTTCCTCACGCAATCTTTGTTAGTAAACTTAGTCGAACATCCCACGGCTGGTGATCGTCTGCCTTGACCAAGGCGTTGACCTGCTTCACCCTGGTGATGGTCCCAGTGACCTGTCCGCTTCTAGTTGAGAACGCCACGCGGTCACCCTTACGCAACAGCTTCTTGTTCTCGGCGATCTTGGCATTCTTACGGCGCTTATGCTCTCCAGCAACCGCATGCCACAGGGTCATGATGTCATCGTCTGACATCGTGCTGACCATTGTTTCGTAAACTTCTTTCATTGGCCAAACCCCCAGAACTCATCGTTGTGCATGCAGCTGTCAGCATCGGCTCGGTCGGCAAACCAGACCTTTGGAGTCCGGAAGACCGGCCGGCCGGGGCATCGAACCTCTGCGCAGACCATCCAGCCCTTTTCTCCGGAGTCGGAGAAGGCTTCGACCAAGCAGAGCTCGTCGCCGATGTCGTTCGTGCGGCCGCTGTAGACGACGTTGTTAGCGTTGTTGTTTTTCACTCAGCACCTCCTTACAATGATATAGTACCACAGTTAGAAGGAATCTGCACTCAGTTTTAGCTAACTACTTTTAAATGTGCCGTAAACGTGGCCGACGTGAAAGCTAATGAAACACAGCGCTGCTGCGAGTATCATTCCTTCAATAGTCATGCTTACCTCCTTTATCCTGATGAAATCACCTTGACTAGTAAAAATCCGGCTGCTAAGACAACCATGCCTGAAACAATGCTGATGTCTCTTACAACTCGAGCAACAGCAAGTGCCAAAATTTTATTTCTATCCTTAGGCATTATTCACTCCCCTTATTCAAGCAACAGTTTGCATCTTGGAATATTAGCCAACCAACGAATAGTCCAAGGTTGAAAAATGCGGCAGCAGTCATTGTTCACTCTCCATCGAATACAGCCAGTAAAAGGCCGTTAGTTCTTCATCAGTCTCAACTGTCCTGATCGTTTTGAGCATGATCAAATCACCTTCTTTGTATGCTTCACAGTTTGGGTTTTTTGAATGGTTGAAAAATCCACCTAACGGAGTTCTGATATATCCGTTTTCAAATCGTTCATCCTGAACGTGAGTGATTCCTAGAATGGTTTCGGAATCTAGATGTTCTTTAGCAAAAAGTCCGAGACCGTCTACATCAGATTCACCGATATAGACAAATCGTGGAAGTGGTCTGTACGTCATTCTTCACTCTCCACTTGAAATACACCATCTTTCTCTATTAGCACCTTAACCTCAAACATCTCGCTCAATACTCTCCATGGTCTTGGCGCTGCTTTCTGAACCGTTGTTTTAAAGTGCGCCTTTAACCACCTATCATGTGCCCAGCGTCCTAACCAAGAGGAATCTTCCAGTCTGGGAACCACCACTGTACCTGACTCCGTTTTAAGAAACAGAGTCTTTTTCATTTTTGGCTTTCCGATACGCACCAACCGCAACAGGCCATAGTCCTTCTGCGATCTCCAAGCAAGCCTCGGCGACCTTTTGTATCTCCCATTGTGCCCCTTCGTGTGTGCGAAGGTCAATGAACTTTAGAAGATTGTTCAGGTTGACTGTGCCATAATACTCGGTGTACATGTTTTGGGGTAGGACGCCTCTTGCTTGTTCCCGGCAAACGCCTGCTTCGATCAGCATTTCATACAGAGCAAAGCTTGCTTGATGGTGATCTTTTACTATTTTTGAAGCAGGTAGGGGTTCAAAGATTCTTGTAATTTGCGGATCAATCAATTCTTCGGCATTTGATGCCTGTCGGTTTGACTTGTGCTGGGTTCTGAAAGCCTCTGGCTCGTAGAACTGGATGTTCACATCAGTGTATCGACGAGATATTTCATTGTAGCTCCAAGTACGATGACGGTGATGCTGAGACCTAACAAAACATGGAACCACAAAACGGAAAGTAGCAACGTTGTGTTCAAACGTGCTGGTGTGTCTGTGTTTAACCAAGTAGTTAACCAGTCTTTCATCTTTTTCATCTAGTGCCTCCTTATGCTTCCCAAAACTGACACGAGCACTGTTGACGATAGTAAGATCGCTGCCCATCCACTCCACCAGATCAACTCTGCCAATTCCGTCTCCATAGATCTCAATGCTCCTCTTAGAATCGTCTAAAAAGCGTTCTGCTTTGGGTACCGTTGCCCTAATGTTTGGGTCCACAACCCACTCCCTTTTCGTCCTGTATGCGTCTGGATCGCTCACTTAAACCCTCAAATGCAACTAAGATAACGCTCACCACGATCACAGAGCATGGTGAAAATAACTCCGTCAAACTCGTTCTCGCTTGCCCACTTTTCGCAAGCTAACACGTTTGCACCAGAGCTAATGCCGACCAGCATGCCCTTTTGCTTGATAAGTTCTCTGGCTCTCTGTTTCGCCGACTCTGTCGGTACCACAATTATCTCATCGACCTCTTCGAGATCAACAAGAAACTTGCTCCCATCACCGATACCTTGAATCCCGTGTAGCCCTGGTTCTCCGCCGCTCATGACCGGAGACTCTGCTGGCTCGACGGCAATGATCTTTACATCCGGATAGCTCTCGCGCAGCTTTGCAGCAACTCCCATGATTGTCCCACCCGTACCGGTTCCAGATACGAATGCGGCAGGCTTTGTGTTCATTGACCTGCAAGCTTGGACAATCTCCTCGCCGGTAGTGTGGTAGTGGCATTCAATGTTCAGCGGGTTATTGAACTGATTAGTGTTGTACCATCCGTTCTCTTCTGCTAGGCGATCCCTAAGTGCAATTGCACCATCAAAATCACCGGCATCGACCTCTATGAGTTCAGCACCAAGCGTCACCATCATCTGTTTTCGCTCTTCGGACATGTTGCAAGGCATAACAATCTTAATGCTATACCCTCTTTCAGCTGCTAGCAGAGCAAATGCAATTCCAGTGTTTCCAGAGGTTGCCTCAATGAGAGTGTCACCTGGCTTGATTTCGCATGCTTCCTCAGCAGCATCGAGGATGTACTTTGCCAGACGATCCTTCACGCTTCCAGAGGGACTGTACGTTTCAAACTTTCCATAAATGCCTTCTTCAACTTTGAGAAGAGGCGTATTCCCCACGTGATCAGATGGTCTAGACATTCCAGCTCCGCTATGTATTTCATTGTACGGCACAGCGCAGCCGCTTTACAGAACCTAAATCAGACTATATTCGGTGTGAGGTCAAGCAAGTCCTTGATGCTGTCATAGTGAGCCCGAGCGATGTCCCACTGTCCGGCTTCAGACATGAGATACTTTGCCTCATCGAGGTTAACAAAGAAGCCGTTCTCGCTGAGCAGAGCTGGCATCGCTGTTTTTCGAAGCACGTAGAAAGACTGATTCTCCACAACCTTACGCGGTCTTAGTTCCGTGTTACCGTACTCGGAGAGAAGGTTGTTGGCAATGTCTCCTGATAAACCACTTGCTCTGTATACGTACACGGAGGCGCCGCGAACATCGATGGACGGTCCCTTGATGTCCATACCAATTGCATTTGCATGAATTGACACAAAGATCGTGCTACCACTTTTGTTCTCTCTGTTTGCGTTTGCAACTCTTTGAGAAAGAGAGATATCGGCCTGCTCCAAGCTTACGGTGTCAATAGAATCTACGACATATCTACCAGAAACACAGTCATATGTCTCAACACCTGCTCTAACTAGGAGAGACATGAACTTACTTGCAGTGCCTCGGTTGAAGACGCCCTCGTAAATTGTGAACTCTTCCGGCTCAGTAAAGTGGTACTGCTTAGAACCAGGAGTCTGGTACTCGCCATCAATCATACCGCCGTGACCGTAGTCGACGATAACTCTGTCTATCGCTGCCATTGAACCCATCCCGTCGTACTGCTGTATCGACTCAGGGTATAAATATGCGAGAGGTGGGACTCGAACCCACACGGGATACCCCACTGGATCCTAAATCCAGCGCGTCTACCAATTCCGCCACACTCGCTAAAACGCCCCCTGCTGGACTCGAACCAACGACCCGGTGGTTAACAGCCACCTGCTCTACCAACTGAGCTAAGAGGGCAAAGTATCGGGATAGCTGGATTTGAACCAACGACCCTCTGGTCCCAAACCAGATGCGCTACCAGACTGCGCTATATCCCGGTAACACATTCTAAGTACTGGTATGTGATTTGTACAACGTCTTCCCCGGTTGGCGCGTTCGATCTATCAAAAACTATCTTGTTGCCGGCAGTTCCGTCGTACTCCCAGTCGCTCAAGGGAGATATTATTCCATTGATCGTCACCGTTATGAATGCCGGTTCTACTGGTGTCCTGCTCATTTCAAATTCAAGAACCGGTCTATAGCTAGATTCTGCTATCATAGTAAGACTGTCGCGCCAAGATCCGCATATGTCAATGGAAGAACCCGGGTTTAACATTGCCAACTCTACGTAGCGAGGAGCATATTCTGCTGTACAAACATCTCGAGAGCCGGTGTCTGGAATGAGAGGGTCAATCGGGTTGATAACAGAAAAAATTGCTAGGTTTTCATACCCATACAGTCCCTGAAACCAATCAGAGTAGTCTAGAACATCCCTTATGTCATCGCCTGGTTCATCAGTTACAAATATCATGGTTAAAAAGCTGTCTTCCCTGAGGACACCAGAGTCCCACGAGAAGGCGCCTCCTGAACTTGTCGTAGCTATAGCTTGGTCCATTCCTTTTTCGACAGGGTTTCCACTTGTCCCTACTAAGAACTGAGACTCCAGCTCGCCAACAATATCAGTTGTTGCAGGTGTTACGATTGGACCTCTAAGCTCAGGGCTGTCAGTTGTAATGACACCTATCTGAAAATCTACATCGGATCCGATAAGTGTCCTTGCAAACTTTGAAGCGCTAGCAGAAAGATCCTCTTGCTCTTGAGACATTGAGCAAGAGTTATCAATTACAAATAGAACATCGGCCTTGTAACTTTCTTCGCCCAAGTGTGTGTCGATCTGCTCAGGGTAGTCATTAGCGTAAAAATCCTGATCTACCCATATGTAAGGATCGTTGATTGCATTCGACCTAACGAACAGCCTTGCACCGTCGTCCACACCGTTGTTCTCGATGTGTTTGTACTCTATGACAATCTCTTCGCCAGGATCCAGGACCGCTTCGGTTGGATGCGAAACAATGACGTCTGGAGCACCTAATCCGTTCCACTCTATTGAATCGATTACTAGTGGCTTTTGACCGGTCGATCGAATAGTAACAGTCGCATCCGCTTCGCACTCTCGATCAGTCGGGCCGGTCTCTAGTCGCTCTGGGAAAACTCGAATTTTAGGGAATCCATCACCGAGAGGTGGATCATCATAAGGCGAACTAGGCGGCGTGATCCATCCACTGTCGTAGCAAAAGCAAGATGAGTCTTCGGTATCTACAACGCTCTGGTGTGTGTCGATCCCTTCAATCTTTTCACGAATGTGGAAATTGTTTTCTGAAGAGCAGGAGAAAATGGCTAGGATACAAAATACTAAGACACGCACTGACCACCTCTTTGCATAAGTAGACAGTGGGAAGGGAAGCCGCCTGTCGGATTCGAACCGACGACCTGCTGATTACAAATCAGCTGCTCTGGCCAACTGAGCTAAGGCGGCAAATGGGAAGACGGTGCAGCAGAATAATCGGGCGAGATGGCGAGTAAGTTGCTTTCGCCGCCTCTCATAACCGACCGTAGGGCAACTAATCTACGGTCTTGGTTTTTTGTTTTGATTTTCTGCCGGCACCGTCGACTCCTTCGACCCGGCGGTCGAAGGCCCCAATGCAAACGAGGGATACTGGGCTCGAACCAGTGACCTACGGCTTAGAAGGCCGTTGCTCTATCCATCTGAGCTAATCCCCCAAAGGTTGGTTACTCGGGCGGCTGAGTTCCCTTTCACCTTGAGAAGTCAAGCTTCTCACTAATACCCCACTCAGCCTGAGGGCGGAATGATCAAAAACAGCCCCATTCCGCGTCGGGCACCCAGGTTAATCTCCCAGGATTTCAATAACCGCTAGAAAAGCTAGCGGAATCAAAATGGGCAGTACTGCTGCCATGATTCACCTCTCGTATTTGACTTATACAAGCCAGCTGGTTATTGTTTAAGCTTCGCCAGCAATTGGAAGAGTACTGATTAGTTCGATCAGTCCTGCTTCCGCAAGCGGTAACAAAGCTCGCTCTTCTAGATCATTTTCGCTACGGAGAATCTCTACTTCCCCAATCTGTTCGGCAACTTCCTGGAGACTGGCGTATGTCGAAAGCATGATTGCCGACATAGTTGCATCGTAAGTTGCCCGCTCGAGAGGAGTTAGGCGACTCAAGATGGTTTCTACAGTCTCCTCTGTGGAGTCGTCGTTCATCATTTCCCTTGTTGCCATTTTTAAATATCTCCTCAAAAGCTCGATTGTTTAGGACGCATAGATCGGAAGGAAATCATTTGCATGATTGTGCGAAATATTCCTGTCCCGGTTCCATCGGTAATACTTTCGGCAAACAGTTCTGAAGTATTCTACACTACCCTCTTGATCTCCGTAAAGAACGTAAAGTGCCTTGTAGCTGCTGGAGTTTGATAGATGCTTGATCTTGTCAACCATTCGATACGCGACATCTCGAATCTCTTCGGGAAGTGTGATGAGCATCTTGTCAAGCCTTTCGTTGACCATGCAGTTCATCAAGTACTTGTAGCTAAGCTTGGACTTCACCATCTCGCCGATGTAGTTGATGTACTTGAACTTGATTCTCTGAGCATTCGTGCCCTCGCCGATGCATGCAACCCAGCCTTCGTTGTTGTGCACGTCGCGCCTGTTGATTTCATCGATGACTTCCGTGATGGTCATCATCTTGCGTTCTGGAAGAACAATGCTGTCATTGCCTGCCTCCCGAACCTTCATGATGATTCTTTCAAGAACATCCGAAGGAATCTCGTTGCCACCGGTATCGTATGCAGCTAGAAGATAGACCGACTCCTCGTTGCCATAGTCAACATGGACACGGCTGATAGGATGGACAAGTTCCACAACGACTGTCATCAGAGAGTAGTTGAAGAGACTGCATGCATGAACTGCTGCATCGAAAGCCTTCCTATCGAGAAGCCCAAGTGCTGCATCAACATACGGAGTCTCGAGCCTTCCACGGGTAGTTGCACACAGCTGGTCATTGTGAATGAAGTACTGGAGCATTGCACCGTCTTCTTTACGCTGCATCATGACAGGCTCTGAACCGGCAACCTCGTGAATGAACTCGGTCTCTGAGCTTGGAACCTCATCACGATTGAAGAACTTCCGGAAGCTTCGGGAAGCGAGCTTCACGCCAGACACTTCGCCAGGTGTCTCGTAGGAATACACCAAGCCTCGCATCAACCGGAGTGATGTTGTCCAGCCATCCCCGCCTGCAACATCGTGAAGTACGTTATGGGCCTGAGGAGTGTAGTTGAACAGAACAAGCTTGCGACGAGCGTCGAGGTCAAAGCTGAAGAGATTGCCAGCCTTTACGCCCCACTTCTGGTTGATTCCAAGAATCTTGTTGAGCTCATCGTTCCACTGCTTCTTGAGATGACGCCAGCGATTCTTCTTATCCTCGCGAGTTGTCATCTCGCTAGTAATCTTAGCGACGAGCTTGGGAAACTCTTCGTTGAGGAAGATCGACTCTTCCATGGTTTGCTGTGTTCTAAAAGTTTTCATACATCCCTCCACACTAGATTATAACGTTGACATTCGCGGTTTACATTGAAAGAGCAAGAACTACAAACAGATATGCCAGTGGAAGCATTCCAAACACAAACAATCCATCCTTGATCTGTTCACTCTTCGGGTAATCTTCGTTGCTCATCGCTTTCCTCCGGCGCTGTTTCTCTTGACTTGACTCTTAACCTTTCTCGCCGTCTTTGCATCGGGCGGTTCTTCCTGGAGATTTCCGATGTCCGTGCTGTAAAATGCACCCTCGGTAAGATCACATAGAGTAACCCATTCCTTCCCAGCAGGCGTCTTGCTGAAGTACATGAGGGTTCCCCAGCGCCACTGGCCGCCGTAGTCCTGAAACCATAGCCAGTCGTTCTTCTTGTACGGGGAATCCGGGTGTTTTTCAGTCATGGTGTTGGTGCCTGGAATCGGCTTGCTCTTCTTGCGTTTCACTATGCCCCCATGGAGTGAATGACTTCGAAGCTTCCTGAGTGGTAGTTACCACATCGGTGAGTGTCGCCGGCGGGAGTTGTCATTAGAACGTCGACGTAAACATCACCCCGGCCGTCGGCGCGCCACGCGCTGTTGAGCGTGGTCTCCTTAACCTTGAGGACGATGCCGGTGCAACCTTTGGGAATGGGTGTCCAGCCCCTCGACTCGTTAACGACCGGGTTGTTTCGAACATCCATAATGTTTTTGACGATATCACCAGCTTTCATGATGCAACCTCCTTACATTTTCATCATACCACATGTAGATGAAATCTGCACTCAGCTTGAGTAGTAATCGTCAACTATTTTCTTAGCTCGAGCGTAGAGCGTAGGGTCACCCTCGGTCAGCACCTTGAGTAGTGCAGCCTTTTCCTTCATGTAGACCTTCGCAAACTTGGGATCGTGCTCAGTAATGCTTTTTGAGTTACTGATTAGATCTGCTAGCTTGACCGTCTTAGATTGAGGAAGAGCCTTCGCCGTGTGAATCAAGTCCAAATGCTTGCGTGCCTTTCGATTGCCGTCGCTCGGAACGCTGATGTCTGTGAGATCTGCAACAAGCTGGCGTACTTTGTATCCAAACTCATTCCAGATGTCTGACAGCGTGACGTCGGTGTCTTCGACAACGTCATGCAACACGGCAGCCGCAAGCATCTCCTGGGTGTGCGGAACCGTCTTCACGATTTCCATAACCTCCAGAGGATGAACGATGTAAGGCTCACCAGTGTACTTTCTGGTCTGACCATGGTGAGCTTCAGTTGCGAACAGTATGGCACGTTGAACAAGCATCAGATGTACATCATCGTTTCGCTGTTCGATGCTGCAGCTTCGGCAGCGTCGAAGTTAATGTTTCGCCAGTGAAAGTTTACGAACGGCATTCGCTTGGTCTTCTTGCTGTACTTGTGCTGTACGATGACGTTCTTCTTCGTGATCGACTTGATCGGACCGAAGTAGCTCAGGTTGAACGAGTCATACTCGGCTGAATCGCCAATCTTGAATGTCCGTTCCTTGAGGACTGGGATGTCGAGCTCGTCGTCGGTATCGTTGGTGACCAGCGTGATAGACTCTCCGGGTGTCACGATCGCCCAGGATGTCTTGCCGAGAGTTACAGTGAATGACTTGGCCATGTTCTTTCCTCCTTACATTCTCATCATACCATGCTTGGAGGAAATCTGCACTCATTAATCCTTGAAAGGTGAAGGTCCTTCAGGTGAGAGTTCGTCTCGAGAACGCTTTAGCACCTTTGCCATATCATCAATTGCTTTCACCAACTCTTTTCCCGTTGACGCAAAAAATAAATCTTCAAGTCTTGGCTTAACTTTAGCGTGTGTTTCTTCAGCTCTCTTCCGTGCTCGAGGCGCGCCGAGGCTACCGAGATTTGCAT
>VMHT01067124.1_pt1 | contig 20835 bp, 14 predicted proteins | sample 4693611 | NCBI WGS metagenome assembly VMHT01 (sample SAMN12280063, study PRJNA550983) | marine metagenome | isolation source: seawater sampled from same location over 5 years 0.02-0.2 micron viral filtrate | place: USA: collected off the coast of southern California halfway between the port... ...
AAAGTTCCTTGGTGCGTATGGTGACCGAACTCCGTTCAACCATGTCGTAACCAATACCGAGAGAAAGAAAATTGCAAGACACCTGTACCTACAAGCAGAAGCAATTAGAATCATCAATGGTAACACCAAGAACTTTAATGACGTTCGTTTGATTGTCTCTGAAGGAGTTTATCAGATGAGAGAACCAGATGTGAATGATGAAGTGATGCAGAAGAAGTCTGATGGTAGATTGGTGTATTACCAAGTAGTAGACCAAGAAGGTAATATTGACTTAGAAAGAACATTTGATGTTGCGGAATACTGGAAGGATTATGTCAAGTTTGGTAAGTTGTATCTTGACTATGACAACTATAATCCCGATGGGAGTCTTTGTGCATCAATAGGATTAGAGTTTCCAGAGACCCCCGAATCATTTGATATTAATTTTGCTGGGGATGTGGAAACTTATTATAATAATGAGTTAATGAGTAAGGATGAATTAGTAGAAATTAAAGAAACCGAGTAAAAAGGGTTATAAATAGAAGTATGGCGATACGAAGAGCATTTGCACAAGAAGACAACAACCTACAAACCTCGTCAATATCGAGCAGTCGTACACGACAGTATACTGATATTGATTTGACACTTGCGATTAAACCTACTAGTGGTGAAGTCTACAAGAAGTCAAATGGTGGTGCGGTTAAACAGGCTGTCAAGACTTTAATCCTTACAAATTTGTTGGAGAAACCATTTCGTCCAGATTTTGGTGGAAACTTAGCAAGTCAGTTGTTTGAGTTGGCAGATGGCGGTAACTCTGGGATAGTGAAAAGAAATATCAGGGAGAGTATAGAGATTTATGAACCTAGAGCAGAGGTTATATCTATCGATGTATTCCCACAATCAGATAACAATCTTTTAGATGTAACAATAACATTCAAAGTAGTTAACACAGAAGAAGAGACCACGTTCACTACAACACTTGCAAGGTTAAGATAAAATGGCGACAACAATAAAATCAACCTCATTAGACTTTGATGCAATCAAGAACAACTTAAAGACGTTCCTTGCACAGAAGGATGAATTTGCGGATTATAACTTCGAGGCGTCTGGTCTGTCAAACATTCTGGATGTTCTTGCATATAATACACACTACAATGGATTGACCGCAAACTTTGCTTTGAACGAATCATTCCTTGGGACTGCACAACTTCGTAGTTCGTTGATTTCTCTTGCCGAAGGTATTGGTTACATTCCAGATAGTATGACATCATCTCAGGCAATTGTCAAGTTATCTTTGAATCTTTCTGGTGTTGTAGATCGTACCGCAACTATACAGATTCCTGCTGGATATAAGTTTAACGCAACAGTTGATGAACAAGAGTTTGTTTTTCAGACACAAGAAGACATCAGTGCGGAAGACAATGGTTCTGGTTTTTATGAATTTACTGATGCAAGTGGCAGTAAAAATATTAAAATTTTCGAAGGGACAGAGAGGGTTAAGACTTTCTTGGTGCATCGTGCAGAAGACAATGCAGTTTATATTGTTCCAGATAAGACTATAGATATAGATACTGCGATTGTTCGTGTTTATCAAACAGCATCAGGTTCAGTCTTCACACCATACACAAGTATACTGAATGCAAACACCATCAATGAAAACTCTACGTTATACATCCTAAAAGAATCACCCAATGGTTTCTTTGAATTGTCATTTGGTAATGGTTCCACTTTGGGTAGAGCGCCCAAGACAGGTTCAAAGGTCACCCTAACTTACCTTTCAGTTAGTGGTACAGAATCAAACACTGCGAAAGTGTTTGAACCACAATCAGGTGTCAATGTTTCTGGTAGTTCATATGATTTGACGGTATCAACAGTCGCAAAGGCGGTAGGTGGTTCGGAAAAAGAGTCGATGGAATCTATTCGTCAGACTGCACCATTTCAGTATGCATCTCAGAATCGAATGGTAACCGCTGTAGATTACTCTACCTTGGTATTGAGAAACTTTTCTACACTCATTAAGGATATGCAATCCTTTGGTGGTGAGGATGCACTAGAACCAGAATTTGGTACAGTCTTCTTGTCGATTCTATTCAATGCGGATGTCGATGCGGTTACCGAACAGGTGACAAAAGATGCAATTCAAGACCTTGCAAAACAATTATCGGTTGCATCGTTTAGTCTTAAATTCACTGACCCTATTAAGACTTTTGTTGAGACTAGAACATTCTTCCAGTTTAACCCAAACTTGACTACATTGTCAAGGAATACTATTCAAGATACAGTGAACAATACAATCAAAACTTATTTTGATGATAACACTGGTAAGTTCGGACAGTCCTATAGACGTTCTAATCTATTGTCATTGATTGATGATGTGAGTCCTGCTATTCTATCTTCTCGTTCAGAAACATTTGTTCAGAGACGATTCTCACCGATACTGACTGCGATTCAAGATCATACATTAAGATATGCTGTTGAGTTGTCAGTTTTCGATGATGTTAATCACACCATAACATCAAATCAATTTACCTTACAGAACAAAACTTGTGTCCTAAGAAACAAACTAAATAGTAATAAATTAGAAGTGTTCAATACCGAAGATAACGAGGTTCTTGTTGACAATGTAGGTTCTTATGATGGTGATACTGTGTTTATCGTAGGTCTTCAGGTGGATAACTTTCTTGGTTCAGACACTTTCATCAAGTTAAGTGCAAAACCTGCCAATGAAAGTGCAATTACTCCATTTAGACAAGACATTCTCGAATTTGATCAGTCTAGTTCGTTCTCACGTATAGTTGAGGTTGAATCTGGAGTGACTAACTAATGAGTAATAGAAACGATGTCACTTTAACTGATCTCGATCGAAGGGAACTCTCCTTTACTGATCATAAAGTTGAGGATATCCTTCCAGAGTTCTTTAGAACCGAATATCCTAAACTCATCTCGTTATTGAAAGAATACTATGAGTTTGAAGGGAGTGATGATTCGCCCGCAAAACTCATACATGAATTATTCTATAGTAGAGACATCACACAAACAGACATAGACCTTCTATCATATATTGAAGATGAACTGTTGTTGGGACAATCCTACTTTGAGGGATTCAAAGACAAACGTGCGGCTGCGAAATACTCTAATCAGTTATATCGTTCAAAAGGAACTAAGTTCTCTATCGAACAGTTCTTCCGAACCTTCTTTGATGTTGACCCTGATGTCGAATATACTAAAAACCAAGTCTTCAGGGTTGGAGAAACTGGTTCTGAAATTGGATTTAACTCACAGAAATATCTGACCAATGATAAATTGTTTCAGACATTTGCAATTCTGATTAAAACAGATATATCTCAATCCGAGTGGATAGAACCTTATAAACTATTTGCCCATCCTGCTGGTATGTTTGTGGGTTCGGAAGTTCAGATAATGTCGGTCGTAGAAGACACGGTAACTGCACCACAAGTTATCGATGAACCACCACCACCTTTTGCAGTACATTCATCTGCAAGTTTTGGGGATACAGGAGTTACAGATTTGACTGCTATTGTTGATGACCTATATACTGATTCAGATGGTGTTTATAGTCGAATCAATGCGGAGTTCACCACACTTGAAGACTTCTCTGTAGAACAGATAACAACAATTGATGAACAGTATTCGTCTCTACGTGAGGCACAGAGTGCGAGTTCACCCACATTTGATGATTCAGATCAGTCAGGAACCACCAATGGTATGGACTTGAGTAACGACTTTAGTTTTGAAACACTTGATCAACAGAAACATCAATGGTGGAGTGCGGATTCAGACCAATATGTAAAGAGTTTAATATTAGACAATACCTAAAAAGTTTAATATTATGAAGTATAAACCTTATAAATAGTTAGATAACAAACGGACTATAAAATGTCAAGACAGATACTAAACAGAGGAACAACAGCGAACGATGGTACAGGTGATACCTTACGTGTTGCTGCCCAAAAAATAAACGAAAACTTTCAAGAAATCTATGCAAACTTTGGGGGAGATAACGTTAGCCCAATCGTAACATTGACTGATGTTGGTGCAATTTTTGAAGGTTCTTCTCCCGATGCATACGAGACCAATCTTGTTGCGGCAGAACCTACTGCGGATAATACAGTAACAATTCCTAATTCATCAGGTACTCTAGTCTTAGACACTACTACTCAGACATTGACTAATAAGACTCTTACTGCACCAGTTCTTTCTTCGGTTCAAATTGATGACACTTCGGGTGACCATCAGTACATCATCGGAGTAAGTGAACTTGCGGCAGACAGGACTGCGACACTACCCTTACTGGGTGGTAGTGATACGTTTGTATTTGCAAACCACACCGAGACTTTATCTAACAAAACATTAGTGACACCAGTAATTAAAACCCCAACTCTTGGTGGTGCCGATGGTGGTGCATCGTTACTTGATAGTGCAAGTAATGAATATCTTACATTTAATAATGTTTCAAGTGCGATTAACCACGTAAATATTTCAAACTCTGCGACAGGTAACAACCCATCTATAGATGTGGGAGGTGGGGATACAAATATTGGTCTTGAACTATCTGCTAAAGGCACAGGTGGTATTGAGATTAAGAACAAATTAGTTCTAGAGAAAGGAACAGATGTTTCTGCGACTGAGGCGGTTGACCTTAATGAACCATTGACAGTATTCAACTCAGGTAGTTTGATTTTACCCACTCTCGCTGATGGTACAACCCAAGGTGAGATGAAGACTTTCGTGAATATTGCAGCGGGTGAAGCGAGATTAACTACAAGTTCACCATCAAATATTTATGGTGTGGGTGCGAATGGTCATGTTTCGTTTAGTCAAGGTGATGGATGTATTCTTGTATGGAACGATACAGCAAGTAAATGGTTTTTCGTATCTAATAACGGAACAACAATAGGATAATATAGAAAATGGCGATTATAACAAACCCAATTAAAAAGCAAGTAATCCAAGACCTGAAGGATGATATAGATTCTTCAGGTACGCACTACTATGCGGTAATTGGTCGTTCAGAAGATTGGAACGATTCGGACATTGCACCGACACCACTAAACACTGCACGAGAGGAAAGAGACTTCCGTCTTGGAATGCAATCTGCCAAAAAGATAGTTGACCTTTCGTTTGTTGTTCCTCGTTACAACTGGTCATCTGGTTCAATCTATTCTGCATATGACGATGCACAAGTTGGTTATCCTACTCAAACTTACTACGTTATGAACGACAACAACCAAGTTTATTTGTGTATCCAACAGGGTAGAAACTCTGCTGGTCAACCACAGGTATCAACTGTGCAACCGACAGGTGGTACAGAGGGTACTCCATTTGATACTGCGGATGGTTATATCTGGAAGTTCTTGTACTCTATCGGTGCATTGGATGCCACTAAGTTTGTTTCTGCAAATTACATTCCTTCTAAACTTGTAACTTTTACTGACTCGGATTCACCTGCTGCTGACATCGAACAACAGGTAGTACAGAACAATGCTATCGTTGGTCAGATTGTCGGTTACCACGTTGACTCTGGTGGTGCTGGTTACTCATCATCACCTACCTTAACTATTAGGGGTAATGGAACAAAGGCAAAGGCAGATGCAACAATATCTGGTGGACAAGTAGTAGATGTCAAGTTGATTGACAGTTCTGGTTCTTACACAATGGGTTCTGGATATACCTTTGGTGAAGTTCTTGTAACAGGTGGTGGTTCACCCACGAAACCCGCTAAGATTCGTCCAATCATTGGTAGTGTCCTTGGATTTGGTGCAGACCCAAGAGATGACTTACGTTCTACCGCAATCATGTTGAACAGTAAACCAGAAGGTGTTGAAGGTAATGACTTCATTATTGGCAATGACTTCCGACAGGTCGGGTTATTGAAGAATCCTTTAGATTCCATTGGTACTTCGCCATTCACTGCCGACACCGCTTTGTGTCTTAAAAGAATTAACTTCAGTAGTGTGACCCAAGGATTCACCGCTGACAATAGAATTGTAGGTGGTACTACAGGTGTTGAGGCGTTTATTGATAAAGTTGACTCTGATGATATATGGTATCACCAAACAACAGAAACTGGTTTTGGTAACTTCCAAGCTGGTGAGTCGATCTCAGAAACCAATGGTAATGGTGTCGGTGTACTGAATCCTTCAATCTCACCTTATGTAAATCCAGAGATAGATACCTCTACTGGGGAAGTCCTATATATTGATAACCGTGCTTCTGTTACCCGTAGTTCAGGTCAGACCGAAGATATTAAACTCGTAATACAAATTTAAGGTAATAACCGATGCCAAAGCCATTTACATCAAACGTATTTTCATCGACATACAAGGATGATTTCAAGGATAGTGATAACTATCATCGAATCCTCTTTAATAGTGGTCGTGCATTGCAGGCAAGGGAACTTACCCAACTGCAAACAATTATTCAGGAAGAGATCGGTCGTTTTGGTCGAAACATATTCAAGGAAGGTGCCGCAGTAAACCCAGGCGGGCCAACCTGTACGAATGATTACGAGTTCATTAAACTAAACGTATTGACACATCCTCTACCAAGTGACCCACAGACACTAGTTGGAACAACTCTTACTGGGCCGAACATCGGTGGTGGTAGTGGTATTCAGGTACGAGTACTAGAATTTGTTGCTGCAGAAAACAGTGACCCAGCAACTCTTTATGTTCAGTATATCAATACTTCATCGGGGGATTCTGGCGAAGAACCTATCCGATTATCTGCTGGTGATGTAATGACCAATACAGGTGCATCAGTCACACTACAAGTTGCCAATGCAGTCGGTACTGATTTACCTGTTGGTCGTGGTTGTATGATTGCGAACTCAGAGGGTGACTTCTTTACTCGTGGTCACTTTGTATTTGCAAAGGGTCAGTCAATCATTCTTTCTAAATATAATAGATATGCAACTGCGACTGTTGGTTTCAAAGTAACCGAAGACATCGTAACTGTTGCGGATACTGAAGACCTATATGATAACCAAGGGGCGACTCCAAACTTATCTTCGCCTGGCGGAGATCGTTATCGTATCAAACTCTCGTTGATAAATAAAGCAGACATTACGGAAGACGAAAACTTTGTTTATTATTGTGACGTAGTAGATGGTGTGGTTGTTGACCAAGTAACTGGTACAGATGATTATAACAAAATTAACGATGTCATGGCAACAAGGACTGAAGAAGAGTCTGGTAATTATATTGTTGACCCATTTACTGTAGATTTCGCAGATTCTGGTGATAATTTTATTGCCACTGTATCTACTGGTGTTGCATATGTGAATGGTTATCGTGGTGATACCGAGAAACCTACTCCACTTACAATTGCAAAACCTCGTACATCTCAAATAATTCCGAATGAAGTATCTGGTATCTCATATGGTCAGTACTTCATCTGTAGTAATCTGAAAGGTCTACTTAATGTAGGGACTTTCGCTACACAAAATCTATCAACAAGTACAGATGACCCAAGTGGTAGTGTGATTGGTACTGCACGAGTTCGTTTCGTTGAAGAAGATGGTTCAAACTTCCGAGTTTACTTGTTCGACATCAAGATGAACTCTGGTCAGTCTTTGCGTAATGTTAAGACTGTTGGTACTAACTCAACTAATCGTGCGGTTCTTGTTTTAGAGAATAGTAAGGCAGTAATTAAAGAATCACAAAAAGTTAATTTGATATATCCATTACCTCAGGCACGACCCAAGTCACTTACTGACTTCGACTTTGAGGTACAACGTATCGTAACTGGTACCCCAGTAAGTACTTCTTTAACATTGTCTGCATTGACAGTTGCGGGTGAGACATGGACAAATACTTCTGATTGGATTGTTACTCGTAATGACACTGGTGCGGTGGTTACTGGTGCAGCGTTTACTGCTGTTGGTAGTCAATCGATGACAGTTTCAAGTCTCCCTAGTGGTCAAGCAGTCACCATATATGCAAGAGTAAACAAAGGTTCTCCTGCAATTAGACAGAAAACTCTTGAACTTGATGCAACTGTTGCTGCTGCTGTTCAAACTGTTGATGGTGTTAAGTTTGTTGACATGAACGCTTCGGATATCTATGAAGTAGAGTCTATCAAACAAACCGATTCAGATGGTGTAGACCTTTCTCACTTGTTTACTGTGGACAATGGTCAACGTGCTGGTTTTTATGGAAATGGTCGTTTAGTTCTAGAAACTGATGCAACCGCTCCAACAGGTAATGTGTTTTGTAGATTCAAACACTTTACTCATGGTACTGGTGACTTCTTTGCTGTTAACTCATATATTGGTCATGTAAACTACGAAGACATCCCAGACTTCGAAGTCAATCAACGTACCTCGGTCAATTTAAGAGACGTGATAGATTTTCGTTCTACCCACAATACAAGTGATACCTTTGTTGGAAGTGGTGTGAATGAACTACCCCAGAATGGTGATGTATTCCAAGCAGATGTTGAATACTATCTACCTCGTGCAGATAAGATAGTTGTAACCACACAAGGTGAAGTTAAGAACCTTGTTGGTGAGGCTGGTTTCGGTTCACAAGTTCCTGATACTCCAGAGAACACTCTTGCACTATTTAACTTAGAACTTAATGCATATGGTCTGGATGATGAAGATGTTGTGATGACACCGATCAAAGCAAAACGATTCACCATGGCAGACATTTCTGAATTAGAGAAAAGAGTTGACAAACTAGAAGAAGTCACTTCTTTAAGTTTACTTGAACTAGATACATCTTCTCAATTAGTATTGGATGCGGATGGTTCACCAAGAACTAAGTCTGGTTTCTTTGTAGATAACTTTACAGACCGAAGTTTCTCGGATGGAGACAACCCAGAATATCGTGCTGCAATTGACCCATCAGAAAAACTATTGAGTGTTGGTACAGAAGAAGATGATGTGGTTTTGGCGTATGATTCAGATTTGTCAACCAACACTATAATGAAGGGTGACTCTATCTATCTGAAGTATTCTGAGAAAGAAGGTATAGTTCAGAACCTTGTATCTACTGCAATGAATGTTAACCCATTCGCAGTTATTACTGGTGAGGGTCATCTAAAGTTATCTCCCGCTAGAGACAATTGGTTTGAAACAAAATACGCTCCTGCAAACGTTATTAATCAGACTGCAACCGAAACTCTTGCAGATTTGAATCTTGGTGATCGTGTCGTAAGTACACAAGAACATCGAATGAACAGAAGCGCTCGTTGGAGATGGAGACTAGGACAAGTTCATATTCCAGTGCCAGGATTCGGTACTATAGGTGGTACTGCTAGTGAGGCCACAGGCGGTTTCAGAAGAAGAGGTTGGAACTGGGGTGGTTGGAGACGTGCGGCCGCATGGAATTGGGTAGGTGTACCTAATAACGCAAGGGTAACCGAAGTGGGTGCGACTGATCGAAGTTCGGGAGGTTTTGACCTCACTCGATCGTTCTCACAACGTGTTGTTGTTGGTCAAAGAACTGTACGTAAATAGATTGCGGATAGAACTGTATCATTAACATTCATACCATTTATACGTTCACGTAAAGTATTCTTCAAGGCAGAGGGTCTACGACCAAATACTCGTTACTTCCCATTCTTTGATGGTAAAAAAGTAGATCAATTCTGTAGAGAAGAGACATCTTTCAAACGTTATGGTAGAAAGTCGAACGCAGCTGATGTAGCGATTGCGAGAAGATATAGAAATAGTACTTCACACCCACAAGGTAGTACTATCTTAGAATCGGATGTGAAGGGTGAGATTGTCGGTTCGTTCTTTATTCCTTCTAGAAAGGGTTTGCGTTTCCGTGCTGGTGTACGTGAGTTCAAACTTCTTGACATTAGTAAGAATGATGACAATGCTGCACTATCACGTGCAACATTCAACTATACCGCACAGGGTACTCTGGATACTAGACAGAAGACTATTACTTCTACTCGTATCACTACAGTCCAAACAAGACGTTGGACAGAGACTACTCGTGTTCGATTTACTGACCCACTTGCACAGTCTTTCCAAGTTACAAACCCAAGTGGTATCTATGTAACTAAAGTACAGTGTTATTTCAAGAGTAAGGATACCAGTAATGTTCCTATTCAATTACAGATTCGACCAATGGTTAATGGTGCGCCAAGTGCGACTGACATCCATTCGCAATCTATTGTATTCTTACCACCGAGTTCAGTGAACTTACCTTCGGCACAAACACAGTCTGCGGTAGTTGCTGCACCTACTACGTTTGAGTTCGATGAACCAATCTTCTTGAACCCACAGACAGAATATGCGATTGTACTTCTTGCAGAATCTACTGAGTATGAGGCGTATGTTGGTGAAACATATGCATTCGAGTTAGGTTCAACCGAGAAGAGAATCTCTCGTCAACCATCTATGGGTTCATTGTTTAAGTCACAGAATGGTACGACTTGGGAACCAGACCAAACTAAAGATATGGCGTTCAAAATCTTCACTGCTGACTTTGTAAGTTCTGGTAATGCGGTATTTGAGAACCGAGATGTTGATTTAGATTTACTTGATGAAAACCCACTATTCATGACTTCTGGTTCATCAACAGTGACTGTTCTTGGTGTTCATCATGGTTTCCATGTTGGTGATAAAGTTAATATGTCTGGTCTTGTTGATGCTACCACATACAATGGTGTACTTGGTTCAAATATTAATGGTGAAAGAACTATTACTGCGGTAGATGGATTTGCTTTCCAATTCGCTGCAGGGTCTAATGCGACTTCTTCGGGTAGATTCGGGGGTGACGATGTATTATTTGACAAACAAATTATATTTGATACCTGTATACCTCAGTTCACAACTTTGATGCCCGATGACACTTCGTTGACATATAATGCGAAATTCACTACTGGTAAATCACTTGCCTCACCTTCTGGTTCACAAGTTAAATATGGGAAAGATGGTTCGTTCAGTAGTGACTTGAGTATCGGTGATGTAAATAGATTTGTTGCACCAAGAATGATTGCAAACCCATCAAACGAGACTGCTCAGTTAGGTTCGGGGAATCGTTCTTGTACATTCAAGATTGATATGTCAACAGTACGTTCGGATGTAAGTCCTGTTATTGATGCACAGAATGCATCCCTAACAACCGAAGCGAACTTAATTGATAATCAGTCATCTTCTGTTGCAAACGGATTTAATGTTCCAATTAACTATGTTGCAGAAACGAATGCATTTGGTGGTTCTTCACTCGCAAAACACGTTACTAGTGTAGGAGAACTCGAAGAACCTGCTGTTGGTCTGAAGGTGATGCTTGCCGCAATGAGACCTTCTGGTAGTAGTTTTGATTTGTATTGGAGAGTTGCGAATGGTGACCAAAACATCTTTGATGTGGATTGGACGTTAGAAACGGTAGAGGATGCAGTTGCACCAGACGAAAATAATTTCCGAGAGTATCGTTACCTAATTGGTGGTGATGATGGTACGGTTGACCCATTCACATCATATCAGTTTAAGATTGTAATGAATGGTAACAATTCAGCTAAACCACCTGTGTTTCGTGATTTCCGTTCAATTGCATTGGCAGTATAATGAGTAAAAGATACATAATGGTGGAAGGTCACAGTGGTTTAGCAAGAGACCCAAATAGTGGGGCAATTGTTAATATAAATAAAGATGAGATACAAAAGGCACGTGCAGCGAAAGCAAAGAGACAGAAACAAAAATCAGAGTTCCAAGAGTTGCGACAAGATGTCGATGAACTAAAGGTACTTCTCAATAAACTAGTAGAGAAACTATAAATGGCGACTAATAAACCCACAATCACAGATATTCAGGATACCTTCACTACGTTGGTAACCAATCAAAACACCATATCATTGGATTTGGGTGCGACTGGTCGTCTGAATACCAATGAAGACTCTAGTGCAGTTGCTGCTATCAACGAACTTGAATTAGGGATTCGTGGCACCTCTGACAATCTAGTCGCAACTGACCTTGCAGACTTCACTTCCGACAACATTGTTTCTGCGTTACACGAACTTGACAGCGACCTTCACGGTGCTGGTGGTGGTAATGCCAAGACAGACTTGACTACCAATGCGGATGACATCGTATCAGGTATCAATGAACTTGAAGTTGCAATTAGAGGAACATCAAACAATCTGGCAGCTGGCCAACTGCGTACTACTAAGACACATCTTGTAGGTGCGGTCAACGAACTAGATTCTGACATTGGTGCGAGACCACATACTACTCTAACCACTGATGCGAAAACTCTTACAGGTGCAGTCAACGAACTTGATGCAGAGTTAGGTACAATCACTGATACTGCAATGGGTACTACTGCAACAACTGTATCAGGTGCGATTGCAGAACTTGATTCTGATAGAGATAGACAGATAACCTACACAGGTATTGATGGAACTGCATTAACCACAACCGCAACAACACTTACTACTGCTGTCAATGAATTGGATGCAGAGATTGGTGCCGCAGTTCTTGTTACTTCTGCGACTACTCTTCGTGGTGCGATAAACGAATTACACATTGAAATGGGTGCAATTCCAGACTCAAATGGTTCAGGAAATCTCAGGTCAGACCGCATAGGTCAATCTATTAGACTACTAGATAGTGCTGTAGGTAATCTTGCACAACTAAATACTGATGGTTCCATATCAAGTAGAACAAGTCTTGTAACTGTAGTCAATTCACTCGCAGATGACATTTCTCTTTTAGACTCTGATGCTGGTGTACGTGACAATCGTTTGGGAAGTTTAAGTAATCTTACCGCAGGATTTGTAGGTACAGAACGAGATAACTTTGTAAATGCACTTAACGCTCTAAGAGCAGATGTCCCACTTATATACGATGTAAATGGAACTCAACTAAACTAATCGGAGTATAGACACGATGACCGCCGGTGTTCCATTAAAATTAAAAGATAGTGACCATCCTGTAGAACTTCAGAAGTTTGATACTACTGGAGGGGGTTCTTCTGACCAGAACTATCTTGCATATCAAGCGAGTCTATATCTAGCAGACCAAGATTCTAGTAATACTGGTAGAATTGCTACGGAATATTTGGGAAGTGTTGATAGTGGCGAAACTAGTGTTGAATATAATACTCGAATTGTTGGTACTTATGTTAATACCTTTTTTGATTCTGCGGTAGGTACTTCCGCTGGAACTGGCGGATTATACACTGTCAGCACTACAGGTACAACCCTATTACAACATGGTCACTATGAATTTAATGATGACAGTGATGTACGTAGACTTATCTATTTGGATTCTGATGCTAGTATAGGTTATACTCAGACTGATGGTGGTGTAGATACAGTTATACCCCAACTTAAAATCAAGGAGATGGATTCGGATACTGAAAATCGTTTGGTTGACAGAATCAATTCTTACATCTATACAAACGATTATCCAGGCACATATAAATTATCTTCTTCCAACTCAATTACTGATTATAGTGTTGAAAAACAGATTTTTACTGATACTAGGACAGATAATACTACTGTTCCATACTTTCTTCACAAAAGAACCACCATAACCGCACCAACAGTTGTGCGACCATTTGCGATAAAACGATCTAATGGTGATAGTGGTGACTATCAAGGTCTTCAGGAAATGACAGACCGACAAATTCAACAAAGTCTGGGTTGTGCATCGAAGAACCGAACTGCTACACAGGACGGAGGTGTTGGTTCATACGCACTTTTAAGTTCTGCACAGGGTACTCCCGCCTCAACTGGAAAGTCTGGTACATGGGTCTCAAAAGGTACTGCAACAGACACCCGACAAGTGATCGAAGATGCAACCTATACTCGTAGTAGGTCTTCAACGTATTTGATTCAAAGAAATTCTACCTACTCACAAACATATAGTAGAGATAGAGCTTCTACATTCACACAAGACTTTATAGGTAACTACAGTCGTAATTTTCAGGACACTTATACCAAGACTCGTACAAGTGTCTACTCGCCAGGATTTGTTGGTGACTTTACTGGTAACTACACCAGAGAAAGAGATCAAAACTTTACTCGAACTTCTACGAGAACCTCTACGTACACTAGAGATAGGAATGCAGAACGTGATACTAATTTCTCACGCACACAACTGTATGCTGGTAACTTCGCTAGAAACTTTATTGGTGACTATGTGGGTACTGCTACAGTATCAATAAATGCGGGTCAAAAACCAACAGCACTAGATGGTTTTGTATCTGGAACACATACTGGGGTTGTTGACGCTGATGTATATCGCAGATACACTCTTCCAAATGGTTCTATAGCTAGAGTTTATTACAAATTTTTCGTAGGTTGGTACACCCCTAGCTCAAATATTCTTTGGTGTTCCTCAATAGGTATACTAACTACAGATTCTGCTAATGGCACAGTACAAAGTTGGAATGGATTATACGCTGACTCAGTTGCTGCCATGGCCGGCCCAGTGGCTCAGATGTTCGCAGGCGATGCAGGCTCGGCCGCTTGGAGTGCGGGTGGTTTCACCCAATCATCATGGGCGGCTAATATTGCTCATTCTTCACTTGTCAACAGCGGCTCAGCTGTTTCGAAAAATCTAGGTAGTCAAACAGATTCTAAGGACTATCTAGGTAACTATAGTCGTGGATTCGCTCGAAACTTTAGTAGAACGGCTGACTATACTGGCGATTTCCACGGTGATTTCCAAGGTAACTATTCAAGAACTCTTTATTTCAAAGGGAACTATACTGGTGACTTTACTGGTAACTACACCCGACAAAGTAGTAGAACAAGAGAAGATAGTTTTGCTCGTAACTTTGCTGGTGATTTCCAAGGTAACTATCTTAGAACCAGTACAAGAAATTTTACAAGAGAGAGGAATACACAGTTTCAGAGAACACGTGAATCTACTTATGCTGGTGATTTTACTGGAAACTATGCCCGTGACTATCATGGCGACTTTACTGGTGACTATACTGGTACTGCTGTCGTTACTCTGGAATACGATGAAGCTGTAACTAGTTTGAGTAGTGGCACCACCTCCCACCCAAGAAATTTTAGCGGTCTAACACCAACCCAATACAGTGGTGGCATCATTGGTCAAGGCCCAAATGGTGCTTATGTAAGTGCTGGTTATAGGACAGGTTATGTTGACAGTGGTCAACGTCTGATGAGATTCTATTTAGTGGTATACTTTAACGATTTGGGCACCTATTACCCAGGCGGCCAACCACAATTCTGGTCTTTCATATACATGGCAGAAAATAGTAATTCTGGGGCGGTATCAAGCAATTGGGTTGCAGAAGGAGCTAACCACGGTGGTTTTTCAGGTGCAATTGATACGGCATGGGCAAATCTTCAGAGTACTACAGGTTATGGTTTTACCTCCGGCGGCAACTATGCCTACTGGACAGATAGGCAGACACAAACCATTGGTAGTGGTACAGCTGATTACACTCGTGATTCTAATCGACAATCCAATAGAGACTCCCAATTAGATTCCAACAGGACTAGTACAAGAGAATTTGAAGGAAACTATACTGGTGACTTTACTGGTAATTACTCTAGAAACTTTACTGGTAATTACCTTCGTGATTCTAATCGAACAAGAACATCCAGTTACATTGGCGCACAGGAATTCGCAAGAGACTTTTCTGGTAACTTTGTTGGTAACTATGCTCGTGGTTTCACACGCACTTCTAGTAGAACAATCGGTGCAAACTACATAGGTAACTATACTGGTAATTATCAGAGGAGTTTCTTGGGTAATTATGCCAGAACATTTGCTGGCAACTATGTTGGTACGGAGATAGGAAGTAGTAACACAAATATTGAGACCTACACTCTCTATGTAAGAACTGCATAAAAAAACATATATATAATTGTGAATGAATTAGGAGACGATAATGTCTAGAACATGGTTAGATAATGCATTTTGGGAAACCCCTCGAAAACAAACTCTAAATGCGATTAGTGAAGAGGTCATTGGAAACCAGACCAAACGCCAAGTGTACAAACTCAACAAGTTAAATGATGATGGAACAGAAAACGAAATGTTCCAAGAGGTCGTTGCATTTCTTGGTATGGAAAAGATTGACGCTTCTAGTAAGAGAAGACTTGAATCTAAACAAGAAGAAGCAGAGGTTGAAAAACAGAACAAACTGGAAGAGGAACGTGCAAAGAAACTAGAGAAACTCTTTGCATACAAATTAGAAACCTTCGAAATTCCAGAAATCAAAGCATCTAAAAACCGTTTACTGAAATCTAAACTAAGACGTTCGAAGTCTGTTCCCGAAGTGAATCTTTACGCTATTTTAATTATACAGGACGCTATGAAAAATGAAGGAACTGACTAAAGGTTTTGTAATTGTTGCATCTAAAAATCCTAACTTCTACATTTACGCCTGCAACCTAATAGAATCAATCCGAGACTGGTATCCTGATGCCAACATAACACTTTTCACCGAAGAAAGGTTTATTGATCATCGTGCAGATGAAGCGGATAATGTTGAAATATGTGACAATCATTATCGTGCAAAACTAACTGGCATGGCCCAAACACCTTACGATATTACCATGTATGTCGATGCAGACATGGAATGTGAACACGAAGACATCGCAAAGGTCTGGGATGAGATGAAAGACTATGATATGGTCTTTCACGAATTGAGCAAGGAACGTGAAAAGTTTTATGCAATTCGGGAATTTAATCATGAGAATAAAACCGAGAAGTACAGGTTATGTGGGGGTGTGTGTCTCTATCGTAGTTCCAATCCATTAGTAAAAGAGTTCATGGAGGATTGGGATGATTTGTATCGTAGACAACACTCAGGACAATGGAGACCCGAAGGATTCGATGATAATTTGTGGAACGACCACCTAAAATACTTTGATCAAACTACACTTTGGTGGTTGACCGAGAAGGTGGAAAAGTATAAAGACTTAAAGATTGGAATCTTTGACGATGATATTCGGTGGAATTACTTCACACAATACGATTATTGTGGTTTACCGAAACCAGAAAAACCCCCAATATTGAGACACTATTCTGGATGTTTGAAAAAGGATAAGTTGATTGTGTAATGAAAAATATTCCTATAAGAAATAAGGAAGTTATTGAACTTCTTGAAGAAGTAAAAAAATACTATGATGATCGTGAACATTTAACAACACTTTTACGTGTTAATGGAAGTGAAAAGGATGCGGATTGGTTTACAGGTGATGAGTATCGTGACCAAATTATAAACATGGATACCGACCATGATGGGTATCCAGAATCTACTCACTCAATATCACTAAAAAACACTCACTTAGACACTAGTGGTAAGACCAAAAATGATACTGAAGTAGCAAAACTTATAGAACGATATGGTAAACTCAATGAAAAATTGTGTACCATATTCTCAACAAGAAATTGTGCATTATTTACAATGTATCCGCCAGGTGGGTATCTCTCGTGGCATAACAATGCAAATGCGTGTGCATATAACCTAATCTTCTCTTGGTCAGAAACAGGAGATGGGTACTTCAAATATGTTGATGGTAAGACTGGTGAAGATGTTGTTATGCAAGATGTTCAGGGTTGGCAGTGTAAAGCAGGGTACTTTGGTTCGTATGATGAACCTTGGGATAAACGAGTCTATCATGCCGCAAAAACTAATTGTTGGAGAATAACAGTTTCTTTTATATTCGACCAGAGTGATATGTCTATGGGTTTACAAGATGAAATCATAGAAGAAATAATGTCAGATTACTAAATTGTTGGACTTCTAAACCTTATAAATAAACACATAAAGGTCTTATTTAACATGGGTATTTAGAATGTCGTTAACAAATTACGAAGATATAGTCATAAATCAAGGAACTGATGTTACCATTGAAGTACATCTAGTTCATGATAGCGGAAGTTCACTGAATTTAACAAACAGAACAGTGTCTGCTATGATGAAACGCAGATACACAGATTCCGCAAATGACCCAGATTCATTACAGTTTACAACTGCAATAGCGTCTCCAGCTAGTGATGGAGTTCTCACATTATCACTTACTAATACACAAACAGATACCTTGAACCCTAGAGGTAGGTATGTCTATGATGTAGAACTATCCCATCTTGATAGTGATTCCAATACAATAACTCAGCGAGTACTCGAAGGTCATATCGAAGTATCTCCCTCGGTTACAAAATAAGAAGAGGAAACAAATGACTATCGAAGCTACGTATAATGACAAAATTGTAGTCAAAAAGGTTGTTAGTGACAGAATTGTAGTCAAAAAAGTTATTGTCGGAACACCAATAAAAAGAGTCAAAAGTGGTGCATTTGCCCTCAACAACTTGGCTGGTGTAGATGTATCTGCGACTGAATCTGATGGTTCAATCCTTGCTTACAATCCGACAACAAGTAACTATGAAGTAACGAACCTACGTACCGATGCAAACATCTCGTTGGTGTTTGATAGTGCAGCAAATACTTATACTTGGGGATTAATAAAAAATCTCGACAGTGCAAACATCATCTCACTCGGTGGTGTCACAGGAGTGGACGAATCGACAACTTCTACCATACGTGGGTTGTTCTCTGCGGGCGGAGATTTATCTTATGATTCTTCTACTGGTGCATTCTCGTTTGATGTAGAACAAGTTTATACTAAGACCAATTTCGATTCGGACTTGGGTGATGCACTAGATGGTGGAACGGGCATTTCATATGACTCTTCTACCGACACAGTTTCTATTAGTGATACTGGAGTGATAGCAGATACTTATGGTTCTGCGACACACATTCCAGTGTTTACAGTAAATGCACAGGGTCAATTAGACAGCGCTGGAACAGTTGCTGTTGCTGGTGTTACATCATTTGATTTTGATTCTGCAAATGGTAACCTTACTATCGGTACTGCTGATGGTGCATCCTTTGTTACCACCACAACTCTAGACCCATTCTCAACGACCAATTTAACCGAAGGGAATAATCTTTATTATACAGATACACGATTCGATACTAGACTTGGTACTAAAACAACAAGTGACCTTACGGAAGGTACAAACCTATATTATACCACTGCACGTGCTGATAGTGATGCAAAAAACTCGATATCTGTTACCGATGCTGGTGGGGATGGTTCTCTTTCTTATGATAACACCAGTGGTGTAATTACATACACTGGGCCGAGTGCATCTGAAGTTAGATCACACTTTAGTGCTTCGGGTGACTTATCTTACGAGTCTTCTACTGGTGTATTCTCGTTTGATGTAGAACAGGTTTATACTAAGTCTAACTTTGATTCAGACTTAGGTGCAGCACTGGATGGTGGAACAGGTATTACCTACGACAATTCCACCGACACGATTTCTATCACGGACACTGGTATCACTTCGGGGACATATGGTTCTGCAACACAGATTCCTGTATTCACTGTAAATGCACAAGGTCAGTTGGATAGTGCAGGCGCAGTTGCTGTTGCTGGTGTTACATCTACTTCTTACGACTCTTCTACTGGTATCGTTACTATCAGTACTGCGGATGGTAATTCGTTTACATCTACCATAAACCTCAGTCCATTCACTACAAATGACTTGACCGAAGGGTCTTCTAATCTGTACTATACTTCTGCTCGTGCAGACTCAGATGCGAAGAATGCAATATCTGTTACCGATGCAGGCGGAGATGGTTCTCTTTCATATGAATCTACGACTGGTGTGGTGACCTATACAGGGCCGAGTGCCGCAGAAGTAAGAGCGCATTTCAGTGCTGGTGGTGACATAACATATGACAATTCAACTGGTGAGTTTAGTATTGATGTAGAACAAATCTACACAAAAGTAAACTTTGATAGTGACTTCAACAGTCGATTGACCGCAATGATTGATAGTGCAAGTTTCAATGTGATTACTGCACAATCCATTCATACCGATTCCGCATCATTCGACTCTGCATCCATTACGAACCTTGCGACTACTCAGATAACAGGAAGTCAGGCGACTTTTGACTCTGCGAACATCACCTCTTTAGGTGCGGTTGGTAGTGTAGATGCGACAACAACTTCTACCATTCGTGGACTCTTTACTGGTGCTGGTGACCTAACATATGACAATTCAACTGGTGAGTTCACCTTTGATGTAGAGAGTGTATACACCAAGGCGAACTTTGATTCAGACCTTGGACTTGCGAACACTGGTCAATTACCAGAAGGAACAAACTTATACTACACCACTACTAGGGCAGACAGTGATTTTGATGTCAGACTTGCTACCAAAACAACAGCAAATGTGGCAGAAGGTACGAACCTCTATTACACTACTACTCGTGCGGATTCTGATTTTGACGTTAGACTCGACACGAAATCAACAACGAATCTCAGTGAGGGCAGTAACCTCTATTACACCACCGCACGTGCTGATTCAGATTCCAAAAACTCAGTATCAGTAACAGATGCTGGTGGGGATGGTTCTTTATCTTACAGTTCCGCAACTGGTGTCTTTACATACACAGGGCCGAGTGCATCCGAAACGAGAGCGCATTTCTCTAATGGAACTGGTGTCACAATCACTAATGGTCAAGTTGCAATTGGTCAATCAGTTGGAACTACCGATGATGTAACATTCGGTAAGGTAACTCAAGATAGTGCGGTATCTAAGGGTGTTCAGTTCTTACCACAGTCAACCGCATTCTCTCAGACTGCTGGTTCATTGTACTTTGACTCTGAACAGAACAAAGGTCTTTCGGTTAGACTGCGTACTCCCGAAAACGCAAATCCCGATGTAAGTCTAAACGTTGGTCAAGAGACATTCCTGTATGTTTATAATGATACTGGTGCTCAGATTGACAATGGTGATGCAGTATACATCTCAGATACACATACAGATGGTACACCAAAAGTAACACTTGCACGTGCAAATACATCTAC
>VMHT01132421.1_pt1 | contig 20823 bp, 32 predicted proteins | sample 4693611 | NCBI WGS metagenome assembly VMHT01 (sample SAMN12280063, study PRJNA550983) | marine metagenome | isolation source: seawater sampled from same location over 5 years 0.02-0.2 micron viral filtrate | place: USA: collected off the coast of southern California halfway between the port... ...
AAACAAATAAATGATTGGCAGTGGCTAAGGCATAGATTTAACACTTTATATGAACTAGCCTGATATTGTGTAACTGCTTGTATCCGTTGTGCCAGCCGCTGCCTTAACACCTTCTATAACTTGTTCAACTTCTTGATCTGTCATATATGCACAGTTAGGAAGTGTAATACTTGTACTCTGCAATTGTGCAGCCATTTCAGGCACAGCCTGCTGATAAGGTTTTTCAGTGGGAGGCAGTACAGGATAATGCACAGTACCAGGCATGTTATCTCTGTTTTTATGTCTGATAACATACTTGCTGTATGTACTAGACTCTCTGTATCTAGCAAACTCTACAACACCAGCAAGTTCTTTATAATATGTGCTTGCAATATTTTTTCGTCTCTGTTGATGTGTGTCCATGTAATCCAAGTTTACTAGCACACTTGCAACTTCATGTGTACTCATGACACTGTTAATACCAAGTGTATTTGTAACATCACTGTTGGTACGCTTGCCATGTAATCTACCCAGTGTTGCTAGTTCTGCAACTTCAGCATCATTTGTTACTATTGCACCACCACTACCAAAACTAGTGCAGGGTTTTGTTGGACTAAAACTTAGCATACTAAAAACTGCATCACTAAGCGGAGCACCAAAACTTTGTGCAGCATCTTCAACCAGTAGCAAGCCATTTCTAGTACACCATGCCCCTACATTACTTACACTAGGGTTTCCAAGTAGTGTAACGTACAGTAAAACTCTAGTATTACTTGTAATTTTACTCGCCGCTTTTGTCAAATCAATGTGATAAAAAGCATCAACATCACAAAATACAGGTTTAAGTCCTGCAAGACTAATTGCACTTACACTGCTAATCCATGTGTATGCAGGTACTAGAACTTCTGAACCCCTGGGTAAATTAAGATTCCGTAAACCCTGTGTTAATGCTGCAGTGCCACTGCCATAGGTTGCACAGAAATTGCGATTGGTGAATTCACAAATACGTTGTTCTAAATGTTCCGTTAGTTCGCCACGTTGAAATACACCCTTACACATTTGTTTATTAGCAAGACGTGATACCTTGCCACATACTTCGTTCCAGTGTCTATCTAAATTAAATGCTTTCATAACGTGGTAACCTCTTTGTGTAGGGTTGTTCCAATAACCAATCTAAATATTTTGGAATACCTCTATCAATATCCATACTAGGATTCCAATCTGTGCTATTTTTTAGTTTGTCGCTAGTAAGTGTATCTCTATTAGGATAAAAATCATCATGGGGCAGTGTAGTAATACTTCCGCCTAAACGTGCTTGTACCATTTCAGCGGCTTCCATAATAGTGCGACCTTTGCCCTTAGTGCAATTAAAGATTTCATTAGCACAATTTTTGTGTGTAGCGGCTGTGGCAAAAGCACTAGCAACATCTTCTACCCAACTAAAGTCCAGTTTATTATCAGGACCTTGTACACGCAGTTCTCCAGTAGTAAGTGCTGCTTCTGCTAGTTTACTAATTACACGCACTATCATATCTCTAGTTCCGTACAACGCACTAGGGCGTAGGATAGTATACTCCAATCCTTTTTCACGCTGCCAAATCTGACACATTTTTTCGCCCTGTAGTTTGTAACTACCATACAGTGTAAGAGGATCTGTTCTTGCTGTTTCAACAGGCGCATCACTAGTAAAGTCACCATACACCATGCTGCTACTAGCAAACACAATACGTTCTACATTGTATTCTACACACAGATCTAGTGTAACTGCGGTAGCAGTTATCATATTACCTGTTGCATCAATTACATTACGCTTAACCATGTAAGCATTTGGATATGTAGCAACATGAATAACAATGTCAGGATTAAACTGTTTAAATGTGTTTTCCATAAACACAGGATCCTCAATTTGTCCTGGGAATACTTTGTCTGCACCGCAATGATGCTGCCGTTGTTCTAGTACACAATCATATTCATCTTTTGGAAAAGTATAGTATTTGTGATAACAATCCACTACACCTATTGTATGACCTTGTGCTTTTAGTAAGTTAGCAGTATGACTGCCAATAAATCCATGACCACCTAGTATAAGTATTCTTTTCATCTTATATTCCTGTACTGTAAATCAAATGCTTCTGCATATTGTACACCCAGCATTTGCCCGCGATATGCTGCAAGTCCTCGAATATTATGCAACAATGTTTCATCAAAATAACTTGTATAACACATTATACTATCTAACTTCTGATCAATCAAGTCCGAAATGTCAACAAAAACTGTGGGATTAAAGATTTTATTTTTATTGCTGTATGGGCCGCCTTCCATGCACCAAAACTCGCCGCGGTATCTGCGTAGACTACTGTTGACAATATTAAATGTATTTTGATGATCGTTGTGATGATCGCCTTTACTGTGGGTAATTATTAGATCATAATCTTTGGCATTTACTACTTCGTCCATCTGTGTGATACTGGCGTTATTCCATTCTAATCTTGGTCTGCCTGTTTCGTCATATGGATTTTTCATAATATTAAACGGAATACCGAGAATCTTTTCACTGTCTTGATATTCTTTTTGCATTTGTGCTCTATCTCTGCGAACACTAGGACGAGGAGCATTGTCATCTCTAGCAACAACAATGTCTACTTCTGCGCCTTGTGCTTTAAATTTTAATAATGTACCAGCACATCCAAGTTCAACATCGTCTGGATGTGCACCAATTGCAAGAATACGTTTATACATTTCGTAATTTCTCCAAGTTATTATATACTCTGCGTATATGGCTAATGCCATTAATGCTTTCCAAGTTATTTGTCATAATGCTAAACACAAAATTATCAATTTGTTTTGCAAGCGGAGTTAATTCATCGTCGTGTTTAATAGTTTCTTTGTGATCTGTAGTCAAACTATTAAGATATCTGCCTTCATAAACATCAATTGTGTCTGTATTATCATCTGCAAATACGCTTTGTGTTTTGCCTATCAGTGTTACACTACGACACTTCTGAGGATAGTGCCAACCTGCATGCAACATTGCACTAAAACTATTGTAATCTATTTTCCATATAGCGTAGTCTGCATTTATACATTCTGTAGTAAATTCACTAAACTTTTGTACACTTTGTATTTCTTCGCCCTTTAAATAATCCAGTAGTGCAAGATCATGCACACTTAGATGTAGTGCTAAATCTACATCTCCTTGCGGAATAGTGCCCCAATTTAATCTACGACTTTCAAACATTTTTAATGTATCCAGAGGATAACTGTTTTTAATCCATTGTGTATTAGGAGTAAAACATAGTATATGCCCTGCTTGACATACTGTATTATTGCTTTTAGCAACGTCACAAATATGTTGTACAGTTTCATTTAGGATACTAACAGGTTTTTCAATTAATACAGGAATATTTTTTGCTAGGTGTTCATTTGCTAAAAAATGATGGGTAGGTGCAGGAGTTGCAATAATAGCCGCATCATAATCATAGTTTACACTGTCGCCTAGATCAATACGAACACAGTCATATTTTTGTTCAACTGTGTTTGCAATATTCGTGCCCCATCTGCCTGTGCCTATAACTGCTATGCGCACTTTTTAACCTCTTGTATAATGTACTGTACATCGCTGTCTTTTAAGTAAGGATGCACAGGAATGCAAATATTATTTTTACTATAGTATTCTGTTTGTGGTAATTGTTGACCTGTATTATATGTATTCAGTTTATGAATAGGTGTGTTGTAGTAACTTCTTGTTTGAATGTCTTCCAATTGTGTAAACTTGTTTGTAAGTAAAGCATATTGATGCCAAACAGGTTCGCAATCTTGGTTTATTCTTTGCTTAACAAAATCTAATTCTGCGTTATATTGTTCAGCAATTTCTCTGCGTCTTTTATTTCTATCATCTAAATATTTTAACTCATGCAACAATATGTCAGCATGAATACTATCCATTCTACTGTTCCACCCTACGCCTTCTGCACGAAACTTTGTGTTAGTCTGTCCATGATTGCGTAATTGTTTTATTTGTTCTATAAAATAGTCTGGCCCTGTAACTGCTCCAGCATCTCCAAGTGTGGCTAGATTTTTTGTAGGATAAAAACTATAACAACTAATTACACCTGTTGCACCTAACGGATCGCCTTTATACAGTGCTCCGCATGCTTGTGCATTATCTTCAATTACAGGAACACTACCTGCAATTCTCTTTATTGCATCAATTTCTGCAACATTGCCAAACAAGTTTACATATATAACTGCATCTACACTAGTAATTACACGCAATAAATCCTCAGTGTTCATGCAAAGACTATCGTCGACGTCTACAAATACAGGCTGTGCATACAATTGTTTAACAACTTCTGCAGTGCTTAACCAAGTAAAACTTGGAACAGCAACGCGACTGCCTGGCCCAATGCCTAATACTTGTAAACACATGCGCAAACTATCAGTGCAATTTCCTGTTGCTGCACAGGCTTCGGCCCCAGTGTATTCAGCAAAAGCCTGTTCGAACTTTTGCACACTGGGTCCTAGTATGTAACTGTGATCTTTTCTAGTAGATCGTGTGATTTTTGTAAGATCAATATCTACAAAGTCACTCAGTTTGATCTTCATCTTCTTCGGTTTCTACAATAATTTTAGTTTGCTTGCTTGTAATAAATTGTTCGATAACTTCAGGCACATTGGTGTCATTTTCTTCCATATAACGAAGTGCATCTCCAGGACTTTTAACAACTCCTGTTCTAACAAGATAACTTGCTGCAATTATAAATTCATTTTTATTGCACTGTAATTGATCAATTACAGCCTGAGGATGTTTAGCACCCATACGTATGTCTCCTTAAAGAGTTGCGGCTAGTGGAAATATTTCTGCGATTACTTTGGCACATTCTTTTGCAATATCCATATGCTCTTTTTGTGTACCATTTGCACTACGCAATTCAATATAATGAACCCAACTGCGTAGAGTACCGTTCATATATAAACGAGTTTTTGTTAATCCTTCTGGAAGAACTACACGGGCTTGTTCTTTAGCAATGCCATTTTTAATAGCCCATTCATAGGCTTTACTACTTGCCATTACCACTTTATCTTGTTGAATACGCCATTGACTTGCTAGATCTTCGTCATCTGTTTCGATGCTATTTTGTCTGTTTTTAAAATCTTGCAGTCTTGCTTCACGGCTTACAAATGCCATGTCCTCAACTGGATTAGCGTAACGCTGACTAAACTCTTGAAAACTAAAACTGCGATGACGTACAATTTGATGTGCTATGTCTCTCGTAGTTTCGATTTCAAGGCAAGCACTGACCATTTCTAATGGTGACCAATGCTGATGCTTTACCAAATAGCGTATAAGTTTTTCACTTGTTTCTGTGTTGATTTGTGCTGAAGGATTGCTTACTCGAGCGCAATATGCAATTAATTCCTGCACATTATCTATCCCCTCTTCAGCAAAATTTTCAACTGGATTACTGTAACTTATTAGTTTAACTTTCATACTCATATTATATTACCTTTACTTTATAAGAGCAAGTCTTTTTATTATTATATTATGTGGATGTTCTATTGTTAATTCTAAACAATCTGGTGCGTTGAATCCAAGATACAATGTTTTATCTCCTCGCACCTGTGGATTATATAATTTATATATCTCTGTTTCATCTAACACTAATTCATCAAATTCAATCTGTGTTAATTTTATATGCGTGTCTTTTCCCGCCGGCTGAGTGCGAGGATCTTTGTTATACATTTTTATTGTTAATTTGCCTTTTCTATTTGGACATGCAACGCTAAACTGGTCTTTGGCATTGCCGCGGAATAACTCTTTGCCATTCATTGCAACTTCTACACAAGGCGCTAGTTCTGCATTGAAGCACAGATTCATCTCATTGCTCGCTTGTATGTATCGTTAATTTTATATTTGTATTTTCCAAGTCTATCGAATTCATTGTCGAGCCAACGTTTTCTTTCTAGTCTTAAATCTGGTGTACTGTTTTTACAAGTCCAACGATTAGGATCTCGCCAATCAATATCTACAATATCAAGTAAAGCACTGTTACGATTTATATAACATACATTTACAACATTACTTACAAACGTATGAGATTTATTTTCCAAACGACGTATTAGTTTTGTGTATTGTTCAAAGTCTGCTTGTGTTTCAGTAGGATATCCAACAATCCATAAACAATCTCTAATCCACACACCATGTTTTGCATACATGTCTATGTAGTATAAAACATCTTCCCAGGTATATTTTTTACGCATATGATGCAATACACTATCACTTACATGATCCATTCCGGGACTTGCATGAAAGTTTGTTTTGCCCATAAGTTCAAACTCTTCTTCGCTTGTTCTACTGGCAGGCTTTATTGCCATTTGACTATTCCAATATATTGGACCAAGTTCTTGTTGTAATTTATACATGCCTTCAAGCAAACGCATCCATGCACTTGTACTACCATTTATTGTGCTATCACCCAAAAAGTAGTGTCTACGTCCTGTGGTTGTTACATAATGACGAAACTCTGCTAAAACTTCGTCAACTGGTCTCATTACCCAGGGTTGAAGTACAGGGACATCACAAAATGTACACTGCTTTACACAGCCTAAAGTAAAATGGATCTTCGGTGCCCATTCTATGTCTAGTAATCCGCCTTGCAGTGCCGGGTGATTTAAATCTTCTCTAATATAAGCACTGTCATAAATTCTATGATCCTGTAGTGGATCTTCTACAAGTTCTTTAGGTAAAAATCCTAATTTAGGAAAACTTTTACTAGCAAGATAAATTTTTCCTTGAACATTAAAATCGCACTTCATTGCTTGTACAAGGGTTGTATCTGCTTGATTTAAAAATACAGCATCAACTAGTTTGTATTGCAACAAGTAATCTGCCCATTCGCTTTGTTGTTCTGCTTCTCCTGGTGCGTATACTCCGTTACCGCCAATAAAAATACGATTTTGTTTGAATCTTTTTATTAATGCACATATAAGTTCACACCAACTTCTGCTTTCAGTACTAAAAACATTAATAAAGATGTTATCATTGTGTTGTATATGTTTTAATTCTTGAAGTATTGCTCTTGCAATTTTATAAAGTGGGATAGGACTTTTAATTAATACACCGAAATTATCAATGTCGTTCCATTGTGCAGTATCGAAAAACTGTTTGTAAATTCGATGGTTTATATCTATAATTTCACAATGTTTATTATTGTTATCGAATATATTCTTTAGTTCTAATACAGTCCAAGACAAATTGTCAGGAAATCTTGGTATATGTAGTAACCAGTTTTTTCCTGACATTGCATTTGTATTAGGCTTTTGCTTTAGCAGGACGCCCACGCTTTTTCTTAGCAGCGAGACTTGGATCTAATTGTGCCGCTTCTTCCATAAGACGAGTTGCTTCTGCTTGTAGTGTAGACACTTGTGCATGCATTTGTTCTGCTTGTGTAACAAGGTTTCTAGCAATATCTGCATCACCCAGCACACCCTGCGCCTGTACACCAGCCGCTTGTGCTGCCGCTTGTACACCTGCTGCTTTTTTATCTGGATCAGCAAGTCCTGCGTTTGCATCTAGTTCAGCCGCTTTTTGTGCTGCTTCACTGCCAGTTTCTAGGTCAGCAATAATTTTGTTTATTTCATCTAAACGTGCACCTGGTTGATTTGGACGAGGCATCATAATAATGTCCTGAGTGCGAACCTTTTTCATAAAGCCTTCACGGTGTAATGAGTTAAGCAGTGTTTGACCATCTGCTCCTATCATACTGTGCAGTGCTTCACCTAAATGATTTGCTTCTTGTCCTTTTACACTTTGAATAGCATTCATTAAATCATCATGTGTTTGTTGCTTTAAACTATCGGGATAGGTTACCAATGCCATATGATCTTCTCCTGGCACTGTTCTAAAAATTACTGCTACACGTTTATCGGCGTGTTTGCCTACATGCTTAATCATCTGATTCATCTCCTTGTGGCAGTTTACCCATATCGCCTGGATTTCCTGCATCTGGCACTTCGTCTGTATTGCCATCACCTTCTACTTCTTGTTGCGGCACTGTTACAGCACCATTTGCAACCAGAAACGACATTAAATGGTTATATAGTTGACCAACTGCTGCCATTTCATTTGCTTTAATAGCACCACGGTTGCTAACAACTTCTAAAATGTTAGCCATTAATTTTAGGTCATTTACGCCTAGTTGTGGTGCTGAAACTTGTTCATCTGTGGATTCTGCAGTTTCCACAGGCTGAGTATTTTCTTCAGACATTCGAATCTCCTTGTGTCTTTGATATCATTATTAGTATTATATTTGAAATAGATTTTTATGTCAATAATTATATGCTATTATTATTTATTGTTGTGATTTAGGCGCAGTTAGATTTTGCAGTGTATCACTGTTAAATTCTACAGTTTTTCCATAACCTATTATACATGCACCTTCTTGATCATCGTCGACTTCAAATATTGTCCATGTTTGATCTTCTAAATTTACATGTAGAAATACATAAACATCCAAAGGAGAATCATAATTTACACTTGAACTTTTACCTAATCCGCCAAACGCTGGCATCTGTCCGCGCTCGTATGCAATTTTAAATGCATCGTTCATAGGCAAACATTGCACAGGCTTTGCGGCCCATTCTGGTTCTGCGGGTCTATCTTGCGCCATTAATGGTTGTCCGGTGATAATACCTCCCAAAAAACCAAAAGCACATATTGTAAGGATTGTTTTCATCATAATACTATTTACCTTCATCATAATAAGCATAGTTGCCAAATGGTGGTTTAATATCCTCACTGCCGTGAATAATAAACACTGTGTCACAGTAGTCTGGATCGCCCCAAGAATTCCAAGGATAACCATCAGTGAACATTATAAAGCGTTCTGGATGAATTTCATTTTCTTTCATAAATTTCCAGTTAGCATCAAAGTCTGTGCCACCGCCTCCTTGAATTACATAATCATCTAGGTCATCAATATTTTGTGGTGTAAATTCTGCATAGTTGTAGCACTGTGTATCAAAGCACCATAGTTTAATCTTAAAGTCTTGGAACTGTTCCATGATACCACGTACTTCGCTGAGCATTTCTTTGCCCATAGTATCTGAAATACTGCCGCTCATATCCATTGAAAGTGCAATGTCAATAGTTTCTTCTGGAGTTTGTCCAGGCAATGCTACATCACTGAAGTAGCCTTTCTTACTACGAGCCATAAACGAATAGTCGCCTTTAAGTGTGCTTTGGATGCTCATGTTTAACAGTTCTTGCCAGGGCATCTTAGGCTCTGTAAGATCTTTAATAATGCGCTTTACTCCTGCTGGCATCTCACCAGCACTTGCACCAGCGGCACTTTGTAGTAGACTTTCCTTGATGTTATCACGAATTTGTTGGCGTTCTTCTTTGCTGTACTTGGGCTTGCTTTTACTTACAAGGTTACCATTTGCATCTTCTTGCGGTTGCCCATCACCGCCTTGTCCGTCATCTTCATCATCCAGATGTTCATCCAGCAATTGATCCACAAGGTCTTCAATGTTAATCTTGTCAGCATTTTCATAAAGTTGATCATAAACTTCTTCCATGCTCATGCCATCATACTTGCGATCATACAATGCAGGCACAGTAGTAATAAACGTACCAATACGATTGTCTTTCAAATCTCTGTTTACGCAATAGTCTGCGGCAATATTAGATAGTGTAGGATTGTGTTTGTTCTGCTTGCTACGACCTAATGCTCGTATACATTATGCAGTACTTCGTGTCCAAACAAAAAGATAAGTTCTCCTGGCTTTAGCATGTTAATAAACTTGGAGTTGTAGTAAAAATACTTGCCATCTGTTGCGGCTGTTGATAACCAAGCATCACTGTTAACAAGCGGCAAACGAGTAGCCATTGTGCCAAACCAACTAGTCTTCAACAGCATCTTAACACGGGCAGTAGTTAGTGCCTCGCGGGCCTGAAAGTCCTCTTCAGGTACAGTTTCAAAACCAACTGGAAGATCAATGTTTTTAGTGTTTTCGGTACTTTTCGGCATACTCGTCTCCTTTGTTTACTATATTAATATAACACCTATACAAAATGTGTCAACCTTTTTGTTGTGATAAATAATTTATTATGTTACTAAATGAATTATTTTTACGAGAAGCATCTATTGGCAAATCTAATTTAAGCAGTATTCCTGGTTATGTGGATGCTGTTAATCAGATGCTTAAACAAAACACATCATTTCAAATGGGCGAACGAGGCCAATTTACATTTCAGCCTACTGCTGGACAACAAATAGCCAGTGTTAACGATTCTATCGCAGGCAAAGGACAAAACCAAACTGGAAAAGAAGTTGATCAAGTTCAGGTAGGTTTTATCTTTAAATCGCCGCAAATTAAACAAATTGCAAAAGGCACACCTGCAGATCAGATCGTTTTCAATGCCGGGGAAGTTGCAGAAGGTATTCATGCAATTGCGGCATTTGTAAGATTGATTACTCGTCCAAGTAAACAAATACAATTGTCAGATCTTTATCCAATTGTAAACACAATCGAAAATGGTAAAACACTTGTACTTCAAGCAAAAGAAGTAGACAGTAATATTGCTGATGAATTCCGTGTTACGCTTTCACTTAAACCTGAGCAATTTGCGGCTTTCAAACAATTAGATAAAATTGCAGGTTATGCTAAACTTAAAAATATTGCTAGAGATGTTATTGATGATGCTAATGCAGAGTCTGGGCGTTTTGCAGATATGTACGAAAAAAATGGCAAGTTCGATAGAGTTAGTGTTATTGGTGACGGTGTTAGTGGTGAAACACAAACTAAAACTGATATTAACTTTGATAATGAAACCGAACGCAAGTTCAAAGGCTATAGTATTAAAGCAGGCACAACACAACAAATGCACCAAGTTGGCGGCGGCGCAAGTAAGTTGAGTGCCGAAGAGCGTTTTGATATTATCAACAAAGAACTATTTGGTGTTCATGGCAGAGCACAACTAATTGATATAGAATCAGGTAAAGCAAGTTTTGCACAACTTTGGAACAGCGGCAAATATGTGGAATCATATAGAAAAGCCTACGAGCAAGCAGTTGATGCAATTAATGATCAACTTGATACAGACCAAGAAGAAAATCAATTTGTTAGCAATCTTGTAAACGCATTGAAATATTGGATGCGCCGCGATGAAGAAGGTGTCGTTCTTAAGCAATTCTCAGGTACTAATAAAGGTACATATATTTTAGATGCAGAACGTCTTAACGATTTACAAGCACAAGGACTTAATCTTATTGCACAAATGGCACCTACCCAAGATCCTACATTAAGAATTTTGGATGGTACCAGTGGTAAAGTGTTAGTAGAAATTCGTGCTAAAGGTGAAAAACAAAAAGCAGGTTATTATTTTAGAAATATTATTAACAAAGGTCCATTGTTTGTACAATTGACTAATGTTGCTAATCGTTAATTTGCTTATTTCCTAAGTAATCCTGCTCCTTATAAGTCTTAATCATATGACAACGACAGCATAGTGTGTTGATATTCTCAGCAGTATCTTTGCCACCTTTGCTTTTAAGTTTGATATGATCACCATGCATAACACCACGAGCAACACGCAACTGATGATATGGATCTTCAATTTCAATAATTGCAACATCTTCACGTGGATCATATCCACATGTATTACATTCCCAACCACGATAGAATGTGTGTGGACGACTTGGCTTACCCATTCCGCCATACTCTACACACTCTAGTTGATGCTCTCTGCACAGTATGTTACTACCAGGACCATCATACATGCTAATTTCATTATCGCAATCTTCTAGCATGCAGGTTGGAGCAGTGCGGTACTGCTCTTTCAACACCGCACTGCTCTTTAGTTTATCCTTGCTTGGATCTCGTAACGTTGCCATTATGACCACAAGTCCTCTGCTACAACAGTAAAGCCGTTGTTCGGAGTATACTTAGGAGTTGCTAAGTCTGTTGACTTACGCATCTGTGCAATCAGGAATGGAATACCTGTGCGCATCTCTGTAGTAAAGCCTTTCAAACCAAACTCTGCATAACTCTCTGTGTTAGCCTGTGCATACCAGCGTGTATATGCCATCTTTACTTTATCCCAAAACACGCCATCTTCACCAAAGTTTGCTTCAAAAAACTCTTTAGTAAAGGCTACCATTTTAAGCAAGTATTCGTTGTCTACTGTAATACCTTGCTCAAAACACAGGTTAAAGTATTCGTACAACTGCCTTGCTTCCTTAGCACGAACTGGACGAGCCTCGTTCAAGTATGCCCAATACTGTGCAAACATGCGTGTTACTTCTGGATCTTTACGAGTCTTAAGGCTCTTAGACATCAGTGTGTCAGCAAGCAATGTAAATGCTCCGGCTTCGTCTTCATCGCCGAACTTAGCATGTGTAGCAAACAAACCTGCTTCTGCAAGGTAATCGTTTTTAAGCGCAGTGTCCAGCCATTCTGGATAATCAGCACCATCAACTTTTGCACCAAAGACCTGCTGTCTGTAAGTATCAATAAAGTCCAGTGTTTCCTTAGCATCACCGTTAAGCAAAATAAAGTTTCTGCGAATCTCTAACTTCTGCTTTGAACTGTAAACAACTACAGGAACCATTGCAGTAGCGGCACGTTCACCAAACACTTTAGTAAGGATAATGTGCAGTGCAATACTTGTGTGTTGCCCGTCCCACGCAATGTACATACCTGGATTATCAGGATCTTCGTACACTTGAATAGCCATTACCATTGACTCTGAAAAGTATGAAAGGATCTTTAGGATATGCCGCATGTTAACTTCACGTTGCATAGTCTCGTCAATTTGGATTTTATTAAAAGGAACTTGAATTGCTTGACAGAGATTAATGTCTGCAAACTTTGTCCAGCCACGCACTGTTGGCGGGCTACAGTTACGACGACGAAATTCGTCTACTACTGCTTCAAGTTGTGATTTGAAAAATGGTGCTTTTGCAAGTGCCTTCTCTAGGCGTTCTTGCAGTGTAACAAAGTTGCTCTCAGCAACTTCATAAAGAGAGTTAATCTTTTGTGCATGTGTATTCATCAATGTCTCCATTAGCGGGCATCTTGCCCTAGGGGTTAGCGGTCAATCTCGACCTTGACTTATATAATAACACCTTTAAGGTAAGTGTCAACCTTTTTCGTACACGGGAAATTCCGCATACTTTGCTCTACGTTGACCACCTTCACTCATACCGTGACGGAAGCCAACTACTTTACCATTGTCCAATTCAACCCAATACTTAACATCTTTCTCAGGTCCAGGCCAGCCATACTTGCCCACATTGACTTTGGTAATCATATTCGAAGCATACCGTTTTGCTTCAAAGTCTCTGTTGCGATACTTTGGCAAATCCCACCAAATGCCAAAGTCGTCTTGCAATGTTTGCTTTTTCAAATACATGGTTTAGTCCTCATTACTAGCGGCAACATACTTGCCAAAGCGATCATAAAACTCATCAAAGTGCTTGAGCTTATCGGGTTGGAAAGGCAGGTTGTACTGGTTGATAGCAACACGACAACCCATGACAGTCATCTCCGTAGGGAAGAAATCCATCATAAAGCGGAAGAAGTTATCTGCAAGTTTGTGCCATCCATCAACATCATCCTTGCCCATCTTTTCAAAAGTATCCTGCAGTTCATAGCACATACCAATTGTAAGTGCATACTGTGCAGAGATTTCTTTTACTTTGCATTCCTTGACCTTACCAGCAAGGATGTCACTTGGAAGCGGAAGATCTTTTGCAAATTTACGATGATTCATAAACTTCACTGCAATGCCTTCACCGACTGTACCTGCAACCAAGTCAGTAAGTTCTGCATCTGAGATGTCTTTTTCATCGCAGAATTGGCTCACAAAAGTCCAAGCACGAGGAGTAGCAAAAGCATGTCCACTGCTACGGGGATCAAAGTCAAACAAGTCTGCTTTAGCAAACGAAATGTAACCAACTACATCTTCATTAATCTTGTTTGTAACTGCCCAATCCAACCATGCTTCAAAGTCTGCACGGATTTCCAAGTGTACAAAACGGTTAGCAAGCGGAGTAGGCATACGATATGTAACACCTTTGTCCGATTCTCTGTTACCAGCGGCAACAATACGCACGTTTTTAGGCAATACATACTGACCAACACGACCATTAAGTATCAACTGGTACAGTGCAGCTTGCACACTCTGCGCACCACTGTTCAATTCATCAAACAGGATGAGGATTGTGTCATACTGTGCGGCTTCTTCTTCTGTAGGAAAGTCCACAGGAGGTAACCAAATCATACGATTGTTTGCTACGTCAGGAGCAGGAAAACCACGCACATCTGTAGGATCCAGCAAACTAGCACGAATATCTACTAGTTTTGCTTTACCAAGTGCACCACTATCTACAATGCCTTGGCACAATTCACTTTTACCAACACCTGGAGGACCCCAAAGGAAAAGTGGACGATTTGCTTTAATAGCACGAGTAACTCGGCTAATTGCTTCTTTTACTGTAACGGTTCTTGAATCTACTGCAGACATATCCAGTCCTTTCTGTTAAAAACTACTCTTACACAATAACATCTTATACAGATGTGTCAACCTTTTTTATGCTTGCCTGTACGAACTTTATTACCTAGATTGATATAATTGTTACGCAAAAAGATAACCTGTTTGGGAGCCAAATATTCCCAAACCATAAGTTCGCCATCTGGCATTGCTACTTCTAACCAATACATATAATGCTCCTAGTGGAAAAATAAAAAGTTTGGATCATCTTTTAAAAATACCCAACGACTGTCTTTGATTGGATCTAAGTTTACACCGCGTTTGAATGTAGCATGCTCGCTTTCACACATAAAAGCATCATTGCCATTGAACTGACCTAGTTTGGTCACAGTCCACAAATCACCATGTTGTTGAATACGGTTTTTACCGTGGCGGCTCTTGCCTTTTAGTAAAACCTTTTGTCCTAGTTCCATTATGCAAAGTCCCGTATAATACATACTTCTTCAAACACATTAACACCTTTAACTTGGTCGTCTGCGCGGATCTGCTTGACTGCTTCAAGCATACCTTCTTCAGTGCCACGAATAGTTTCAGCCATTTGACCATTGTTAAACTTAGTAACGATTCTAAACTTTGTCATCTCTCACTCCTTAAAAACAACTTACTATTAAACATAACACATATATAGGATGTGTCAACCTTTTTTCCTAAAAAAACCACAAAAAAACCGCCCTAATAAAATTAGAGCGAACATGTTGGCGCCTTATCCCAACTTGCGAATTCTTTTAACAATGTTATTTAGTCTTTTTCTGGCTCAATACTGTGAAACATGGTAAATGTAAAGTAGTCTTTAGGCTCATGAAAGCGTATATCTACACCCAGCATACTCCAACGGATGCTCCAACGATTACCTGGTTCACCAAAATGTTCGTGCATCCAAGCAAGAAATTCACGTTTTCCGCGAGGTGTTTCGCTGTCAACTTCTGCTGTAACTATCCAACGCCAGTGAGTATCCTCTAATTCTCTGGTATAAAAATGTTTAAATTTATCCATTGTCTCGCACTAGTTCCAGTGTTACACAAGTCAATCCGTGATTAAAGAAATGTTGATATTTGTATGGTGCCCAAACAATTTCAATACCGTTACGTTCTATTTCCCGGATCATTTCAAAATCTTTATCTTTATATTCGTCACTCATCATTATTGTTTTTTCATCTATACTGAGACTGTTTGCACTTAACACTGTGTTTGCAAAATCATCATCTTGTACTCTGCCATCTAATAATTTTTGCACGCCACTTTTAAGTGTATCATAACTTCTATCCAATTGGATAAAATCCCATTTGTCGAAATAATCCGGAAAATGTTCTCTGGGATGCCATGTCATAATTTTGCCAGGAGCAATTATATTAAAGTGTGCATCTAAGTGCCCTACAAAATGTTTTTTATCCATTTCAATATAATCGTAATTGGAAAATTGTTGTTTCACCCATTGTACTCCAAGATCGTTATTACTACCATGACTACTAACAAAGATTTTATCATCGTGCAACATCATGTTAGGTGCATCAATCATTGGCTCTTGATTTGGAATCTCGTCGTCCATGCTATCAATATGACGAGGATCGTGTGTAGCAAAAGGCATGCTAATCCATCCAGCACCTTGTTTGAACTTTTCGGTAATAATATCTCTAAAGTAAAAACTAGTAAAACTTGCTTCTCTGCACCAACTAGTAGTCTCTACAATAGTATCACCTAGCACTAGGAAGTAATCTCTTGGTGTTAGAGGTACTTTATGTCCTTGTATTGTATAGTATGGTGTAGTAAGTGTTTGTGTAATATCCCAATTTTGAGGACGATGTACAACAACGCCCATACTTTCTAATATCTTTTGTACCTGATTTAAATCTTCAATGGTTTGCTGGAAAATAAATTCAAGTTTATCCCTGTGTTCAGGATCAACAATATCTAGTATTCTTAGATCTAAATCACCTAAAATTACTTCTTTTAATGCATCATAACTGTTGTTTACTTTAATCATCTGTACGTCCATGCCATGGCTTTGTGATTGTATTTTTAGCGAGTGTGACCCAAGTTGGGCGTACACCAATTATAATATCTTTATCTTGTTCACAACCTTTGTATTTGCTTGCAAAGTCTACGCCACTGTTGAAATAGAAATCAAATGTGCCATACCATCCAAATATTCCGTTGCAGTTTCCGTGTATTCTTGCAAGCATTTCCTTTTGTTCTGCTTTATCTAAACTATTCCACCATTCAGTATTTAAATTCGGCTTGTAGTATGGTTGCAGTATATTAAGATAAGTTTCATTAATAATAATACGTCCAAGTTTAACATATCTATTTGCACTTTCTTTTGTACCTGTAAATTTAAATCTCAAGCAGTTTTTTTCTCTGTCAGCGTAGTCATGATGAAAGTTTGCACTTCTCTTGTGTACAGTGCCTGCACTAAATGTTTCCTTAAATAGTGAAACGTTGTTAATTGTTATTTCTAATGTTGGATCATCGTTGTCTTGGAATATTTCAAAGCCAATATCATGTGAAAAATTTAGTTTAAAGTTTGTGTGCATTTATGAACTTCTGAAAATCGCCATTGTACATTGTTAGTGCGAAATGTGTTTTTTTATCAAAGAGAAGTATACTTCTACTTTGCTTTTTGATGTTTCTAATATAATACGGTGTTTTGATAAATCTGTCAAGATCTAATAGGAACTTCGGACTGGGATCAATATCTGGAATGGGTATTTCGTAATATTCTAGTTGTAGTCTATCTATACAATGAAGACAACCTTTTTGTGTTAGACGAAAACCGCCATCACGTCTAGCATTCTGCCACCAATTGATATATGCAATATTGTACTGCGGTCTTCGATTAGGCTCTCTAGGATCATTTTCTAAAAAAGCCGCAGTATACTCGTCTTTACTGCGCATCTCATGGGTAAATCTGCTTACCTTTGTCTAGTACAACAACTGTAAACTGATCTGTGTTAAATTGTTTATTGAGTTTTTTTGCTAGATTAATAGCATGTCCTGGATTTGAAAAAGAAACCTTTTTATACTTAGGCCCTGGATAACTAATCAGCATATTGAATGTTTTTAGGTTAATTGGTTTTTTGTCGTAGTAAACTGCCCAAATGCCTTCGCTGTGCAGAACTTGCTCTGCTTTGTATGTTTCTTTTTCGACTTTTTCTAAGAGTACGGTAGGCTTAGGTCTACTCATCTTCTGAACCTCACTTATAATATGCTAGTATTATTTATCCAGAAATATGCGCAGTTTACTAAAAAGTATCGCCGTCCAGTTCTACTTGTATTACAGTGGATTGTGCTTTTTGTAATTCAATTACAATATCTTGTAGTTCGGTAATATATTCCAGCAAGCGAGTGTAATCGTTAGAAATACCACGAGCATCTTGCGCATTGATTGCTAAACTGTCTTTGCGTAGATTCATACATCCATGCGCAAGTCGATCTAGGTTTGGAAACTTTGGTCTAGCCATTTGCTCGTCTCAGAGTTTCTTGCATTTCCATTTTAGTTTTAAAGGGACCATCAAACTTATAACGACTAAGTGTAATAAGTTTCGGACAATAACTCGGACTATGACTTCCATCTTCCCAATGAACTACATAGTATCCTGCACAAAAGAAACTTTGACTTGCTTGAGTTTTTGTGTACAGCGGAAGTTTGCGTTTAAGGTCATAAATTGGATTAAATGGTTGTGTTTTACAAGCATATCCATGTACTTCATATTCTTCTTTTTCTTTTGTAACAACTTCTTTGCCTGTAAAACTAACTTTCATCTTTTGTTTTAGTTCTTCCAATTTTTTAAAACTATGGTTTTCTTTACCAACTGTAAGTGTAACACCATTTTCATTGCTACGAATAGTTCCCACTTTTTGCCCATTATCTTCTAAGATCCAAAACTTATCTTCTAGTACAGGTTTAGCCACGAACTCCATGCTCGTCCTCCTTGTAATTAGCGTTTAACCATTCGGCAAACTGTTGTGCATTATCTGCAATACGCTGCATATCCCACTTGCCGCAGAACTTCATAAAGTGTGCGCCTACCATGCTTTTGTTTTTAGCAATACTGTGTTCACGAATAACATCATCTACATAGTCGCGGATCTCTGTGGGCTGAGCAGTTAAATCCACCAGTGTTACATTGCGCTCGTAATCATCTAATACACGATGCTCCGCGCCATTATGATCTGTCCAACGCTGTAGCATAAGATTGTTCCAATTAAAGCCTTTTGTATCTTTGTCAGCATATGCTTCCATCAGCCCAACTTTTTTGCTACTGCCTTTCTCACGCACACCAGGATAAGCACTGAACACATTGTCAGTGGGATCACCGCGCATACACTTCTTAAACAGTTGATACTGCGGATCTGCAGGAACTTTTTGCTCTCCTGTTTTCTTGTCTAACACAGGCTTGCCTTCATCATTAACTACGCCATCAATCTTGATAAGTTCATTTGTAATACCATTATACTGATGCACTGTAGGACTAATCAACTGTACAAAGTCTGTATCACTGCTTACAATAATGTGTGTATCTTCAGGATGTAGTGCAATGAAACGTGCAATAATATCATCTGCTTCTGCAATCTCACAACGCATTGCACTACAGTTTGTGCGCTCACCAATAAACTTTAAAAAGTCATCATATGCTTCAAAGAACAATGCGTCCTCTTCTTGCTCACTAGGGCTCTGTGCCGCCCGCTTGTCGCTTCTGTTCTTCTTGTATGGAGTGTAGAAGTCCTTGCGCCAACTGCGTCCTTCTAGGGCAAACAACACATGATCTGCATTAAATTTACGATAACATTTGTTAATAGCATTAAGAGTGATATGGATAGCCATGCCAATTTTAGTCTCAGCATCGCCTCGCACTACATGCCTAGCACGAAAGAAAGTATTCATAGTATCTACTAGTAAGTAGGTTGCCATAATATCGCCTGTGTTTGTTACTTTTATATAGTATATTAGAAGTTTAGTATTTTGTCAACCTTTGGTTTCTCGTCTAACATTGGAAAATTAGTTCTAAGATAGTTTGGTGACTTATTATATTTGTTTTGTGCTAAGAAGTTTTCAAGTACGACTTTAGTATATTCTTGGTGACCGTTAATTCCGTAATGAAAACTATTTTTATTCACAGTTTCAAATCCTTTATTTTTTAGATAATAAAAAAATGTATAGTCTTGATCATAAGGATTTATGAATTGATGATGCCAATCTTTTTGTTTTTCTTTCGGCACACACATCTCATCAAAATACATGTATGTATTAAAAAAAGTGTGCTTAATTTTCATATCTCTAAGTTCCATATGAAAATCATAAATTTTATCGTGCCACAAAGCAGTTTTTCTATATAGTTCTTTTAGAGTTTGCTTTAGTACCCACTCTTTGTATTCTTCTTCCATACTTTCTGGCACAGAATCTGTACCACTGCTTGTAACTTGAACATACTCGGTATCTGTTAGTTTCCATTCTTCTCGCTCCCAAGTGCTCCATCCTATAATGATGTGAATATTTCTTTTTTTCCTAGCATTTTTTATAAAGTCTTTAGTAGTTCTAATTATTCTATCGTTGCTAGATCCGCTTTCAGCATCACAGAAAAAACTTTGACCAACTGCCTGTGCTATTATATAACCATAAGTTTGTAATATTGCTTCTGGATGTGCTTTGCGACCATATGTTAAAAAACAAGGATCGTCTTGTGCAAATACAAAATCATTGACAATCTCTGCACCTGCACTATGACTATCACCATTTACATATATCACTTATAAGCATTCCTGTGTTCGTCAATGTTTTCTATGTTGCCCATTGCTTGTTCCTTTTCAAAACTTTCCATAACAATATTGCGGCAAACATCTTGAAACCAATTATCTACAATGTCATTATCTGTCTTGCCTTGATAACCTGCACGAACAAGTTTAGCAACAAACAAATCGTTCCAATCTAATTCAAAAGCACCTTGTTCTAAACTACCTTCGTTAAGTTCTATACCAAGTACACTTACCCAAGGTTCGCCTGCTTCTGTTGCAAGTTCTTTTTCAGATTTCTTACGTTTAGGAGAAGCCTTTTTCGGCTCCTCCTTCTTTTTAAACGGATTAAATTTATCTAGCATTACATACCTGCTTTTCTTAATTTATCAAGATCAATTGGTGCTTTCATAGCCTTATCCAATTGTGTTTCTTCCTTAGGTTCCCCAGGCGTTTCCGAAGAGGCTGATGTGTAGTCTTGGCGTGAAGCGCCAACCTCGCTCCATGCAAAGTTCTGCGACTTGTTGAACATTGAGTGTATACTCTTCCGAACGTCCGCC
>VMHT01071471.1_pt1 | contig 20819 bp, 32 predicted proteins | sample 4693611 | NCBI WGS metagenome assembly VMHT01 (sample SAMN12280063, study PRJNA550983) | marine metagenome | isolation source: seawater sampled from same location over 5 years 0.02-0.2 micron viral filtrate | place: USA: collected off the coast of southern California halfway between the port... ...
CTCTTCGTAGTTAACTGTAAAGCTACTGACGTTGACGTGTCCGTTATCAAATGGGATATTTTTTCTAGCAAAGTACTCATCATTAAATCCTGACACACGGTTAAAGTAATGCATAAAATCGTGGTAGAACTCGCTGTTAGTATCATGCCACAGTTTGTAGTTTGTATCTATTACAGCTTTGTGGTAGTGAAACACTTCCATTTCTTCTGCATCAATAGCATCAGCAATACAATCAAATGCACCTGCTGTCCATTCATCTACAGTAGTCGAATTACTTTGGTCTAGCGTAGTCCACACCATACCACCATGCTTAACTTCACAAGGCAGTTCTGTCCACATACCTGAATGATAGGTCAGAGATAAATCTGTGCCAGATGGTCTTTGTACTTTATCTGTAAGGAAGGTCTTAATGCTGCCATCTTCAAAACGTATAGCAGCTACATTGTGTCCTGCTATTTGTGTGGTTCTGAAATCGCCTAAGTTTGGCAACTCACTGGAATGGCACATAGGCACCCACACTTTAGAGAATATGTTTTCTAGTTCCTGTTCATACAGGCTGTGGTCAGAATATATTAAAGAGTTTATGTATTCTATTTTAGGCTTCTTTATCCAATCCTTATGATTGCGTGGTGGCATCACTTATCCTCTACTTCTACACAAAAACATTTATCATTTGGTTTTTCAAAGCCGTGTTCAGTAAGAGCCATGTGACAGGATGATATGGCGTTATGCATTGAAACAACTTTGGCATCCACTTCCCATACTGATGGTTCAGCGGTAAGAATGATACAGAACATAGCTACTTTCAAAATTCACCTTCTTTCATCGCATCCGAAAGTATAACAGCCCGTTGGCCTACCTGTCGTGCCCAACGCGAATCCATCATCTCCATACTTGCAATATCAAATTTCTGTTCGTGGATTGCAGACCACATCTTCTTAAACTTGCACAGGCGAGGCACACCCATATTAAACGCCATGTCCATCAATATAAGTTGACGAACCGCATCCAAGTTCTCTACGCACTCGTGAACTCTACACAGTTCGTTTTCTACAATCTTAATGTCGTTCATTGCAAGGTATCGTGCATCAGCCTCTGTGATGCCATGCTCATAAACAATGCCCATGTTTGGTATGTCCATGTAATCGAGTTCTTCTTTGCTAATGCCTCTGTCTTTCAAGTTACGCCCAATACCGATTGTGTCGATACCAAGTGTATCTTGATAAACAGTGAGAACCATACCTTCGTGTTTAATTAGCTTGTCTAAGAAATGCGAAGTGTTGTATTTCATATTTCCATAGCCCCTATGATACCACACTTGTACTTCACAGATGCCCACGAACCGTCTTTAGGTATTTCTTCGTACACCTGTCTGTTTCGTTCGCACTTATTTTCGTTATCAAACCACTGGACTGCCTGATTAAAACATCGCCCCTCTGCTGTACAAACAGTAAGCACTAGTGCCCAAATTATAGTATTCATCAGTACCCTGCTTTTCTACCACGAGGTTTTATTTTACCCCCGTGAGCAAAGGGTATACGTAAATTAAACTTACCTACTGTCTCCCCGTCTGATAGCCTAGTTAAAGACCCTACAAAGTTGCTCCCTTTAAGACTCCCAGATAGCTGGACAGTTTGAGCGTTCTTCCCCTTTTGGCCTGTCATTTTTTCACGGTCGATAAAGCCACTTATCTTTAAATCGTTAGGTAACTTGTATCCCAGACCTGCGGATAGTTTTTTGTATATAAAGTTATTCATCCGGCTACTAAGACCAACTCTGTTACCGGGAAACGACACAGAAGTTTTTGATTCATCGTAAACTCCTCCCCCAGTAACACTAACCTTACCTAAATCTATTGTTCCTTCACCTGCAACTTTTCTTGACTTTTTTTCTACGTCTACTTTTGGTACGTACGAATTTCCTGTTTTCGTAGTAGTCCTACTTGTTCCAGAACCACCTTCAAGAAAACGAACTCCCTTTTTACCTCGCTCATCCATCAGTTTTTTTTGCTCCTGTTTTCTTGCCCCATCCAAATACCAAAGATACCAGTCATAACTCCCATGATAACGGAAACAAATGCACTCTGTTGCATGGTAGGGTCTGGAATATTCATAAACCATTGGGCGCATCGCCAAGACATTGCTATACTCGCAATCATGGTGAGACGAGCAATAGCATTGTATTCAATAACTGATTTTAGCCATTGTCTCATCTTAAACCGCGACGCCTACGATTTCCTGCTCTTGCTCTAGCTTCAGAAGTCCGTCTACGAGACATTGCCTGTTTCCTACGTACAGGGGTTAAACCATCACCACCGCTTCTAGGGGGTCGTTTCTTTTTAGGTATCACACGTCCACCTGTATCTGTTGGTTTTGGTGGACGGACTTTTTTTGTAGGCTTTGGTTCTACAATTTTACGACCAGCGATTCCGGCTACTCTAGGTGCTTTTTCTCCCTTTGGCACCGATGTAAATTTTTTAGGCATTACACGACCGCCTGTATCTGTTGGTTTTGGTGGACGAACCCTTTTTGTAGGCAACTTCATGCCGCCGCCTGTTCTTGGTGTAGGGCGACCAGCAGTTTTTAACACCCTATCCCTTCCTCTACCAAAAGGACCAGTTGGAGTTCCCCTTTGATTTCCGTTTCTTGCTCTTGCCATTTTACTTCTCCCTATTTCTTTCCGAAGAATTTCGTTGCCGCTCTCGTTCCAAAGCTTGCAGCAACAATCGTGCCCAAGCTGTACTGGTACCATTGAGGCATTTGCTCCAATTGTTGAAATCCACGAGATACAATATCTTCCATTCCCGGTATAAAAGCTAATATTAAAGGTATACTAAATAGAATAGTCAGCCATTCGTCTTTCCATGAATGCTGACTCCCACGAGCCATCTCCAAATCCCAGTCGATTTCTCCGGTGGCTTTCTTCTGCATTACGATAGCTTCAGCTTCTGCCTTTGCTACCTTAGTCTTTGCTTGGGCTTTCTTCTCTTCGACCTTACCATTCAACCAAGTTCCGGCTAGGTCTGCTATCGGACCGACAAGTAGGTTTAGCATTTCCACCTCTTCCGTGCTTGACGCAAACGACTATTCGGGTTCTTAGCTGCTTTAGGAAACTTCTTCATCTGCCCAGCAGAACGTGCACAGAAAGACTTGCGACGCTTGGCATCCTTGCTTCCCGGCTTTACCTTTCCCGTAACAGCAGTCTTTAGCTTGCTGCCGGGGTTCTTTTTCCGGTAGGCAGCAACACCCGCCTTAGTCATCCCCGCACCAGACTTCGTAGGGCGGAAGTTCTTCTTGTTACGGGCTGGCATCTTGTCAGGCTTTCTTGGTGCCACTTTTCTTCCTTTTCTTACCAGAAGCTGTAACAGACCACTTTACTTTACGTGGTCCTGTTTTCTTAGCCGCTTCTTTTTTAGTAATTCGGCTAGCGACTTTGGCTGGTCTACAAGCTGGATAGGGACGCTTCTTTTTCTCTGAACCAGAGCGACCGCATTTCTTGCCAGTCTTTACATCCCGCCAATCTTCCTTGAACCACTTAGTTAAACCACCTTTTGGTTTAGCCATTAATATGTACCACCACGCTTTTTGTACGTTTTAACCAACCAAGCGTTTGCGTATGCACTAGGATACACATCAAACTTACGTTTAGCCTCCGCCTTAACCTTTGCATAAAGTGCTTTATTTTTAGGTGTAGGGCTTCCAGACTTTTTCTTTGGTGTGGTCTTTTTTCTAGGTGCCATATGGTTTACTCCCGGCAGGGATTACTGCTTATATCATAAAATTAAAAGAGGGTCAAGGGGGCAAGTTTCCCTGCCCCCGACAGTTATCTAGGCAAATGCAGCCGCTGCACCAGCAGCGTTCATTGGCACCATTACGGCGAACACACGGACTTTACCGTCCATGATTGCAGTAATAGCTTTCACGTCAATGACATCAGCAGCCAAGTAGAACTTAGCGGAAGAGCCAGTTTCCTGAATACCAACAGCACCATCTGCATCTAGGTCAGTGACCCATGTGTCTGCAGCAGCACTGTCGCCCACATCAATCGTACCAGCATTAGAGCTTGCGGTTACAAGTTCGATACCGACACATAGAACTAGTGTGTTAGCAGGAATCTGTAGCGCATCAATGTCTGCGTTGATAGCTAGATTGGTTGTTGAGAAGTCGAGTACGACTTCCTGCATGTAGGGCTTTGCACCCGCTGAAACAGCAACGCTGTTATCTGTAACTGAATAAGTAGCCATTCGTAAATCTCCTTACTAAGCAACAGTGTCTACAACGCCGCGAACCAGTGCCTCTGGACGCAAGACTTTGCGACCAAACACGTGGAGACCACGAACGATGTCAGAGAAGGTTTCAGTTGACCGAACTACTTCGGTTTTTGCAATGTGAGATGCAGTTGCAACGGCTGACATGTGACCAGCCAAACAAATAGACTCACCTGCAGCGGCGGTAACACCAGTGATGCTAACGGCATCAGTTCCACCCGGTACGAGAGCGGTTGACTTGTAGCAAGCAAAGCCAGCAATCTGACCCTGCATTACAAGACCGTTCCGCAGTGGTGATGTGCCGTCGCCAGTTACCTGAACTTCTGCAAACTTTGCACCGGCTGAGAACAGCTTGGCGTAGAAAGCAGGAGAAGCAACGAACCAACGGTTTTCTTCTGGAACAGACTGCTCATCAAGTTCTTTTGCCATTTCTAGCATCAGGTTGACAGCGTTGTCTGGAGCAGTGTGAACTGCAATTGGTGTACCAGCAGTACCCAGAGCAGTGTTGGTTGACAACAGACCACCAGTGAGTGATGCGTCGTCAGCACCAGCAAGGCCAGCACCGTCAGCAATTGACTGCAGAACGTTGAAGTCGTACTTGCGCTTCAAAGAGAATGCACCTGAAGAAGTAGCCAGTGCCTCAAAGTTTACATGAGACTGACGCTCTTCGATGTCATCAATTTTGAACGCAAATGCGTTTGCTTGGTCAACAACCATAGTTGTCTGGTCGTCAGCCAAGTCTTGTGGGTTAACCACAGAGCCACGTGAGTAGGCGCTTACTGTGATTGTAGGTTCTTTAATGATACGTACTGTATCGCCAAAGTTCTCAATTTCGCCAGCGTAATCAGTATTCGTGATGTCTTCAGCAACCGAAGCGCGACGAAAAAACTTGAGGACTTTTTGGCTAAAGATTTCCGGTGTAAAGTTACCGGAAGGCAGGTTATTGTAACCTGATGCCGAATTAAAAGCCATTTGCTTTTCCTTCCATTTTGAGGTTTAGTTAAGATTGAAAGTCTATTCGCCCTTCAGAACGAGCCAAGTCCAATTCGCTTTCTAGCTTTTCGAACTCGTGCGCCTTCATCTTGGCGATTTGCGAAGCTTTCCAAATCCGTTTACCATCTGTGCCATCAGACTTTATTTCCCTAGCAGGGGTCTTTGTAACAGCTTCTGCTGCAGCAGATGAAGATTTGGTTTTCTTCTTGGTAGTCGTTAAGCCGGTGTCGGCTTTGTAGAGGTCTATGACCCGTGCCGCCCATTTCGCATCCGTATTGTTTTTGTAGATTCCATCAGCGATAGAGCTTGGTTGTTCTTCTAACCATGAAAGGAACTGTTGGTCTGCTTTAATGTCATTAAAGTCTGGGTGGGCGTTGAGAAGCTGCTCGTAAGCTTTTTGTTTCTCTAGTTCCTTTTCCCGTTCCTTAATTGTACCTAGTTCTTCACGGAGTTTTGCAACCTGTGATTCGGTCTGCATACTTGAAACCGTCTGAACAACTTCGAAGACATCGGGGTAGCGTTCTTTGAACTCATCCAACTCTTCTTGTGTTCGTGGTGGCGTTACGCCTCGCGGCATTTCTGCTGCACGGTCTGCCATTGTTTTTCTAAGGGTTTCGATTTCGCCTTTGAACTCGTCTACCTTGGAATCATAATGACGTTTCAAGTCGTCATACCTTTTTTTGTAGTCGTGGTCTTCACTGGTTTCTTTCTTTGATTCCACGAAACTACTGCCCGTATCTTCTTCCTGAGTAGCCGCTTGGCCTTCTGCGGGGTCAGTCTGTTGTTGGGCTTCTACATTCTCCTCGTCTTCTTCGTCTTTGTAAACTTCTTCCCGGTATTTTCCGCGATATAAGTTGGGGTTGTTGACGGTTCCAAACGAGTCGTTTGCTTTGTTGGCACGGTGGCCTCTTGCTTTTGCCATTTTATTTACCTCACTAGCGGGGCCACATGGCTGTGGGTAGCCGCTCCGGTTGTGCTGGGGCCACGAACTCGTGGGTAGCCAGCGATTCTAAATAAAACCTTGTTGAGCAGGTTGTTGCCCGTTCTGGGCAATCCGCTCTTCGGTTTTACGTAATCCTCTGTTGTTAATTTTTTCTAAACGGTCTTCGCCAATAATCTTTACTAGGTGCGGGGCTATGGTTACTTCGCCGCTAGACACCGCGATATCTACGAGGTCAGAATGTCGCTCAAAATCTTCAGTAGACATTCCTCTGCGAACCGCTTCCTTTTGGGCATCCATAATCATCTTTCGGATGTCCTGTTCTCCCGCGAACTCAACAGCAGCCGCATTAAGAACGTAGGTGCCTTCTTTGACTTCCATGTCACGATTGTCGGCAACCTTTTGACCATCGGCGACCTGTGATGGCGGAGCGTCTATGAAGCCGCTGGGCTGCTGAACACCGCCTCCGGGGGTCCCAAGAGCGTAGCCGACTTTACCGCCTCGTGCGTGGCTGAGTCCATGACTACCACCTGCACCGTACCCGGCTTCGTCCTTGCTATGCGACTGCCCATCACCGCCTCCTAAGGCTCTCTCAAACTCTCGTTGGGATTGGTCTGCTGCAGCGGCAGCCCGTGCATCTGCTTCTGCTTTTTGTCTATCTGCCTCTGCTTTGTTGAGATTGTCTTGTCTTATCTTATTGACGTTATCGGACAGCTTGCCCTTTCCGGTACGAGCATCCGCTAGTGCTGTGTTAAACTCATCGAGACTAACCCCAGCCTTGGCTGCTGCAGCATAGGCACTCTCCTTTAAACCATAGGCTGAATAGCTGTTCGTGGTAGGGCTGTAAAAAGAACCTGTGTCGGTGTAAAAACCCTCACCTCTACCCGGTGTTCCATCTTTACCAGTATTTCCCGTTTCCAACCATCCTGCCGCCGCAAAGACAGTGCCCGTTTCTGTCTTTACATCAAATGATTTTGGAACATAGCCTCTTTGTACAGCTTCCATAGCTTCAAGTTGGCTACGAGACATGCCCATTGTGTTGCCGTTGTAGTGAACAGAGCCGGGACGACGGGTAACACCAAATCCCGTGCTAAATTCCATGGCAAACCCTGTAGGTGTCCTAAGAGATGCACCTGTCGTTAATTCATCAGGAAGAGCACCACTCTCAAAGGATTTTTGAACAGAGGCGTTGACCGCGTGAGCCGCTCTAATTTGTGCCATGTCGTTGTACTGAACAGCATGGGTGATATCAGCAGCAACTCCTAATAAACCGCTAGGACGTAGACTATTATTACCAAATGCATTCTTTACAGTTTCACCGCCAATAAAGGAACCTATAGTCGCTCCAGCTAGGGTACCGCCCCCTATTCCTGCAAAAAGACCCGCAGCTAGATTCTTTTTTTGTTTTTCTGTAATATTGCCTTTGAGTATGTCCCCCAGTTTTCCGGGGGCTTCTTTAACTGCAGTCTCAGCAGCCTCGTATTCTCCGAATAAAGCTTCAGATATATCTATACCTTCAAAATTACCTGTAAAAAGAGGTTCCGTAAAAAACTCCATACTAGGAACACGGTCAACCATAGTAGGGTTACTTTTTAAATAATCAGAATAACTATCAAAAGGGTTACTACCCCCAGAATAATCGTATTTAACTTCTCCAATATCCGCACCCGGAAAAGCCCCTTCAAACGTTTCTAAATTTTTGTCGTCACTGCCCGTCTCTTTTCCTACAGTGGGAGTCGTTAAGTCTGTTATGTCTTCTGAGTCTTCTATTCCAACTCCGGTGTCCTCTAATGATTGAAGGGCTTCCATACCGTAATATTGACTAAAAAAGTTAGTATATTGACTTTGATACTGGCTTTTAGTTAGCTTTTCCTGTTCGACGCCAAGAAAAGTTGGAACTTCGGGTTCCTCTACGCCTGTACCTTCATCAAATATGTCAATACGGTCAACCATTCGATTCCTTCACAATAGCTGTGTGGCTATCCTTCAGTTTGAGGAGCGTTTCCAGTAAAGCCGCTTTCCCCTGCAGTTGGCGCAGTTCCGACTCCGATTGTGCCGTTACCAGACCCCTGTACGTCTGTTCCTTCAGGAGAAGGAGATACTCCTCCAGCCCCTGCCATATCTTGGGCTGGGCCAGCAGCGGTCCCACCAGCTTCGCCTGTTCCTTGCTGTACATTAGCCATCATTCCTTTTAGCATTTGGGCATACAGTTGTGCTTCGTTTTGGTCGTTGACTAGACTATCTGGGTCAATGTCCTGTGCGATAGCCAGTTCGCGCATCAGGTTTGGTATCTTGATGAACGGTGCCAGCATAGGGTTAGACACGGTTTGCAACAGGGACGTTAGCCGCTGTGTTCGAACCTCTTTTTGCATCACGGCTGCAACGCCGCGTGGCTTAATCTCTAGGTCGCCTTCAATGTCTTCGGATTCCTCATTAAACTGCATGTTCCACTGGAAGTAGGCTTCACCAAGAGGTTTAAGAAGCATATCGTCAATGTTCTTAATCACGGTCTTCATAGACAATCCGGCCGAACCCATCAGCATCGACAGTCCTGCTGCTGTGCGTCCTGTTCCGCTAACGCCTGTTTGTCCGTGCATAATTGACGGAATGCCAGTTTCTTCGTCAGCTAGACGACGACTAATCTCGTACATCTGTATGTTTTCACCAGCCGTGTTCGGAAACTTGAGGCCGTTGATGGCAGTTCCGGTAACGCCGGACTGACGACGAAATATCTTGCCGGGGAAGATATCCATGTTCTGGCCCGGAACCAAGCTTGCTTCGTCAACATCAAACACCATGTTACCTGCAAGAGCGAGGTTGTCAATTGCCATACGAACGTGACCGTTCATTAACTTCTGGGCATCTTCCATGTTTTCCGCTACACCAACACCCCAAAGCTGATAGGGGTTAACTTCGTATGGGAACACTTGGAACGGGATACGAGCGGGTGTAAAAGGGTTCAATACACAGCGAATAACCATAGTGCCACAAACCCAGATGTTTACCTGCAGTTCGTCGAACTCTGACATTTCGTCAGCTTCAGCTAATCCGGCCTCTCCAGCCATCTTTGAATCAAGAACACCCCAATATTCTAGAACTTCGTAACGATTGCCTTGGTAGTACGGCTCTGTTTCATCTTCGCGAATAGTGTCTTCATAATACTTATCTTCGTAGTTGGGGCCTTTTGCAAGACACTCTTCAATAGCCATTGCGTCAAAATGAGGACGCTTGATAAGTGCACGAAGCTGTTGGCGATTCATGCGGTGACGCTGAATAACGTATTCACAATCGTCTATATTCGTGGCAGACGGGTCAGGATGAAAATCCCAAAGCGATACCATCTCAATCCGTGGAACGGTCTTTTCATGGGGGTTGTAGCTACGGGTGCCATCTTCATCGCGTTCCCACTTATGGACTCGCTTGTAGAAATTAAATGGCCCCTTCACAATCCCTGTACCTAAAAGGCAAGATTCGAACACAGAATTACGCATCACATTGACTGCGTTTGTGTCCGTAAGCTGGTCATGAATAGTCTTCTCCATACGCAAAGCAGCTTTTTGGGCAGGTTTGATTTGAGGCTCACCCATCTTTGCTGGTCCGGGTGAAAGGGGTAATCCCCCCATCTCCTTTTCCAAACCGCCAAGAAAGTGTCCGCCGGGCTTGGCTTGTAAAGCACCGGGGGCTAACTCTCGACCGTCTCCCGCAAACCCATAAGGGTCTTCTTGCATCTGGTCTAGTGGCGTCTGCATATGTGCGAACTCTGCAATACCTTCCGGTATTGGGGTTGGCTCAACAACCAGCGGGAACTTTTTGTTCGCGAATAGGATGTCTATGATTTGACCAAACGCCGCAAGAACCTTAGTCTTGGTTATGCGAACAAATACCTTTGACCGTTCAGAGTCACGGTACTGTGTGGTCGAGTCGTAGATACCCCGAAAGTTCTTGTAGGCTTGAAGCCAACGCTGTTCGTGAGCGTAACGCCCGTTCTCAGCATCCTCGAACTTTGATTGCACATACGCCGCAAGACCCGGCATCTGTTCTTCTGGTGCGTGAACAGATACAGTGGTGTCGTCTGCGGGTTGGAGAAAATTATCTTCTGACATCTGGTTTTAGTAGTCGCGTTCTTCAGCCATCTTCATCACTGAAGGGTCAACTGCCGTTTTAGTCGCTTTCTTCGGCATGTCTTCAGTGAGAACGCCCTGCTTTGCCATTGTATCGAACTCAAGACCCTCACGGTACAGCTTTGCTGCGCCACCTTGGTCATCGACAGAAGTAGTGTCAGAGTTCATAATGTAAGCGGTGCCCATATCTTTCATGGTCCGTCTCCTTATCTAGATAAAAAGCCTTGTTGTTCGGCAGGGGCGGCTTCAGGAACCCTACTAGCTTCGGGAACAAATCCCGCATCTTCTGTGGCAATACGTGCCATACGGTCTTCATCTGTTTCCTCGACTTCAGGAGCCGGGATGAAATCTGTGCGTTGGGGCGGCATCTCTGATAGTTCGGGGCCAGCCGTAGGTGTAGATGCAAGGGCCATTGGAACGGCGGCAGCAGGAGCGGTTCCTAAACCTGCTATACGAGCAGCCCCTTCTAACCCTACTTCTTTTGCTAACTCACCTGCTGTGTCCAAAGGAGCATCAAGAAACTGTCTTCCCAACTCAATACCTGCAGCAAGCGGAACTGCTGTTTTAAGTTTACTACCCAGCTTGTCTGCCATACCAGCTAATAGTTTGTTAAGGTCAACTCCCTTGGCTGCAGCCTTTTCTGCCATCCCCGGATATGCTTCGTCTACAGAAGCTGGGGCTGTTGTAGGTTGAGGGGCAACAGGTACTTCTTCGCGAACCGGAAGGTCAAAATAGCCTTCGTATCCTGCAGTCTGGGTTGTGATGCGGGTTTCCGGCATTGGGATTTTGGTCTGGATATCAAACCCCGCTTCTTGAGCAGCATCCCCCCAAAACTGAGCGAACATGTTTGCATTTTGACGGTCAACTTCACCTACCGCACCCGGAAATGCTTGCTGGTAGGTTGTCAGTTCGCCCGTGCTACTCTTACCGGCTGATTTTAAGCTACGACCTTGCAAATAAGCAAGTCTATCTTGGTCAACACCAATAGATTGACCTACAGTAGCGTGAATGTTACGCAAAAGAGCCGAACCCTTCTTACCAGAAAACCCTGCAGGGGCTAGGCTATCAAAGTATTTACCTGTGGCTGCATCAAAGGCAATGTCCTTTACCTTGATATCTTTTAGAAGGTCTGTCATATCGTTAGATGTGACAACCTTACCATTAGGTTTTACAAAAAAGTTTTCTTTGTTGCCAGCAGCTAGATTTTCTTGTAGTATGCTGTCTGCAATAGGGTTCAAGGGGATGTTCACAGCGCGGCCCTTGGCACCCTTGGTTTCTGCCTCAATGTAGATGGCACCGCTATCAGGCTTGTAGGCGTTTACTTGAAGACCGGCAGCAGCGTTAGGACGAAGGCCAGTGTTAAGATTAAATATAATTGCTTGGGCAATGGCTTTGGTATTAGGGTTGTCGAGATATTTAGAGACACCCGCGAACAGTTCGCTCATCTTAGCTTTATCAGGATTAATTGCAACTTCTGATACAGCTTTAGCAGGTTCACTACGACCAAAGATACGATTGTTTAAATCTGTGTTCGGAGCCTTGTCTGGAAGAAGCTTGTATTCAGGGGTGTCTGGACCAACCATCTCTTTAAGGGTAAGCCCGACTTGGCGAAGGTTTTGCATCGCCGTTTTGACTGTTGACACATCTTCCGTGTTCTTAAATGTCTTGGAAAGAAGAGTGTTACCTTCTGCATCCTTTTCGAACAGGCGAAGAGCAGAACCGGGTTCGTCTGCAATGTTTTTGAAAAACTGTAAAGATGACGTGACAAAAGCCTTACCACGTTTTGACTTAGCAGCGTAGGCTTCAGCAACCTCACGAAGAGTTGCGGTCTTGGGGTCTAGGTCTGCCACGGGTTTGTTAGCTGCCTCTGGAGTTTTTGCTGTGGTTATGTTCTTGGATGCAGACGCCCCTTTTTCTTGCATCTCCATAGTCTTACCAAACTTTTCTTCGTAAGTATCGAAGCTAGGTATATTAAATAGGTCTGGAGACTCCGCAGTCAATGCTCTTGCTATTCCAAAATAGGCATTTTCATCTGCTAATGGAAACATATTTGGGAACTGTTTCATAAAAGCAACAGTCTGTTCAGCCGTAAACTTTTTGGGAACTGGTATAGGCTTTCCAGCCTTACCCCCTAAAATATCTGGGTCTACGGTCTTGAAGCTTTGTAGTTCTTTTAATTCTACCCTAAGTGCATCTACCATGGCACCAGCAGTAGACTTGTTTTTATTTATGCTTGTAGGTCTATCTGCCATCGTCAGTATCCAAAGGTATTATCAAAGGGTTGGAATGCTTGTTCTTTTATCCCTTGAAGGGTCTTGTGTATTGATTGATAACCAGAGGTTCGTGTCATAACCATATACCGCAACGCATCGTAGGCATGGTCCTCTGCCTTTGTGTCTACATCTTCACTATTGGTTTTAGAGAGAGGTATGCCCGATAGCTGTGAAGTAATATGCTTACAGTTGGAGAAAATTCTAAGACGAGGTTCATTTGTGTAGGGGTCGTCAGCAAGCCGCCTGTGTATTTCCATTTTTCCTTGTAGACGGTTGCGGTCTGAGGGAGTCCACCTAACGCCAGCCCTCATCATAGTCTCCGCTATGGAAGGGCCGAAGCCTGTCTTGTTCCAGCAAGAAGAGTCTAGAACTGTGTAGTGAGGTTGTGGGTCTAACTCTTCTGCTTCTAATATTTTATCAGCCAGTTGCTCTGCTGTCAAGTGTTTTACGTAAAGTTCACGATAAACCCAAATATTGTTATCCCAATCAATAGCACCCCATAGCACACAGGACGGGCTAGAGTACCCGTAGTCCGCCCCTCTAATGCGAGGCCAATTGGTAGGTAAATCGAAAGGTTCGACAACGTGACGCATCCTTGAAAATTCAGGGAAGGCCGCTCCCTCTGCCACATCCCAATCACCTTCTAGAAGTCGTCTACGCTCGACTTCAGGGAGCGACCTCAACATGGCCTCGTATTGACCATCTGCCATGAGGTAGGGATTGTCAGTCAGCCGTGCCGGAACAAACTTGCGGTAGAACAGCGGCTGACCTGCTCTTGGATGATTTTCGGGCCAGACAAACGCACGACCAGTTTCTGGGTCGTACGCTGGAAACGGTTTGTTTTCTTCGTGGCGGTCAATATACATCTTCTTGACCCACCAGCCGCCGACACCACCGGGGTTGGCTGTGCAGCGCATGTTTAGATTCTGTTGTAGTTCAGGGTCAGTAGAACGAAGACGGGAACGAAGGTAGTCCCAGACATAGCTGCTGGGGTACTGGGTTATTTCGTCTACGCCAATCCAGTTAAAAGCCTGACCTTGGAAACGAGTTACATCTTTATCTCTGTCGAGATAGGTGAACCACATGGTTGCACCGGATGGAAAGACCCAAGTTGATTTTGATTCACGAAAGTGTGCACCGGGAAACGCCTTGGGATAAAGCTGTTTTGACTTGTCAATCAGTTCGGTTAGTTCGTCGAGTGTGCGACGTAAGAGCAAACCTCTATGATTGGAATTATGACAATAGCGTAGGGGGTCAGCAAGTAAAGCAAACGACTTGCCACCGCCAGCCGCTCCGCCGTACAGAACATCTTGCTCACTAGCTGACAGGAACTCTTCTTGTGGTCCCTCATTTGGTTTGAATATAACAGGTGCATCGTCTACGAGTTCCGAAACTGCAGGGGGTAGTTGTTCTAGGTCCCCTTCATCAACGACACGTGTTTTGTCACCTTTCAGGGCATTCTCTATGTTTTGTGCAGCAGCAGTTAGGTCTTTGACCTTTTTTCTTTTGCGAACAACTTTGACTTCTTCTTTTTGTTGCTGCTTCTTTGCATTTCGCAAACGCATCTGTACGGAACGCCTCGCCCGTTCGCGGGGCGAAAGCTTGTATTCAGTCTTAGATTCGCCGGGACGCTTCTTTGGTCTTCCGACTTTACCTAAGTCCTCTGGGTTGCGGGGGACTAGGACACGTTTGCGAGGAGCCACGATTAAGGTTTCTCTATGCTACCAGAAGCAGAACGCCCTTTTAAAGAGTTCACTTTTTTTACAACACTAACTGTAATTCTATCATAAGGGTCATATTTACTGCTAATAGCACCTGTCATATTGGCTTCGTTTAAATCATTTAGATACCCAGCAATCTGTTCATCAGATAATTCATTACCACTCAAGATTGCTTCTTCGGCAAGTCTTGCTCTAGCACCCAACATTTTGCGTCTTTGTTGTTCTACCATTATGGTTTCTCCGCACTTCCTTGTGCTTTGCGAACGGCAATCTTCATACCGTCGATTTTTTTGAACTTTTGCTTTGGCTTCTTTTTATCTAACAAGCCCAGCTTACCAGCAACATAGGCTGCTCCTGCAGCTAGAGGAGAACCTGATGCGTCAGGACCAGCACCAAACAAAACTTCTTTATAGGTGCGGTCACCTAGCTTTCCTGTTTTGTCGTGCTTGCTTAATTTTAGGAGTTTACGTTCACTCATTGCTCTATACCTTATAGTTTGCTTTACGTCCACGACAGGCTTTGCCGCCGTACCGGTAGCCCTGAGTCTTAACACCACCGCCGTACTTTTTACCCATCTGACGAGGCTTGTTACGACCTTTGGTTACACCAGTAGACGGGGCAGTAGGAGTCTGCTCCCTCATGGCTTGAAATCTTTGCAGCATGTCGGCAGCTTCTGCATCCCCCATCTTATTTTGACGGGCGTAGTCCATTACGTAGCTTTGAAGCTGTGAATCTGACATCTGTTGCAATTGGCTTTTTGTCAACATGAATTAGTTTCCTTCTATGATTGTTTCTTTTTTGGGCGGCAACAGCACTACGCCATGGATTGCCTGTACATTGTGGTTCATTGTTTCCTGTTTGGCTATGCCAACACGGTTCAGAATGGATTCGGCTGCTCTCATCCGCAAATCATCCCCACGCTCTATGTCTACGGCAGTCACGAGGTTCGCTAACTTGTTCGCGGCTTGAAGAGAATGGCTTGCAAGCATAGTTTTAGTGCGTTCTATGATTTCGTCGGCTAACCTATCTTTTAACCAAGCTACCGAACCGGACGAATACCCGGCAAGTTCTGCCGCTTGGCGAACATTGCCACCGTTTTCAAATAGAAGTTCCAAGAACTGTTCTTGCTGGACTGTCAGTTCCTTTTTTTTCTGGGTCTGGGGTAGTAGATTCATCGTCAATTACCTTACAACGACTGCGTATTGTCACTTCGAATAGCTGATTTGAAAAGGCGTATTGTGCCATTTCGTCATTTCGAACCGAACATTCTTTTTCTGTGGGGTATGGGCCTAATGTGTCACGAATTTCTGTGCACATACTTGGCACAGCAGACAAACAAACAAGAATCCAAGATTCGAACATGGGATATATCCTTTAAAATTAGGCAACATGCCTCTATTATGGCGAGTTTTCGAACCGTTGTCAACTCTTTAGTTAGTTTTTTAGGTAGGGTTGCCGATTTTTCTTGACAAAACTGAATCTGAACTATACAATAGCTTTAAGCTTGCCGGGGGTAAACCCTATATCCCCACCGTCTCCCCGGCTCTCCCCTAAAGGTTCGCAAACTTCACCCCGCTGGTTCGCCAAGTGGGGTCTTTTTTTATCTAAAATTCAATAAAGGCCCAGTAAGGAACAGTAGGGGTACCCAACGGTTCGCAAACTCCCCCAATGGTTCGCAAATATCCCATATCGATAACCTAAAAAATATAAAAATGATGTCGGGTTTGCATAGCATATGCCGGGGGGGTGGGGTGTCCCTTGCGCACCCGCACACGGGTCAAATATTTTTACATTAGGCGACATCGCCGAAACGTCAACCCCGCGAACATGCACCCAAACCCCGCGAACAACATGGCAAACCCAAACAATCCCCCGCACCCGCGCATGTGCGCGTAATTGATTTGCCAAGTTGGTAACCGTAGGGGTGGCCTTTCGGTCTACAAAATACACACAAACCGCCACAAATCCGGCACGGGATAACCGCAAGTTTTACAAACCCATAGCCGCATTTTACATGCCGGACAAAAAAAGAACCCCGCCGGACTAGCCAAACGGGGTCAAGTTGGGAGGAAAGAGGTTCGAAAACTATTGCCGGAAGTCTTCCTTGGATAGTTCCCACAATGCCGCAAATAGGCACCAGCAAGCAATCAAAATCCATGCCAGCAATACCAGCATGACAACATGACTAACTAGCATCGGACTGGCCTTTCACGGTCAGGTTCATCCGCGCAACGGTTCGCGGGCTGTCGCTGGCAAATGTATAGTGGTCAAAACCCATTGACCGCAGCATTGCTTTCAAGGTTTGCGCCTGTGCTTCTAAAGTCTCAACAGACTGCAATATCATAGCCTGTTCATCTGTGGTCATAACAACCATTCTTTTTGACTGGCTGTCGAATTCATCCTGCTTGAAATCAATTGTGGTTTTCATCGGTTCGGTTCCCTTTGTTGGTTAAAGTGAGACTGGCAACACCGCGCCGCCAGTCCCCAATTAATAGCCGGTTTCGGATTAGCTGGCAAGCCGGTATTTAGGCCGCAAGAAACCCTCACGTTTTACGACAATGCTATAGCCGTGCTTTCGCAACCGGTGCACCGCATTTTGAACCCCGCGAACAGTCAAGCCGGATTCACGGGCAAGCGTTTTAATGTTGACGCCATGCTTACGGCTGGCAAGAGTCCGATAAACCCGCGCCAGTGACGAATTCGGACGGAATGGACGCTTGTCGTTGCCGCGCTGCCCCCGCTGCCGGACGGGTTCAAGCTGTTCACCATGCATGCCAGTCTGGAAATCAAACTCAGCCTTGAACCGCTGGTATAAGTCCTGCTTTACGTCGGCACGGACAGCCGAAACAAGCTGGTTGCAAAGCTCTTTTATGTGTTCGTTGTTGGTTGTCATCTTTCTGGTTCCTTTTTTCCAGTTATTGAACAAAGACCGCATAAATAATCATAATTATCAGTAGCACGGTCAGACTACGATAAATTACATATAGTGCTTCCATTAGGCCGCGACACTCTCAAGATATTGCCATGACGGGGACGTGATAACGTTCCGCACGTCTTCGTTGCGTTTACGCTGAACCATATGCTGGCTGGCTGTATTCTTTCCAGTCTGCCGGTCAACACCATCCGCGCCAGTCCATGTAACATTGGTATGTGTTGCCCAATGGGTGAGAGCATTATAAGCCGCCCACATGGTTGACCCCAATTCCTGCTTTTCCGCATTGAATTGATGCATTAGGTAATTGAACAGCCGTTCGTTGACTGGTTTCACCTTGCCTTGTTCGGCTGCTGCCCCAGATTTATAGCAAACGGTTTGCGCCAAGATATCCCCGAATTGTTCATCGGATAATTTGGCACCCTGCCACAATTGCATCTGGTCAAGCTGGTTTTCCCACATGTTCAAACCCATTGCCGCCTTGCTAATCAATGCGGTTGGCTCAAGGTTTTTGGTATGCTTAGATTTTTGGTGGTAGGCCTTTTCCCCGCCGAAAACTAGCGTATTGCGGCACAGGTCACGATAAGCCCCACTGAATATCTGGAAAGCCCAAGACATATCAATACTATTGAAGATATCCATGCGGCAGACAACATTATCCTGCTTTTCACCTACGCCATGCTGCAAGTCTAAAAAGTGCACAGTCCGATGAGCACGCAGCCCCCCGTCATATATTCTATCCATGACTGCAACGTTACTGGTCGGCAAGTCGGTTGCACCCAAGACATCGGCATGATTGGCGAATAGTTCATCATGCGGGACAAGCTTATAGCTGGCACCTACAGGTCGGGTCTTTAACACCTCACCCGTTGCCGTATTTTGCAATGCCGAATAATCCGGCATCGGCTGATACTCGCACAATTCAACATCACTATAATGTTGAGCGGTGACTGCTTCAATCGGCACCCGCCGCACCGAACCCATATCTTGAAAAATAGATATGTCGGCAATGTTGGCATGTTCATAGACGGTCGCGCCGCCTTCGTTTTTATATTCAGGTTGGATTAAATCAAACATATGTCCGGTTCCTTTCGTTGATTGAACATAGCATGAATCATACACCGATTTGACGTAATGGGAACCCCCCAGCCCAAAAAAAATACAGATAAAAAAATGGGATGCCGCCCCGCGACTCGCAACATCCCGCCGCCTGTACCGTGCCCAGTCCCCCAACAACCCGAAACCGCAAACACATACAAGCCCCAAAAAACTTAGCGTGGCAGATTTGTCATTAGTGGGTTTGAAATAAAACCTGCATATCTTTTGCCGCCCAGCATATCGTACAGGTTGAGCACGATTCGGTTTGCCCCGTTTGTTCTGGACAGATTACCGATTTGTTTTTTACCTGTTCGAATAGGTCGGCACTGTTCGCGCTGAATTGCCATTCCGGTGCATTACTGAATCGAACCGCGAACCGTTCCCCGAATCCAACCCGTACAGATTGGATAGCTTTGCCAATATAACTAGTTGGCTTATGTCCGGTAAATCCCCAAATAGCTAAGTTATCAAATTCAGCCAATAGATGCCGCCACAGCATCACATATTTTGCAGAATAAAAATCACCCAACACATGCAGCCGGATAATCACCCCGCGATAAAGTCCGCAAAGTTCCGCAACTTCTTTTTTCAATGCGGCTTCAAGTTCTGCCCCGTGCTGGATGCGATGCCCGAACATCATGTTATTACCGTAGCAATCATCCCAGTGATAGCAATAGCGGGGACAGGTTGCCCGCTCTTCTAATGTCAGGGTATAAATTACATAGCCTTTAAACCGGCCTTTTTTAATTACAGGCAATTTATCTCTGGACAGTTTTTTATTTTTAGATTGTTTCAAAACCGATTTGGATTCGGCAACCGTGCGGCGACTCTTTGGATACATGGTCGCGGCTGGCTTGTTTGTATCTGCTTTTTTCATGACGCCACCCCGCTTATCAAAGTGACCTTGCCACCATTTTCACATTGCACGGGTGCCTCTGTTTCAATCCAAACACGGGCACCACATGATAATGGTTTATCAGGTGAATAAACAACATTAGACGCGCCGCGAATCTCGACACGGTCGGCATAGATATTGCGACTGCTAGTTTTAATTGTGATTACAGGGTCGGTCGTGCCATTTTTTTTATTTGCGCGAATGACGTGCTGGTTTATGTGTATACGTTTTTTCATGTTGTTGGTTCCTTTTCGTTTGTTGGTTTGCAAACGTTACGGATAAAATCCGCGATGGTCAAGCGGTTTTATTTTGGCACCCTGCTTTTTTAAATAACATTTAGGGCAGTAAAACAAACTATCTACATAAACCATTGATGGTTCACCGCAATCATAGCACGGATAATCTCTTGATAGCGTGGTTCGTTTGTCAGGCATTTGTCTAGAAATTTGGTGTGTATAATTTACCATGTTGCACCATTTGTCTTAGCGTGGATAATTTGTCACGTTGCGCTTTTGTCACGGGTTTGCCATGCCAGTCAGCGTCACTAATTTGTCTGTTTAGTGTCTGCCATTTGTCAGCCACATTTGTCAATCGTGGGTCGCTTGCCTTGTCAGGGTAGGCGGGGTCAATCATGTTCGCCACCATTACCCCTGCCAAGTCCGCCAAAGTAGTTTGGTTTGCGTCGGGCTGTTTCAAATACACCCGCTGTAATAAATGCACCTGCTATCAACAGAGCGTGTGCAACTGCGCTAATTCCAAACACAGTGACAGAACCGACGGACATACCAAAGATAATGCACCACATCCATGCCAGTATCTGCATGACCATGTGTCTTGTGTTTGTGTCTGGTATGTTAGACAGAGGGTTGTATTTACTATCCATGATTAGTTTGTATGTTTGTTTCATCGTTTGTCCGCCCAAAAGTTATCCCATATATCACATTGTAGTTCATCTAATTCTGCATCGGTATAGTGTGCCATCATGTCACGACAAGGTTCCATCTGTATCATAAATTCAGCTATGGTTTCACAGCCACCGATTTTCGAACCTGCAATGTCAAACCATTTGTCTTCGTTGTCCATTGCCAATGCTTTCATCTTACCCATCATTACACCTCGCCTATGTCGTATGTATCCTGTTCAAATACTTCAGGAACACCTTCAAGTTCTTTCCAGTATCCTGCGAATATTTCATGTGCCTGTTCTTCTGCTTCTTCTTCCGAATCAGCCTTGACAGTTATTTCTTTAGATACAGATGCAACTATGTCAACTACAAATTTACGTTTCGCCTTTGTCATCGTTCGTTCCTTTTAGCATTAGTTTCGTAATCTTGATAGAGACGGGACGATTACCTGTCAACTTAATTCGTCCCATGCGGTCATATTGAGGTTCAACCTCTAGGATTTGCAAGTCCCTCTTTAGTTCCTTGAATGTCGGTACGTTCATCGTCGGTTTCCTTTATTAACTGTGTTGACATTTTGTCCCATTCGCCACGCCGCATACGAAACTTCTTGTTTTGTACTGGTGTGCAAATGCGAACCCACTTGTAACCGACAACAGCCCACACGAGCCGTGTGCC
>VMHT01072149.1_pt1 | contig 20813 bp, 24 predicted proteins | sample 4693611 | NCBI WGS metagenome assembly VMHT01 (sample SAMN12280063, study PRJNA550983) | marine metagenome | isolation source: seawater sampled from same location over 5 years 0.02-0.2 micron viral filtrate | place: USA: collected off the coast of southern California halfway between the port... ...
AGTTTTAGATTCTGTTGAGTTTACTTTAGGTAGAAGAAATAAAATTGAGAGTTTCTATCGAGATGTAGGAATAGAAGAAGTAATGTCAAAAAAATCATTTGATTATCTTTTGTCTGAAATATTCAATATGAAGGATAAAGATGTAGACCATTATACAAATCAATTAGCCAACCAACTTGGTAATGTTGCAACTTACAGTCCAGATGGTAGTTTTATTCTTGAAGGAACTAATGAAACTACTGTTAGTGTAGGAGAATTAGGAAAAGATTTAAAAGAATTAGCAAATAGCGAAATTGGTGGAGTTCCCTTTGAAAAAGCAATCAGTTATATTTATAGAAAAACATTCAATCAGCCAATAATTAGAAGTAAAAAAGAATTAGGTGAAAGGAAGCAAAACTTAAAAGATATGGGTAAAATTATTGCCGATATTGGAAAAACAAAAAGAACTGGCAGAAGATTACCTAAAGATTTTAAAGACCTTGATATAAGAACAACTAAAGGCGACACATATGCTCATAAAACAGAAAAAGACAAGGATGGTAGACCTAAAGAAATTTCTGAAGAAGAATATGAGAATTTAAATGAAGAACAGCAACAAGAATACAAAAGAAAAGATTATCTTGAAGGAGATGTTGCAGAATTAGATGATAAGTTTGCAATATCTACTGCTAAGAAATTAGTAGAACAAATTGAAAAGAACTTTGCTCCTACAACTTACAAAGGTTTTGAAGAATTTAATCTTCTTGGAACATTACCAGAAAATCCTGAAGAGTTTATCCGAAAGAAGTTCAATAATCTAAGAGATACCTTAGAAATTGAAATTCAAAGATTTTTATTAAATAAAATAGAAAAATTTAAAACAACCAAAAAAGAAAGAAAATCTAAAATTTTAACATATCTTTCTACATTTACTGATAGATTTAATATTGATGAAATTAAAACACAAAGTGTTGATAAAATAGTAGATAAGATAGACTTTGATGACTTAAGAACGAAAGCCAAAGAAAACAGACAAGAATGGCTAAATCCTAAGAAGGGTGGAAAAGTTTCCAAAGTTGTTAAGCAATATGAAAAGGTAGTAAATTCGATTATTAATAAAAGACTAATGCCGACTAGTGCAGAACTGTTAAGTGATAAAATAAGAAAAAGTAATGAAGAGTCTTCTGATGTGTTAATAAAAGCAATCGCTAAAGTATTTGAAGAAATACCAAAAAGAAACGAACTAGAAAAAATTCTTGGAGGTAAAGATGCTTCACCGCTTGAAAAGGCAACAAGTCTAGTTAAGAAGTCAAATAAGAACTTTGGCAGATTTATGTTAAAATATAATGCTTTTGTTTCTTCAGATATTATTGATTATTATGAAAATTTCCAAGAACAAGTAGATGAACTTCTTTTTAAAATTAAAGAAGAAATTGAACTCTTTCCTGCTGGAAAAGAACAGAAGGATGCTCTTATTTCTATATTAGATGAAGACTTTATGGAAGATTTTTTGAATACCATAAGAGATAATGCGGTAGAATCCATAGAAGAAGTATTAAGACTTGAAAAAGAAAGATATATCGACAAAGATAAATATTCTCCCGATGAACTAAGAAAGAACATTTCTTATCTAAGAGAAAATGTAGAAGATGAAGGCATCAAAAAACAATTAGATGATATTCTTGCTTCTGATGTATTTAGAATGTTTTTATCTTCTAGAGATAAAACACCTGATTCAACAGGTAGAAAGGCACAAATTAAAGAGTCCTTTGAGAAAACAATCTCAGAATACAAGAAATATGAACTTTCTGAAAATGAAAAAATCAAGAAGGCTAGAAAACTTCTAAAAGATATGTTTTCTCAGCCTAATGATGATGACCCTGAATTTAAACAAAACTCGGAAATTGCAATCAAAGTTAGAGAATATGAAGAAAAATTCATTGGAGTATTAGAAGCATACAATGAATTGATTGTAAATAACGATGTTGCTGAAATCGCTACTGTTAAAGACACAATTAAACAATTAAGTATTTTTGTCAAAGACCCTAGAGAAATTCAACTCAAACCATTAAAAGATGAAATGTTCACCTATAATAAAGAAAAGGTCTTGAGAAAGATTGTTACAAAAATTAATGCAATTACTGATACTACTGGATTAGTTGGAAGAAAAGGCCCATCTAAGTTCCTTTCAGAAAAAGGACAAGAAGTACAAAGCACCGTAAAACTTTCACAAAAAGTATTTGATAATATGTTTGACAAAGACAACTTTGAAGAACAGATAATTAATCATTTAGATGGTAAGGTATTTACAACAGGTATATTTCCATCACTTAAGCCAACTGCTGATGCTTTAGTTCGTCAAGCAAAAGAATTAATAAAATATAATACTGAAGAACCTGCTCTATTAGGCCTCCTTAGAGAAACAGGGGAAAGTGAATTAAAATTAAATGAACAAGTACAGGGTGCTATTAAACAAGCAATAAAAGCAGTTCAGGAAGCAATTGCAAAACTAGAAAGTAAAAATAATGATGATATAAAAAGAATATCAAAAGAAGAGAACATAGAAGAAAAAATAAAAAATATTATTGTTTCAAGAGAAAACATAATTAATCAATTTAAGGAAGATATCGAACAACTAGAAAAATATATAGGAGAATGAATAAAATGACATGGGATTTTTATGAAACAGGCGAGGAATTTATCCTCAAAGAAAGAGAAGTAAAGAAAGAACTTTTGGACACATTAGGCCCAAAAGAGAAAAAGCGCATTAAGAAGATTTTACAATCAGCACAACCAACTGAATTTTTTGGTCAAGACTTTACAAAGTTAGGTGAGTTAGTTGGTGAACTTAAATCATTAAACTTTATTAAATCAGATGACAAACTAAAGAAGAAAATGAAAGGTATGGATGAGCGCAACGTAGATATAGTAGCCTCGGCATCCAAACTTCGTAAGGAGTATGAACTGCTCTATCGCCAATTGCGAGATTTAATCTATCCTAAAGGTAAAAAGGAGGAAAAGAAATGACAGAAGAAAATAAGGTAAGTAACGATATTTTGGCTATACTAAAAGCATTAACAGATAAAATTGAATCATTAGAAAGAACAGTATATGCTAAAGATAATTTATTAATGAAGTCTGGTCTTGTTGTTTCTGAAAGCCCTACTCCAACAATGGATAATAAGATTGCTTCACCTGTTGGTGATGTTGGAAATATGGAATGGTCTGAAATTCATAAAATGGTAGAAAAGGTAGGGGGTCAATGATATGCCTGAAAGAGTAACAAAGGAAGAAAGAATGGTTTCCTTAGCCATTGAAAAAGCAAGAAAGACAATTGAAACATTAAGAGAATCAACTCAAGTTATTCCTGTTGATACAGAAGTAGAAGTTCAAAAGATTAAGCGACCTAAAGTTCAAGATGCTTCAAAGATTACAAATCAAACTCAAGATAAAGAAGGTTATGGTTTAGCAGGTGAATCCCTAAAAAAATCAGAAATTAAAAAGTTTGAAATTAATAAAATTAACGATTTAATAGGAAAAAAGGGTTCACTAGATGAACTTACCAGAATGGTTGAAAAATATGGTAAAACTTCAGGAGGTTCTTCTTCTTCTTATTACCCTTCTGTAATGATAGATGGAGCATTAAGCATTTCAATGGAATCAGCAGATGGTAGTTCAGAAAAGTATGAAATCAAAAATATAGATTTTATAGCAAAAGAATATTAAAGTGATAATTCATGCCTCTTCTCATTGAAAAGGATAAGGACTCTTCTGAAAAGATTATACGTCTTTTCGAGAAAACAAGAGTCGCTTATCTATCTGCTCGCACCGACCCCAAAGAATATGGGAATAGGTGGCGTAAAGCAATTGATGACATTAGAGAACTCTATGAAGAACTTAATGAATTTAGCAAGGAATTAAAACAATTCATACAAGAAGATGAATTAGAAAACAAAGAAGCAAAAGACCCTACAAATAATATCGCTGAAAAGATTTACAACGGTATTAAAGAAATGCGTTTCGGTTCTGAATTAATTGAAGACCCTTTTGCTAAAAACTTCAAAGGTGATGTTCTTGAAGCATTACTTGAATCTCCAGAAACTATGATTAAATTTGTCCACTATGCTCTAAGGGCTGACAATAAAGCCCTACCAAAAGAGATTTGGAGCATTAAAGATATGCAACCCGACACGATAACGGAGGGTCTAACGGGACTCGACCTAGATGAAGACGATATTGCCCTCTACATTATCGAACAGTATGGGGATGAAAAAGACTCAAGGAAGGTTGAAAGCAAAGTTAAATCGGCACTAGAGATGTTAGAAACTTTATTCTTTTCCAAGTACAGTGAAGAAGAATTCGATGAACTGAAAGACATTGAAGGCATTGAGAAGGCTGAAAAATCAGAAGATGAAAAGGCTGAATCGGATTTCCTCATCCCAAACAAACCTATGTATCGAATTTTTGAAATTGACGATATGAAAGAATTAAAGGGATTTAGTGGGGAATACGTCATACAAGAAAAGTATGATGGTATGCGAATACAGTTACATAAGATAGATGATAACGTAAAGATATTCTCATACAACGGTAACAATATTTCAGATAAATGCCAAGAACAAGTCAAAGAATTAAAGAAAAAGAAATACGGAGATTGTATTCTTGATGCAGAATTAATTCTATTTGATGGTGATGAAGCCTTGCATCGGGCTGATACAATCGCACACGTTTTCAAAGGTAAATATCCTGATGCAAAGGTAAGAGCGCACGTTTTCGATATTATGCGACATAATGAACAAAATCTTGTTGAAGAAGAATTAAAAGATAGAATTACGATTCTATTCAACAATTATGCATCACATTCCACAGAAGCAATAGAGTTCCCTTCAAAGAAAGATACTCGAACTGCTGATAATCTAAAAGATGTTGAAGAGTATTCAAAAGAGATTATGGAGATGCCAACATCAGAAGGAGTAGTAATTAAGGATTCTACCTCAACATACTTTATAGGAACAAAAAAGAATCCTAAGTGGATTAAATGGAAAAAGTTTGTTGATTTAGATTTAGTTGTTTTAGAAAAGAAGACTACGAAATCTAATCTCAATTCTTATACTTTAGGAGCAGGGCCAGCAGAAGGTGAAGGTAAATTCTTTACTGAAATAGAAGGCAAAACTTACATGAATGTAGGAAAGGCTCTCAATACAAAAATAGAAGTAGAAGTTGGAGATATTATTAGAGTTAAGGTTGATGAAGTTAAAAAGAATGGAGATAGATATACTTTGTTTTCTGCAAAGGTTATCGAAGTCCCTGAAGTCGAATATCCTGATAAACTCGTAACATTAGAAATGCTTTCTCAAGACACTAAAAAGTCATTAAATTATGATGTCAAAGCATTAGAAAAAGGAATTAGAATTACAGACCACATACACGGTGAAGCAGATATTATTGTAAAGTCGGACTTAGATGGTTTTACAATTTACGGTTTTGACGAAAGTAATCTAATGTCTAAAAATGCTATAATTGATATGGATATGTGGAAATCAAAAGTTGAAGAAATTATGAAGACTAAACAATCTAAATTAACACAAATTGTTTTTAATTATCTTAAAAATATGGGTTCAAAAGAACCGAAAGAGATTCACAATTTCTTAACAAAGAAACACAGTTCAGTTTATGAGGATATTCTTGAAGGAAAAATGTCAAGAGTTAAGAATTGGTTTGAAAATAGAGATGGTATCGGTTACGATACAAACACGAAAAAACTCTTTGCCGAAGAAGATAAAATTATCAAAGAGCCTGAATTACTAAAAGCATATAAAACTCCAGAAAAGTATAGAGAAGGTGAATTTAAGGTATATCTTAGAAAAGATGATAACCTAAATATCGCTATGAAATTAGATGACGAAACAATCAACTGGTTTGTAAAGTTAGAAAGCGATGATAATATATTTGATTTGTTTGGTAAAGCAGGTAAATATCCAGCAGAAGTAGCAAAGACTTCTTCAAGAGAAAAAGTTGTTGATTCTGGTTCTGTAAAATTAGGTGTTCAAAAGGAAGGTTATCACGAATATTTCTTAAACGGTAATAAATTCCAAACTAAAATTCATTTTAGAGTTGTAGAGAGTAAAGGAGATAAAATGTGGATTGCTTGGACTGGCTACAAACAAGAACCTGCTGACGACGATGAGGACAAGGGATTGTGGAATATCTATGAGGATAGGTATAATTCCTTGACCATACCCACTGAATAATGCGTGGGTATTATATATTCAAATCGGATAAACTGGTTTGAACGACATGAGCATCAGTATAAGTTCATCCAGAAATGATGATTTCGTCATCATTAAAAGCGATGAATTGATGATTGGTGGTTATGCTTCGATTGAAATTGTAGATAAACAAAATGATTTAATCACGCTTAAAGCATTAAACGAAGCAGTTCTAAAATTTATGTCAAAGCCCGAATATAGAAATGTAATGACAAATCATTCAAATGTTCAAGTTGGGGAAGTTGTAGATTCATATAGAGATAAAACAGGGAGATTGTGGAAAACTGAAGTTGATGATGTTGGATTCTTTGTTGTAATCAAATTAAGAGATGATATAGAAAAAGCCAAAGAAGTTGGTAGAGGTATTCGCAAAGGGTCATTAAGGTCTTTTAGCATTGGTGGACAGGCATTAAAAAAGTCTAAGAAAAACCACGACGAATTAGGAGAATATAACGAAATTAGTAAGTTAGAACTCCATGAAGTAACAATATGCGAAAAAGGAATTAATCCCGAAGCGAGGTTCGATATTCTAAAACAGGATAAAGGAAGTGAAAAAATGTCTGATAAACTAGAAAAAGCATTGGAAGAATTAGACGCATTGATGGATGAAGTCAATACGTTGAGAAAGGAAGAAGAAATGATGAAGCCTGATGAGGAAACTGAAAGGGCTGATGATGACGTGGAACGTGGAAACTATGAAGAAATGTCTGACGAAGAAGAGAACGCTGACGAAATGATGGAAGAAAACGCTGAATATTCTGATGAAGAGAATAAGGCTTACCTTCGTACATTAGATGGCGCAGGTAATCAAATCGGTGAACCTGCTGATAGAATCGTCATTAACAATGGTCGCCCAACATCTTCGGATATGCCTGTTGTTAAGGCATTCGGAAACAATGAGTTAGAAACTCTTGATTTGTCCGTTGGCAACATTGAGAAGGCTTACGAGGCTTTCCGACAAGAACAACTCGAAAAGTTGGCTTATGACAACTTGCAAAAGTCTTTTGAAAACCGCTTTGCAAGAGAAAAGAATGCAAGAGAGAATACACTTGCAAAGTCACAATATGACGCACAAAGCGAAATTGCATCCCTTAAGGATGAATTTACAGCATTAAGAAAGTCTTTGACGGCTGAGAAGGAAACAATCCTAAAGGCTCAAGAAGAGGCAAGAATTGAACTCCCAAGTATTGATGATTTGGCCGAAATGGATTGGTCAGACATTCATAAGATGGTTGGAGGAAACCTTTGAGGTGATTTAACATGGTTGGATATATTAACACAATTGCAGATTTAGAAGCACAAACATACGGAACAGGCACTTTTGCTGGCAATTCTTTGCTTAAGCAAGCAGGAATGGTTGGTGGCATTCACACAGGACATGATGGTGGCCCATCTTTTAGCGGTTCAGCCGTTTCAGATGTTTCAGCCCTATACAACATCGTTTACGGACAAAAGGTATGGTCTATGTTGAATAGAGAAGTAAATGCTCTTTCAATGATTTCAAAGCGACCATACTCTTCTAGCGGTTGGAGAGTTCTAAAGTCAAGACCTGCGGGTGGAAGCGGAAACCTGTTTTCTGTTGATGCTTCGGGAACGGCTTCTTTGGGAGAATTAGGTTCTGATGACCCAAGAGCAGATTTAATTGGTGGTGTTCCTGAAAATGCCGCATTATCAACTGCGGCAGATGGTCTTGGCCCAATTGCACCAACATATGCTCAATTAAACATGAGTCCAAAGGTTATTGCTCATCAATTCGATTTCAGCGAATTAGCAATGGAAATGGCTCAAATTGATGATGGTATTGGCGATATTAGAGCGCAAATGCGTGAAGATATGGGTAAGCACCATGCAGAAGTTCAAAACAAGATGTTAGTTATGCCTTTGGAGCATTTCGGTGAATCTGCGGCTATGCCTAACATTACCAACAACTACACCTCATTAAACAAGGTTATCTCTTCAAGAGCAGAACTGTTGGCTATTGATGGTGGAGTTATTGCTACTGATACTACTTCTGCTTCTAACGCATTAGGACAAATTTACGGTAGCGAGCGATTTACTGCCGCATCTTTCCTAGATTCTGAAGTTGATTTTGGTTCGGGATATGCTTCTGGAGATGTTCGTTCTTTGACTCTAACTCGTCTTAATGACATGATTAGAAACCTAAGACTTGCGGGTGGTTCACCAAAGGTTATTTTGACTGGATATGATACTATTCAAGCACTTGCTGACCTATTGCAAAGCCAAGAGCGATTTATGGACAGAAAAGAAGTTGTTCCTACTGTAAATGGTGTTCGTGGAACAAAGGGTCAAGAAGTTGGATTTAGAGTTGCAACATACTATGATATTCCATTGATTCCTGTTAAGGACATGGCTACAACTGGTAACGCAACAACTAAGTTGTCTGACCTATTATTCCTCGATACTGACCATCTATGGCTTTCTGTTATGAAGCCTACTCAATACTTTGAGGATGGTATTGCGAATGGAAACCCATTTGGCGTTGGAACGCTCGGAAACCGAGCATTGTATCGAACAATTGGTGAAGTCGGATGTTCCTTCTTTAAGGGTCAAGGTAAGATTACTAACATTCAATGAGGAAAGGAAAAGAAAAAGGAGATGATTTATTATGGCTTTTACAACAACAATAGAAAACGAATTTGTGATAGGAAACTTAAAGGTGTTCTTTGGAACATATACGAATGATAGCAGTAGTACAGGAGGAAACATTTCTTTCCCCAATACTGCTACTATTCATCATGTTCAACTACAACCAAAAGGTTCGTCTGTTTCAGCGAATCAACCAGTAGTTAATGAAACAATGCCTTTGGCAGAAGCAGATGATGGAACAGATGCAGGTGTTCAAGTAGATGTAACAATTGTTACATCTGCTAACGAAGTTGGAACATTCTTTGCAATTGGTCAATGAGGTGATTTAATTGGCACATACAGTTACATTATTAGCCGACCATAAGGGTTATACTAGACCTAGAGTTATGGGCGACGAATATATGGTTGATGCATCAATTGACATTACTACATATAGTGCGCCAGAAGTTGTTACTGCGGCTTCTTTAGGATTAAGTAGAATTAATAGAGCAATGATTGTAGAAATCGGTGGAGGACAACAGCGACACAGTTTTAACTTAGTTAGTAACGCTGATAACAGAAATAACCTATACATAGAAGTAAACGTTGAAGATAATACTAGCGGTAAAGAAGCAGAATTAGCGGGTTCAGATGGTTCTTTGGATGGAACACCTATTATCATTAGAGTATACGGTCTTATTTGAGGTGATTAAATGGTTACTGTTAAATTGACAGAAACTAGTCAATTAGGTGGCAGATTTGTTATTGAAGGACTAGAAGGGAGGACTGAGATTACTCGGAATGATTCTGCTTCTATTCCTTTACGCAGGGCTATTGTGGCTTTATCTGATGAAAATTTAATGTTTGAATTTGATGAATCTGATAGAGAAAATTTGCTTAATCTTTCTGATAAACTTTTAGAAATCGGTCTAAAAGAAATTGGAAAAGAAAGCGGAACTGCACAAGATTTGTGCGACATTCTGCTTCCTAAGAAAGCAACCTCTAAGCCTAAAAGCAAACCTAAGTCAAAGAAAACTGCAACAACGGCTAAAAAGTCTGCTTTAAGTGAAGATTGAAACCGAAGTGTTAAGTAGGGAATCCTCCCTGCTCGTATTGAAGGTGATAACATGGCAAATCAGGTATGTCGTTCAAGTGGTGTTTTAGGCTCAAGTGGAATTGTTAATAGGGAACAATCTCTATTGATTAGCATTCATGCAAACTTAATTATAGCGAGTAATGCTTTAGTTACGGTTAAAGTATTTGATGGAACTGATAATACAGGAACAGAAGTAGCAAGAATTACTCATTCTGTAACAGGACACTATAACTTTGAATATGATATGCATGGAGTATTGTGTAGAAATGGTATCTTTTTAGAAATTACTGAAGCAGGTTCTTCAACGGCAGAAGTTTCTGTCGAATTCGCTTGAGGTGATACAATGCCAGCATTAAATACAGATACTCGTTTAGTTATGACTATTCTCTTTGTTGGAACAGTTAGCGGTGCTAATGTTTTCTTTTACGCAACGTATGGAACTTCATTCCCATATACTCCCTTAGCCCACGCAGTTCTATTTGGTCTTATTACCGTTGGAACAATAATGTGTATGAAAGCCATCTTTGATATTTCACTTAACGACAAGATTGAATTATGGTTGTTAGACCGTAAGATTAGTGCTTATTGGGCAAGAATGGCAAGGGATGAAGAACAAAGAAAGAAACTTCAAGATACTGCTAAATCATACAATCTTTCTCCTTATATGGGATTAGCACCTATAGCACAGTCTTATGAAACAGAAAATACAGTTTCTTCTGATTTCTTGACTACGTTGCAATAGGTGAGTAAATGGTAGTATCAGATTGGTTAGGCTTTAGCGATTCTGATTATGCGTACAATCAACAAAGAGCGCATTCAGCAGACATTCTCTTTTTAAAAATGAGAATGTGGTTTTGGGCTACTTGCGCTACACTTTCAGGATTCTTAATTGGAAACATCATGGGTGTTTTTGATATTAACATCATGGGTTGGCTATTTGATACCCTTCTCGGTGGATGGGGTCATTAATGTCATTAATGACAGGCTTTGCCATTTTAGTCGGAGAAGCAATATTAGGTTTTTACAAAAAAATTCATGCAATTAATTTTGGAGTATACGGTTCAACAATGGTAGGTAAAACTACATTACATCATCAATTAAGAACAAGAGGTGAAGTTCCAACAATACAAAAAAGAACTGTTGGTCGTCACCGAGCAACAAGAAAATCTATTAAATTAGATGGACAAATGAATACTCTTAGAACATCAGATATAGGCGGAGAAGCAATATATTGGAAAGAATGGGCTAAAGATATGCAGATGAGAAAAGTTAAATATGTTATCTTTATGATTGACCATAGACATTTAGACAAAGGCGGTAATTTAGACCATCAAGTAGCATGGAAATTCTTAGTAGATACAATTACAAGTGATAGATGGCCTAGCGGTAAAAAGAAGAAAGAAGCAGATTATCCAATAGCAGTTTCTATTTGGGCAAACAAATATGATATTTGGGGAGATAAATACAAAAGTGATGCACCGATTGACAAACATCCAATTTTTGAACCTTTTAAATACGGTATGCAAAAACTAAATGATGTAGGAATACCGACGCATAAATATATTGTATCAGCAAAATCAGAACCCGAAGCAGTTTATCAAGGAATATTTACAATGATTAAGGACTATTGATTATTATGTATCAGAACAACATTATACAGCAAGTAGGAACAAATGGCGCACCTGTCGGTAATACTGTCAATCAGAATGTACCGAACAGATTTTTGCCTAAATTACAACAGGCAAGAGCAAGTGGGCCAATAGAGGAATATAAGTTTAATAACTTCAAACCAAAGAAGAAACTAAAAGAACTACGAAAGGTATTGTTACCAGAAAAGAAAAAGTTTATTTTTGTAAAGTTTGGATATAAGTTCAATCTTAAAGAAAGATGCGTTGTTTGTGGAATGCATCATGTTTGGGAAGCAGGAGATTATTTACGACCTCCTATTCCATTAGATAGAGTAGAACGCGGAAGGCCATTAAGAGGAACTTATTGCCCTAAACACGCTGCTCATCATAAACAATTTGAAATGCTACAACAAGAGATTATTGCAGATGAACATGGATTAGATTTCAAAAGATTTATTCCTACTCCAAAAATGCCTAAAATGATGAAAACAGGGCCAATTTACAATCTCACTAATGAGGATATTGTTGCCCTCTCATCAGTCGGATATGTTATAAAGCCCCCAACCATATCACAAGATGAGTCGAAAGAGAGCGAAGTATTACGCTTAACATCGGAGTTAAAAACGATTAGTCAAAGACTTGATGTATTACTAAAGATTAAGGAGGAATAAACATGGGAATGTTCGGAACGAGTAATGGAACTGTATTAAACGCAGTCCAACAACAATCAGATTCAAATTTTAAAACAGTCAATAACTTACTATCATTACAAGAAAATCACGTTGAAGAGTTCTTTCAGTATCATGGGGAACTTTTCTTAAAGTCGTTAGAAAAGTTAATGGAGGATGTTATTGAAAGAGTAATGAGTCAAATGCTAGGAAAGTTAGCATTTGTTCAAGACTCTACAACAAACAGAATGAAAATTGATTCAGATGCTATGCGAGAGTTTGAGCGTATTACACAAGAAAACATTGATTTAGATTTAAAGAACCTCTTAGATACTGCAATCAACACAGAAATTGTTAATCAACGAAAACTTGCAAAACAGCAATACCTAGAATCTCAAGGGTTCTCGGCTGGCGCAGGGCAAATTTCAGCAGGTGCAGCATTAGCAAACGTAACAGGAAATACTCAGCAATTTAATCAAATGCAGGGTGCTATGAACAATGGTTCAGGTTATCCTATTCCTCCAAATGGAACAGATGGATATGGTCGCCCATATTGGATTGACCCACAAACAGGACAAATGAGTTATGAGCCACCATCTTCAGGATTAGGCTTAGGTGGAGCAATTCAGAAAACTGCGGCATGGGCTAAATGGCTAATGTGAGCGTGAATTAAATGGTTAGTTTCTTATGGCGGGAAAATCCTCGCACTATAAATAATGAAACTAAGGTTAAAATTCAAAATGCTTTTTATGATGTATTAAAAGGAATTTCTAGAGTTGATGATTTTGCATTGGCAATTGATAGTTCTCTACAAAGTGTCACAGAAGGAACAAAGGAAGAACTTGCAGATTTTATTCAAAATGCAATAGATGAAAAGATGGAAGAAACTACTATTGAGAAGGCTTTTCGTGATTCTGGGATTTTAAAAATTTATCAAGACTTAAGCAAAGGTTCTGCAAAGTCGCAAGATATGGGATATATTAAACAAATTATGAAGAAGTTTGACCAATCTTTAAAAGATTTAGAAAGTAATCCTTCCTTACAAAGACAGATTGAATTAAGAAGTAAAGACGCTAAACCTGATTCTATTGATTTGATGAGTTCTAAATTTGAAGGAGATAGACTTAAAGATGTTCTTCTTCAGTTTTCAACAGAAAAAGGTGAAAGCGGTCAGGGACTCCCATTTGTATCTACTAAAAATATGAAAACTGCTGAAGATTTGATTCGATTTCAAAGACTTGACCCTAACAAAGAAGGAGAAGAAATGATTAGACTTAGAAATGCTATCATTTTTAAAACAAAGAGAGATTTTATTGATTGGCAAGAACTTACTAAAAAAAATTTATTATTAGAAGAAGGAGTCTTTTCTTCTACTAAAAAATCCAACAGAAAAGATAAGAAAGAAATAGACAATTTAATTTTAAAAAAATTAGATATTGAAAGTAACGTATATAAAAATCGTAAAGAATTAGAAGAAAAATTCCAAAGCGGAAATAAGGAAGAAAAAAATAGAGCATTGACTGAATTAGTATTCAATGTAATCCGAGAGAACGAATTAATTATTAGAGAATACCTAACTCCTATATTAGACAACCCTTATTTGATTTCAGAAATTACTTTAAAAATTACTCCTAGACTTAAGAAACCTACATTGAGTATTTTACAATTAACCAATACTGATATGATAATTATTTTTAAGTATTTAACATCAGGTAAATTGACAAATTCAGACTTAAAAGAGATTACAAAAGAAAAATTTATTCAACCCTTATTTGAAAGAGTAAAGAAAGGAAATCAAAATATAATGGAGCCAATTAAGGAATTACCAGAAAATAGAAGAAAAGAATTCTTAGAAGAAAATTTTGGAAAGAATGAATTTGTTGATAGGGTCTTAGCAAAAATAGAAAGTAGTCCACCTAAAAACATAGATAGAATGAAAGATGATTTTAGAATAATCATAAATGAATTAAAAAAGGAAGGAAAGCCAGTTAAATTACAAGTATATGGAAAGGGCTTCTCAATAGAAGAACCCGTAAAAACAGGATTTAAGGGTTCAGAAGAAAGGGGAATAAAAGAAAGCGATATTCTTTCTAACTTAACAGTAGATATTACAATAGAATTTAAACATGAAAAAATATTACGAATCGAACCCACAACATTAAAATCAGAAGATTCAAATAAAGTAGAAGCGTTTATGGATAAACTCGCAGATATAGTTGATGAACTAGAAGACTTAAGGTGATACAAATGGGAACAGTTCGCTCGCCAAGTGATTATACCACAATCAATGTAGATTATTCTACTGGAAGTGGTTTTTATACAGACAAAGGAGCAGTTTCTGATTTACTTCAAGTTTCAGCATTTTCCGCCTCCACAAACCCCACTCAAGCGCAGGTCGGTTCTATCATTAAGAGGGTCGAGGGAATCATAGATGACAAAGTTAAGAGGTCGTTCCGCCCGATTATTACTCAAAATGAATATCATAACTTTGAATTTATCAGACATCCCGCTAGAGCATACTATGGTGGCTATGTTGGATATATTCAACTTTCTATGATGAAAGTCAGAAAGATTGTCTCTCTTCAAGTATGGCAAGGAAGCAGTTATATCGAACTAGCATCTGCTCAAGCAAAGATTGAATTACTTGACAATTATAGAGATATTTATTCGATAGTATTACAATTACCAAATAGCGGGACAGAATTTGAGATGCTTTCAGAAGATACAGGTTCTCTACAAAATACAGAATTCAATACATCTTTTGGAGAAAAGACAACTGCTAATGAAATTGTGGCTTTAGTTAATGAACAGTTCCCATCACCAACTGCACAATTTACAGGAGCAACAGAAGCAAAAGAATTAATATCAAGTAGCAGAAATATTTCTGATTTCTTTTACGCACATAAGAATACAGAAAATTCAAAGGAAGTATTTATTTCTTCACTATTGGCTGGAGAAGATGGTTCTGATTGCACAATTAAAGTAAAAACTCAACAAGCAATATCTCATACAAATGCAAGCACAAATTTAGTTGTTGCTGATTCATCTAAATTAGTTGTAGGTATGGAAATTGAAGATAATCATATCCCAACAGGAACGACTATTACTGCTATTGTTGATTCAACTAATGTAACAATGTCGGCATCAGCAACAAATACAGGTTCAAGCACAGGGACATTTACTGCAACAAATGCTTCTATTCCAACAATTTGCACAGTAACTCAATTTACAGATAAGCAAGATGTAAGAAGATTAGGTTCTTTTTGGAATATTGGAGAAGAAGGTAAAATTTTCTTCTTGCAGGATTATCCATATCATACTCAAAATTCTATTATTGTTTCATATATTGCAGGAGATAATCGAGTTCCTGCGGCTATTCACGAAGCAGCCACAAAACTAGTTGCGGCTGAAATACTGCGCCATGATGACCAAACTATCCTTATTGCTGATACTGGGGGCAATATATCAACCAAAGAAAAGTATGATATACTGCGAAAGGAAGGCATGGATATACTCAAGGGCAAGGGAGATTTAGTTTATTTCTTAGGGTGATTAAAGATGTATGATGATATTATGAAAGCGGAAAGTTATGCAGAAGTATATTATATTATTTCTAAAATGACACCCGAAGAAATAGAAGAATTAACTGCTACTTTGCAGGGAAAACCTACTGCTAGCCAATCAAAACAAATGAAAGATACAGTTAATGCTTTACTTGCTCCTAATGCGCCCGATTTAGATAAAAAAGTGGTTGATAAACTAAGAGGTCAAGGAAGAACATCTGCTCCTGTTTTAACCACAGAAGAAGCAAATCGTTTAAATGAAATAAATAATAAGGCAAAGCAGATGAATATGAATCCTAAACTAAATACAAAAGATAAAAGGGATTTAACAACCATAGCAGACAATAGAAGAAAAATAAACCAAAAAAGAAGTCAATTTAAAAATGTTGTGAATCCTCCAAAATTATCAACTACTCCAGAAATGACTCCAGAAAAAACAATTAGAAGAAGAAAGGCAAAAAGATTACCAACTGGAAATATAGCATACGCTAGAGGAACACCTGCAAAAGTTCAAAAAATACCTCAAGGAAATATTAGACCAGATACAGAACCTCAACCAATGTCAAGAAGAGTAAAAGAAGTATTACAAAGAGGAAAAGAAAGAGGCGGAGTAGCGTTAAGAAGCGAAGTTCCTCAAAGAACAAGCAGATTTAGAAGAAGAAATCCTAATGAGAAAACAACTCAAAGAGTTCGGAGAAAACCCCAACCAGTTACAGTAAATCCCGATGCGTGATTAAATGAATAGTCTAAAAATATTTAAAGAGATGTTAAATCTTGAAAAAGAAAGACAATTAGCAACTCAAGAATTATCACAATTACTAGGAATAGATATATCATTTAGCGACGAAGAAGTAATTAAAAATGCCGAAGAACAAACGGTAAAACATATCGAAAAGAAACTCGCTGAGAAAATAAATAACATGGTGAAATAAATGGATGAAGTAAGTCTGCTTATTGATTTAGTTTCGTCGAATTGGTCAAGTTCGGCTACTACTTTGCAAAGTGCGGGAACTATTTCAGCAGACCATATAGCAACTCCAAACTTTGTTGATGTTAGAACATTAGAAAGAGGAAAAGGAGTAAGATATGATTTGTCATCTAAAGATGTTATTATTTTCTTTGAGGATGGTCAAAATCTAGAATATCCAACAGTTCACTTTGACGTTAGAAATGAAACATACACATTTACTATGCATATAAGAACAGTTCACGACGAAAGGGCGGGAACAGATACAAATTTCGGGCGTGATAGGCTAAGGGCTTTATACTTGGTCGCCCGTCATGCACTTGAGCGAGGTCGTAGAGGCTATACTGCAAGTGATGGTTCTAAATTCAATCAAATCTTTGTAGGTTCAAGAAGCGAATCAAATGACCGAGCAAAAAGATTATTTGGATATAAATTAAGTATAGAAGCAAAAAGATTCGCATTAAGCATTCCCTAGTAAGTAAGTAAAGGAAGGGGAGATTAAAGATGGCAGTAAATACAGACATATTTTTAGGCAGTGGCGCAACTTTGACTATGATTCCAGAATTGGATTTAAAAGTCATATTAGATACAACAAGCACAAGCACAAGTTTAGTTGCTGATGCTCTTTGGTCAGATAATGTAAGAATGGTAGAAAATCTCTACGTTGGTTGCGTTATTGATTTATTTGATGCATCTGTTTCAACAACAGAAGTCCATTCTACTCACGTTATTACTGCTAATGACACTACATCATTTACAATCTCTCCAGCCCATACTTTAACAATTCAAGATGCAACAGATTTTATTGTTATTCGAGGATATGGCACACCTGCACCAACAGTTAAAACAGGGTCTATTGCACGATTAAGTGCAGATAACTGGTTAGGTATTCTAGAAAGTGCTACCTTCCCTAATCTTGAAGTTGAGATGAAACAATTCAATATCTCATTAGGCGGAACAAGGAACTTTTCACATCAATTTAAAGGAATTGAAACTGCAAGTGGGGCAAGTTTGAACATCATTAATAATCAAGGAACATGGCTTTATTATGCTTTAGGTAAATGTACACAAATTAATGCGACTTTTACTGGAAGTAGTTCATTAGACCCTGCAACTCCGCCATATTCTGCTCATGCAAACAATGTTCATTATCTAGATATTGGAGAAAATGCTGCCGCAAAAGCATTCAATGATAACATTACAGGTTTTACATCAACAGGGCCAATCTTTTATAGAACCGCAAAAGATTCTACTTTTATGATTCCTCCAGTAGCAAATCAAGATACTGCAACACATATGGCACTATTAACATTACCAGAATATAATGCAAGCGGTGTTCTAACAAACCCAATTAAATATACATTTGGAGAAGCAAATGGTGAAGAATTACCTTCATTTGGATTAGAACAAAACATGAGCAAATTAGAAACATCAAATCCACATAGAACAGGAGATACTACATTAGCAACAGAATCACATAACTTTGTTCGTATTGCAAGAGGTAATCGAGTTAATACTTTAACAATGACGGCTAACGAAAATGAAGAAGTTAAGATGACTCTTGATTTAAATACAAGAACTGTTCACAAACTTAAGACAAATGAAGCATATGAAGGTCGTGCAGGTGTTGATGACAATGCTAATTTATTTAACTTTGGAAGTGGTTCAAATACATTAACAGCAACAGGAGAAGAATCTCTTGAACCTTTCTTCTTTTCAAGTGGTGCTTTCACTATCTTTGGACAACAATTCCTTAAGATTACAAACATGACATTAACCATCAATAATAATCTACAAGACAAGAGATTCGTAGGAATCGGCAACAAATCCGTTAAGTCTGCTATTCCTGCACAAAGAACTTATGAGATTTCCTTTACTGCTATGGTTACAGATAATCAACTATTTGAAGAACTTCTAGACCAAACAGAAGAAGGAGCAAGCAATCTTATTACTCTACAATTTGATAAGAATGCTCCTGATGGTACTCTTAATGAACAAATTTTATTAAAGTTCCAAGATTACTTCTTAAGTTCAGCAAATATTACAATTCCAGATGACAAAGGGCCAATTACTATTGAAGGAACAGTAATGCCAAGAAATCTAAATACTTGTGAAGTTAGAACTCACTGGGTCTTACAGGGGTGATTTTATGGATAAGTATGATAAACTACGCCTTAAAGAACAATTGGCTAAGAAACCAAAAGAAACTAAAAAGGAAACCCCAAAAAAGACTACAAGTAAATTACAAGAATAATATTCCACCAACACCGTTTGTTTGTTTGTTGGTATAGAAGGTGGATGAAATGTTAAACGAAAAAAAAGTTGTTACAGATAAGAGTGTATTATTTGCACTAACCGAGCCTACGCTACATTATATTAAAGTAGCACCCGAAAGTAATGAATATCTCAAGGTGTGGGTCAAAGAACCTACATGGCTTGAAGCCGAAAAAGCCTTGAATAGTGTGATGAAGATTGATTCTCGCACACAGTCGTTAGACCTCGACCTAAATGCGATGTATCGCTATATGGTTGAGAATTTCATCTCAAAAACAGAACCTTCATTATCAACAATTGATATGCTTAAATTAAGCCCTTATGTTGGTAATCAGATAAAAGACATTCTTCCTAATCCAATGAGTATGGTGCAGGAGGATGACGAAAAAAACGATTAATTAAAGAAGCAGTAAGAGGTCGAGGAAATGACCATAAAACTGCTTCTTTAGTTGTCGTTTATATGCTTTCAAAAGCATTGGCAATTAGCCCATTAGAAATTTACAAAATGCCAGTTTCTTTAGTGAAGGATTTACTTAGTGTTCATATGCACGTTGAAGAATTAAAAGCCGAAGAGTTAGAAAAACATAAAAGAAACATAAAGTGATACAATGTCAAAAATAGATGAAGCAAAGGTGGGAGTTACTGAATTAAGTGATTCTTTGAAAAGCCTAGAAGATGCATCATTTAAGGCGGGTATTGAGTTTCAAGGAATGTTAGGCAGTTTAACAAAAGCAGCATACAGTTTAAATGATGCTGGTAAAGGTTGGACTACGTTTAGCCGATTAGTTTCAGGAAGCCCACTTTGGGCAATTCAAAATAAATTTAGAGCATATTTATCAATTCTTGCTTCATTTGAACAAAGGTCAAAAAATAATACTGATGCCCAAATAGAACAAAGAAAAAGAGTATTAGATAATTTTGAAGCAACAAAAAAATTAAATGAAAGTGTTAAAGACTTAAGTAAAGTTAAAAGAATGGAAGTTAATCTAATTGAACAAGAAATAAAATTAAAGAAACAATTAGAAAAAGAAGAAGAAACTCTATATGAACTTCAAGAAGCCAAGATTAGAATACAAAAAAAGAATGGAAGAATAAGCAGTACTATGCTTGGACAAATAAGCAAAAGAACAAAAGCAACTGAAGAATTACAAAGAAGATTACGTAAATTAAATGAAGGAATAGGTGAAAATTCTAGAGAATTAATGGAAGAAGTCAAAAGCCTAGATATTTACAAATATACTTTAGCAGCAACAGGTAGCGAAGAAAAAGCATTTATTAGAGCCAAAGCAGAATTAATAGAAAAACAAAAAGAAGCAAATAAACAACTTAAGGCAGGAGAAAGGGCTTTAAAAGAACAATTTGCTTTTGATAAGAAAAGACTAGAATTTCAAATGAAAGCCGCTGAAAAAGAGGCAAAAAGACAAGGATTAACAGGAAAAGCAAGAAAGAAATTCCTTAAAGAACAAAGGCAACTTGGTCAAAGAAAAATGAAAGAAGACCAAAAAGCAGCAATTAAAACTGCTAAAAAAGAAAATCTTAGAACAACGGCAAAAGCAATGTCCAATGAAGGAATGAAAGAAGACTTTAAAGGAATGAAACTTGCTCTTGCTCCTTTTTTGCCAATTGTAGGAGTTTATAAATTAGCAAAAAACCAAAGAAAAATTGCATTAAAGGCGCAAAAATTTAGGGCTTCAATGATTCCTGTTTTAAATTTAGCATTTAAATTCTTTGTCTTTGGTATTATGGGTATTCTTGCATTCTTATTATTCATCAAGGCCTCCTC